>Ga0194130_10000665_pt1 | contig 61584 bp, 44 predicted proteins | sample TA2KigsurfametaG_FD_160084 | JGI IMG/M metagenome (GOLD analysis project Ga0194130, IMG submission 160084) | Freshwater microbial communities from Lake Tanganyika, Tanzania - TA2015050 Kigoma 12 surface | ecosystem: Environmental > Aquatic > Freshwater > Lake | place: Tanzania: Lake Tanganyika...
TCTTTAATGAAGTTCTCTGTAGATTGTTTTGGCTTCTGTTCCATGTCATTATTAGTTTAATTATTAATGATGGAAACACTCTACTAATTTAGACTATATCTTGTCCACTTTATGCTGACGATTTACAGTTGAGATGGGACTGATCAAGCCCTTTGTTGATTTATCAAATAACGATGGATTTAAAACCTATATTGATTCTGGAGTTTTTACTCATGACTATTTAGCAAAGTATCAAATGCTGCTAATTACACCAGCTATGCCATTCAAATTTGGGTCCAAAAAAGATGTAACAACAGAAATCACCTTTACGAATCAGGAATTAAATGAACTCAAAGATTGGGTATCGAATGGCGGTTCCCTGGTAATATTGAGTGAGCATGCTCCGATTGATAAATCAATGACTCCTCTACTTAATACATTTGGTATTCAATCAAGTATTGGTGCTGTATATGATACGGTGAACTGTGATACTGCTGTAAAGGTTTCATACTTTGAAACCATTTTAAAATTTAACAGCGGAAATGAACTTTTAAATAAGAATCATCCTTTGATAAAAGGTCGTAATAAAAATGAACTGGTAAATAACGTTGAAACCTATACAGGATCTGCACTATCAGGGCCCAGCTATATCAATATTTTTAAACTGGGATCTACTGCAGGTATAAGAAAATGGAACGGAATTCTTCCATCTGGAGGAGGAGATTCACAATGTTTAGCAGGCAATTTTGGGAAAGGTAAAATAGTTGCTTTGGGAGATTGTAACGGATTTACTGCAATGTATGTTAACTCTGGTGGTAAAAAGTTATTGGCTGGTATGCAGGTTGAACAATATGATTGGAAACAATTTGTATTAAACACCTTACATTGGCTGTCAAATTAAAGTGTTTAAAAGCTGTATCTAACCCCTAAAAACAGACCAAGCAATATCCAACTTTTGTCTATTTTTGGGATTCCTTGAAATCTTCATCATCGACTTATCCATTTTATAAGATAAGTGAGGAGAGGGAGAAAGTAAAGGAATTTATTTACCCTAATGATTATTTTTTTGACCAATCCGAAGATAAAGGATGGATTAATGTAAAGGGTCGCGATATTCTTCAAGCTGACGCTACTTTGATTCAAAAGGACATTTTCCTAAAATTATCAAATACCAATAAAGTCTTTTTAAATGTTATAACAAATGGAGTTGTAAATTTTGAATGACTGACAAACATTGGAGAATGGCGTGGGGTGTTCCAACGTCACCAATGAATAATATTGGAGGATATGATAAAGTCCTTAGATATGGCGATTTAGGAGAATCTGAAAATCTTTACTTTAAGGGAGGTATACTCAAATTGATAAAATAAAAAGTAATAAAAAAAGAATGAAAGTATGTAAGTAAAAGATATGAGTTCTGAATTATAAAATAACATTGTTAAATAACCTTAAACTTTAACTTATGGGATTGTTTGATTTTTTTGAATGATTTAGGAGAGGATAAATCAAAAAAAAAGAGAAATACAATTACCTAATTTTTTACAATCTTTTTAAACACTTGATAACCCATAACTGTGAACTATGAAATTAAAATTATCTCTTATTTATTTGCTCTTAATATACATCAATTATTCTTGCTCTCCCAAAATGCATCTGATAGGAGCGGGTATGCGTGCACTTAATATATCGCAAAATAAATATTCAAAAAAAAATCCGTACATAAAAACAAAGAATGAGAGAGAAAAAGATAAATAACGAATGAAATATTTAATTCTATTTAATTGACATAAAAATATAAACTCTAAGAATTTATTAAATGAAATTACTCATATTGACCATAATGGCCCTATTAATGAACTCACAATTGATTTTTGATTTCAATCACGATGCAAATATAAGCGACTGGAGAATTGTTGATGATGTTGTCATGGGTGGTAGATCAAATGGTCAATTCAAAATTGACAGTGATGGCAACGGTATATTCTCGGGCGATGTGTCACTTGAAAATAATGGTGGATTTTCCTCTGTACGATACCAATTTGAAAAAATCAATACAACAAAAGATAGTAAGATAAACATAAGACTAAAGGGTGATGGTAAAGAATACCAATTCAGAGTAAAAAATAAACGTAACACTTACTACTCATACATAATGAATTTTAAGACATCTGGATATTGGGAAAATATCATTATTAACTTAAAAGATTTGTACCCATCATTTAGAGGACAAACTATGAATATTCCGAACTTTACTGGAAATTCAATCGAAGAAATTGCGTTTTTAATTGGAAACAAAAAAAATGAATCCTTCACCTTGGTGTTAGATAAAATTGAAATCGAATATTAAAAATACTTTTTTAAATAAAAGCTCCTCCATCTGTACTGAGTCTAATAAAATTATTAGTAGTAGTATCGGAATGATGTATCCAATTACCCAAGTCAAGTATCGATTATTCACATGTTAAAATTATAGTGATTTATTCGAGCGTGATATAAATAGGAAATTCAATCGTTGTTCAAAGTGTATGAAAAAAAGCTACAGAGATAAAAGTAATTGATGATTAAGATGATGATTCATTTTAGCATTTTGAGACTATCATAAAATGTCCTTTTAGTAAGGTTGGAGAAATAGAATTATCCCTTTCGAAAATTTGTGATTAATAACCATATAATTATCATATTTATATAATAACAGTGCGCAGAAAGATGACAGAAAAGTACGTAGTGTTTCAGTTTTGGTACAGTATATATCAATATATTCATTTTCGATCTATGAAAAAGTGATTGAAAACCAGAAACTTGAAAGATTTGCTTCAATAAACTATTAGAAAAGGCTGCACACACCAAACCACTTCAATAAACGATAAACCCATATAGATTAAATACTTACAACGATTTTTTATTTAGGGTGCACAGAAGGGTGCACAGTTTCTTGAATATTCCCTGAAATCTGCACGTTCGACTTATCCATTTTATAAGATAAGTGAGGAGAGGGAGAAAGTAAATATGTGAAAAAAAAGCCTCTGTTGCTAGAAGCCTAAACATTAGCATATAAACCCAAATAGTTGATGCTACTTTCTATTCATTCTTTATCAATATGCTTTTTAAGCAAAACCAATAATTCTGAATTTTTTTCGTGAAATATTTCCATTAAACTTAAATAAAGTTCTACACGATCTTTGGCTTTTTGATTATAGATTATAAATTCATTTTTGAGTAAGTTATTGTTGAATAAATTTCTAGATTTATATAATTCTTTCATTTGTTTCTTTTCCAATTTAGTTCTATTTTTTCCAAATCTTCCACCTGGTTCCGGGAGGGTATAAATATTATAATATTCTACAACATCATCCAAGATTCTATTGTTGTCTGATAGTTTTGCACCATATACTTCATAATAATCTGAAATAGTACGTTTTAGCTCAATTGAACTTATATTGCTGAAACTCCCACTTGCAATTGTATTTTTATAAGATGCATTGTTGATGTAAAAGGAAGTTCCAAATCTCAAATGATTCGATAATTCGATTGCGCTGTCTAAATAATCGTTTTTAGAAAAATTTAATTGCTGGTAATCTATAAATAATTGATTCAACGCTTCAAGTACAATAGATGCTTCACTATACTCTTTTATTCTGTTTTGAATTAATGTAGAATCTTTTCTCAAATCGAGTATGACCGATTGCAAATTTTGATTTGTTTTATGTTGTACAACCTGGTGCTCTCTAACATTCTCAGCAAAAAAACCTAAGGTTACCGCTGCGAATAACATCACAAACTCAATAATGTATTCTGACCATTTCTTTTTATGTGTTGGATGGTGTGGTTGATGAACTTCCATTTTTTATGTGTTGTAATTTAAAAATAAAGTTATTTTGATAAATTTAAATACGTATTCTTGAATAATTCAAATATATAATGGTTTATAAATAAAAGATAAAATTATCCTTAATAAGACATAAATGGCATATGCGAATAAATGAATAGATCACTGATTTGCGCAGATAATTTAATTATCCTACATTTATTGTAATCTACTAATGAATGCCTAGATATGAAAGATGAAAATCAAATAATGAGCAAATCAAAAAGAATAAATAGTTTTTTCAGATTTATTCTTATAAGTTTTCTAATAACTATAAACCAGTTGGTTGTATTTTCTTAACAAGGGAAAATTGAAACAGGTAATTTTTTTGTTTCGAATTATAGCCGATCTTTTTTGAATTCGATCTCTGGTAATTGGGCACTTTTACAGGATCCTGAAGGTGTTATATACATTGCAAATACCAGCAATGGAGTTTCAACATACGATGGACAGAAAATTCGGAGAGTAAATGACACTGAGGGTCGTCCAAAATTAGGATTGGCAAGAGCATTGGTTATGGATTCTAAACACATCATTTATACAATTATTGGTGGGGAATTTGGGTATATAGAGAAAAACAAATTTGGGGAAAGTATATTTTATTCCTTATCAAAAAGCCTTGCAAGTAATGATCAGATAAATACAACTCTATGGTCGTCGGGTGTTATAAATGATACGGTGATATTTCAATCCGAAAAGTCAGTCTATTTATATAAGTATAAAAAGCTGCTGAACATTCAACATTTTGATGATATTCTGCACACTGTTAATATCAATAAAAACGGTGCATACTTAAGAATTTGGGGTAAAGGTTTGTACAAATTGGAAGGTGGTAAATTCATCCTATTGCCATCCACAAAAGAATTATTTGCACAAAACAGAATTGATGAGCAATATGATTTAGATGGGGGGGATAATTTACTTGTTTCAAGAAACATAGGTTTGTGGTACCTGCGAAAAGACGGGTCATTGCAAAAAGCCAACTCAAAGGATATAGACAATTTTATTATCAAAAATGAGTCTTATCAAGGAGGTAAAAAATTAAAAAGTGGGATCATTCCAATATCTACCAATAAGGCCGGTCTTTTATTTATAGATGATAAAATGCATATCAAATTCAATTTGAACTCTAAAAATGGACTTAGTTTTGATGATGTAACCTCATTTATTCAGGATCGTGCAGGTGATGTTTGGGGGACGTGTGATAATATATTTCGTGTAAGTTTTGATACCAGTTTAACTTTCTTTTCCACCATTAATAATCTACATGGTTCTGTTCAATCTATTGAAAGAATAGATGGGAAACTATTTGTAAGAACAAATAAAGATCTGTTTGAGTTCGCTCCTAAAAACAGCATTAATGAAGAATCAGTATTTGAAAAAAATAATGTAAATGAAAGTGGACGTAATTTTTTAAAATTTGATGATCAAATCATCTCAACCAATAACTATACCATTAAAACCACAAAAAATAGGGTCACCAAAATATTAAGCCCAATTTATAGGTCGAATGGTACAATTCGCTCTATTTTAAATCCAAGTATCATATTCTCATCAAACTCTGCAGTAGGGCTACTGGCACATCAATATAAAAATGGTACCTGGAGACAATTAAATTTGAATAATAGGGATACAATTAAATCTCTTAATCTATTGGAAGTACAGCCTGGTACAATTATTCTGGAAACAAGAAGAGGATTGTATAAATATGTTTATACCAATGATGGCCATGGCGTATATACTAAGTTAACCATGGATAAAAATTTTACCAGCATGGGTAGATTATCTGCTAAAACTTTTAATGGTGATCTACATCTATATGCGGACTCTCTTGATAATTTTTATAAGCTTGACTTAGAGAAAAACAAGGCAATATTTACTGGCTTTTCGATTGATAGTTTTGTAAATAAATCGAAATGGTCTTATACATATAATCCTGCTTCAAAAAATGGCTGGATGGTTACTGAAAAAGGTGTATATAAAACTTCTTTCAATTTGAAAGAAGGGTTTAAGTTTAAACAGTATCCTTTTTATAAAGTTGATTTTAGTGAATTGAGCCCTGGTTTATTTGCTGAGGGAGTAGGTGATAACGAAGTATTATGGTTGGGATCTCAAGACGAAAAATTGTATCGTTTTTTCCCTGAATTATCAATCAAGAAAAAGCATCAAAATTATAAAGCTTTAATTCGTGCAATCTTTGCTAATGGACAAAAAGCACCCCTTGCTTTGGGCAAGCTGCCATACAGCAGTAATAATTTACTTTTTGAAGTTGCTTATCCCGTATTCGGGAATGAATCAAAAACAACATTTAGTTATTGGTTAGAGGGGCAAGATACCAGTTGGTCTAATTTTATTTCCGATTACAAAAAAGAATATACAAACCTAAAAGAAGGTAAATATATATTTCATGTTAGAGCCAAGGATGCAAGCGGTGAAATTTCTCAAGAAGATATTTTAGCATTTAAGATAAGTCCACCATGGTCTCGTACTATATGGGCCTACGGATTATATTTATTGTTGCTTGCTCTTGCATTTTTGCAATTTGGTAAGCATCAGGCAAAAAAGTCTTTCTTGAAAGCCGAGAATGATCGGAAAAATTCTGAATTAGCTGCAGCAAAAGATTTGCAAAATAGGTTGTTACCCAAAAAATTTCCCTCTTTAGAAAAATTAGATATTGCTGGCTATTTAAGAACTTCAACAGAGGTCGGTGGGGATTACTATGACTTTTTTGAACGGCCAGATGGCTCTTTGTATGCCATATGTGGTGATGCAACAGGGCATGGAACCCCCTCTGGTATGTTGGTATCTATAACTAAGGCAGGTATCATTAGTTTACCTCATATGAGTCCTAAGGACATGCTTCATGAATTAAATCGTGTTGTTAAAAAAGTTGATTTAGGCATTTTACGGATGAGCTTGAATATCGCTTTCATCAAAAATAATCAGGTTACACTCAGTTCGGCGGGTATGCCACCTTATTTTATGTATCGGGCAAGCAGTAAAACTACCGAAGAGATACAGTTTTCTGGTATACCGCTAGGAAGTTTTAATGATGTTCATTATGATCAAGTCACGACAGACTTCAATTCGGGAGATATTTTGGTGATAATTTCGGATGGTTTACCAGAAGCTCCTAACTTAGCTGGGGACTTATTTGATTATCATAAATTACAAAATCTAATTACAACATATGGTAATTTTAATGCCCAGGAAGTAATTAATCAATTGATGCTTGAAGCCGATAAATGGCTATCAGGCAAACATAATCCTGATGATATTACCTTAGTAGTAATCAAACATAAATAATCTAAAAAATATTTTAGATGAAAAAGCCTACTGTTGAACTTAGGTTGCCAATTCTTCCAAATATGGAGTTGATTGCAACCCAAACCGCTGAAGTTATTTCAAGGCATATGAATCTGACAGAAGATCAGGGAGCTGAGATTAGCATGGCGTTGATTGAAGCATGTATAAATGCGTTTGAACATTCTAAAGCAGAAAATAATGTTTTTATCAACTTTATAATCGAGGATGATTCTTTGATTATAAAAGTTATTGATCAAGGTATTGGTTTTGATAAAACCAAGGTCGAAATTCCAAAAATTGAAAATAAAATTGGTAAAGATGAAAGAAAAAGAGGCTGGGGATTGCAACTTATTCAAGAGTTAATGGATTCAGTTGAATTTGAGTCAACAAATGAAGGTACCACCGTTACGATGAAAAAAAATATAAAACATTAAGATATGAGTGACTTTATCACAAGTGTAAAAGAAAATAATTCAATTGTTATCATTGAAACCAATGGTTATTTGAATAATATTGGTGGTGAGGCGGTATCAGCTGTTGTTTACGAAAAAATTGCTCAAGGTCAAAGTAAGTTTTTAATTAATATGGCTGGTACAAAAATTGTAAATAGTATTGGTGTTTCTATATTGATTGAAGTCATTGAAAAATTACAAGAGGTAAATGGTAAACTTGGTTATTACAACCTTGCTCCTATTGTATCTAAAACTTTTAATATAATGGGGTTAACTAAATATTCAACAATTTTCGAAACCGAAGAAGCTGCTGTTAATGGGTTGTAATGGCTTCAGAATTTAATATCAATGACTTACAGCTTAAGTACCTTGAGCTGGAAACCCTGTTAGACATAACAAATGAGCTGAATTCATTTGATCAGGTACCTGATTTATTACACGAAATTTTGGTAAAGTCTTGTGCTGTTTTGAATGCAAGTTCTGGCCTGATTTTAATAGAGGAAAATAATTCTGATATTTTTGAAATAGGAGCTCATTTTAATATTGATATTTCAGTATTCAAGGGATTAATATTTAATAAACGAAAAGGCCTAATTCACGATAGCACTCAAATAGGCAAAGCGAGTACTTTAAATATTGAGAAGCACTCTTTTTTATCTAAAACGCATTGTAAGTATGCATTGATGGCCCCACTTTCAGAAAAGAAAAATTTAGTAGGCTTGATTATTCTTTTTGATAAAGAATCACGAAGCGGTATTTCTCCTTTTCAAGATGCAGATACTAATATGCTATCTGCCATTGCCAGTCAGGCGAGTGTAGCATATAACAATATAAAGTTACTAGAGAACATTAAAGAGGCTAAAACCTTTAACGACAATGTGATGCAATCAATTGTTACTGGTGTTTTTACAACTAATTTAATGGGGGAAATCAATCATATTAACAGGGCAGCAGCTACAATAATTAATTTGGAAAAGGAACAAATATTGGGTAATCATTATGAGTACATATTTCAGTTTAATAATTCTATTACTCAAATGATCTCAAAATGTGAAAATGATTCTGTTAGTCTTTCAGAAAGCCAAATCGTTCTTCACTGCAACGACAAGTTGACTACCGTAAATATATCGGTCTCCCCTTTATTAAATGACATGAATGAATCAATTGGTTCGGTGGTGGCTATGGAAGATTTATCCAATATCGATAAGTTAAAATCTACATTTAAGAAATACGTATCAAAGCAAATTGTAGATCAGTTATTGGAAAATGAGGAAATGCAAAACCTGGGCGGTCAGGAGCAAGATGCAACTATTCTATTTTCTGATATCAGAGGTTTTACATCTATGTCTGAAACCATGACACCAAATGAGGTAGTTGATACATTAAACGAGTATTTCAATTTAATGATTGAAATAATATTTAAATACAATGGGACACTAGATAAAATTATTGGTGATGCACTGATGGTTATTTACGGGGCACCTAAATCTACAAAAAAAGATACTGAAAACGCTGTATTGACTGCAATTGAGATGCAAGAAAAATTAATAGAGTTTAATCAGCGTAGAATCATTAACTCACTTTTGCCTATTACGATTGGGATTGGTATAAACAGGGGTAAAGTAATTAGTGGTAATATTGGTTCAAGACAACAAATGAATTTTACCGTAATTGGTGACTCTGTAAATTTAGCATCTAGGCTGTGTTCTGCTGCAAAAGCAGGTGAAATTATTGTTTCAGAGACTGTATGGGTAAATATCAAATCTAATAAATTATTGAAAAGTCAAAAATTAATTCCTATTAAAGTGAAAGGGAAGTCATTGCCAATAAAAATAAGAGAAATTACCTATGCAAAATCATTTTTTAACTACGGAGTAGTTTATGGGATGATTGAGGAGTTTTTGATCCAACGCTTACCCAAAGAGTATACCTATCATACAATACATCATATTCGTGATGTAGTCAAACAATCTGAAAGAATTGCAAAAAAAGAAAAATTAAGCTTGGAAGATACAGCTGATTTAAAGTTGGCTGCATGGTTACACGATGTAGGATACATATGGGAGCTAAATCATCATGAAGTCAGGGGGGCGGCATATGCAAAATCAATTTTGAGTGCTTTAAATTTCCCAACCTCCAAAATCAAAAGAATAACTGATATGATTTTGGCTACAAAAATCCCTCAAAGCCCCAAAAATATCTTAGAACAAGTCCTTTGTGACGCCGATTTGGATTATTTAGGGAGAAAGGATTACCACGCTATTAGCTTACTATTGCTGAAGGAATTTAGATTGAATAAAGAAATCTCAGATTTAGAATGGTTAAAATTACAAGACTCATTTTTAAGTAAGCATTCATATTTTACTAAAACATCCCATAGTACAAGAAATAAATGTAAAGCACACGTATTAGAGTCAATTAGACAGAGTTTAAATATTTGAATATATGGCTGAAGCAGGGCACAGCTCAAATAAGTTGCATTTTCAATTAGACCGAATTTCTTTCTTTACGGATGGTGTTTTTGCTATTGCCATCACGTTATTGGTGATTGAGTTTAAGGTCCCAGTTATAGAGCACCCGACAGATGCATTACTCTGGGACCGTCTGGTTCATATGGGATTACTTTTGCTTGGATTTTTGATAAGTTTTTGTATTGTTGGATACTACTGGTCTGTCCATCATAGAATTTTTGGATATGTAGAAAAGTATACAAGTCGGTTAATTTGGCTAAACCTCATGTTCCTATTTTCAGTGGTATTATTGCCATTTACATCAGGTTTATTAGGGGAGTATGCATCAGAAACACAACTGAGATTACCGTATGGGATTTATGTTGTGAATATTTGCTTTACAGCAATGATGAATGCTGTTTTATGGTTTTATGTGAGTAATCCTAAGCATAAGATCTTGACACACGTAATTTCAAAAGAAAGAATTTTGCTTGGCTTTTATTATACATTGGTGGTGCCTATTCTATTTGTTATATCTTTTATTGTAACATATTACGATGCAACAATTGGGAGATTAATTCCTGTACTAATACCTTTTGTATTGAAATATGGAATGACTGGTTTGAATGCCAGAGCCTCTTTAAATGAGAAAAAAAATAAATGTTAATTATAACAATCGATCTCTGATAAAATACGATTTATAAACACTCAACTCAGTGTATTAAATTTCTGTTGAATATTAGTTTTTTAGTTTTATAATTAATTAAAAAAGTGCTCAAAAAGTGCACAGAATAGCGCGTATTTCTCAGTTTTGGTACAGTTTATATCAACATATAATCATTTTATTGATGCCAAAGTGGATGAAAATCAAAAATTTGAAAGATTTGCATCAAAGATCAATAGGGATGATTAATAATATAAACTTTTGAATTAATGAGTTCTATCGATTATTTAGTAATACTTATTTTTTCCCTTCTTATTTTTCTTATCGGTCTCTCCTTTTCCAAAACTTCGGGGAAGGATATGAAATCTTTTTTTGCGGCAGGCGGTGCGGTACCCTGGTGGATTAACTCACTTTCCCTGTTCATGGGTTTTGTTTCTGCCGGAACATTTGTTGTCTGGGGCTCCATTGCATATACTTCCGGATGGGTATCCGTATCTATACAATGGACAATGAGCATAGCCGGGTTTTTAGTGGGTTTTCTAATTGCGCCCAAATGGCACAAAACCAAATCGTTAACCGCAGCCGAGTACATTTCGAACCGGCTGGGAGTTAATATTCAAAAGACATATTCATACATTTATCTGTTGATTATGGTTTTCATGACCGGAGTGTATTTGTATTCCGTTTCGCGCATTCTGGAAGTCTCAACTGGAATACCGCTTTATTTATCCATTGGATTGCTGGGGCTGATTGTAATTATTTATACAACGCTTGGTGGACTTTGGGCTGTTGTTGTTACCGATGTGTTGCAATTTGTAATTTTATCTGCGGCAGCCATAATCGTAGTTCCGCTTTCACTCGATAAAGTGGGCGGCATAGAGCAGTTTTTCAGCTCATTGCCTTCCGAGGGTTTTTTTAATCTTTCCAATCACGAATATACCTGGTGTTTCCTGATTGGCTTTGGTTTGTATAACTTCTTTTATCTCAGCGGACAGTGGGGGTTTGTGCAGCGATATACTTCAGTTTCATCGCCGAAAGATGCCCGGAAAGTTGGCTGGTTATTCGGAGTTTTATATGCCATAAGCCCAATTATCTGGATGCTGCCCCCTATGGTTTACCGGGCTTTGAATCCGGAATTGAGCGGATTACAGGATGAAGGCGCTTACCTCATGATGTGCAAGGAAGTTTTGCCGGCAGGTATGCTTGGATTAATACTTATCAGCCTTGTATTTGCCACCAATAGTTCTGTTCAGGGTGTGTTAAATATTTCGGCCGGTGTTATTACCAACGACTTGTATAAAGTGAGGTTCCCAAAAACATCAGAAAAAAAATTAATGGTGATTGCCAAACTGGCAAGCATTTTTTTCGGATTGGTTACCATTTCAATTGCTTTGCTTGTACCGGCGATGGGAGGAGCTAAAGAAGTGGTCCTCAGTATCGCAGGATTAACCGGCTGCCCCATGTACATGCCGCTGATCTGGTCGCTGTTTTCAAAAAGACAAACCGGGAAAATTGTACTTGCTACTACCCTTATTTCATTGGCGATTACGCTTTCATTCAAGTTCCTGCTTCCTGGAATTATTGATTTTAGCCTTTCTCGTGGAGGAGAAATGATTCTTGGCGTGACTGTTCCTGCTGTTCTGATTTTTGTTTCCGAAATAATTCTCCGAAGCAGAAAATTAGATATTTCAGAATACAATCAGTACAAAATAGCAGTTGACAAAAAAGCCGAAATTAAATATGAAGCTGAAATTGCAGCAAAATCGACAGTTGAAAACAAACAGGGATTAACCATGATTGCCATAGGCATTTTAGTTACAGGGCTTATTATTGGAGTTCTTGGCCTGATGGCTGCGAATGGCCGTACAACGGTAATTAGCATGGCTGTTATTCTGTTAATGGTTGGTGGCTGCATTTACTTTAAATCAAAAACCTTAAAAAAATTGATACTCAGATGATACAATCGACACCATTCAAAGAAAAAAGAGATAATAAAATGGTGGAATTATCTGCCGGATTTATTGTTGTCGGAGGTGGAATTGCAGGCACTTGCGCTGCAATTACTGCTGCACGAAAGGGAATAAAGGTAATTCTGTTGCAGGATAGACCTGTATTGGGTGGAAACAGTTCGAGCGAGGTGAGGCTTTGGATTCTGGGAGCAACGTCGCACATGGGCAACAACAACCGGTGGGCGCGCGAAGGCGGCGTAATCGACGAAATACTGGTGGAAAACATGTTCAGAAACAGAGAAGGAAACACCATAATTTTTGACACCATTTTACTCGAAAAAGTTACAGGCGAATCAAATATCACGCTGTTGCTGAATACTGTAGTATTCAATTTAGAGAAAAAAGATCATGAAAATATTTCTTTTGTAAAAGCATTTTGTAGTCAGAATTCTACAGAATATGTTTTGAAAGCGCCACTGTTTTGTGATGCTTCGGGCGACGGGATTGTCGGATTCAAGGCTGGTGCATCGTTCCGCATGGGCGCCGAGAGTAGCAATGAATTTGGTGAATTGTTCACTCCAACCGAAGAATACGGAGAACTGCTGGGCCATACCATCTATTTTCACAGCAAAGATGTTGGCAAGCCGGTAAAATATGTAGCTCCTACTTACGCACTGAAAGAAATCAATAAAATTCCACGCTTCAGGAATATCAATACCGGAGAGCATGGTTGTAAATTCTGGTGGTTCGAATACGGAGGCCGCCGCGATACGATTTATGAAACTGAAGAAATAAAATGGGAACTCTGGAGTGTGGTTTACGGCGTTTGGGATTACATAAAGAACTCAGGTAATTTTCCTGATGCTGAGAACCTGACACTTGAATGGGTTGGAACAATCCCCGGCAAACGCGAAAGTCGTCGTTTCGAGGGTCATTATATGCTTAAGCAGCAGGATGTTGTGGAACAGACTCCTTTTTACGATGCCGTTTCTTTTGGAGGTTGGGCCATCGATTTGCATCCTGCCGACGGTGTGTTTTCCAAACTTCCGGGCTGCAATCAGTACCACTCAAAAGGAATATACGAAATACCTTATCGTTGTTTTATCAGCAAAGACATTAAAAACCTTTTTATTGCCGGAAGATTAATTTCTGCTTCGCACGTGGCTTTTGGTTCTACCCGTGTTATGGCTACCGGTGGACACGGTGGGCAGGCGGTAGGTATGGCTGCTGCTTTATGTCTGAAGTCGAGACTTCAACCTGCCGATTTCATAGATTCACAAAGAATAAAAGAGCTTCAGCAGGCTTTAAACCTGATGGGACAAAGTATTCCCAGAATTCCAATAGATCCTTCCGAGAATCTTGCAAGTTCAGCAAGAATTGAAGCATCAAGTCAGCTTGTACTTGCTGAGATTCCTTTTGATGGAAAATGGCTTCCTCTCGATTCATCCGCCGGACAGCTTTTGCCTTTACAAAAAGACACTGCATACAGTTTCGAATTTTTGTTTGACGCTGAAAAGGCAACTAGGGTGGAGGTGGAATTGCAAACCAGCTCGAAAGTACAAAACTACACGCCTGATATATTAATTGAAAAGCAGGTAGTTACCCTTGAAAAGGGAGAACAGAAGGTGGCAGTTTCGTTTAAAAATACACTTAAAGCAGATCAATATGCATTCATCATTTTCAGGAAAAATCCGGAAGTAAAAATCAAGTGCAGCGAACAACGGATTACAGGAATTATTTCGGTATTCAACAAAACCAATCCTGCTGTAAATAACTACGGAAAACAGAATCCACCCGAAAACAGCGGCTTCGCATCATTTGAATTCTGGTGTCCTGAGCGTCGCCCCAAAGGGGAGAATATTGCTATGAGCATTAGACCTGCGCTGAATTGTTTTTCAGATCGAAATCTAATTAATGGTTTTACCCGTCCGTACATACAAGCCAATGCATGGGTGGCTAGTCCGGGTGATGCAGATCCAACCCTTATACTGAACTGGGCTGTCGAAAAATCAATAAAATTTGTTGTACTTTTTTTTGATACAGATTATGATCATCCGATGGAATCGTCGCAAATGGGACACCCCGAGGATGTAATGCCTTTTGTTGTAAGGGATTTTTCAGTTTTCAACGAAAATAGCGAGTTGCTTTTCGATGTAAAAAACAATCATCAAACCATGGTCACACTCAATTTTGACCTGGAAAGTACTTGCAGAAAGCTGATATTCAAACTTAAAAAGCCAGAAATTTATGTTCCCGTTTCCATTTTTCAGATTCAAGTTGTTTAAGCATCGTTAATGGGCAGCGGTTTTTCTTCCGGTACATAAAATTCAAATCAGATAATTAAACCAAATTGATTTAAATGAACTTTTAACTAAAAATAATATGTGCCGAAAGATAATATTTACATGTTTCCTTTTTGTATTTGCTTGTCATTTTACCAGAGCCCAGGGGAACAGTCAAATTCAGAAAATTTCTCTTGCTGAATTTCAAAACCCTCCCATGCATGCCCGTCCTTACGTCTGGTACCATTGGATGGGAAACAATGTAACCAGTGAGGGAATCACCAAAGATTTGGAAGCAATGGCCAAATACGGAATCGGCGGCTTTACGGTTTTCCATATTACCTCATACATTCCCGAAAATGACGACTATAACCGTTCAGCAAGCTATTTTAATCCCGAATGGTGGCAACTGATGAAGCACACTGCCGGGAAAGCCCAATCGCTCGGACTGGAAATGGGGATGCACAATAGCGTTGGTTGGTCGGGAAGTGGTGGTCCATGGATTACACCTGAAAAAACGATGAAAGAACTGACATGGACTAAAACCCTGATAACCGGGCCGGCAAATTTCACAGCCACGCTTGCCAAACCAAAAATAAAACTCGATTTCTACAGGGAAGTGGCCGTTCTGGCAGTCCCCGATGGTACTCCTGCTCTTTCAGAAATAATAAACCTGAGTAAACTCATGAAGCCCGACGGTTCAATTACCTGGCAGGTACCAAAAGGGAATTATACCATTTACCGTTTCGGGTTCACATCGTCAGCAACCAAACCGCATCCGGTTCCGAATGAAGTAATAGCTTACGAGGCAGATAAGCTTAGCGCCGAAACCATGTTGTTTCAGATCAGGCAGGTACTGGTGCCCTTGAAACAGAACCTTGGCGGGTTTTTCGGGAATACCTTTAAGCACATTTTTTTCGACAGTTACGAAGCAGGCGAACAGAAATGGACAGAAAAAATGGCGGAAGAGTTTTTGGCAAGAAAAGGTTACGACATCATTCCCTGGCTGCCAGTGTGGGACGGGCGGACCATCGGGAGCGAGGAAGATACAAGGCGCTTTAATAACGACCTGAACGCCTCAATCTTCGATATGTTCAGGGAATATGCCTATGGAATTCCAAAGGAGGAAGCGAACAAACTGGGTCTGCAAATGATTGTGGAACCTTACAGCGGACCGCTTGTGATCCACGAATTTGCTTCGTGCGGCGATTACAACGCTACCGAATTTTGGAGCCACACAAGCGGGCCTAATTCCAATGTGGCCGCAGCTTCAACCCCGCTGGGCAAGAATATCTGCGCTGCTGAAGCATTTACCGGGTACCCCAGCAACTGCAATTTTTCAGAAAGCCCCTGGCTATTTAAATTTTCGGGCGATCAGGCTTTTACCAAAGGCGTGAACCGGTTGATGCTTCACAGCTGGGTGGCCCAGCCTTTTTCCGACGACTTAAAACCGGGCATGTGCATGGGCTACTGGGGCGCACATTTTGGCCGAAACCAAACCTGGATTGAACCAGGAAAAAGCTGGCTCGATTACGTTGGACGCTGCCAGTATCTTCATCAAAAAGGATATCTGGTGTCCGGATTTTTGTCGGTTAATAATTTCCTCGATGGGGGCGATGTGATTTCAGAAAAAAACCTGCTTAGTGAAGTAACAGTCAGCGAAGGAAAGCTGGTCACGAAATCAGGCCCTGAGTACCCGCTGCTTGTATTACCCGCCGGCAAAGCAATGTCGCTGGAGCTGATAAAAAAAATATGCGACCTGGTAAAGGGCGGAGCTGCAGTATATGGCCCGAAACCGCTGCAGGCAACAGGTTTCACAAATAAATCGGAAACCGACCGTCAAATTGAAATAATTGCAAACCAGGTTTGGGGGAAACTTGATGGTGTTCAGGTGAAAGAAACCAGCTATGGCAAGGGGAAAATATACTGGGGAATGAGCCTTCCGGAGGTATTTCGCATTGTTGGCCTTAAAAAAGATATCTCAATTTCGGGTGAAAATGCAGATCAGATTGCTTCGTGCCACCGAAAATCAGGTGATACTGATATTTATTATTTTGTAAATACATCGAATAGTTCGGCAACAATAAATGCCCTGTTGAATATTGAAGGCAAAATGCCCGAGCTATGGAATCCAGAAACGGGGTCGGTACAAAAAATGGTGGAATGGATACCTACGCAAAGTGGGACTTCAATTAACCTTCGTTTATCGGGCAACGAATCGGTGTTTGTTGTTTTTCAGGACAAAACAAATACCGGCAAATTTATCAAACAGGTTTATTCCGATATTCCCGATACCTCATTCACAGTCCACCAATCAGCATCAGGCCTGTTGGCGATAAGGTCAGGCTCGCAGGGCTTCTTCCAGGTTTTAATGAACGACAACGAAATGATGAGCGCCGTCATTCGGAACCTTCCTGAAAATATTGTACTGAAAAGATCGTGGGAACTTGAGTTTTCACCGGCAAACAACACTGAAAAGTTCAGAAGTACTTTCGACAACCTGTATTCCTGGTCGGAAAGCAAGGACGAAAGAATTAAATATTTCTCCGGAACGGCTACCTACAAAACCCATTTTAATGTGCCGGAGTCAAATTTGAACGATATGACCGCCTTTTTGAACCTGGGTGATGTAAGGGAAATTGCCTCGGTGACAGTAAATGGTAAGCCGGCAGGCGTGGCCTGGCATTCACCATACAGGCTCGACATTTCGGCAAGTTTAAAGTCTGGCGAAAATGAGATAGCAATTGCAGTAACCAACTCCTGGGTAAACCGATTGGTGGGCGACGAACAATATCCAAGCGATTGCAGTTGGGAGGATTCGGTGTATTTCCACCGACCGAATGCCGAAGGCTTCAAGCCCCTGATTGGCAGAAAGCTTCATGCATTGCCCGACTGGCTGCTAAACAATCAGCCCCGAAAATCAAAACGCACCACTTTTTCTACCTGGAATTATTATAACCGGAATTCAAAGCTGGTGAAGTCGGGATTGATTGGCCCGGTTGTGATTGAATTCGGGAAAAACGCCGGTTTTGCCAAACAACTAATGGTGGATGTCCCTGGTACGAACCTCCGGATTTCTCCCTACGAAATTACCAATGCCCAGTATGCCGCCTTCTTAAACGCAAATCACGTGGGGGCCGATTCGAGATATAAATCAAATGCATTACTCGAACTTGGACTTCGCGACCTGCAATTGGTATTCAGTGATTTTGAATGGAAGGTGAAAAAGGGATACGACAATTATCCGGCGATAGGTATTCGCTGGTACGGAGCCGATGCTTACTGCCGATGGGTTGGAGGTAGGTTGCCAACAGCCGAAGAATGGGAAACCGCAGCCCGGGGTGGAAATGCAGGCAGCCAATACAAGTTCGCCGGTAGCGATGATATCGACCAGCTTGCCTGGTACGCCGGAAACAGCGAAAACCGCACGCACCCGGTAGGTGGAAAGCTCCCCAATGGGATTGGTATTTACGATATGTCGGGGAATGTTTGGGAGTTCACCAGTTCGAAAGAAGGATACCATTATATCTATTGTGGGGGAAGCAAGGCCAACACAAAAGACGATTGCACCCCTGCGGCCCGAAGCAGTACTACGATCACCAGCGGTCACGGAACCATTGGTTTCAGACCGGTTTTTGATAAATCTTTTGAGGACAAAAAACCTCAAAATGAATAAACGATAAATAAGCTTTTTCAGATAGTAAATTGAAGAAGAATATAATTTTATACCGATAAAAGGTAATATAATGACAAAATTAAAAATTGGATTAAATATCAGATTATTGGTGTTAGTGCTTCCCGTGATCTGGATTATCAGCATATCCTGTTTTCAGAAGAATGATCTCCATAACGACAGGTTTAGTATAACCGTTGGTGAAGACCATAAAGCTGTTATCAGGGACCAACGATCAGGGAAAGAATTTAATTTCCTTCCCTCTTTCAGGATTTTATTCCGGAAAGATAATCCGGATATGTCCCTCCAGCCTGCAAACATTCCGGGAGTTTCGTATAATGTGATAACATGGCTTTCTTTACCCGGACAGAATGATGACGGATTAAAAGGAAAAGAGTGGGACAAAACACAGCAGGGAGATGGTTTTGATCCACGCATTCTGGATGCGAAAGGAAAAAGCCGCACAGCCAATTTGTTTAAGGCGGGTCATTCAAAGAACCTGTTTCCGGTTAAAACTGAATTAACTGATTCAGCCACCGTGTTCCATTATCGGTTGGAAGATTCATCCCGCTTCCGGGCATGGCTTAGTCTCAAAGAAAATGGCTTTCCGGAACTGAAATTTGAGTTTGTCCCCGGAAAGGAGGGTTTTTATTCCATTGGTTATACAGGAGCGCCATCGTTTGAAATTAATAATGTTAAGGAAATCTGGCAGCCATTGATTTGGCAGGAAAAGCGATTCCCTGACAAGCCCTATCTTACCCTTGCCTTTCAGTGCCCACTTCCGACTACACTGGTGAACGCAGCAAACCATACCCTGGGAGTAGTTGCCGATCCTTCGGAATTTCCTTTTGATCCTTTACCACTGGCAGAGAACAGCCGGTTTGGAGTGGCAATTAGAAATGAAGAGGGAAAGGTTCAGCCCATGCTGTTTGCTCCGGTAATGGGAGGTTTGGGTTCAGCCATGAAAAACGGGGTACAATACAAATTTTCCATGCAGCTTTTACTTGATGATTCTGACTTGCTGACCGCGTACAAGAAACTGGGCAGAGAGGTGTATCATTTTGCCGATTACCGGTCCAACGGGCCACATCAGCTTAACCACACCCTCGATAACATTATAGGTTACGGCTTGAGCCATTGGAGCTATTTCGTCGACAGCCTCAAAGGCTGCGCATATTCAACAGATGTTCCGGGTGCAGTTAAAAACGTATCATCGCTTAATCCGCTGGAAATGGCGCTAATCACCGATAGCAGGGACATCTACGCGAAGAGAGCCTATCCCATCATAGAATTCCTGCTGTCGAGGGAGAAATTCCTTTTTTCACTTGATAAAGAACAAAAAATCCAGTTTCCTTCGAGAAAAATGGACGGTCCTGCTGCTCCTATAAGTGAACTGGCTACCCTTTATTCTGTAGCCAATGGAGCTTCAAAGGCTATACTTGCCCTTGCGGAGAAGGAATTTCAGGGAGAACGCATCCGTAACCTTGATAAAAATGAAAAAGGAAACCGGTGGCAGAATGCCCTTGCATTGTTCAAAGCCACCGGCGACAAAAAATACCTTGACCTGGCTGTCGTGGGTGCTCAGGAATATATCAAAAAACGGATCGACAGGTTTGCAGATGATTTTAAGGATCCCGATGCAGAGTTGTTCTTCTGGACAGGTTTTGTTCCCGATTACATTAGTTTGTTTCAACTCTGGGAAGAAACCGGCAACAGTGAATTTCTTGAAACCGCACACAGGAGCGCCCTGAGATTTGCGCAGTTTGTATGGCTCAGTCCCGCGATACCTAACGGGGAAGTGCTTGTTAACAAGGGAGGAAAAGCCCCCCTTTACTGGTACCTGAAATCGAAGGGTCATGGGCCAATGAAAGCGCCTGAAGAATCCGTTCCTGCCTGGAGGTTATCGGAAATCGGGCTTACTCCGGAAAGTTCGAGTACCTGTTCCGGACACAGGGCCATATTCATGGCCAATCATGCACCCTGGTTGTACAGAATTGGATACCACACGAACGATAAATTCCTGGTTGACATTGCCCGAAGCGCTGTGATTGGCAGGTATTCCAACTTTCCGGGATATCATATCAATACAGCACGCACAACAATTTATGAAAAGCCCGATTATCCGTTGCGTCCTTTTAAGGAACTCAGTGTCAATTCTTTTCACTTTAACCACATCTGGCCTCATGCCTCCATTCTGATGGATTACATGGTTACTGATGCATATGTCAGATCGAAAGGAGCCATCGATTTTCCTTCTGATTTTATTGAAGGGTATGCTTACCTCCAAAGTAAGTTTTATGGTCACCGGCCGGGAACGTTTTATGGTGAAAAAGCATGGCTTTGGATGCCAGGGAAAATGATGGAACTTTCTACTACCGAAGTAAATTACCTCTCGGCAATAGGCGGGAACAGTTTGATGATAGCTTTTACCAATCAAAGCAAAAACCCGCTTACCTTCACTTTTCAGCTGAACAGGAATATCGTTGCCTACAAAGCCTCTCACAACACCATCGTACGAATGAACAACAGTAAACAGGACAGGAAATTACTAACCGAGGGTGCGATGACCATTGATATCGCCCGTGAGGGAATAACTTCCATTGTCATAGAAGATTTGGCCATTCAACCTGTTTTCCGGCAACTTGTGCAGAAAACCCCAGTCGGTAATCAGTTGGGCAGACAGTTGCAACAGCTTGATTTTGGCAATGCCCGGGCCATGATCCTGAATATTGGAAAAAATCTGAAAACCGCTTATATCTACCTGAAGGATGATGATGAAAAATTCCGGGAAGTCAGTCTGAAATATTCCATTGACGGAGGGTCTATTTATGAAATAGCAGATAAACATTATCCTTTCGAGTTTACCGTGCCTCTGGGAGATAACTCGGTTATCGGATTCACTCTTAACGGCATCAGGAAAAACGGGACAACGGAAGGTTCAAAGCAAATTACACTGGGTCCGTAATTTAAGAATAACAGAAATACATAAAAGGGCGGTAAATAAATCGTGGAGCATTCATACAATGTGCAGATTTCGCTGATATTGATAATTGGTATGGTGAACATAAACTGGATGGTGAATTAGAAACGCAGTATGCCGATGGAGGGATTCATTGTTAATCTTCTGCTAATCTGATCAGTTGGTTAGATGAAGAAATTGTTGTGATTGATGATCACCTTGACGATCAATGCTGCCTGGCCTATAGCCGTATCCCCGAAAAGCATAAAGTGGTTTTCAATGATAAGAGCAAATCGTTTGTAGCATACTATAAAATTTAACCGGATTACTACATTTATCTTTCATAACGAACAATGAAAATACAAATGATAAAGAATAGGTTATACCTTATTCGAATATACTCAGAGCTGCTTTTAATCTGTGTATTATTTACTTTGTGCGCTGCTTTTCAATTCGGGAACAGAGAAAATATGAAATTGAAAGATGGGGCTTACCTTTTGCATGTACATACCAAAAATTTAAAGTTTTGTTTTACCGATTTACACGGGAACACAATTGTTCCCGGCGATTCTGTTTCAGGCTTCAGAATAAATGATAGCCCTGTTGTTGAAGCATTGTTAAAGTCAAGTTCTGACAATCAATTCATTTTTGACATTACAACGAAGAATAATGAGCAGGCAGACGTAACAATTGTCTTCCATAATGGTATTGCAAAAATGGTCGTAAGTCCGAAAGAAAAAGGAAGAAATAAAGTATCGATTTGCCTGGGAGGAATGACAGTTGCACATGGGTTAGGCGATGCAGGTGCTTTTGGCGAAAGCTTTAATTTGATTGAAAAGGAAAATAAAACTTTTGAAATTGTAAACAATGGAGGTACAAAACGTTGGTTGAGCACTTTTACAATATTCCCAAAAAATAATTTTGCTGGAGTTTTTTTCGATAGAGGTAAAAAAAGTATTGTGTTGGGTAAAAATGCCTATCAGTTAAACACCGAAACTGCAGGTCAGGCCACGTTCTATTTTTTCATGGGTACAAACCAGGAAATTTACGCTAACTACAAAAAGATTAGGAATCTTTTAGGCTACGAAGATATTAAACCCAAATCCAGATTGTTTGAACTGGGCTGGGAGTCCTGGGATGCCCTGGGATGGAATACCAATCAGGAAACAGTAAAAAATATTCTTTCAAAATTTCATAAAGAAGGTTATCCTATTCGTTGGGCAGTTACCGGTTCCGGATTCTGGGACGAGGGAGGAACAACTACCAGCTTTGGACGTTGGGGGAAAAAATTTCCAAATCCAAACGAGTTAAAAAATTGGATGCACCCGAACGATATTTACTGGATGATTGGTTTACGATTAAATTTAATTCCTTCCGGAGGTCCATATTTTCCGATCACTAAGAAAAGAGACAAAAACTTAAAAGTAGTTTCGTTTTATGGCAACGATTTGTCGGACGAGGCGCTCGCAAAAAATTTGCTGCTTACCGATTCAAATAATCAGCCTGTACTGATAACGTCAGGCATTTTTCCGATTGTACCTTGTTACTTAATCGATGGAAACAAACCTGGTGCAGCTGGCTGGTTTCAGCAACACTATGCCCAATGGAATGTTGATGGTCTTAAAGAAGATACCATGATGGATTTGGGCGAAGAAACGACAATATTTAACAAACCGATTGCCAGGATTGCCACGGAAGGAGCATTGGTAATGGCAAGGTGTGGCGAGTTTTCTTCTCCGGGGACATTACTTCGAATCAATGATACCAATGTTGGAAATATGTCGAAACGAACACCAATAAACTACCTGCAATATGCAGCATGTGGAGCTCCCAATGTTTATTCCGATGTGGCAGGTGTTCATAACATGAATAAATTGGAAGATGTCGATGCTTCAATTCGTCATGCCTGGTTGCTGTCAATGACTGCCGGAATGGCTGTGGGCGCTTTCCCTGATCAATGGCTTGAGGAAAAAAAAATAGCATTTAAAAAAGCAGTCGATTTTCATTATTCACTTGTGCCCTATTTGTTTAGTGCAGGTATGAAATCGTATGAAACCGGATTTCCATTTACATTAACTCCTCTGAGTATTGCATTTCCTGATGATGAAAATACAATGAATTTAAAAAACTTTCAATGGATGGTTGGCAAGTCCGTTTTGGCAACTCCGGTTTTAAAAAATCACGAAAGTTGTAAAATAGATATTTATCTTCCTGAAGGGAAGTGGTTCGATTGGGAAACTCAGAAAGAATATATCGGACCTCGAACATTGGCTAATTACGAAATAGCTTTAGATAAAACACCGTGCTTTGTAGGTGGTGATGGAATTCTGGTGTTGAGAAATTCTGATGATCAGAATTTGAAAGTTCGCGTATACGCTGTCAATAAAAAAGTAAAAGCAGAATTTTTCTCGTTACAAAATTCAAATAAATATGAAATTAAAATTTCAGAAACTAATTTGAATAAAGTTGAGGTTTGGGATATTGATTCCAATACGAAAGTTCCTTTTCAGTACAAAAAAAATTACATTGAATTTGAAATACTGGAAGGACACAGTTATAATCTGAAATAGATTCAAATTGGGGTTTAAACTGAATTTAAAAATGAAAATACAAATTTTAAAGGGGAAACAAATAAGTCAGAGAATATAAGCGTTGTGAACAGTCTTTTATACTTCTTCAGAATTGTCATTAGAAAGTAAAAGTTAGCGATACATTGATCGCATTTGAGTTCATCCTGTAAATCGTCAGCATAAAGTGGATAAAATATTGTCTAAAATAGAAGAGTGTTTCCATCATTAACAATTGAACCAATAATGACATGGAACAGAAGCCAAAACGAACTACAGAGAACTTCATTAAAGAGATCTTCCGAAAGACAAGGACACTCTTTTTCTCAGAACAAAAGTTAGTAATCGTAATGGAAGCTCAACGAGTGGAATACTACATTGCAGAGCTTTGTCGCAAACATGGTATATCCTAAGCCACCTTTTATAAATGGAATAAAGGGTTTATGGATGGGGGTAAAAAACGTCTATCTGGCGATACTACAAGAGAGGCGACCAGTGATGAAATAGCTGAACTACGAAATAAAAATAAAGAGCTTAAGGAACTTGTAGCTGATTTACTGCTTGAGAACGACATACAAAAAAAAGTACCGACAGGCTGGCTTAAACGAAAAGTATGTTAAGTATTTGAAACTAACAGTACAAGAAAAGCAGGAAGTAATGAAACTAGTCGAGGGTTTGAACTAGGGGTTCATCAAAATGCTACAGAAGCTAGGTATTGCTAAAAGTACTTTTTACAAATGGTATAAGGTTTATGTAGACCAAGGAATGGTGGTGCTAGCACCGTAGCCATCAGGTAATCGTAGGCAGTACAATACCATCCCTGAAGGGGAAAGAACACTTGTAGTGAAACTAGATTTAGAATACAGTGACTTATCTCCTAGGGAACTAGCATGTAAGCTCAGTGATACAAGGGGTGTATTCATCTCTGAGTCAAGTGTTTATAGGATATTAAAGTCATGGGGATTGATCACCACACCTAATCATATCTTGCTATCTGCTAGTGATTGCTTTGAAAAGAAAACCATGTTAGTACATGAGTTGTGGCAAATGGATTTTACTGACTTCAAAAATTATTGGTTGGGGATGGTACTACCTAAGCACCATTATTGATGATTACAGCAGGTATATTGTTCACTGGGAATTATGCAGCACGATGCAGGCCAAAAATGATCAATCTACTATCGCACAGGCTTTAATCAAATCGGAACTTAAACCTAGCCAAAGACTTGTTTTAAGAAGTGACAATGAGGCTTGTTATGTGTCCTCCGATTGAAAGATTATTTATCAACAGTGAATATTAAACCCATCCTCGGAAGGGTGATGCACCCACAGACACAAGGGAAAATCGAAAGGTATCACCGCTCTTTGAAAAACATAGTAAAACTGGATAACTATTATCATCTAGAGCAGTTAGTGGATGTCATCCAGGATTTTGTGGCATATTATAATCATGAACGTGATCATGAATCACTACAAAATGTCACCCCTTCGGATGTATATTATGGAAGGCAAGTACAAATACTCCCAAAATGAGCGCTCATTAAACAACAGTCCCTAAAAAGACGAAAACAACTATTTTTAAAAGAAAAAATCCTACATTTAAACAACGAAACCCTCTACAACTAAACTGTTCACTTTTTTTGACGACATACAAATCATGAATAAAATTGTAAGATTACTCACGCAAGAAATTGCTACTGTCGTAATGCTTGGTGTCATCTCTGTTATCACTGCATGGGCAGGAGTACAATCGTCACTGCATGGTGATGGATCTAATACGGCCTTGGCAGCCTACATGCGCGGGCTTAATGAATCTCACAACATGTATCTAACCTCAGAGCTCAAATACAGAACCGATTTGGTTGTGTGGGCAGATAAGCAAACAATACTTAGCAAAGGCGGCAATATTTATTCAGGCTACTCAGCGGGCTCAGCTGAATTATTTGAACTGGCATTACCAATCCTAGCAGAAAAGCCAGAAAGCCAACTGGCTGAGTGTAAAGCGTATATGGATACATTATATGTGCCCCAAGGAGAAGTATTCGACAACGCGCTTAAATTTCTAAATGAATCCGAAACACTAAGTGAATATAGCGATAGGCTTCAAATGCTGACCGCGCTGCTCGCAATTGCCTTATTCATGCTTGGTATTACGTCGGTTATTCGCGCTCAAAAGTTAAAGTTTGCTGTTGTTCTTGGAGCTATCATTATAGCTTTTTTTAGCCTTGCTGTACTTTTTAGTGTACCTGTAGCGGGTGTACCTTGGTAAATTCTTAAAAATTCTTGCCCACTTACTCTCCAGTCTATTTACATACTCGAGCGAGCCTAACATCGTCTGAGGGGCAGCTTGTTTTTCTTATCGAATTTCTATTCTCGCCTGCAGATGAAAACCAGATGAGATATATAATAATCTGGATGTCGTTGGCCCTCCAGACTACTTATACCCATTTATGAGAAATAATAAAATTTGTTTTTTTGGAAGTCACACAAACAAAAACATAACCGGGAACATTAATTTGACTTATTGGGATGTGAATGTCTTTTAGAAATATCTTATTTACAGCATTTACTTTCTCCCTCTTATCACTTATTTTATAAAATGGTTTAGTCAAAGAAGGAGATTACAGGAAACCTAAAAAAACTGTGCACCTTTCTGTGCTGAATAGACGAAACAATTATTTAAAAGAAAAAATTCTACAATTAAATGACAAAACCCTCTACAACTAGACTGTCCACTTTCTTTGACAACCTACAACAACTATGTTTGATACTGTAATGCAGGAATAAATGATTGTATCGCGAACAAAATTCGTAACGTATACAAGTTCCCCAAATAACTTTATCTAATGTAGCAAGATATTCGCAGGTCTACATTGCTTCTGCACATCGATTTAAGCATCACTGTGTTGCTATCGCCAATAACCAAAAAATACAGTAAATAGATTATTATGTTCATTACCATTGTTAGTTATCTTGTTCCTCTACTCCGGACATTTCCTATCAATTGTGGATGCGTTCCTTGGTTTGTTCATACTCTATATTCATCATTTTTAAAAATTCAACATGATTAGTATTTTTTATTGTGTCCGGATAATACATCGTTTTGTCCCTTCTTTTCTCATCTTTTTCTACTTTCTATGCCTTTGTCAGGTCAAAGCACAGCAACAACCCTCTCATATACAGTATGATATTGTCATTTATGGGGGCACTTCCGCAGGCATAGCTGCAGCCATTCAAGGCTCACGTATGGGGAAAAAAGTACTGATCATCAATCAGGGTACGCGGTTGGGTGGACTTACCACGGGAGGATTGGGTCAAACCGATATAGGGAATAAACAGGCGATAGGTGGCATTGCACGTGAATTCTATCAGCGCATAAAGAGATATTACGCAAAACCCGAGCATTGGTGCTGGCAGGACTCTGCGTCTTATTTTGCCGCCGGGTACAGGGCCAGTATGGGGAACGAGGATGCCATGTGGACCTTTGAGCCATCAGTCGCACTGAAGGTCTTTATGCAGATGCTCGAAGATGAAAAAAATATTACCACCGTAGTTAACCAGCGCCTCAATCGTGGAAGCGGTGTTAGACGGACAGGTTTGGCTATTCGATCCATTCAGATGGAAACGGGCCATGTCTATTCCGGCAAGATGTTCATCGATGCTACCTATGAGGGGGATCTTATGGCGGCATCCGGGGTAAGATATACGATTGGCAGGGAGCCGTCAGTACAATATGGTGAAAGTCTTAATGGGGTACAGGCCAATAAAACAAGTTTGACGTTGCTTAAGACGATATCCATGAATGGCCGTTACCACAACTTTGTCGAGGGTGTTGATCCCTATATTAAAAGGGGGGATGCCACAAGTGGGCTACTACCAGGTATCAATCCCAAAAGACCCGCTTCTGATGGTAGCGGGGATCATAAAATTCAAGCCTATTGTTTTAGGATGACTCTTACCGATCATCCCGATAACCGTATCCCTTTCACCAAGCCAAAGGATTATGATGAGCGTGACTATGAATTACTCTTCAGGAATTATGAGGTCGGAATGGGTGCAATTGAAAAAATGTATGATTATGGTGATCCATTGGTACCCTGGATCAATTCACCCATGCCCAATCGAAAAACTGACACCAATAATCAAAAAGGGTTCTCAACGGATTACATTGGTCAGAACTATGCTTATCCGGAAGCCTCCTATCAAGACAGAGACCTTATCTTTCAAAGGCATAGAAGGTATCAGCAGGGACTTATGTGGACATTGGCAAATCATACTCGTATACCGCAAAAGGTCAGGGATGTCGTATCCAGGTGGGGCATGTGCAAAGATGAATTCCAAGCCAATGGGGGCTGGTCAGGACAGCTCTATATTCGTGAAGCCAGGCGCATGGTCAGTGATTATGTCATGACCCAAAGAAACTGTGAAAAGCTGGAGGTTGCAAATGATGCTGTCGGATTGGGTGCTTATGGGATGGATTCTCATCATGTGCAGCGTTATGTGGATGAGCAAGGTTTTGTTAAGAATGAGGGTAATGTAGAGGCCCTTGTTCCCAGTCCCTTTGCCGTGAGTTATCGTTCTATCATACCCAAGCGCGGTGAAGTCACCAATCTCTTTGTCCCCATATGTTTATCTGCCTCACATATCGCTTATGGTTCCATTAGGATGGAGCCTGTTTTCATGATATTGGGCCAGAGCTCTGCCATTGCTGCTTCAGTTTCAATAGAAAAGAATATGGCTGTGCAGGATCTTGATCATAGCGAATTGCGGCCACTTTTGATAAAATTTGGCCAACGGCTGGAATAGCAGTGACACCGAACATATATACGGGAATCCGTGTTGTTGTGTAAAAGGTCTATTCATGAAAAATATGATCGTAGTACTATCCATCCTTTTGTTGATTTTCATTGTATTTCAATCGTTCATGGCTATCTCTAGCTGCAATATTGAAAAGCAGAAATACAAGATCATCAAAAAAGAGAAGGATTATGAGATCCGTTACTATCCTCCTGCCACTTTTGCGACCATAAACTCTTCTGCCAGGTCCTACCGGGAACTTTCCGGGGGTGGATTCAGGAAAATTGCTGGCTATATATTTGGCAATAATGAAACTTCCACCAAGATCGCCATGACTTCACCTGTACATATGGACATCAGCGAGTCGGGTTCTTCCATGAGCTTTGTCATGCCTTCTAAATACGATCTCAAGACCCTTCCACGTCCCAACGATGCCAGTGTGGAGATCCATGAAACCAAGGGCGAATATGCAGCAGCTATAGAATTTGGCGGTTATGCCAATGACGCTGCTATTCAAAAGTATGCCGGTCTCTTGGAAAATGCATTGAACGAAAAGGGGATAAAAGCCATTGGCAATTTTCGCTACCTAGGCTACAATCCGCCCTATCAGGTGATGGGCAGAAAGAATGAAGTGATTGTGGAGGTGGAGTGGGAACAATAAGATTTGATCAAGGTGTGTCTAATACAGCAGATGTCATTTCATTATTTCGGTAGGTAAATTGTGCACGGCGGTTGCCACGTTTATAGGCATAGTACCCTTCATCGCATAGACTTAGGTTTCCACAACTGTAAATAGGTTTGTTGGATTTAAATTGAGAAAAGGAGACTATCTAATAAGATAAAAATAGAAAGGCCATCCAAATGTATTTAATAGATAAAACATGATTAATGTATTATGATCCTTCACAGGGTAAGGCTTTCACATGGATAAAATTGGTACAGTTCATATCAAAATATATAAACTCTGCTTTATACCAAAGTGGGTATAAGCAAAACATGAAAGATCTGTTTAAACGATCATTTAGAAAATGCTGCAAGCCTCATACCAAAACTGCAAGAAGAAAACCCTTGTAAGTCATGAACTTTCAAAGGTTTTTTATTTTGGCTGCGCAAAAAGGTGTGCAGAAAAGTAATAAAGTTATTTTGTATCGTAAATAACCTGTTCCCAATCAATTTTACCATTCTTGATTGCAAATGACGCAAACGTTAAAGTAGATTTTTTTTCTCCTGTTTTTGCAGTTCTGGTAAACCTAACCCATGCATGGCCCCATTTATAGTCTTTGTATCTTTCATTTTTCGAGTCTACAGTCACTACCTCTAAATTCGGATTACCAGGATCAACAGTCTCTCCAAGAGATTCTCTTTGTTTTTTGAACATTTCTATCCTATCAGTCATTTTTGTGCCTACTGTATCAGCATTATGATAGGATAAAGCTGAATCACTAAAGCAGGTAGCAAAAGTAGGCCAGTCTCCATTGCAGTATGCAGTTAATGCTTTTTTCATTAAGTCAACTTCTGGACCCTCCTTAACACAACTTGAAGTATTGACTACTGTGTTTATTTTTTCACTAGTATTTGTACATGCATATATAGTTGCTGATACAAAAAGAAAAACTACTAATTGTTTCATTGTTTAATTTTTGATTAATTAAATGTATGCTTAATTAAATCGGGTATGGCAATTCTCATCTTTAATATTTATTGAGCTAAACTGGAAACCAATATAAGTCATTCAATTTCATATGTTTTGACATGTAAACAAACTGAAATTACTTTTTTCATACTTTATTCCATTATCAGTCGAAACTATTGAAAATCAATGCTGTAGCAATTCCAAAACAAAAATGATTACATTTCACATGTCTACTGACTATTTCAAACAACAACAAACAATTGTAAATAAATTACTTGCAAGGAGTATCTTAAAATGATGCACAGAAAGGTGCATACCTTTTTTTACTAATTTTAGGTAGATCTAAACTACAAACCTTTATAAATTATGTTCAAAAAATTTACCGCTGCAGAAATGTTGATGCTGGTTGCTGCTTTTATGTCATTGATCTTTTCTGAAGCATTATGGTTCACAGGTGAAGCACAGTCAGCGATTTTTGTTGGTTTATGGGTGCCTTCTATCTTAGGCTTTACCATTTTGCTAAAATTAATCAAAAACCAAAAAAATGACTGATCTGATCCCTTTTTTTGCTGCTTTTGTCACAATATTATTTTCAATCGGATTTCTTCTTATCCTAAGAAGTTTTAACTCTAATAAATAGGAATGTTGTTGTGTTTTTATTTCGGCTGAAAAATCAACATAACAATAATATTTCTACTTGATTTGTGCTTAGTATATCTTATTTGCTATAATAGTTAAAAGCTAGAATGTATTATATGACTCTAGCTATTACCATCAATTTATTCAAGATTTTTTAACAGTAAGCATCATTCTTATGATCTCGGATCTACTAATAGATGATATATAGAATAAAATAATCTAATGATTTCAACGATACTATCAGATCAGAATATACTATAATGTGAAAATGATACTAAAAAAAATAACATTAGTTCTTACTAACAATTCATTATCCAAGATGTCAATCTAATTTTTCTATAAAAAATCCTCATACTGAATTCAATTTGATATTAATAATTTATTGTATAATAATTTTATATCTCAACAAAAAATGTCATCCTATTTATGTATTTCAGCCCATCCATTTTATGGAAGAATTTCCATCCAATAATTGCCTGCCTATCACAAAATATTCATACGGTAAATTTCTATGATTATCAGATGAGTTGTATATTTTTCGACATCACATCTGATTCAAGAAAGAAATTTCCCCTCGTAACATATAAGTCCGGTATTTATGCGTAGGATTATGACATTTTATGAAAGATGGTGATAGTTCACACTGTGTATTACACGAAAAGAACATCATTCCAATTAAATATCATATCAAAAAATTAATTATATAATGCACCAAAAAGATTATACAAACGTAATTGACTTACGTTATGGTCAAGATGCATGTTTTGGTCTTGGTAAAGAAATAGGAAAATTTTGTGTAATGACTATGGAAATTCCGTGGCGAATTACTAAGAATAAATTAGGGGGAAATCCTGAGATAGTTGTATTCGTAGAAACTATGGAAGAAAAATGGTTGAATAGCATCTGTGAGCAAATGCCCGAGTTCGATACGATTGTTGGTATTGGTGGTGGAATGGCAATTGATGCAGCAAAATATATATCATGGAAAAAAGGGAAACGACTAGTTAGTATTCCATCCATTTTATCGGTTGATGCATTTACAACACCCGCAGCGGGAATCAGGCGAAACCATGAAGTTGACTATGTAGGTGTTGCATCCCCCGATCCGCTGGTAATTGACTTTGGGATCATTCGAACGGCTCCACCAGAATTAAATATTGCAGGAATTGGTGACCTCCTGTCCATGCATACTGCTTCGTTTGATTGGGCGCATGCGAATTTGAAAGGAAAATCAGAATTTCCCTACTCATCCAGTTCCATCGAAAAAGCCAACAAAATCCTTCAAATGTTATACGGATTACTTGGTGACGTTCGTGAAAATACAGACAAGGGTCTTATGGCAATTGTACAAGGGTATATTGACTTGAACACTATATGTTTACCCATTGGGCACTTTCGTGTGGAAGAAGGATCTGAGCATTATTTATTTTATGAACTTGAAGAGCGCCTGAAACGACCATTTGTCCACGGTTATATCATAGGATTAGGTATCTATATTATGAGTCAATTACAAGGGAATAATTTTCCATTCATTAAAGAAGTAATGGATGAAGTTAAACTACCTTATCACCCATCCATCCTTGAGATAAAAAAAGATGATTTGTTGAAATCTCTTTTAAATGTACGCGAATATGTTAAGTCCAGACCTAAACTTTGGTATACAATCATCAATGATACTGAAATTACTGAAGAATGGGCAGAGGCAGCATTACAGGGTCTTCATTTTGCATAAATATTATTAATGAGTACGACTAATTCATTTGGGTACAAAGAAGAACTGAGTCGCTCGATGAATAGCTTTTCTAGTTTCGCTATATCCTTTTCACTTATTTCAGTACTGACAGGTATTTTTGCAAACTTCAATTTTGGTTATCGACAGGTTGGTGGTGGAATTATCTGGTCTTGGTTACTGGTTGCTTCTGGACAATTTTTCGTCGCACTTGTAATGGCACGTCTTTCCATTCAATATCCAATTGTAGGTTACGGATATCAGTGGGCCTCACGTCTAGTACATGTACATTATGGTTTTTTTGTGGGATGGATTCTATTAATCCAATTCATAACCGGATTTCCAAGTATATGTAAAACGTTTGCAACCATATCGATTAATTTATTCAATCTAAATATTTCAGATGATATTCTCTCGTATATTACAATTGCTATCATTTCAGCTGTAACTTTGATTCATTTGTTAGGAATTCATGTTGTCACAAAAGTCAATGACATAGGAGTTTTTGCAGAAATGATCGGAGTTCTGCTACTTATTTTACTGCTAATAGGTGTATGGATAATGAGTGGAAATGTAAGTCTTGCAACTCTTCAATCCTGCACGTTATTCATGAGTGAACATTCTTTACAATTTTCTTCTTTTGCACTGTCACTTTTACTGGGCGCCTGGGGACTGACCGGATTCGAAGCAGCAGCAGATCTTGCTGAAGAAACGAAGTCACCAACTACCGCTATTCCTAATGCAATTATGATTTCTCTTATATCATCATCCATATTAGGATTTCTCATACTTCTATCTTTAGTAATCCAGGCAAATGGATTCGAAAGTAATAATGAAAACCTATTAATTTCAATTCTGACAAATTCTATTGGTGTAAGACTGACAACTACACTTTTATTATTTGTTTTGATCTCTATATTCGCATGCGCAGTTGCATCGATGGCGACGGCATCAAGATTATTATACTCATTTTCAAGAGACAAAATTCTTCCCTTTTCAACCTGGATTTCTTTTGTAGGTAAAGAGTCGAAATCTCCAAAAAATGCAATAATAGTGATTTGGGGATTTAGCTGTTTATCGATTTTAGCCCTCAAAAAGATTGAGATCATCAGCAGCGTATCAGCACTTGCCTCTTATATTGGGTACTTGGGTATTCTGATCGCTGCAATAATGAGTAAGCGAACGATCATCCAAGGCAAAGGCTATCTCTTTAATAATTTGCAACGTCCTGTACAATGGATTGCATTATGCTGGGTAATTTTTGTTATCATATCATTGTCTTATCCAGAAACGGATGTAGATGGATTTGAGACAAAACATTTGCCTTTAATCACTACCAGTGTTTCAATAGGTATTGGTTCATTAATATATTTATTCTATGTAAGGAAAAAAATAAATAGAGGTCTTGCAGGGCCACCCATTATCAATATATAAATGAATCTTATGCAAGATATGCTTGTCAAATTATACGAACTTCCTGATTATACAGTATTGAAAAAAAAGCTTGAAGACGACGAAATAGTATTTCGTAGACCTCTTGCTGCTGAAAAATCTATCTTGGTGAATTGGGTAAAAAAAAATTATGGATCAGGCTGGGCAAGCGAAGTAGAAGTCAGTTTTGGATATCAACCCATCTCGTCTTTCATAGCAATAAAAGAAAATTTAATCATCGGATTTGCTACTTATAATGCTGCATACCAAAATTTTTTCGGGCCAACAGCTGTTGAGGAAATACACAGGGGGAAAGGAATAGGGAAAATACTTCTCATGGATTGTTTGGATGCTATGCGTGCACAGGGTTTTGCTTATGCCATCATTGGAGGAGTAGGGCCAGCCGAATTTTATACAAAATCAGTCGGAGCTGAGTTGATCAAGGGAAGTAATCCAGGAATTTATAGAGGCATAATGAGTGATGTCCCCTACGAAGTGAGGGAATCACATTAGTCATACAAGGTATATTCCTTTAATAAAAAATATATTGGAGAGATAAGCGCTCAATATCTTGAGTGATATGCACCATTACGATTATAAATATAGGATTCTTTATGTGACATGCAGGTACTGATTTATTCCCACTACAGTTGCTCTATAACATTTCTCTCTTTATTGTTATCTAGCCAAAAATAAAAACTTAAACCCATGGATAGCATGAAATATGTTAATATAATGTCATAAGTTAATGGGACTGATAGATTTAATCCGAAGAAATCATTACTGGTATACAAAATTGATAATCCGTAGACGAATTTAAAAATTTCCCAAAGCAAAGCAGAAGAATTACCATCCATAAAATCAGTTAGTGCATAGATGAAAGTAAAAATAAAAAAGCCGTAAATAAAAATTGAAGTATTCTCGATACTCGAAATATTTGCTAGCATACAAAAAGTTAAAAATAGTACAATACTTAATTGAAAACATATCCAATAAATGAACGTAGCTTCTTTCTTAACAAAATATTTCTGAAAATTATATACATCATCAATTTTGTCTACGGGGAATGATGACGCCACATCACTCGGCCTCCATCCTGTAGAATTCGTCCAAACTTTAATTTTATCTGGTATTTTCTTTGTACGCCATGAATCTTTTATGAGCAGCCAAATATGTTGAAAATTAATTTTGATTGGATTCCAAGTTTTTACGGGTCTGGTAATCCCATAAACAGGTGGAATGTCCTTACGTTCTGCTTGAAAAGTACCAAAGAGCTTATCCCAAACAATGAATATTTGTGATAAGTTTTTGTCAAGATATTCTTTATTAATGGCATGGTGGACTCTGTGGTGTGAAGGAGTGACGATGATATGCTCTAGGAATCCCATTTGATTGATATACCGCGTATGATACCAAAACTGAGCGTAAAACTGGATAGGTATAACAGTAGCAATAACCAGAGGAGAAATACCCAATAATGCAGCGGGAAGCATGAAAAAGGAAAATATTTTTACAAAGGAAGAAATCGGTTGTCGAACTGCACAAGCCAGATCGAATTCTTCGCTACTGTGATGTACAATATGACTATTCCAGAAAAAATTATTGGCATGTTCAATACGATGTATCCAGTAATGTGAAAAATCGAGTGCAATAAATGCAATGATATATGTCAAAATAGTAGACTCGACATGAAATACAGCTACATGTTTCTCAATCCAGGCATAACTGATTATCGTAATGCTCAACCCCATCACATTTTTGGTAATCATCGTTACACCAGAGGTTAGACTGCTTATTGTGTCCAGGGTATTGATCTCCTGTTTTTTTACATACCAAGCATAGATTTTTTCAATCAGTATCAGTAATATAAACGCCGGTATGATATACATTAATATTTTACCATATTTTTCCATATTCTCTCTAATTAGATTCGTACAAGATTATCAATTTACGATTGAAAATCAGTAAGTATTGTACACTTGTTTTGTATTCCAAACATAATCTACTCAATTAATACAATGTAGCTTATTTATTTTCTGATTGTTTAATTTAAATTTGTATTTACATCTTGAAATATCCTTAGAGCCAAATATATTCATTTCCACCTTCTTTCCTCTTTTTCGTAGAAGAACCTTTGTGCTCAAAAAGCAAAAAGGATCGGCCCATTACTGAGCGTTCTGTGTCCCCAGTGGATCTGAACGTCCTGCCGCACAACAGCAGAAACCTATCACACCTGCAGCAGCTCCTGAATCAGTAGCTGGCGATGATGGTCAATGAGCAATTTTCGGCAGAGTCAGTCTTCCAGCTACATCAATAGTTCAACTCCAAAGATACCTCTGCCTGAGAGAAGAATACTCAAACACCTTTTCACATGGATGCCACCGATTTAGGGCTATCTTTATAGAAACATCCATACCATGGCCAAGCAGAATTATGATAACCATGCCCGCTTCGTCACCGGCTTTCATCGCGTCGCCCTGCCCTTGAATCTGCTTATTCTCATTGGTTCTGTTGTCAACTTATTCCAATCTACTTTGGAGAATCTATATTCAGCCTCCCTCATCTGCGCCATCTCCGTCTTGCTGGGTCTACTAGGCTGGTATATTCGCATTTTCCCCCTGAAGGCACAGGACAGGGCCATCCGTGCGGAAGAGAACCTACGCCATTTCATCCTTACGGGAAAGCCCTTGCCTGTCGGCCTGCGGCTCTCACAGATCATCGCCCTCCGTTTCGCCTCCGATGAGGAGCTTCCTTCGCTGGCAGAAAAAGCACTTCAGGAGAAATGGGGCAACAAGAAGATCAAACAGTCGATCCATCAATGGAGGGAAGACTATGACAGGGTCTGATCGGCATTGAAGTGATCTGCTAGAGCGGTCTTGACGAAGGGTGATGTCGTCTCACTGAAATTTACTATTTTACTTGATGGTGTACCACCCCTTCTATTTTATGAAGCATCGTTTCCTGCTTTTTTCTTTTCAACGACTGGGACTGCCCGGCCTACGGGGTTTCGTGTTTGGGTTGTCTCTCCTGCTGACTGTACCGGCCTGGGCGCAGGCAGCGGATGCCCATGGAGTTTACTGGCTCTGGCGGTTTCTGGGTCGCCTGCATCCGATGGTGGTGCATTTCCCCATTGCATTGATCTTTGGGGTGGTGCTTTTCGGTGCCATAGACCGTTACAGTCAGACGGAGCGCTTCCAGGCCACCCACGGCATCCTGCTCATATCAGCCTGTGTCACCTCCCTTTTATCGATGTTGTTGGGTCTGCTGTTGTCGAATACGGAGACGTATGACGCCGCTGCTTTGCCCTGGCATCAATGGTCGGGCATCCTCACAACTCTTCTGGTCGTAATGGCCACCTGGCTGCATCATCGCCACCGGCGGAATGCTGCCTGGCTAGTGTCCATACTCGCCGTGGCAGGAGTGACGGTGACCGGGCATTTCGGCAGCGAGCTGACACACGGGCCTGGATACCTCAGCAGCGTCATGCCAACTGGTGACGCACCGACTTCTGAAGAAGAGCTGGCCGTCCGTTTCATACCCTTGAAGGGCGGCCTCGATGATGAGCAGCTGCAGATGCTGAATGTGCAGGTGCGCTCGATCTTCGCCCACAAATGCTATAGCTGTCATGGGCCTACTCGGATGAAGGGAGGGCTCCGTCTCGACACCCAAGAAGGTATTTTTTCCGGGGGAGAGCATGGCGTGGTGGTCAAGGCTGGAGCCCCCGCTGCCAGCGAACTCATTCGGCGCGTGCGCTTGCCGCGGGGGCATAAGGATGCCATGCCCACCAAAGGCAATGGGCTGACCCCGGAGGAGGTAGAAGTCCTGAGCTATTGGATAGAGAAAGGGGCGCCATGGCCCAGCGGCCCCGTACGCAGCCTGTTCCGGACGGCCGTGCTGGAGCCGCGACTGCCACCCCTCCCTCCGGTCGTAGATGGGCATGAAAAACCCCTCGACCGATTCGTAGGTCAATACTTCCGACAGCATGGCATCGACTGGGAGGAGCCCGTCGAGGACAGAATCTATATCCGACGCGTATATCTCGACGCCATCGGACTGTTGCCGCCACCTGACAGCGTAGAGCGGTTTGTAGCCGACCCTTTGCCGGCGAAACGGGCGGCACTGGTGCGAACACTCCTTAATCGAGATCATGACTATACTCAACATTGGATTAGCTTTTGGAATGATGCCTTGCGCAATGACTACAGTGGTCCCGGGTACATCACCAACGGCCGAAAGGACATCACCCGATGGCTCTATACATCGCTGCTCAACAACAAGCCCTATCATGATTTTGTGCGTCAACTCATCGATGCTGAGGCTTCTTCCGAAGGCTTCATCCGCGGCATCCGCTGGCGCGGTGAAGTGAATGCCAGCCAGCAGGTAGAGATGCAGGCGGCACAGAATGTGTCGCAGGTCTTTTTTGGGTTGAACCTCAAATGCGCTTCCTGCCACGACAGTTTCATCAGCGACTGGAAGCTCGAAGATGCCTATGCCTTTGCCAACCTATTTGCCGACTCGCTGCTGCAGATCCATCGATGCGACAAGCCCACGGGTCGGGTGGCCGGTACGCGGATGCTGTATCCGAAACTGGGTGCCATCGACTCGTCCGCCGACCGAAAGGAGCGGTTGCGGCAACTCGCTGAGATTACGGTTCAACCGGCCAACGGGAGACTGTATCGCACGCTTGTCAATCGCATCTGGGCGCAGCTTATGGGTAGGGGGATCGTGGAGCCCGTGGATGCGATGGACAACAAACCCTGGAGCCAGGACCTGCTCGACTGGCTTGCCTGGGACTTCGTAGCGACCGGGGCCGACATGAAGAAACTGCTCTTCACGATTCTTACGTCGGATGCCTACCAGCAGCCGTCTGTAGCAGTCGGTCAGCCGGAGGAGATCGCCTCGAAGGATTTCGTCTTCCGCGGGATGCTGCGTCGCAGGATGAGTGCCGAGCAGTTCATCGACGCCATCGGGGCTACGCTGGAGCCCGTCTATGCCGACAGTCTGATCGAGCGCAGGCGTCTTCCCGACGGCATCCAGTACTGCATACCTTTCACGAGGGCCTCGTTGGTGATGAACGACCCCTTCCAGAAATCACTCGGCAGGCCGACACGCGAGAACGTCTCCACGGGGCGCATCTCGCAGGCCAGCCTGTTGCAGGCTTTGGAGCTTACCAATGGAGGGCAATTCCATGAAACCCTACGGAAGGCAGCCGTCCGGACGGCAGCGGAGGCGGACCCGATGGGGGTAGTCGACAGGATATACCGTCGCATGCTGGGCCGCCTGCCTTCGGACAAGGAGCGGAGGCTGCTCCGGCAGCGATTGGACGATCGGTCATCCGTATCCGATTGGGAGGATCTCCTATGGGCCATGGCCCTCCATCCGGAATTCCAATTGATCCGGTAGAGACAGCAGTTTGTGATCTGCGTGTCACTGTCTCGAGTGACACGCAGACCGCGCTTGGTCGTCGCAGACATGAAAAGGATAGCCCTTATAGTCATATGATTTGACAGGGTTCAAGAGTATGGCGGCAATATTCAGGGCATGGTGGTGTGGGGCGGGATGGTTTATTGAATGGTAGATGTCACTTGTAGTCTTTCCGATAAGACGTAAGTTTATGGATATGCAAGGCAAAAGGTTGGACCGCAGGCGCTTCCTGAGTCAGTCATCGGCAGCTACGATGGCGGCCTTGGCGGCCGGGGCCCCTATTTCGGGGTTGTTGAGCGGCTGCTCCTCCCCCCGGCAGCGCCATGCCACCAGCGCTGATACCGTCATCTTGCTCTGGATGGCCGGAGGCATGGCGCATACGGAGACCTTCGATCCGAAGGCATACACTCCTTTCGAGCAAGGTATGGAGGCCAACCGCGTGCTCAGTACCTTCCCGTCTTTTCCCACCGCTTTGGACGGGGTACGCTTCTCAGAGGGTCTGCAAGCCATCGGAGAGGTGATCGACCAAGGCACGCTCATCCGTTCGTATGTCTCGGCAGACATGGGGCATATCCTGCACACCCGTCATCAATATCATTGGCATACCTGCTATGAGCCACCACAGTCGGTCCTTGCGCCGCATATCGGTGCTTGGATTGCGAAAGAACTGGGACCCCTCAACCCTGTCATCCCCGCCTTTGTAGACATCGGACAGCGCTTCACCGTCGGCGAGGCGGAAGAGTTGAAGGCCTTCCATACAGCAGGCTTCCTGGGATCGGAATATGGTCCCTTCCTGATCCCCGACCCTGGCCAGGGACTGGAGAGTGTCCGCCCACCCGTTGGGATGGACGTAGCCAGGTTCGAGAAGCGCAACCGGCTGTACAATGAGCTCATCAATCGGACTCCGGTTGGTGCATACGGGAGCGACTATCAACGCGAGTCGTTGCGGCGCTCGATGGAGCAGTCGTACCGGCTATTGAAGTCCCCCGAGGCGGTAGCCTTCGATCTCAGCCAGGAGCCAAAGGAGTCGTACGACATCTACAACACCGGCCGCTTTGGTCTCGGCTGCCTGATGGCGAAGCGGCTGACAGAGCAGGGAGCCCGTTTCATCAGCGTCACCACCGAGTACGAACCTTTCTTCGGCTTCGACACCCATGAGAACGGACATACGAGAATGGTCGACATGAAGAAGCTCATCGACGCGCCGATAGCCCAGCTGATCAAGGACCTCGAACGCAGCGGGAAGTTGGAGAGGACGCTGATCGTCATCGCCAGCGAGTTCAGTCGCGACATGATGGTGGAAGGCCGTCCGGACTTGAAAGTCAAGGAACAGGTCAACCAGCCCGACATCCTCACAGAGCTGAAGCATTACGGGATGCATCGTCATTTCACCGACGGGTCTTCGATCCTGATGTTTGGCGGGGGTATCCGAAAAGGATATGTGTATGGCAAGACTGCTGACGAGCGGCCCTGCAAGACCATCGAGAAGCCCGTCAAGATCGACCAGGTGCACCAGACGATCTACCATGCCCTCGGGATTCCGCCCGACAGAAACTATGAAGTGGAAGGTCGCCCTTTCTATACGACGCCCGACGGGAAGGGGGAAGCCATAAGGGAGATCCTCCAGAAGGCCTGAGAAGTGAAGAAATTCACCGATCCTCGCCTAGGTGCTCCAAGATGATGGAAAGCGGTTGGCTTTCTTTCCAGGATCGATGCGAGGTTTCCATTCCGCAAAGATCACCGAATATGGTCAGGACATCACCTTTGACATGAGCACCTCCTTCCGAAAGATGTCGATCCTCATCGGGATGGTACTGATGTGCATGGGAACAGCCATGCTGGCCTATCGTTTTAGAAAACCTTTGAAACTTCGGTTCAGGCATGCATGGGAAAGCATCGACGTCTTTGCCGGGGGATTGAGTGCCAGTTGTCCGGGATGCGAATCGAAGTTTCCGGATGTCGTGGCCGTACAAGAAAATGCGTATCGCAGCGGACGGATCCGTCCGCAGGAGACGATGGACGATCTCGACAGGCTTAGAAGAAAGGGGGTTCTGGTGGAGTTAGAGGATAATGATAGATATGTGATCGGCGAGATGGATCATTCCCGACCCTACGTGCTGCCCGTGGTCAAGGCATTTCTTGATGAGCTTTCGAGGGCCTATGCCGATCTTTTGCAGGTCCGGAAGTTGGACTATCGTCCATTCGTCATCATCAGCGCGACACGTTCCATCGATACTGCGGAGGAACTCACGGAGGAGAACCCCATCGCCCGGAGGCGCTCCCATCATCTGTTCGGCAAGACGATAGACATCAGCTACAAGCGCTTCGGAAGACATGAGTCGGAAAAGATATGTCTGATCGAAGTCCTGTCAACGTTGCGGCGTGAGGGTCGATGCTATGTGAAATACGAGAAAAGGGGATCGCTGCATCTGACCGTGCGATAAGCCTCCATCGGTGGAAGTCGCATGGGAGGGATGGAACCTTTTGCGGAGTTTGTCCAACGCCCTGACATTTGCATAGCCATTTCTAAATCCATGATTGCATGACGCATTACGATATCGACACCATCGCATCCTGGGACAGGTTCCACCGGGCCCATTTCATCAACTCGCTGAGTGGGTTCAAGCCGGTGAGTCTAATCGCGACGGTCAGCCCGGATGGAGCGAGCAACCTCGGTGTCTTCAGCAACATCGTGCATCTGGGTGCGGACCCCGCCCTGGTGGGATTTGTCAACCGTCCGAGGGAGGCGGCTCCACATACGATCCGTAACATCGAAGTAGGGAGGTACTATACGATCAATCACATCCATCCCGACTTTCTGGACCGGGCGCATCAGACGAGTGCGAAATATCCGGATGGGGTGAGCGAGTTTGCGGCGGTAGGTCTCGGAGAGCAATGGAAGGCGGGTTTCCCAGTACCATTTGTGGAGGGGAGCCCGGTGCAGTATGGTCTTGAAGTGGCTGAGGTCATGCAGATCCCTTTGAACGGAACCTATTTCGTGATCGGGCGCATTCTGCATGTCTTCGTGGACGAGCGCATTGTCGGTGCCGACGGTTTGATCGATCTGTATCGGGCGGCATCGATGGTCAGTCTGGGGTTAGACGCCTATGGAACGGTGATGCCGCATGCCCGTTTTGGGTATGCGAAGCCTGACAGGCCTGCGGCCCGGGTCTGAGGTCCCGGGGTGTCATTCTCAGACTTGGAGGGTACCGTAAGTGGGAGAATCGACTTTGGGTCCGAGGTAATGAGAAGGTCAACGATATGTTGCTGCCAGGGAAGCGGTTTTGGCATTTCGGGTGTCGATGCATTCGTCATTTTCCTTACATTGAGACGGCATTTTTTTTGTTACAACCCAAACCAATCGCATGACTAAGAAGATTTTTCTGAACGAGGGCGAGATGCCCCGGCAGTGGTACAACATCGTTGCTGATATGCCCAATAAGCCACTCCCGCCCTTGCATCCCGGCACGCGACAGCCCGTGGGACCGGAGGACCTCGCCCCTTTGTTCCCCATGGAGCTAATCAAGCAGGAGGTGTCGGCCGACCGATATGTTGACATCCCCGACCAGGTACGGGACATCTATCGGATATGGAGGCCTTCGCCCCTGTTCCGTGCCACCGGGCTCGAGAAGCTGCTGGATGCACCGGTGAAGATCTACTACAAGTACGAGGGGGTCAGTCCCAGCGGCTCACACAAGCCCAATACGGCCGTGCCCCAGGCCTATTACAATAAGCAGGAGGGTGTCCGGAAGATCACGACTGAGACGGGTGCCGGCCAGTGGGGCACGGCGCTGGCTTTCGCCTGCGAGCAGTTCGGCATCGAGTGCGACATCTATATGGTGAAGATCAGCTTCGAGCAGAAGCCCTACCGGAAGTTCATGATGAACACGTTTGGAGCCAGTGTCTATTCTTCACCCAGCACCCGTACGCAGGCGGGCAGGAATATCCTGGCACAGGATCCTGACTCGACTGGCAGTCTGGGCATCGCCATCTCCGAAGCCATCGAGATGGCGGCGCAGGACCCGCACACGAAGTATGCGCTCGGTTCGGTGTTGAACCATGTGTTAATGCACCAGACCATCATCGGTCAGGAGGCCGAGAAGCAGCTGGAGATGGCGGGTCATTTCCCCGATGTGGTGATCGCACCGCTGGGTGGGGGCTCCAACTTCGCCGGCATCGCCTTCCCCTTCCTCCGGCATAAGTTTGCGGAGGGGCGGAATGTACGGGCGGTGGCTGTCGAGCCCGCTTCCTGCCCGAAGCTCACGAAGGGACGGTTCATGTACGACTTCGGTGATACGGCTGGTTATACTCCGCTGCTTCCAATGTACACCCTAGGCCACAACTTCAAGCCGGCGGCCATCCATGCCGGCGGACTGAGGTACCATGGCGCCAGCGTGCTCTGCAGCCAGCTGCTGAAGGACGGTATCATCGAGGCGACGGCCATGCAGCAACTTGAGTGCTTCGATGCCGGTATCACTTTCGCTAAGGCCGAGGGCATCATCCCAGCGCCGGAGGCCACCCATGCCATTGCCCAGGTGATCCGCGAGGCTCATCTGGCTCGGGAGGAAGGGAAGGAAAGAACTATCTTGTTCAACATGTGCGGACACGGTTTCCTCGACATGCAGGCCTATGCCGACTATTTCGACGGAAAGCTCAGGGACCATTCCTTCACCGACGAGGAGCTCTTCGGCAACTTGCCCGAGATAGATGTGCTGCAGCCCCATGCGTGAAATACTGAAATTGACCATATCATCATGCAAGCCGCCCCGCAGGATATCGAATCCTTGCGGGGCGGCCCTTTTCCGCTTCTTGGTGGTGGTCTTTTCCTTTCAGAACTTTTCCTCAACGGTCGATTCCCAAACCTTTGGGGGTCGTGCGATGCCCGGTTATCGGGGGATCTGGTTCACGCTTGGACAGCGATCGGAGTATGGGGATAAGTATTCGGGTGGCCTGGGAACCTATACGGCGAACCACCTGCCGGTAGCCATATACCACAAGAGCACGAAAAGAACCTATTTCCTATATGGGGGCACGACAGACTCTATGGCCCGGCATCTGCTGGTGATGGTCTCCTATTTTGATCATCGGAGCGGCATGCTCCCTCGGCCCGTAGTGGTGATGGATAAGCAGGGTGTCGACGACCCCCACGACAATGCATCCCTGTCGATAGACCGGGAGGGCTATCTATGGGTCTTTGTCAGCGGTCGCGGGCGGGTGCGTCCCGGAAAGATTTTTCGCAGCAAGCAGCCGCATGACATCACTGGATTCAAAGAAATGTACGCAGGTGAGTTCACCTATCCACAGCCCTGGTATCTGGGGTCGGAGGGGTTCTTGCTGATGTACACCCGCTACACGGATGGTCGGGAACTCTATGTACGTCGGTTCGATGCCCAGGGCGTACCCGGACCTGAGCGTAAACTCGCCGGTATGGGCGGGCACTATCAACTCTCATGGTTCGACGGATCGCGCATCCTCTCGGTCTTTAATTATCATCCTGGTGGCGATGTGGACCGTAGGACCAACCTATATCTGGTGCAGAGCCTCGATACAGGCATGCATTGGACAAACATTGAGGGGGACCCTCTGGTCCCGCCTTTACGGGATACCCGATCCCCCGCCTTGGTGCAAGACTTTGCCCGGGAGGGAAAGCTTGTGTATTTGAACGATTTCACGCTGGACCGGAAGGGCCATCCGCTGATCTTGGCCGTGGTGAGTCGCCACCATCAGCCCGGCCCGAAGGGTGATCCGAGGGAATGGTATGTGTGGCAATACAGGGGCGGCAGTTGGAAGGAGTATTTCGTGTGTCGCTCCACGCACAACTACGACATGGGCTCGCTGTATGTCGAAGGGCGCAGGTGGAGGATCATCGGCCCCACTGGGGAGGGACCACAGCCTTACGGTACGGGTGGTGAGATGACTGTTTGGGAGAGTCGTGATGAGGGGCGACATTGGCGTCGCAGGCGGATGCTGACGCAGGGAAGTGTGTACAACCACACCTATGCGCGCAGGCCTTTGAATGTCCATCGTTCCTTCTATTCGTTCTGGGCGGATGGGAATGCAGATTCTCTCTCCGCCTCGCATTTGTATTTTTCCGACAAGGGAGGAAGGGTATTTCAAATGCCCTATCTGATGGAGGGCGTTTGGCAGCGGCCGCTGCGGCTGAAATTGCCTTGAACATTCCGATGGATCGGGAATGAAAATGCCATGCAAATTATGCATGGCATTCCAGTAAGAAACAGGGGTTAGGCGATTTATCCTTTAGTCTTGTACAGGGTGCCGTTCTCCACGGCATAGAAAAATCCATCCAATGCTACTACGAACAAGACATCCTGCATGAGTCCCTTCTCGCCCACCTGTTCATGCTCGCCGTTCATATTTGATTTGAAGAGGGTGCCGTCTTTCTCTACGCTCCAGATGAAGCCGTTGCTGGCTGTCATAGCAATGGTGGTGCTCCATTCGTCCTTATCGCCCACCTGCTCCCAGGCCATGGCTTTGACGCTGGTCTTGTAGAGGGTGCCATCTTCGACGGTCCATAGGTAGCCGCCCATGGCCTCGAGCAATTCTAGGTTGTCGAATTCGCCTTTGGCACCGATCTGCCGCCAGCTGCCATCTATCTCAGTCTCGTAGAGGGTGCCATCATCATCTACCGAATAAAGCTTTCCGTCGAGGGCGGTGGCGGCGATGGTGTTTTTATAATCTCCGGCTTTACCTACCGATTGCCAGCGGCCGGTGGCGGCGTTGTGGCGAAAGAGGGTGCCGTCTTCGATGGTCCAGATCTCGTTGTTGAGGCCGACCAGAAAATGCACGTTGTCGAAGAGCCCTTTCTCTCCTACCTGCTTGTAGTCGCCGTTCTTATCTGTCTTGAAAAGCGTGCCGTCTTTTTCGATGCTGTAGAGGAACCCGTTCATGGCGATCACGTCGATCGTGTTTGTCCAATCTCCCTTGTCGCCCACCTGCTCCCAACGTTGGGCTTGTATAGAAATGCTGGACAGCGTGAGTAGGCCGACTGTTATAGCCTGTAGGATTCTTTTGTTCATATGGAATATGTTAAAAAAATTTATTGGATTAAAAATAGAAGTAATACTGATATGAAGCTAATATCATAGGAAATTAAATTGGTGTTGTTGGCCGGCATGAAGGTGGATAGGAGATGTCAGTACAAGGGGTGTATATCCTGCCAGGGCGGCGGTTGAAAGGGATAAGCTTCCCTGTTCGACCCGTAGGGTGAGGGTTCGTTTTCCCTGGCTAGTCGTGACCCTGGCCAATCCCCAGGCATAGCCGTTGGACCAGAAGTAGCTGCCGGGCTTTGAGGTGAATTGGATGGATCGGTCGATGCCTGAGTATTGGAAGCCGCTGAGGGCGGGGATGGCCGACCAGCTGGCCATAGCCCGGGCGTAGTGCCGGCCGCATTCGGGTTCGTCGAAGGGGTTGCGTTTCTCGCCATTGAAGCGGTCGCGGATACTGCGGATGCAACGGAGGCCGTTGTCGGTCTGGCCTTCATAGAGCATGCCGATGGCGGCGGTGTATTCGAAGCCCGACATGGATTCGGCGAAGTAGGGGAAGGGGACTTTGAGGCGTCCCTTGGGCCAGCTGGCCATGATGAGGCCCGACTCGCGGTCCATCACATAGGATCGCATGTTGTTGAAGACGTTGTCGAAGCGATCGATGAAGTTGTTGGCCATGATGGTCCGGAGGGTCTTTCGGATATGCTGGGTGTCGGCCAGGTAGCCGAGTCCGCAGACATGGGCCATGTACTGGCCGGCGAGCTGGTCGACGAGGCAGCCTTTGCCGAGTTGGAAATCGGGGATGGCCGTCTTCGGGTCATCCATGTCGAGGAACCGTCCTGTCTGCGGGTCGGTGATGCGGTGTTGGTAGTATTCGCCGTTGAAGAGGTTTTTGTCGACCCAGTGGCTGCCGGATCGGAAGATGTCGAGACAGCGTCGGGCGAATTCCGTGTCCTGCATGCGGGTGGCCATTTCAGCGCAGGCTTTGAGGGCGCCGAAGTACCAGAACTGCATCTGAGGGTTGGGGCCGTAGTAGTCGACGTCCATGGTATTGTGCTGGCGGCCTTCCTGGATGCCGTCGGCGTCGGCGTCCCATCCGCCGGGTATCCAGGCGTATGCCATGGCAGCCTTGATGCGGGGCCAGTGTTGTTTGAGCCAGGCCTCGTCGCCGGAGAGTTTCCATTCGCGGTAGCTGCGCATGATGGAACCCATCTGTCCATCGGCAGCGGCGACGTGGTCGACGCCCTTGTTCTTCTCGAGGGGAAGGAGGACACGATTCATCATCTTGCCGTCGGGCTTGCTGCCGTAGATCAGTTCCACTTCGCGCATGGAGCGGGCGAGGTCGCCGAAGAGGAACGCCGTGGCCGTCTCGTAATTCCAGACGTGGGTGCAGTTGCCGTAGCAGGAGCCGGCTTCATCCATGACGCCCTCCCAGCCCATGAGGTGTCCGGAGGGCAGGCGGAAGACGGTCTGGGAGCGGAGAGTGGAGGCGTTGAAGAGGGCGGCCTCCTTGACGATGTCCGGGTAAGAGCTCTGGGCGATCGTGTTGACAAACCGGATGGTCCGATGTTCGCGGGCGGGGAGGGTGGCAGTCTCTTTTTCCAGCACCTCCCATGCATCTTGGTAGAGGGTGGTATAATGATTGCCGATGAGGGCGCCGCGGTAGCCAAAGTTCCAGGCATTGTTCCAGTCGGTGCGATTGGGGAAATGCCAGGAGAGGATGAATCGGTAGGTGGCGCTGCCTTTGGCGGGGATAGACTTCTTCACGTCGAGGGAGGCCATGGGGTTGTGGTCGACAAGGCGGTCTTTGTCGGTGAGGCGTCCATCGGCGCTGAAGTCGTCCCAGAAGTCGAGGAGGGCATTTTCCCAGTCGTTGTTTCGGGAGCTCCGGCGGTAGGTGACCGTATCGGTTTCGGTGGTGACGAGGGCGAGGGTTCCCCAGGCGGGGTCATCGGTCTTTACGCTGTCACTGGTCATGTAGATGCCCTGGAAGCCTTTACCGGTGCGGAAGGTGTTGCGGTTGTGGCGTGCGCCCTGGTAGACGACGTCGCCCTTCCAGTTGCGCGACTGGCGACTGCCGTCGATGCCGATGAAGTTGCGGAGGGTGCCGCAGACGGAGACGTCGACGGGCTTGTCAAGGTGGTTGGTGACGCGGTAGGTGAGGACGGCGATAGGCAGGCTGCTGGCGGGGATATCGCCGGGGATGAAGGGGTTGAATCCTTCAATTTGGACGCTGACGGGGAGGATATCGTCTTCGAGATGGACGCGTCCGAAGGGGTAGGCGGCGTCGAAGGTGGCGGATGAGAAGCGTGGGAGTCCGTGGTGGTTGACGGGCCGGCCTTCGTAGTGGCTGTACTCGCTGGGGTGGATGGGGCCCAGCAGGGCTTTCGTCTCTGCCTTGCCGTTTTTCGGCGCCACGTGGATGGCGAAGAAGGGGGCCTGGTTGCCGTCGGTGACAGTGCTGAAGCCGGTGCCCGGCTTGTTCATGATCTGCCAGTCGCGCAGTTCGCCGCGGCCGCCCAGGGAGACCGTGCCGGTGCCGATGCCGCCGAGGGGTAGGGCGATGTGGAGGGTATGGTTCTTGTCGTAGTGGCGGATGGTCTGCCAGTGTTCCTGGGCGGAGGCGGGGAGGGAGAACAGCAGGAGGGCGGATGCAAGTTTCATGATGGACGGTTTATGGACGCATCGAATATCTTGCAAAAAAAGAAAAAGGCCTCTTCCGAGACCTTTTCACGTAGCGGGATCGGGAGTTGAACCCGAGACCTTTGGGTTATGAATCCAACGCTCTAACCGCCTGAGCTACCCCGCCGTTTCCGACATCACATGCAATGTTTCGGGTTGTAAATGTACAAAACCCGCCCTTAATCACCACCCTCCACAGGATACGGCGTGAATTCCAGCACCATGTGCATGTATTTGATTCATGTTCACCTTGGCTGCCAGGGGGAACTTCGATCCTGAGAAGTGAAAAATCCAGCATGCGAACTTTTCATTCGTCCAACGAGTTCCACCTACTGCTTGAGTCAGAAATCATCTGTGATGCAGTTTTTCTTGGTGATCATGATTTAAGGATCTTTTGAATATCTCCCGCCACTTCGAGACCTCCGTGCAATCCTTTGTCTTCAAAAAGGACACGGTCAGATTTTCTGTCTGTCAGCCGGACATGGGTTTGGGCGTTCATCGTCTCCTCGATGCGGCCATCCATCAGGCCGCCGATAGGAGAGGCGAGGGCCGTAGGCTCATCGCGTTCGACCGTTATCTCTAGCTGGTAGTGGGGGTTTTGTAGGGTGATGCGAACTTCTTGCAGGTCGGCCTGGCAGCTGAGCAGACGGGAGCGGTTATATGTGGTGAAGCGTGTGAGCCGATCTTGCCAATACAGTCCTGCAATGAAGCCGACAAAAGAGCTACCCAGCCAGGGGATGTTGGCCACCGAGCATTTCAGGGAGGTGCCTGTCCGACGGAAGTGATTGGTCTGCAACCAGATGTAGGCCGATGGGAAGGAGCGTCCCCAGTCTTTCTCCAGGTATCCCCTGCCGCCGTTGAAGTCGATGACACGGCCATCTTCGACGGTGAGGCTTCCATCGATGGTATGGTCCATGCTCACGATGCCATGGTAGCATTCCATGAAGGGCACGAAGGTGAACGGCCCCATGATGCCGGGGCTATAAAAAGGCTTGGGCCAGGGGATGTTGCCATGGAAGCGCAGCTGGCCTGAAAGCCCTTCTACTTCAAGGTTCAGACCCTGCTCGGAGAAGGCGTTGGGGCCGATCGAGATGCTGAACCTGTCCTTGGCTGGGCTGAATGCTTCTATTTCGAATCGATGGTATTTGGCCGTCTTTCGTTTGCCGTCGAGCACTTGGACAAAGGAGTGCTGTCTGCCCTCCCCATCCATTGCGATGCCTGGAATGATGGCGAAAGCCTCGGTGCCCTCGCGGTTCACGATTTTGAAATACCACCCCTCGAAGTATCTGCGGCGCTCGCCCCACCCCTGAAAGCGTTCGGGGTGGAAGAGGTTGTGGAGACGGGTGAGGGTGTGGGTAGGCATGGGTTAGAATACGGAAGTTATGTGATCATCGAAGAAATAGTAGCAGAGAGGCGAAAGTGGTCGGTGAGCCGCCACCGAAGATCTTACCTACCCTATCTTGGAGGCGGTACTCATCCTTGGAAAGTGGTTGGGTATTCAGGGTGTCTTTCCGACGGATTGGATTGCCTTTTTGGAGGCAACCGATGTCAGGATATATCTTTTCACAGCCATGTCAAGAACGGCTTTCTTGGAATAGGGAGCGGGGAAATATTTGTCGTCCGCCCAGTATTCGAAGAGGTTTTTATAGAAAGGGCTTTTCGGGTCGCCTGACTGGCCTGGGGTGTTGGTGAATACAGCCTTGTCCCAGTCGGAGAGGTCGGTGATGAAGCGGAAGCTGGCACCCGTCGACTGGTTATTGCCTGCACCGGTGGAGCCGGGCGTATGGCTATAGCCGCCACGGGGCAGGGGGCCAAGGTCGACATTTCTTCGGGTATCGGCATCGAGCAGGGGGGAGAGGGGGTGTTCGATATGGACATGTTTGAAGCCGGGCTGGCCATAATGCCATGCCTGCATGTCGGGGCCTAGCTGCCGGCGCAGTCCTTCGACGGCTTTGTGGAAGCTGGTCAGCAGGAAAGCTTCCCTTTTTGTTTCAGCGTCTTGTCCGAAGCTGGTCTGCGGGTCCTGCATCCATCGTAGGAGGGTGGAGAGCTGGAGGTTGACAAGCCCGCTGACGGCGGCAGGCACCCACCGGCCGCGAGCGTTGGACAGGAGTTCTCTTTCCCAGGCGACATAGATGGTGGCGGCCACGCTGTTCTTGTCCAGTACCTGGTCCCATTCCAGCAGTTTCCGCCAGGCGGCTTTCGCCATCTCTTCGCGGGGTTCGCTTTGGGCCAGGAGTGGAATAAGCGTTCGGGCGGGCAGGGAGGTATAGTCTGTCTGCAGGGCTTGAGAACCTTGGATGTCGGCCTGCGTTAGGCGGGCCAGCACTTCATGGATGCGGTTGCCCCGGAAAGGGTCAGCCCAGGTATAGTTGAGGGTTTTGGGATGTATGTATCCGTCGGGTGTGACATGCTGGTTGGCGGTGGCGAAGAAGCCTTTGGCTGGGTTGAGGAGGTGGGGGCGTTCTGGTATGGGTAGGAATCCCTTCCATTCGAACCGACCATCGCCGGGGACGGGTACCATCCCGCTATGGGTCGTACGGATGGGGGTGATGCCGACGGCCTGCCATCCGATGTTCCCTTTCCTGTCGGCCCAGATCATGTTTTCTCCCGGGATATGGCTATAGGCACAGGCCTTGCGGAATTCCTCCCAATTCGTTGCCTGGTCGATGCGGAGGGAGGCCAGGTAGGGGGCGCCGCCGGGCTCCAGCCAGGCGCAGCGGATGGCATAGGCCTTGTTGTTCTTCCGGTCGATGTGGGTGACCGGTCCATGATGTGTGAGATAGAGCGTGACGGTTGTGTCGCGACCTCCTTTGACCCGAAAGGTTTCTCGCTGGGTGCGCATCGGACGCCATTCTTCCCCGTAGCGGTAGCGGAGGGGAGTGGTGGGATGGAGGTCGTAGACATAGAGGTCTTCGGCATCGGTCTCAAAGATGGTGAGTCCCCATGCGCCTTCGGTATTATGGCCGATGGATATGCCGGGGATGACAGGCTCACCGCCACCGATGACGTCCCATCCCGGAGCGGAGAGATGGACGATGTATCGGAGGGAAGGCACGGAAATCCGTCGATGCGGGTCGTTGGCAAGGATAGGCATGCCGCTGGCGGTGCGGCTCCCGTTGATCACCCAGTTATTGCTGCCTTCGCTGCCCGGTTCTCGACTGCTTGGCCGGGCGGTAAAGGAGACGTCGCGGTTGACGGCGAGGTATGGACCTAGGATGTCTTCGAAGAGTAAGTCGGTGCGGATACTGCTGTCGATGCGCAGGTCGGGCTGGAGCGGATGAAACCAGACGAGCTTCCGCAGGCTGTCGGCACCAATGCGGGCGATGGCCCGGGCCGTGTTCAGTTCCTGCTGTACGTTGGAGCGGATGCCCTGGTGGCGGGAGACGACGACTTCGGGCGTCCACCGACCGGGCAGGATACCCAAGGTGTGGAATTCGAAGGGAAGCCTGGAGGTGTCGCGGAGGCATTCTGCTATCCAGGCATTGACGCCCTCTACGAAGGATTTGATGATGGATTCCCCGCGGGGATGGTAGTGCGCGAGCTCTTTGCGCATATCGCCGCGGTAGGCGAAGAGGCGGGCTCCGATGTCTCGTTTCAGTTCGTTGGGGCCGAGTATTTCTGCGAGGGTGCCCGTGGCCTGGCGGCGCCAGAGTTCGAACTGAAAGAGTCGGTCCCGGGCGGCGCAATAACCTTGTGTAAAGAAGAGGTCATGCTCGTTGCCGGCATAGATGTGGTTCACGCCCCAACGATCCCGCAACACTTCTACGCGTTGGTGCAGGCCGGCGATGGCAAGGCTGTCGGGCTTTGTTTGGCACATGGTGACGTTCAGGCGGCTGGCCGTGAGCAGCAGGGATAGCAGGATGCTTCGTGTCATATGTGTGCGTATGGGTCTGGTTAAACTGTTTCCGGCCCACCGATGTCCTGTTCTGGGGCTCTCCACTTATCGTTGATGGGGTGGCAGGTTCTTTGCCAAGACGGCATATTGGCCTGCCAGTTGAGCCCCTGTCGTCGCATTGTGCAGTACGAGGGCGATGTTGGTATCAAGGCTTTCGCCGTTGGATCCCTGGGCGATGCTTTTCAGCAGGAAGGGGGTGAGTTTTTTCCCTTTTATCTGTTGCTTATCTGCTTCACGAAGGGCTTCTGTGAGGAGGCTTTCTATCTTTTCGACGGGCACTCCCTGTTCGGGTGGCAGCGGGTTGGCGAGGAGGATGGCACCTTCGATGCCGAGGCTCCATTTGGTATGCATGAGGCGGGCGATCTCTTCGAGGCTGTCGACGCGTAGGGGGCTGGTGTGACCGCTGTGTGTGGAGTAAAAGCTGGGAAAATCGTTTTGTCCCAACGTGACGACGGGAACGCCGAGGGTTTCGAGGGCTTCCAGTGTGAGGCCAATGTCAAGGATCGACTTGACGCCGGCCGAGACGACGGTAGCGGAGGATTTCGACAGCTCGGTCAGGTCTGCAGAGATATCCATCGTCTGCTGCGCACCGCGGTGGACGCCTCCTATGCCGCCGGTCACGAAGACACGGATGCCAGCCATGGCGGCGATGCGCAGGGTGGCGGCTACGGTCGTGGCGCCCGGGATGCCGCGGGCGATGACGTAGGGGATGTCGCGGACGCTGGCCTTCCATACATCGGGGGTACTTGCCAGCCGTTCGATCTCACGGCTAGAGAGTCCGACGCGGCATTTGCCATCGAGGAGGGCGATGGTGGCGGGCAAGGCGCCATGCTCTCGCACGGTTTTTTCCACTGCCAGGGCCGTCTCGACGTTGCGCGGCCAGGGCATGCCATGTGCGATGATGGTTGACTCTAGGGCGACGATGGGATGCCCGGCTGCTACGGCATCCTGCAGGTCGGGGGATATGTCGAGTAGTGGGTGCATCAGGGGTAGTAGTACGAGGTGAGTGCCAGGAGGCTGTCGCGGGTCATCTCAGGCACGTTGGCACCTTCTACCTGCAGGATCTCAGCTGAAAGGGTATGGGCGATGCGGAGAGCCTCCGCATCGCTGAGGCCAAGCGTCTTTCCCAGGAGGTATCCGGCCACGGAGCCATCGCCTGCGCCGGTGCAGTCTCTCACCTGGATGTGGCTGGCTGGCAGTTCAACTTCACCTTCGCGGCTGTAGAGGACCGAGCCTTTGGCACCGCTGTGCAGCCATATTTGCCGGATGCCCCTTCCCAGCAGTTCTTCGACCTGTGCCCGCGTGCTGGCAGCCACTTTGCGACAAAGGGCGGGCAGCTCATCTTCATTTGGGGTGACCAGGTAGAGGCCTTCAAGGTCGAGCTCTGCCAGGCGACGGGCGGGCGGGACGGAGACAGGCTCAATGACAAAGTGGATGTCGTTCCGTCGGGAGAAGTTCAGCAGCCACGACAGTGATGCTGGCAGGAGGTTGGCACAGCCGAGAACGTAGGATGCAGATGACAGGAGGGCCGAATGCGCCGCCAGGTGTTCGGGAGAGATATGATGGACGGGGCTATGGGTGAGGAAGGCGGTGAACAAGGAGCCGTCGGGGCCGAGGATGCCGGTATACCGGCCTGTAGGTGCCTCGACAGTGAGTGATCCGTCGAGGCGGATGCCGGCGTCCAGGCATTGCTGCCGCAGCCATCTGCCATCTGCATCGTTGCCGAAGGCGGCGATGAGCTGGACGGGTACGTCGAGCTGAGCAAGCTGATGGGCAATATTCCGCGCCACCCCGCCGGGGGTACGGCTCACCCTGGCCGGGTTGGTGGTAGCCGGGAGGATGGGCTCCTGGGTATGAAAGAGCTCGTCCACGAAGGCGGCCCCGATGCAGACGACAGGTTTGAGCATCGCTTACAAAGATAGGCGGGAGCCTCCAGCGTATGTCAGCTGACCTAGGCATCGGATGGCCATTCCCTTTCCTTGGGTCCCAGTTGCACCAAGAATGTTTATCATCTCCCTGAGTGAAGTCTTTATGATCACATTGCCCGGCAACTGTCAGGTGTATATGTGTCCTTCTATCATGGTATCTTGAATTCGGATATCTTCATCGAAAAGCACGATATCTGCTTCATAGCCAGCCTTCAGGTATCCGATTCGGTCATCGACTCCCAGGATGCGGGCTGGGGTGGCTGTGATCATCCGGACGGCATCTGCCAGCGGGCAGCCGGCGAGCTGGATCATGGTTCGTACGAGCCGGTCGGCTGTAGCCACGCTGCCTGCGAACGATGACCTGTCGGGCAGTTTGGCGACGCCGTCTTCAATGATGACGGGGAGTCCCTGTTCCCGATGACCGAGGATGCTGGGTCCTTCGGGCATGCCGGCCCCGCGCATTGCATCTGTGACCAGCGCGATGCGGTCAGGTCCTTTTATCTTACATATTAGCTTCAGCAAAGGGGCGGGCAGGTGGACGCCGTCGGCGATGATCTCCACATCCAGTGCGTCGTGCAGGTAGCCAGCCTCGATGACGCCGGCATAGCGGAAGGCGTTGCGCCGGGTGACGCCCGACATGGCAGAATAGAAATGTGTGAGGAGGGTGTATCCATTCTCAAAGGCTTCCAGGGCTTCGTCATAATGCGCGTCGGTATGGGCCATCGAGGGGAGGATGCCCCTGGCGGTGAGGATGCGGCCAAATTCGATGGCGCCAGTTCGTTCGGGGGCGACGCTCCACCGGCGGATGGACTGGCTATGGCTGAGGATGCGGAGGTATTCCGCCGGGTCGGGGTCGCGGATATGCTTAGGGTCTTGGGCGCCGCGCTGTGCGAGGGCAAAGTAAGGCCCTTCGAGGTGTAGGCCCAGAAAGCGGGCGCCGCCGGTGGGCTGTCGGCTGGCCGCCTCATAGGCATCGATGGTGTCTAGGATGCCCTGGGTGTCGGCTGTCAGGGTGGTGGGTAGCATGGAGGTGGTGCCATGTCGGGCATGGAGGCGGGCAATGGAATGGAAGGCCTCGGGGGTTCCGTCCATGAAATCATGTCCACCCCCACCATGAACATGAATGTCGATGAACCCTGGCGATACGTAACAGCCGCGAGCATCATAGGTGTCGGCACCTGGCCAGCGCACCTCGCCGGTATGGACGGCGACGATGCGTCCGTTTTCCACCCATACCGATCCATCCGGGATGATATGGTCCGGCATGAGGAGCCGCCCGTGAAGGATCTGCCATTTATGAGTACGCTGGTGCATAGACATCAGAAGTCAGGGTTCGAAAAAAGCTGGATGATGCGTAACATATGCATCATCCAACGTCTTTGGGGGCAGCCGATGCCGAGGGCAGGAGGCTGGCGGAGGCGGGGTCAAGGAAGATTTCACAATGGGGATGCGACTGCAGGATGCTGGCCGGATGTCTTGGGTCAATGGATCCCGTGAGGCAGTCGCGGACTGCTGGTGCCTTGCGGAGGTCGGGCACCGAGCATAGGATCTGGTTGGCCCTCATGATCTGTCGGATGGACATGCTGATGGCCTGTCGGGGAACATCTTCCAGGCTTGGGAACCATCCTTCACCGAGCTGTTGCTTCCGGCAGTCGAGGTCGAGGTCGACGACGAGGAAGGGATCTGGTGTCTTGAAGTCTGCCGGCGGGTCGTTGAAGGCCAGGTGTCCGTTTTCTCCGATGCCGACGAGGGCCACGTCGATGGTCACCTGTCGTATGAGTCCAGCTAGGCGTTGGCATTCGGCGGTCGGGTCGTTCTCCCCGTCGATCAGGTGGGTTGCGGCGAGTCTGGGAACCTTTTGGATGAATCGTTCCTGAAGGTATCTCCTAAAGCTTGCGCCATGGGTGTCGGGGAGTCCAATGTATTCGTCGAGGTGGAAGAGGATGACGCGGGACCAGTCGATCTCTTGCTCGGCTATCAGTTGTTCGAGGGTATGGAATTGGCTGGTGCCGGTGGCAAGGACCAGGTGGGCTAGCCCTTGCTGTTGAAGGACCTTCCGCAGGCTGTTGGCGGCCTGGCGTCCGGCGGCCTGGCCGAGTGCTAGCGCGCTGTCGAAGATGTGGATGTGCATGGTTGCTCGTATATGGGGCATCGAGGCCTATCGACGGGACGGGGCTCTGCCAGGCGCATCTGTCCAAGTTCGGAATAATTCAGGAATAGGCGGATGGCTTGACCCTGATCAAACGATCCGCTCAGATTTTGACAAAGACTTGCTGTCGGTAAAGAAACCAGCAGGCGGCCCATTTGATCAGCAGGGCGGTCGTGGCCAGAGCGAAGGCCTGGTAGGGGTCACTGATGAGTTGGCCGAGCCATTGGAAGAGGGCCAGGTTGGTATGGGACCAGTCAATGAACCGGGGCGACATATAAATCAGAATCGAATTCAGGCCGATGACCCGGAAAAAGAAGGTCCACCGGACATATCCTTTGACATCGATCAGATAATGGAAGAGGGCCATCAGCAGGAGGCTCCATCCGGTCGTGGTCAGTACGAAGGAGCTGGACCAGAGGTTTTTGTTGATGGGGAAAACAGGATTCCAGGCCTGTGCGAGGAGGAGTGAGAGAATGCCGGTGGCGGCCATCAGGGCCGACTGACGGGCGGGCGGATGGCGGGTCGTCCGGAGGTATTGGCCGGTGAGGATGCCGGCCAGCCCGGAGGCGACGGCGGAGATGTTGTTGAAGAGTCCGACGGTGTCATGGATACCCCGCGACAGTCGACCCGGCAGGACGGTACGGTCTATCCAGGAGGCGACATTTCCTGCCTCGGTGAGGTCGCCGGGAGGGAATCCGGGGGCAGCGCAGAGGGCGAGGATCGCCCAATAGCCAAGCAGGAGTCCGGCGAACCAGGCATACCGGGCGCGCGGTCCGGCGTAGAGGAAGATCAGGCAAGAGCATGCATATACAATGCCGATGCGGCCCAGGACGCTCATGAGGCGGACATCATAGAGGGGCCGAAGCTGGAGCCCGTTGTTGTATATGATGCCAAGGAGGAAGAGGAGGAGTCCGCGCCACAAGACTTTTTGGGTCAGCGACAGGCGCGACACACCCTTCTCCAGCGAGGAACCAAGCGAATAGGCGGCCGCAATGCCGCTGATGAAGATGAAGAGGGGGAAGATGAGGTCGTAGGCGGTAAAGCCGTTCCAGTAGGGGTGTTCGAACTGATTGGACAGCTGCTGCCAGAACGGTGATGCGGTGGCTTTGGCCAGGGTATGGAAGAGTTCTTCGGCGCCGATGATCCAGAACATATCAAAGCCCCGGAGGGCGTCGAGGGCGGCGATGCGTTGTGGGCCAAGCGTGTTCGGCATCTGAGGAGGATTTTGGGACTTGGGTGAGATTATTCCGGGTCGGAGGCATTTTTGTATTCAGGCCTTTTGAAGAGCCAATCGCGATAAGGTGCATAGGCAGGGCTTTCCTGCCAGGCCCTGGCTGGCGGGTCTGGCAGGGCGAGTCCGCTGGGATAGTCGTTTCCCGCATGGCTGTGGTCGACCGACAGGCGCTTTTTTTGGATTGTCAGACTTTGGGTTCCCAGCCTTTCTCGTATGCACGTTTCCATAGACCCATCGCCTCCTTGTCGTGCAGAATCCTGCCATTGGCGGGGTCTGTATGCAGGGTTCTTCCCACGTGCTGGGCGATGTTGCCGAGTTGCATGAGGAGGGTACTTTTATGGCCGCTGAGGATGTCTGAGTGCAGCGTGGTGCCTTTTCGAATGGCGTCGAAGAAGTTTCGGATATGAAAGGCGTCGAGTTCTTGCCCGGGTCCGGAAGTATCTCTTGCTTCGGCCCGAAGGTCGTTTTTGACTTCTTTGAGCAGTTTGCTTTTCAGGTCAAAGATTTTATAGGTGTTTCCGCTTTCGATCAGCAGCGATCCTTTCTCCCCATAGAAGATGACGCCGACGGTGCTGCCTTCGATGGATTTGCCATTGCAGCTGCGGCCTTCCCAGGTCAGTAAGGATCCGTTGCCGAATTCGATATCGATGTGTTGGGTGTCGGGCGTCTCCCAGTCGTCCTGGAACCGATAGCGGCCGCCGGCGGAGGTGACCTTTGTCGGGTAGTCGGCCTGCAGTCCCCAGCGGGCCAGATCGGCCATATGGGTACCGTTGTTGAGGGCTTCGCCGGTGCCCCAGTGCCAGAACCAGTGCCAGTTGTAATGGATGAGGTTGTCTTTATAGGGTCGACGGGGGGCGGGTCCTTGCCAGAGGTCAAAGTCAAGCCAATCCGGTATTTGAGTGGTTTTCCCGAAGCCAATGGATTCGCGGTTGTTGGTATACCAGGTTTTGGCATAGTAAGGCCTGCCGATGACACCTTCATGCAGTTCTCGGATGGCTGCCATGACATTGGGCCAGGACCTTCGTTGGTTACCCATCTGCATGAGTTTCCCTGTTTTTTTGGCGGCTTCTACCAGCATTTCGCCTTCGGCGGGATTATGGCTGCAGGGCTTTTCGAGGTAGACGTGCTTGTCGGCGGCGACGGCCAGCAGGGCAGCGGGCGCATGCCAGTGGTCTGGGGCGGTGACGATGAGGAGGTCCAGCTGTTTGTCGTCGAGGGCTTTGCGGAAGTCCTTCTCTCCTTTGGGGCGTTTCTGCTGGCGCTTTTCGATGGCGTCTATGCACCGCTGCATGGCACGGCTGTCGACATCGCATATATACTGCACTTCGCAGTCGGGCTGTCCGGCGAAGTTGGTGCTGACGGAGAGCCCACGGTTGTTGACGCCCATGACGGCGGCTGTGATGCGTTCATTCGCTCCGAGGATACGCCGGTAGGAGGCGGCGCTAAAGGCGGGGAGAGTGCCACCGAGGGTGATGGCGGCAGTGGCACTGCCTGCTTCCCTGATAAATGTCCTTCTGTTGGTTGTCACGGTCACCAGATTTTATTGTGTGGTGGGCGCTGCAAGTTCCTTTCGCAGCGATGGTTTGTGAAATGAATATAGGCTAATCTCTTGAACCTATGCCGACTCGGTTCGCTTCGATAGGCCTAGCTTTGATATGCCGCTGTAGATATGAAAAAGGCCCTTGCATTCTGCCTCGCGTCTCTGATGTCCATCTTTCCCACACTCGGCCAGACATATCGGGTGAAGGCCTTTTTGCTGCCCGTACTCGAACATTCGGCGGCGGTAGAGGTGGTTCCTCGTCAACATGTGGGGTTACAGCTCCTCTATCAGAACCATAATGTGCTGGGCGACAATCGGTATTTCCATCATCGCTTGATTCCCTCGGTACGGTATTATGTCCGTACAGACACTCGGATTTCCGATCGTTTGTATGCAGAGCTCTTCCATCGTTCGGCCTGGATTCGGCATATCCCTGACCAAGGCAGTGCACCCTTCTACCGCTACCGCTCCCAGTCGCTCGGCATTTCCTTGGGAAAACAGTTCGCCTTCCGTGGCAACCGGATGCTCCTTGACCTGTCCATCGGGCATTACCGCATCTATGCCGGAGATGCGGCCAGGGATTTCTCTGATTTCTACCTGTTCCCTTACAGGGAGCGTGCCCGTTGGCGGGTAGACCTCAAGCTGGGACTGGGTTGGGCCAGTCATGCGTCGGCATCTCCTCCAGCAAACATTCCATAGCTGCGCTCGATTCGTTTCGGTCGGTCTGCTTTTGATCTGTTCTTTTTCCTGAGTCATACCTTGATTTCTTCATTCATCAAGAATCCCATAGATTGTCACTTGTAAAAGACCACGCGTATGAAATCTATCTTCATTTTGTTGTTGTCAATGCTTGCTATGGCCGACATGCAGGCGCAGCGGCGCGCCCGATCTGTAGAAGACCCCCTGCTGCCGCCAGCTAAGCCACTCGACTCTATCTTCTCTCAGCTCGACTGGCGAAATGTCGGACCATTTCGCGGTGGGCGGGCCAATGCGGTGGCGGGTGTGCCCGGCCAGCGCCTCAAATTCTTTGCCGGCTATACGGGTGGCGGCGTTTGGATGACGGAAGACGGAGGCCTGCGCTGGAAGAATGTCTCTGACGGCTTTTTCAAAGTAGGCTCCGTAGGCGACATCGCTGTGTCTGAATCTGACCCCAACGTAGTGTATGTCGGTACGGGCGAGCATGCCGTGCGTGGCGTGATGACGAGCTACGGCGACGGCGTCTATAAATCGACCGACGGTGGCCGCAGCTGGAAGCACGTAGGACTAGAACGAACCCGTCACATCTCCGATGTGGTGATCGACCCGCGAAACCCTGACATCGTCTATGTTGCTGCCCAGGGCGCGGTGCAT
>Ga0194130_10000670_pt1 | contig 61277 bp, 61 predicted proteins | sample TA2KigsurfametaG_FD_160084 | JGI IMG/M metagenome (GOLD analysis project Ga0194130, IMG submission 160084) | Freshwater microbial communities from Lake Tanganyika, Tanzania - TA2015050 Kigoma 12 surface | ecosystem: Environmental > Aquatic > Freshwater > Lake | place: Tanzania: Lake Tanganyika...
AAGGTCGTCATGACCGCCCCGCAAGGTCGTCATGACCGCCCCGCAAGGTCTTCGTGACCACTGGCCCGCAGGGGCTTCATGTCAACTGGCCCGCAAGGGGTTGTCCAGGCCGCACCACCGGGGTTTCCCGACGGCCTTGTCCGTCGGTCTTGGCCGCATCGCTGGCGCCTCCAAAAGGCTGTCGAGACGACGCGCATCAACGGCGTGGCCGCTCAGCTGCCCAGCTTGAACGCCTCCAACACCAGCGCGAACACCACGCCCATCCGCAGGTTGTCCACCATCACCCAGCCGAGAGGGGGGGCGGTCGCTGGCACGAATCGGCTGCGCAGCCGCACCACAAGCTCGTGGCTGATCACCAGGCCGAGCACCACCATCGGGCGACCGCCGGTGACTTTCCACAGCAACACGGAAGAGAGGTTCTGTCCGAGGAAAATGCCCGCCAAAAGCGCGAGGGAAGCTCCACTAGCCGTTGCCCAGCGATCCCCGATCTGAGCCTTGACGACACGCCCCCAGCGCCCCTGGAGCTGTTCCAGGCGGGTGCGCTGCATCGGAGATCCCATCAGCCCGCCTCCAGCAGCGCATCCAGCCAGGGGAGCGTCACCATGGGCGGACAGCAGGGAGGCCCCTGCAAGAGCCGTGAAGGCTGATCGACGTCTCCCAGATGGTCCACCGCCGCGGCGGCCCGGTGCCACCAGGCCGAGGGGCCTGCGGCGTCCGCCGAAGGGTCCCCAAGGGTGAGGACGCAGGGCAGGCCAGCCGCCAGAGCGGCCTCCAGGCCCTGGGGGGAATCCTCCAGGGCAAGCACCTCCCCGGTCGGCGCGTCGAGACGGTCCAAGGCCTGGCGATACCCCTCCGGGCTGGGCTTTTTGGCGGCCACGTCCTCTCCGCAGATCCTGAACGCAAACGCCGACGACAGCGCTGCCCCCTGGCTGGCCAACAAGGCCTCCACGGCGGATCGCGAGCTGGTGGTGACCAGGGCCTGAACGCATCCCCGCGCCGCCGCTTCCCTCACCAACCGCTCGACACCGGGGCGCAGGGGCAACGCCCCCCGACGGGAGAGGTCGGCATAGGCGCGCTGCTTGGCGGCCATCAGCGCTTCCACCAGGCCATCCTCGACCGCCCCTTCCCCGACCCGCTGGAAAAAATGCCGCAAGCGCTCGCGCCCCCCGCTGACCGCCAGCAAGTCGCGATAGGTGGGGACATCCCACCGCCAGGGGAGGCCAGCGGCGCGGAAGGCGGCGTTGTAGGCCCGCCTGTGGCCATGGAACTCCGTCTCCGCCAGGGTGCCGTCCACATCCCAGAGAAGTGCTCGCACGGCCATGGCTGGCTCCGATTGCCTCCCATTCTCGGCTCTGTCGACCACGGACGGCGGCGCCCCGGGGAGCAGGGGCCCCGTGAAGGGAAGCCAGGCGAGGGTTGCCGAACGCCTCCACAATGCGGGAACCTCTCGGACCCGTGCCGCTGTGCCCCCTTCCGCCTGGAGGCTTCCCGCCCCGTTGCCCCCCCTGGAGGACGCCGTCCAAGGGCTGCCACCGGAACTCTGGGCCGTGATGAGTCGTCGTGGACTCGGCCGGGCCGCCGACCTGGCCAACCTGCTCGAGCCGCCCGAGCCCCCGGAACCACACGAGCATTTTCCAGATCTGGAGCGGGCCGTCGCGCGGCTGGAGCGGGCCGCCAGCGCTGGAGAAGCCGTGGCGATCTGCGGCGACTATGACGCCGATGGCATGACGAGCACAGCCCTGCTCAGCGGCCTCCTGGAGCGTCTGGGAGCCAAATCTCAAGCCGCCATTCCCAGTCGGCGGGAGGAGGGCTACGGTCTGAATCGCGCCATGGTCGAGCGCCTGGCGGCGGCGGGAACGCGGCTGCTGATCACCGTGGACAATGGTGTGAGCGCCCTGGAGGCCCTGGAACGCGCGGCCGACCTCGGCCTGGACGTCATCCTCACGGACCACCACACGCTCCCGGAGACGCCCCCTCCCTGCCTGGCCCTGCTCCATCCGTCCGTCACTCCCGAGGGCTCGCCCTACCGAGGACTGGCGGGGGTGGGGCTGGCCTATGTGCTCGCCGCCGCACTGGCGCACCGCCTGGGCCGGCGGGACGGTCTGGAGATGGCCCTGGAGCTGTTCTGCATCGGCACCATCGCCGACATGGCGCCCCTCCTTGGGGTGAATCGTCGCTGGCTGCGGCAGGGGTTGCCCCGGCTCGGGCACACACGCCTCGCCGGCCTGCGCGCCTTGATCCGGCTGGCTGGGCTGGAGGACGTTCCGATTGACGCGGAGGCGGTGGGCTTTCAGCTCGCGCCGCGCCTCAATGCCGTCGGCCGACTGGGCGACCCCCTGATCGTGGTGGAGCTGCTCACCACCACGGATCCCCGGCGTGCTCTTGACCTGGCCCGGGAGTGTGACGCCCTGAACCGGGAGCGCCGCGATCTCTGCCAGGCGCTGGAAGCGGAAGCGCTCGCCCTGTTGGAGGCCGATGGTCCCGCCAAGCCCGCCTTCGTGCTTCTGGCCCAGTCTCACTGGCACCATGGAGTGATCGGGATCGTCGCGGCCCGGCTTGTGGAGCGCTTGGGACGGCCCGTGGCGCTGCTGGGCGGGGATGGGACCGGTCGGCTGCGGGCCTCAGTGCGCGCTCCGCGAGGCTTCGCCGTGGATCAAGCCCTGCGGGCTTGTTCCTCCCTGTTGGAGCGTCACGGAGGCCATGCCGCCGCGGGCGGGTTCACGGTGGCGGCGGAACAGGTGGCTGCGCTGCAGGAACGGTTGGAGGAGCTCGCCGGAACCTGGTTGCGCCAGCATCCCGAGGGGCCGATGGTGGAGCCGGAGGCCCTGCTCCGGCTTGAGCGCATCGATCTGACGTTTTGGCGGGAGCTGCAGCGCCTGGGGCCGTTTGGCGTGGGTCATCCGATGCCGGTGTTCTGGAGCGTGGGATGCCGGGTGGACGAGGAGAAACGCCTGCGGGGTGGGCACCTGCGGCTGCTCCTCAGTCAGGGGGGCGCCCAGCGCCAGGCGATGGCCTGGCGCTGGGAAGGGGAGGAGCCCCTGCCGGAACGGCTGGATGTGGCTTATCGGCTCCGCAAGGACGACTGGCAGGGCCAGCAGCGGCTGGTGTTGGATCTGTTGGCCCTGCGGCCCAGTCACCAGGAGGCGGATGGCGTCGTCCTGCGGCGAGGTGACCGGCTCTACCGATGCGCACTGAGACAAGAGGACCTGGTGATCCGCAACGCCGCCGGCGAGGAGGTCACCTCCCGGCTCACCTGGGAGGGAATGTGGGCCCATCCGCAAAGCGATGGTGCCCACCCCTATGTGCGCGCCCTGTTCCAAGAGGCCGTGATGGCCCTTGGCCTGGCCTGCTGATCGCGGGATTCATCCCTACCGCTGAATTCATCCCTACCGCTGAATTCAGTCCTGACGCTGGATGCGGCTGATCCTGACAATCGCGATGGTATGCGTTGGGCTGGCTGATCGGGGACCAGACCAACGAAGCGAAGCCGGGGAGCCGGGCCAAGCCGATGGAAGAGGGTCGACGTCAGAGAGCGCCGCGGCGGTAGAAGAGGATGAAGATCACGGCTGGGCCCGCCAAGGTGATCAGCGCAAGCGCCAGGAAATTGGAAATCAGATGAAAGTCGATGCCCATGTCTGGATGTCTCGCAGGCGGATGGCGTGCATGGTGGAGCGTAGAGGGTGCCCGGCCTCCCTGCTCCAGACTGAGGCGCACTGTGACGGCTTGTCACAGCCTCCGGAGCGTTTCCAAGGAGAAAGGGCATGGGTCGATCCCCATCACAATGGCGCTGCATCCAGGGGTGTGGCGCCTGCTGCCGACTGGATCCAACATTGCGGGCCGAAGCCTTGGCCATGCTGGATGATGAGCAACGACGCGTCTATCTCGGGATGGTCGGGGAGGACGGCTGGTGCGTCCACTACGACACGGGAGGGCAACGCTGCCGGATCTATGCGGCCCGCCCGGCGTTCTGTCGGGTCGACACGATCATGGCGATGCTCGGGGCTGAGGGGGATGCGGCGAACGGGCTCGCCATCCTCTTCTGCCAGCAGCAGATCCGCAGCGAGACCGGGGGCCGTGGCAAGGTGATGCGGCGCTTTAAGAAAGCGCTTCGCCAGCCATGAGCCCTCCTGATCCCTCCTCGGCGGCCTCCTCGGAATCCGCGCCCACGCCGCCCGCCGTGCCGGCCCCGCCCCCGGCGGAATCCCCCGCGACGCCGGCGTTGCCAGCGGGTGCGCCCGCCAGCGCTCAGCCAGACGACACCAGGGACGGCTCCGCATGGTTCCAGGTGTTCCTCAGCACGGCCGTCACCGTGTTTCTCGCTGAACTCGGCGACAAGACCCAACTGGCGGCGCTGCTGCTGGCGGCGGAATCCGGCCGACCGGGTCTGGTGTTCCTCGGGGCCTCCTTGGCCCTGATCAGCTCCAGCCTGGTGGGGGTGCTCCTCGGGCGCTGGCTGTCGTCCCTCATGGCGCCTCACCAACTGGAACGGGCCGCCGGGGTGCTCATGGTGGTCCTGGGCCTCTGGCTGGGCCGTCAGGCCGTGCTGCATCTGGCCCCGGCCGTCACGCCCCCGTTGTCCTGAACGTTGCCCTGAACACTGGTCGCTCCCATGTTGTCCCTGCTTGCCTCCACCTTCGCCACCGTGTTTCTGGCGGAGCTTGGCGACAAAACCCAGCTGGCGATCGTCAGCATCAGCGGCACCTCCAGTCGACCCGGCGCGGTGTTCGCTGGCAGTGCCCTGGCGCTGGTGCTCGCCAGCCTGCTCGGTTCCGCGGCGGGGGGATCCCTCACCCGCGTGATTCCCGCGGATTGGCTGCAGCTGGCGGCCTCCGCCGGTTTTCTCATTTTGGGTCTGCGGCTGATCCTGCGGGCCAACCAAAGCGCCGTGGCCGCCGCGGCGGAGGCTGCGGCGGGGGAGGTCCCGCCGGGTTCCTAAGATCCACAGGTGCCGCTGCGGTCCGTTGTGCGCCCCACGGCCCGCCGCGGTGCCCCCTTCCCGGCCACTCCACGGCCTCCCCACCCGCAACGTCGCCTCGCCATCGCCGTGTCGCCCCACCTCCGCGACCGGGCCGCTTGGTCTCAAGTGTTGACCGGGGTTGGTGGTTCCCGCCCGCTCCCTGCCCTGCTTCCCCCTGTCTCCCCCGACGATGAAGTTCACGGTCGCCGACCTGCTTGACCAGCTGTCCACCAGCGACAACCTGGCCCCGGCCCAGCTCGAGAAGGCTCTGGGACTCACCGACGCCGACGATCAGCGGAAGCTGCGCATCGGCCTGGCGGCCCTGGAGCGCCTGGCCCTGGTGGAGCAGGGAGAGGAAGGACTGCGACGCTGCGAGAGCCCCGATCTGATTCCGGCGCGGCTGCGTTGCTCCAGCAAGGGGTTTTGTTTCGCTCTGCGCGATGACGCGGGCGAGGACATCTACATCCGCGATCACCAGCTCAATCATGCCTGGAACGGTGATCGCGTCTTGGTGCGGATCACGCGGGAAGGGGGGCGGCGCCGCTCCCCGGAAGGCAGCGTGCAGTGCATTCTTCAGCGGCACACCACCCGCATGCTGGGCCACGTGGAACGACAGGGAGAACGGCTGGTGGCCGTGCCACTTGACGATCGCCTGCTGACGACCGTCACGCTGCCGGAGACGGATGCCACCCACCTCGAACAGCGCGACTCCCACGTGGTGGAGGTGGAGATCGATCGTTTTCCCGTGGCCCAGTTTGCGCCGGAAGGCCATGTGGCCCGCAGCCTGCCCCTCAACGGGGGAGACGACGCCGATCTGGAGCTGCTGCTGGTGAAGCATCAGCTCCAGGACGATGGCTCCGCTCCCAGATTGACCCTGAAAGCTCCCGTGGAGAAAGGACGGGAGGATTACACCGGTCTCCCATCCCTGATCCCTCGTCCGTGGGTGGCGGCGGATGCGCCAGCGGTGCCCGCCCTGTCCCTGGAAGCGAGAGACACGGGCTGGCGTCTCTGGGTCCACGCCCCTGCCATCGCCGAGCGCCTGGGTCTGGCCACTGCGGTGGACACCTGGATGCGGGAGCAGGGCGAGGCCCTTCCCCTCGGCAAGCGCTGGCGCCCCCTGCTGCCCCAGAGTCTGACCAAGGCCTGCGCCTTCTCTCCGGGAATCGAGCAGGCCGCGCTCTCCGTGGTCCTCGACCTCGGACCCGACGGGGAGTTGGAGCACTATCGCTTTCAGCTGAGTCGCGTGCGTCCGCTGGCGACCCTGGATCAGGCCGCCCTGGAGGCCCTGACGGACCGAAAGCCCAAGGGCCGCACCCTGCCGGCGGCGCTGAAAAACCACAAAGGCCACCTGGAACTCCTCGAACGGCTGGTGGAGGTGACGGCTGTGTTGAGGCAGCGGCGTCTGGCGGCCGGATCCCTGGATCTGGACGTGCCGCCGCCACCGCTGGAGGGCCTTGGGGATGCCCTGCGCACGGGTCCCGATGCCGGTCGTGAGGGCTGGTGGTTGGCTTTGCCCGATGCCCATCCCGCCGCCCTCCTCCGGGAGGCGGTGCTGGTGGCTCACCGAGCCCTCGGGCACCACCTGGCGGCCTTGGGTCTGCCGGCGATCTACGCCGTGAATCCCCCGCCGGACCCGGCGGCGATCAACGAGGTGGCCAAAGCGGCCCTGGCGCTGGACATCCCCCTGGAGCTCAGCAGCGATGGCAACGCCAGCGCGGCGGAGCTGGCGGCCGCCTTTGCCCACACCGACCGCGGCCGCGTCTGGCAGCAGCAGATCCGCGACACCCTCTCCAACACCCAGCTCAGTGATGGCCCCGGAGCCCATGCCCTGGCCGGGGATCCCATCGCCGTCGCCCCCTGGACCTGCCCGAGCCTGCACTACGCCGATCTGTTCAACCAGCATCTGCTGGTCACCCTGCTGACGGAGGGAAAGGATCGCCCCACCGTGCGCCACAAAACGAGCGTGGATCTCGCCTCCGATGCCTCCCATGGCGCCATCGACTGGCCCTTGCTCACCCCCACCCAACTGGCTCCTTTCGAGGACAGCCTGCGGCACGGGCTGGTGTTGCGCCTCAATGGACGGCGGCTGGTGGTGGCCGAATTCCAGGCGGATCGTCTGGCGATGGCCCAGGCACGCTGGGCCGAACCCCGCGTCGGCCAAACCCTGCAAGGGGTGATCAGCGGCGTGCAGAGCTATGGCTTCTTCGTGGAGGTGCCCCCCTCGATGGTGGAAGGCCTGGTCCACGTCAGTTCCCTGAAGGATGACTGGTACGAATACCGCTCGCGTCAGAGTCAACTGGTGGGCCGCAAGAGCCGCCGCACCTACATGGTGGGAGATCCCGTGGGGGTGGTGATCGAAAAGGTGGACGTTCTGCGTCATCAGATCGACCTCTCCGTGGTGGTGCCCGAAGAGGGGGCCGCGATGGAGGCCCACGACAGCAGGGACGCGGCAGACGCCGACGGGGCCGACGCTGACGGGGCCTCCCTCTGAGCGACATGCGTCCCCCAACCTCCTCCCTGCCGATCGTGCTGGCGATGTCAGGGGCCTCCGCCCAGCCCCTGGCGCAACGAGCCCTGGCCCTTCTGCTGCAGGCGAACCATCGGGTGGAGGTGGTGACCAGTCGAGGAGCCCTGGGGGTCTGGAAGGCGGAACTGGGGGTGCAGGTGCCCGCCGACCCCGAAGCCCAGGAGGCGTTCTGGCGCGCTCGGACGGGATGTGAGGGTGGCTCCCTGCGCTGCCATCGCTGGAATGATCAGGCGGCCCCCATCGCCAGCGGCAGCCATCGCACCGCCGGCATGGTGATCCTTCCCGCCAGCATGGGGACGGTGGGTCGCATCGCCTCCGGAGTGGCGCTGGATCTGATCGAACGGGCCGCTGATGTCCATCTCAAAGAGGGTTGGCCCCTGGTGATCGCCCCGCGGGAACTGCCATGGAATCTGGTGCACCTGCGCAACCTGACGACCCTGGCGGAAGCGGGGGCGCGCATCGCCCCGCCGGTGCCCGCGTGGTACCACCAACCCCAATCCCTGGAAGACATGGTGGATTTCCTGGTGATTCGCGTCTTCGACAGCCTCGGCCTCCAGTTGGGCTCCCTGCGCCGCTGGCGGGGTCCGGTGTCCCTGCAGCCATGAAGCCGCGCCACTTGCTGGTGCTGCCCGTGCTTTCCCCCTTGCTGGCGGTCTTGCTGGTGGCGGCCCTCAATCCTGGACCGCGGGTCACGTTTCGCCTGCTGACCTGGCAAACCCCCGAGGCCCCGCTGGGGCTCTGGCTGGCCAGCGCGGCCCTCGGCGGGGCGGCCCTCAGCGGCGGGGCCGCCGGCCTCGCCCGGCGTCAGGAGGCCGGGCGCGCGCTGCGACGAACGGTGAGCGGACCCGCCAGGGAGCGGGACCCCTGGTTGCGGGAGTCCCCCCCGCCGGAGCCATGGCGAACGGAGGACTGGGACACCAGCCGGGCCCCGGAGCGGCGGAGCTGGCGAGCCCCGGCCGCGTCGGGCCCGTCGAGCGATGCCAGTGCCAGGGAATGGACCGCCGCTCCACGCGAGAGCGTCGCCCCGGCCAGGGCGCCTGGCGAACCGGCTCCCACCCTGGTCGTGCCCTTTCGCGTCCTGCGGCGTCCCGGCGCGACAGGTCCGCAGGAGGCGGCCTTCCACCGGGAGAGCTGGCCCGCCCGTCAGGGGGAGCCCACCGGGGCGCCCACGGCCCGGGAGCCCATGCCGGTGGCGACGACGGACGACTGGGGGGACGCGGCGCCCGCCGAAGAGGACTGGTGAGGGATGACGCCACCGCCAACAGGTCCGCGGGAGCTGCCTAGAGTTTCGCCGCACCATGACGGGAGCGCACAACGGTGACGGACAGCCCCACCTCCGAGTCCCCCAAACCGCAGGCCGCCGCGGCCAAGCCGAAGACGCCGCCGCTGGAGGCGATGCCGTTCGCCGACTTCATCCCCCAACACCTCATGCCGGCCCTGGCCAAGGAATGCCAGGCCTATGGCGGCCCGGCCCCGGCGCTGGACTTCGGGACGGGCCCCATGCCGGTCACGGGGCTCGAATGCTGGATGGTGAAAGGAGTGTTGCCCGGCGATCGACGCTTCTGGCTCTGTTTCACCGACGCGGAGCTGGAGTCGGCAAAGATGATCGCCCTCGCCGAGGCCGGTGCCCAACCGAGCCTGTTGGAGTCGTTTCTGATCGATGAAAAGAAAATGACCCTGCCGTTGTTGGTCTCTCGTCTCGTGCAACGGCTGAACGGCCAGAAGTGGCTGGGCCCGAATTGAACGAGCTGTTCACAGAGAAGCCGCACAGGCGGCGTGGCCTATACGATGCATGAACTGACCGCTTGCGCGCGATGGTTCCCCCTGTGTCCGCCCCCACCGCCGTTGGCTCCCCAGCGGCTTCCCCTCAGGCCATCGGCACGCCTGAGGCTCCCGCCTTCAAGGAGCCGGTAAAGGACACGATCCTCACCCCCCGCTTCTACACCACGGATTTCGACGCCATGGCGGCGATGGATCTGCGGCCCAATGAAGAGGAACTGGAAGCCATCTGTGAGGAATTCCGAAAGGATTACAATCGTCACCATTTCGTGCGCGACCACGCTTTCGATGGCGCCGCCGAGACGATGGATCTCGAGACGCGTCGGGTGTTTGTGGAATTTTTGGAGCAGAGCTGCACCTCGGAGTTTTCCGGTTTCCTGCTCTACAAAGAACTCAGCCGTCGCATCAAGCAGAAAAATCCGCTCCTAGCGGAATGTTTCGCGCACATGGCACGGGACGAGGCGCGTCATGCCGGCTTCCTGAACAAATCGATGGCGGATTTCGGCCTGCAACTCGACCTGGGATTCCTCACGGCCCACAAGGCTTACACCAAATTCAGCCCTGAACACATTTTTTACGCGACATACCTCTCTGAGAAAATCGGTTACTGGCGCTACATCACCATCTATCGCCATCTGGAGAAGCATCCGGAAAGCAAGATTTTCCCGATCTTCAATTTCTTTGAAAATTGGTGTCAGGATGAAAATCGTCACGGCGATTTCTTCGACGCCTTGATGAAAGCCGTTCCCAGCACGGTCACCGGATGGAGATCGCGTCTGTGGTGCCGTTTCTTCCTGTTGGCGGTCTTCGCGACGATGTATGTCCGCGACGTGGCTCGCAAGGAGTTCTACGAAGCCCTCGGCCTCGATGCCCGCACCTACGACCAGCTGGTGATCCGCAAGACGAACGAAACCTCTGCGCGCGTTTTCCCTGTGGTGTTGGATGTGGAGTCACCCGCCTTCTGGAATGGACTGGAGACGATGGTGCGCAACAACGAAGCCCTCTCCGCCGTGGACGCCAGCGGCGGCCCCGCCCCCCTGCGCACGCTGCGCAAATTGCCCCACTGGATCGGCAATGGCGTCCAGATGCTTCGCCTCTTCCTGCGCCCCGCCATCTCCAGCGATCGGTTCCAACCCGCAGTTCGCTGATCCCACCCCGTCCACCCCCTCCCCGCGCACACCGCCTTTGGTCGCTTCCACCTCCTCCCCGCCCCCTCAGGGCCTTCAAGCCACCCACCGCTGGCCGGGTGATTTTCAGGATCCCGCCTGGCGCAGCCATCTTGAGCCGCTGCTCGCCGCTGGCCGAGCCGCTGGCGCCGACCTGGTCGAGGTGTTCCTCGAACGCAGCGACCACTTGGGGGCCCTGGCCGAGCAGGACGTCATCACCAACGTGTCCCCCTCGTTCGGCATGGGTGCGGGGCTCCGGGTGTTCCGCGGCCGCCACGATGGCTTCGTTTCCACCAACGACCTCAGCGCCTCGGGGCTGCTGTCCGCCCTGGAGCAGGCTCTCGGCATGTTGGGGCTGCAACGCCTGAGCCACGGCAGAGATGGCTTCCAGGGGCTGCCGCCCCTGCGGGATCATGGTGCCGGCAAGGACGACTGGCTGCTCGACTCCCCTTCCCTCAAAGACGCCACCGACCGCCTGCTGGAGGGCACCGCAGCCTTGGCGCGCCACGGCTCCCATCTGCAATCCAGGCGGGGCAGTTACGCCCGCGATTGGCAGGAGGTGTTGGTCTGCGCCAGCGATGGCACCTTCGCTCGCGACATCCGCCTCCATCAATCCCTCGGCCTGAGCGTGTTGGCGGCGGATGGCGACCATCGGGCCAGCCTGGGCCGCCGCTATGGCAGCCAGGGCCACCCCGATGATCTGCGGGAATGGACGCCCGACGCCACAGCGGTCGATCTCTGCGGCAGTGCCGCCACCATGCTCTACGCCGACTATGTCGAAGCGGGGCAATATCCCGTGGTTCTGGCCAACCGTTTCGGTGGTGTGATCTTTCATGAGGCCTGCGGCCACCTTCTGGAAACCACGCAGGTGGAACGGGGGACGACCCCCTTCGCGGAGCGCGTCGGACAACCGATCGCTCACGAAGCGGTGACCGCCATCGACGAGGGGTTGCGGGACCGCGCCTTCGGCAGCCTCTCCATGGATGACGAAGGCATGGAGCCCCAGCGCACCGTGCTGATCGAGAACGGAATTCTGCGTCGTTTCCTCAGTGATCGCGCTGGGGAAACACGCACCAACCACCCGCGCACGGGCAGCGGCCGGCGCCAGAGCTATGCCTTCGCCGCCGCCAGTCGCATGCGCAACACCTACATCGCCCCCGGTCCCCATTCTCCGGAGGAGCTGATCGCTTCCGTCGACCGCGGCCTCTACTGCAAGGCCATGGGCGGTGGCAGCGTCGGCCCGACCGGCCAATTCAATTTCGCCGTCGAAGAGGCCTATCTGATCGAGCAGGGCCAGATCGGCCGTCCGGTGAAAGGAGCCACCCTGATCGGTGAGGCACGGGAGGTTCTGCCGCGGATCTCCATGTGCGCCAACGACATGGAGCTGGCGGCCGGCTTCTGCGGATCTGTCAGCGGCAGCATTTTCGTCACCGTGGGACAGCCCCACATCCGTGTCGATTCCATCACGGTGGGCGGACGATGACAGCGGACACCCCAGCGATCTTGGATGGAGAACGCCTGCGGGCGCAGCTCGAACCCTTGGCGCGCCGTGTCGGCGTTCGTCAATGGGATCTGGGGGCCTCCTGCAGCACGGACCTCTCCGTGCAGGTGGATCGGGGGGAGCCCAAGCAGATGAAAGGCGCGGAACGACGGGCGATCACCGTGAGGGTTTGGAACGAGGAGGGCCTGGTGGGGATCACCAGCACCTCGGATCTGTCGGAGGAGGGGCTGGCCCGTGCCCTGGAGGGTGCGAATCAGGCCAGTGCCTTCGGCAATCCCGAGGACATTCCGGCCTTCTCCCCCTTGGCCAAGCACCCCCTCCAGGGAGAGGAGCAGCCGCTCTGCGACTCCACCTCCATCCTCGACCTGCTGGGCCGCTTGAAGGACGCGGAACGGGATCTGCTCTCCCGTCACGCCGCCATCACCACCGTGCCTTACAACGGCCTGGCCCAGCGCGGCAGCGAACGGCTCTATCTCAACAGCGACGGAGCCCTGCGCCACCAGCGGAGCACGACCGCCTCCCTCTACCTCTACGCCCGCGCCGAGGAAGCGGGCCGCAAACCCCGCAGCAGCGGTGCCGTGCGGCTGGCCCATGGGGTGGCGGGGCTGGATGTGGAGGGCTGCGTCGCCGAAGCGGCGGAACGCACCATCTCCCATCTCGCCTACGCGCCGATCACGACAGGCCGCTACATCTGCGTGTTTTCGCCGGAGGCCTTCCTGGATCTGATCGGAGCCTTCAGCAGCCTTTTCAACGCCCGTGCCGTGTTGGATGGCGTCAGCCTGAGCCGGCGCGAAAGCCTCGGCGAAGCCATCGCCGTTCCCTTCCTTACGATCACCGACAACGCTTTGAACCCCGCCAACATCGGCGCCGCCCTCTTCGATGGCGAGGGAACCCCCACGGCGCCCCTGACCCTGGTGGACGGCGGCGTGTTGCGCCATTTCCTCCACTCCGAAGCCACAGCCCGCGCCTTTGGCGTGGCCCCAACCGGCCACGCGGGACTGGGGGCCAAGGTGTCGGTCTCCCCGGACTGGTTTGAGATCGGGCCCACCCCCGGCCAACCCGCCGGAGAGGAGGGATTGGACCGGTTGGCCAGCGGCGGGCGGCAAAGCGGAGACGGTCCCTTGGTGGTGATTGATTCCCTTTCCGCGCTGCATGCCGGCGTCAAAGCCAGTCAAGGCTCCTTCTCCCTGCCTTTTGACGGGTGGTTGGTCGCGGGGGGAGAGAGCCGTTCCATCGAAGCGGCCACGGTGGCGGGCGACATCCGCACGCTCTTGAACCAACTGGTGGGCTTCGAGGGTCCGGCGAAGGCCACCCCCTCCGGGCTCTGCCCTTGGGTGTGGGTGGAGGGGTTGACCATCACCGGCGACGCCTGAACCCCCCGCCCGCCGATGCGCATCCTCTTTTGGGGCACCCCCGCCTACGCCATTCCCAGCCTGGAGGCCCTTGTGGAGGCCGGCCACGCGGTGGTGGGGGTGGTGAGCCAGCCCGACCGACGTCGCGGCAGGGGAGCGGCATTGAGCCCATCGCCGGTGAAGGAGTGGGCGCAACGACGGCTGGCCTGCCCGGTGTTCACCCCGGAACGCCTGCGGCGCGACCTCCCCTTGCAGGCGGAGCTCGCCTCCCTGGAGGCGGATGTCTCGGTGGTGGTGGCGTATGGCCAGATCCTGCCCACGGCGGTTCTGGAACAGCCCCCCCTGGGAAGTTGGAACGGCCACGGGTCGTTGCTTCCCCGCTGGCGAGGGGCCGCACCGATTCAGTGGGCTCTCCTCTCGGGAGATCCCGTCACGGGGGTGGGCATCATGGCCATGGAAGAAGGATTGGACACCGGCCCTGTGCTGCTGGAGGAACGCCTGGCCATCGGCCTCCTGGAGAACGCGCATCAACTGGCCACCCGCATGGCTCAGCTCACCGCCCGACTCCTGGTGGACGCCCTGCCCCGGATCGACGCCGCAGGTCCAGGCCCCCGGGAGGAGCGTTGGGCGCGGCTGGGACTCCAGCCCCAGGCCGAGGACGGCATCACCCTGGCCCGCCTGCTCACCCGTGACGATGCCCTTCTCCGCTGGGACCTCCCGGCTCTGCGGGTGCACCGCCAGGTGATGGGGCTCTATCCCGGGGCTTACACCCACTGTGGGGGGCGTCGGCTGAAGGTCTTGGCCACCGAACCTCTGGAGACTGGCGAGGAGGTGGGGCCGCGCCAAGCGACCGCGGGCGAGGTGTTGGCCCTGCGGCAGGGCGTCGGGCTCGTGGTGGCCACGGGAGAGGGGGCCTTGCTGGTGCGTGAGGCCCAGCTGGAAGGCAAGCGGCCCGCCTCGGGCCAGACCCTGCTGGCGCAACTGGGGGCGCGGCCGGGGGACCGCTTGTCCAACGCGACGACGGGGGAGCCGGCAGACGCGCTGAGAACTGGACAGGAGGAAGGCGAGGCGGAAAAACAACAAAGTGTGTTGTCAGCACGCACTGACAAGGCAACCTGAGATGGATTGGGCTAACCATGAATGAAGACCCCGACGTTCAGCCATGGGCCACCACCTCTGCCTGGTTCAGGCCACAGATTGCGGCTGCCTGATCTACCGAGAGACCACAGGCTGCTATGTGGTGACACACCAAAATCTTCCCAAGACCTCCATTCGCGTGGCCACCTTGCCCGGGGCCTACGCCATGTGTGAAGGGTGGCACAGACGCTCCTCCCACTCCTGACGACGACTGACAGAGGAGAGAGCAAGCCGGGCAACAAAAGCGAGAAAAACAAAAAATGCAGGCCCTGAAGCCAGGGCCTGCACAGTCCTGAGGAAGGGGCGGATGGTGAGCAAACCGCAGGGCGCAGACGCGTCAAGTGGTCGTGGCGCCTAAGGGTTGGCGTCGATGGAGCTCGTGCAAGCCTTCGAGCTGATTGTGCACCGACACCAGCTGGTCACGAATATGAACCGTATTGTCAATCCTGGAGAGGTCGTTGAGCATCGACTCAATCTGTGCCTTGCAGGTGATCAGGATGCGGCACTGAGGGGATCCTGGTTCGTAGGGCATGGTGGGAGGTCAGCTTGTTCAAGCACCACCCACTGCACTTCATCTTTTCCCGGCAATCTGTCGCAACCGCAGCGGTTTTTCCAAGGCAAGCGCTGGCCTCAGGCCGTCACCGGTACCTGATAGCCGGCAATCCGCGCAAAACCCACCGGATCCAGGGAGGCGCCCCCAACCAACACGCCGTCGATGTCCGGCTGGGCCATCAACTCGTCGATGGTGGAGGCGTTCACGGAGCCGCCGTATTGAACGATCACATCGGGATGTCCGACCCAACCGCGGATCAGGCCGCAGATCCGGTCCGCTTCCACCGCGGCGCAAGTCTTGCCGGTGCCGATCGCCCAAATGGGCTCGTAAGCCACGATCAGGCGCAGCGGATCGATTCCCTCCAGCCCCTGCTCCACCTGGCGATGAATCACCCGCTCCGTTTCCCGCGCCTCGCGCTGATCCAGGCTTTCTCCCACACAGAGGATGGGAATCAGGCCATGGGCCTGGGCGGAGCGGGCTCTCAGGTTGATCTGCTCATCCGTTTCGCTGTAATACTTTCGCGGCTCGCTGTGGCCAACGATGGCGTGGGTGACGCCATGTTCCAGCAACATCGGGGCGGAAATCATGCCGGTGTAGGCGCCTTTTTCCTCCCAGTGGACGTTTTGGGCGGCCAGGGCCACCCGCGAACCCCGCAGTTCCTCATGGAGGGTGGAGATCGCCGTGAAGGGGGGCGCCAGCACCACCTCACGATCTTCGGGCAGGCTGGCGACCAGGGGCAGAAAGGCACTGGCGAAGGCACGCGCTTCCGCACAAGTCATGTGCATCTTCCAGTTGCCAGCGATCACAGCCTTGCGCACCAGCGGCAGCTCCCCGCGAAACGCTTGCCACGCTAAGCCTCCACCGTCCCACCGTCCCCTCAGCGCCGGCGCGTCCCCCAGCCCGCCCCTCCTTGGGGTTTGCTGACGCGACAAGGAGTTCGCTGACGCGCCGGGGGGCTGGGTGACGGGTGAGTTGCCTTGACGGTTCGCGGCCACCTCCCTTTCCACTCCAATGAACCGCAGGGTCTGTCGAGCGGGAGCGGCTGAGCGGGAGCGGCGGGATCAGCGCTCCAAGGCGGGCACCACCCAGTCCCGTCCCGCCAGCCGCACCCGATCGCCGGGGTGGAGCTGACGGCCACGGCGGGTCTCGATGGCGCCGTTCACCGACACGTCACCGCGCTGAATGAGGATCTTTGCTTCCCCTCCGGTGCCCACCAGCCCCTGGAGCTTCAGGAAGCGGGCGAGCTGGATGGTGGCTGTGGCGTTCGTGCGTTCCCCCATCCGCGTAGTGTGCCCCAATGCGCGCCTCCTCGCTGGCCGGCTTTCGCAGACTCTGGCCCCTGCTGAAGCCCCACCGCCGGCGACTTCTTGCCGGCGGCCTCTGCGCCCTCGTGGCCGTGGCCTCGTTCCCCCTGCTCGCCCTGCTGGCCGGACGTTTGCTCCCCGCCATCGGCGCCGGAGATTTCCGCACGGTGTTGCGCAGCGTCGGCCTGGCACTCGGCCTGTTCTTTCTTCAAAAGCTGGCCCAATTCGGTCAGGACGTGCTCCTCGCCGGGCCCGCGCTCCAGGTGAGCCAGGACTTGCGCCGTCAACTGTTCGGCCGCTTGCAGCAGCTGGATTTTTCGGCCTTGGAAACCCTCTCCACCGGCGATCTCACCTACCGCCTCACCGGGGATGCGGACCGGGTCGGCGAGGTGATCTACAAGACCCTGCACGACAGCATCCCTTGCGTCCTGCAACTCGTGGCGGTGTTGGGGCTGATGGTCTGGATCGATTGGCCCCTGGCCTTGGCGACGATCCTGCTCGCCCCCCTGGTGGCCCTGCTGGTGAGCGCCTTCGGCGCCCGGGTGATGGCGGCCGCTGAGCGCAGCCAGACCAAAGTCAGCGAGGTGGCCTCCCTTTTGGGCGAAGCGATCACGGGCCTGCCCCTGGTGCGCGCCTTCGCGGCGGAACCCTGGTTGCAACGCCGGTTCGACGCGGAGGTGGATCTTCACCGCCGCGCCCGTTACGAGACGCTTCGGCTCCAGGCCCTGCAGCATCCCGTGGTGGGTTTCATCGAAGCGGCCGGCATTCTGGCCGTGCTCCTGATCGGCGCGGCTCGGATTCAATCCGGGGGGCTCAGTGGCCAGGGATTCGCCAGCTTCATCACGGCTCTGTTGATGATGATCGATCCGATCTCGCACCTCACCACCAACTACAACGAATTGCAGCAGGGCCAGGCCTCCCTCAACCGTCTCCGCGCGATCGAGCGCGAACCGGTGGAGCCCCCCGATCCACCCCATCCCCAGCCGCTGAACAGCGTGCGCGGGGACCTGCGGCTGGAGGGGGTGAGCTTCGGCTACAACCCCGCCCAACCCGTGTTGCGCGAGATCGACCTGTGGGTGCGCCCGGGAGAGGTGGTGGCTCTGGTAGGCCCCTCCGGCGCGGGAAAGAGCACCCTTTTTTCCCTCCTCCTGCGGTTCAACACAGCACAGAAGGGGCGCGTGCTTCTGGATGGACAGGACCTGGCCGACCTGCGGGCGCGGGAGCTGCGCCAGGCCGTGGCCCTGGTTCCCCAGCAGAGCAGTGTGTTTTCCGGCACGGTGGCCGAGGCGATCTCCTTCGGACGCCCGGCCTCCCTGGAGTCCATCCAGGCGGCGGCCCGGCTGGCGAATGCCGCCGGCTTCATCGAAGCGTTGCCCGAGAGCTACAACAGCCGGGTGGAGGAGCGGGGCGCCAACTTTTCCGGGGGACAACTGCAGCGGTTGGCCATCGCCCGGGCCGTGCTGGGCAATCCCGCCGTGCTCCTCCTCGATGAAGCCACCAGTGCCCTGGATGCGGAGGCGGAGGAGGCGGTGCAACAGGGCCTCAAGCAAGCGATGCGGGGGCGCACCGTGGTGGTGATTGCCCATCGGCTGTCCACCGTGCAAGGCGCGGATCGCATTCTGGTGTTGGAAGCGGGGCGCATCGTGGAACAAGGGAGCCATGGAACGCTGATGGGCCGCGGCGGGCGATATCGCGACCTCTGTCAGCGGCAACTGATTCACATGGACCCCTGAGACCGAGCGGTAGGGTGTCGGAGGTTTTTCTTCCCGCCCCGTGCAGACTCCTGCCCCCCAGGCCCAGCAGCCCCCCGTGCTCACGTTTGAGGGCAAGCGCTATGACCTCAACAGCCTTCCAGATGAAGTGAAGGAGCTGGTGCGGGGCATGCAGGTGGCCGATGCCCAACTGCGGTTCCATGAGGACACACTGAAGGTGTTGGCCGTAGGACGCCAGTCCATGGCCCTGCAACTGAACGAACGCCTGAAAACCATCACCCCGCTGCCGGATCCGGCCTGAGTGGCCTCAAGCCCGATCCGGTTCCCGGCTCCAAAGGCTCACGCCTGATCGGACTCCAGAGGTTGCAGGTCCTCAAAACGAAACACCTGGGTGGAGGCGTCGCCGTCGGGTCCAGAGGTGATGATCCGCCGTTCCCCCAACACCCAGGGACCACCATCTGTCAGCGGGACAAAGGTGTCTTCGAAGTGGCTCTCTCCGCCTCGCGGAGCGCCCGTGGCGGGATCGCTGTAACGGCTGCTGTAGGTGTGGCTGAGATAACCCTCGCCAGTTTCCGTGACGCTTGTGGTGAAGATCGTGACGACAGTGCCATGGATGTGGCGATGGACCATGGTTACAACGTTGTCCTTGATGCGATAGCGATCACCGGCATTCTTTCCCCCCACGATCACCTCCGTGCCAACGGCGTCGGTATCGCCGGCTGTGAAGGTGTTCTCACCATGGGTCTGGGCGAAGGGTCGGCGGACGCGATGAATGGCCACCTCCCACAGTTGCGAGGCCATGGCCTTGTGCACCTCAGGATCTTCCATCCCCTCCACGTGGGCCTTCAGATCGGCCCCAAGGGTGAAGGCCCCCTCCACCCGGCGATCGTCCTGCTCCCAGGAGCAGTGGCCTCGGTACCCGGGGAAGCCCGGAGCCCAGGTGTAGCGATGCTCGTAAGCCGCCCGAAACGCCGCAGTGAGGTCGCTGCCCGCTGCGGGAGCCACCAGAGTTTGAGCCATGGAGCCGTGCCGAACGCAAGAGCGTTCACCCTAGGAGGCGAGGACGGGAGCCAGCAGCCTTGATGGAAATCACAGCCGCTGACCCACCGGAGTCACTGACGCGTCAAACCGCGACCCGCACCATGGCGGAGGGTGGTCAAGTCGACGCGATCCGCGCCGCAGTCCCTCCCGTCAGGCCTCGCGCTGTCGCCAGCTCCCCTCCATGCCTCAGAGCCACCTCTCCCGTCCCGTTGGCCTGCGGGCTTTCCCTTCCAGGCCTCAGCCGCGACTCCTGAATGCCGTGCCTTCGACGACCAAGGTCGTGCGCTATTCCGCTGGACAGGGTCCCCAAAGCCACGTCACCGTCCAATGGTGCAAGGGCATTCCCGCGAAGGACACCACCTTGCGCACCGTGTTCCCCCTGACCGGGCCGCTGGGGCTGTGCAAAGAGGAAGTGCGCGGACAAAAGGTGGAAGAAACCATCCTTCTGCCGCCAGGCGCATCCCGCCTTCCATTTCTTCCCGGGGGAATCTTTGATTCGCAGCTCCTGCTGCGATCGGGGAACTTGACCTATCTGAACAGCGAGGCCGCCCAGGCCCCGCGGGATTCAACCCATCTCGAGACCATCCCGAACCGCTCATCCAGCTCCGAGATGTGCTGGAGCACGTGCCAGGACGGACTGGGACTCAACATCAGTGGCTCCTACTTCTTCCTGAGCCCGCCCGACAGCAAACCCTTCGCCTTTTCATCCGAGAACTATCGCCACCTATATGCCTATACATTTGATCAAGTCTTTTTCACCATCAGAGCCGACAATCCAGTCGGCGCCACAGGCCATTTGCCCAGCGCCGAGGTCTTGGGCGAAGAGGCTCTGCTTCTTCGCGAAGTGAAGGTCGGACGCCGTATTTACGTGATCATCGAGAGCGAAACCGCTCTGGAACACCACATGAACGGCATCAGGCAAGGGCTTGAGTGGATCATGCTCTCCGCAAAACTCCAAAATCCTTCATTCGCCAGCAAAGTCAAAGAACAAACCAAAATCCGGCTGCAGACGCAAGACAATCGAATCCTTGAGGCTTTTGACTTCACACGTCTACAGGCCACTCTCGATGCCTATTTTGAATCCTCCTGCGCCGAGAATCCCCTCTCCCCGCTCTCCTTCCAGGTCAGCGATCTCGACGGCACGCCGGTCTCCCTGCTGACAACAGCCTTCATCGACAGCCAGCATTCCCTAAGCGAACCCAAGGCTCAGGTTCGACTTCGCAGGTTAAAATTATGCCGACAAGCCAACACGAAAGGGGCAACCAGCAAAGACATTCACGGCAAGATTCATCTCCACCTCATCGACGCGTTGGACAGACGGTCCCCCTCCATCAGCGATCGCGACTCCACGGAACCGCTCCAGGGATTCGCCCCCGCCGGAACAATTACCCTCGGGACGGCCGCCAAGCCATTGACGTTGACGCTGGGAGAGGACCATTGCTTCCCAACGATGGATCCAGCCAACGATCTTGAGATCAGAATTCCTGATCTGGACAGGACTGTTCAGATCGTGGCCATCCTCAATGGTGAGGCAACCTGGGCCGCGCCCCATCCAGCCCTCGGCAACAAACCTGTCAAAAAGCTGCGGCAACTCCTCCTGGACAGTTGCAGGGAAATCACCTTTCCTTGCCAGCTGGGGAACGCTGTCCTGGAGGTGACCTTGGAGATCAAGACGCTCTAGGCAGGGTGGGCCGGTCCTGGCGAACTAAATCAACCCACGACGTCGCAATGGTTGCAGGTCGCTGATCTGCAGGCCACCATCGCTGGTCTCGATCAAGACCCCGTTCTTGCGCAGGTGGCTCAGGATGCGGGAGGTCGTCTCCCGCGCCAGGCCGGAAAGGGAGGCCAGTTCTCGATGGGGCAGGGGAGGGATGGGCGTTGCGGCCGTGGCCCCGGGTCCTGTTTTCTTGGCCAGGTCGGCCAGCGTGGCCAGCATGCGCGTCGAGGCGTCGGCGCTCAACAGCCGGAAGCGATGGTGAAGCTCGCAGAGCCGCTGGGCTTGCAACCGGGCCAAAGCCAGGGCAAGACGCGAATCCTCCCGCAGCAGGGTGATGAAGGGCGTGGCCCGCAAGAGCAACAGAGAACAGGGCGTCAGGGTGATGACATCCGCCGATCGCACCCCCATGGGGCTCAGGCTGGCCATTTCCCCGCAGACCTCGCCTGGCCCCAGCAGGGCCAGGACAGACTCCTCTCTATTGAAATCCATGCAGCGCACTTTCAAGAGTCCTGAGCGCAACACGAACAGGCCCTGCGATTCCTCCTGCTCCAGGATCACGTGCTGATCCTTGTCCAGGTTGAGGAGACGATGATGCTCGATGATCATCCGCCTCTGCTCTTCATCCAGCCCCGCGAAGAGGGGCACCTGGTTGAGCTCATCGGGTTGGATCGCCGGGCTCAGGGTCATGGCATGGCCAATGCAGCATGCATTGTTCTGGGATGAATCACCGTAGTGCGGCGCAAGCCTGCCGCGATGTCACAACAACAGACGGAGCGGGGAACGTCTCCGGAGACGAGACGATCTCGCTCAAGGGTTGCGCAAGGCCATGCCCGTTCAGCGCGAGCACCCCACGCTGAACACCTCCACATCACCCAACCCCTTCATCGCCTGCAGACCCCGAGGAACGGGACGCCCGCGGGGGGGAACCGAGACGCGCGACGCATCCGCTCCAACCGCGGGGGCGATCAACCGGTCGGCGGTCGCCCGATCCAAGAGCACGGACGCCTGCAGCTGGCGGGTGAGGCTCTCCAACCGGGCCGCCCGATTCACGGTGTCACCGATCACCGTGAATTCCATGCGCTTGGGGCTGCCGATCTGCCCCACCACCGCCGGGCCGCTGGCGATGCCGATGCCGTTGGCCAGCACCGGGCCACCCTCCGCCTGCCAACCGCCATTGAGACGATCCAGGGCGGAACCCATCGCCAGAGCACAGTCCACGGCTGCGCTGGCCTCCTCCCGCAACCCCCGCCCCACAGGGGAGCCGAACACGGCCATCACCGCATCGCCGATGAATTTGTCCACGGTTCCCCCATGGGCCAGGATCACATCCACCATGGCGGCGAGATACGTGTTGAGCTGGCGCACATGGGCCTCGCTCTGCCCTGCCGCGCTGCGCTCCCGGGTGAGGCTCGTGAAGCCCTTGAGATCGCAAAACAGCACCGTGACCTCCAGGGTGCGTCCCCGCAGGATCCCCCGGGCGGCCGCCGGGTCAGCCAGGATCTCCGCCACCACCCCCGGGGGGACATAGCGCTCGAAGGTTTGCCGCAACCGCCGCCGTTCCCGCCCCTCGAGCAGGTAGGCGTCACCGCTGTAGAGCACGCCCAGCAGCACCAACCCGGCGGCGGGCGCCAGCAGGGGCAGCCAACGGTGAAGCCGCTGTTGCACCACCAGCCCCAAGACCAGTTGAGCCGCCAGAACAACGCCCACCAGGCTCAACCGCCAGGCCAGACCCTGACGGGCCAGGGCCAGGGTCGCCACCAACAGCGGCGGCGCGGCGGCCATCCCGCCGCGCGTCCAGGGCCCCTCGGGCCAGGGCCGCAGACCATCGCCCGTCAAGGAATTGGCGGTGGCGGTGGCCAGCAGTTCCAGTCCGGACAGGGGACCAAAGGGCGTCGGATAACCGTCATCTCCCTGGGCGAGGGTGGATCCGAGCAGAACGATGGCCCCGGAGAGGGCGTTCCGCTGAGGATGGCGCCGCCAACGGCTCTCATCCAGCACATCCCAGGCGCTCAGGCGGCGAAAGGTGCCCTCCGGTCCATAGGCGTGAAGCCAGCTCTGGAGATCGCTCTGGCGGCTCGGCCGACCGGCGAGGCGCAGGATGGCCAGGGGAAGGGAAGGATGTGCCGTCACCCCCTGCGACCGCAGCACCCCGCCGGCATAGGCCTCGGGATGGCGGAGCGGTTCCCCGGGAAGGCGGAGCGGCATGTTGCTCAGGCCGATCACCAGCCCCGGGAGCGCCATGAAGGCCTCCGGCCGCACCAGGCTCAGGGCGCCGGCACCGAGGCTGTCGTTGGCCTCGGACATCTCCGCGGCCAGGGCCAGGCGCCCGGGGTGGCGCCGAAGGATGGCCGCCATGGTCTGGTCATCCTCCACGCCATGGCTGCTGGGACCCGCGAAGGTGACATTGACCGCCACCACCGCCGCGCCCTCCTTCAGAAGCCGCTCGGCCACCCGGCCATAGGCGGCCCGGGGCCAGGGGAGGCTGCCGATGCCCCGGCTCCAGGCTGGACTGTCCCCCTGGCGGGCGAACCAGTCGCCCTGCTGGAGCGTGGCCTCATCCACCGCCACCAGCACCACGTCAGGCGGCGGCGAACGGCGACCCAGCCAGGTCAGGGTCTGGTCTTCCAGCGCCCGGTCCCACTGCCGCCACCAGGGTCCCGGCCAGCCGGCCACCCGTGCCACCCCGGCGGCGACGGTGGCGCTGAGCAGCAGCAGGATCAGGCGACGGGTCATCCGCGTTCACACCGTCGCCGGTCGAGGCGGGGGAAGAGACGCTGTCAGGTGTTCAGGAGTGGTCATCAGAACAAGCGCGGCAGCCCCGGGAAGGGCAAGGACGGCAGGGCGGGTTGCGGAAGGGTGAGAGAGCTGGAGGGCAGCGGGAAAGTGACGCCGGGGAAGCGGAGATTGAGATGGCTGCGCAGGGTCTCCAAGCCGGGCAGGGGCATCTGGAAGTCGCGGAAGAGCGGCCCCCGCAAAATCCGCTCGTAATCCCCCACCTCCAGGTTGAGCAGCGCCAACACGACACCCGCCGGAGAAAGACGCAGCCGCTGACCCGCCTCCAGCAGGGTGGAAGGCGCGGCGACCGGCTCCCCATCCTGAAGGGGCTGCACCTCCACGCTGCCTTCCAGCACAGCGATCTCCGACTCCCCATCCTCCTTCACCTCGATCACATAGTTGGTGCCCCGCACACTGAGGCGCGCGGACCGGGTGCAGCCGTTTTGACGTCCCGAGACGAGCACCTGACCCCGGTCGACAAGAAAGCAGCCACTGCCCAGACGCAACTGGGAAAAGGTATTGAGCCTGCCGACGGCTCCGCTGTTGAACAGCAACTGGCCGCGGCTGTTGCCCGTTTTCACATGCTGTGGAGCCCGTGCCGTCTGGCGCGGTTTCGCCCGGTTGGCATCGATGTAAAGCTCCTGGCCGTCCAGGATCTCCTGCACCACGGCGGATTCCGCCGCCCGGGCGGAGCCGCTCCAGAAAAGGGACAGCAGGATCGCGCTCCACAAAAGGATGGGGGCCTGACTCGGGACCCTGGCGCACCACCCCGGCAGACGCGGCATCAGGGGTCGGGCCATGACCTGAACCATCGCGCGCCCCGCCGGATCTCTTCCATTCTGAAGCGCGGACCAGGGGTTGGGGCCACTGGTGGACCACCCCCGTTGCGGCAGGCTGATCCTGGAAGCCCGGTTGCCCATGGCTCTGACCCGCGTCTGGTTCAGCGTCCTCCTCCTGACGCTGGTTCTGCTGGCGGTGCGGCGGGGTTGCCGGCAACGGGGGCTGCCCCCGCCGCCGTTGCGCCTGCCCCTGCTCGCCGCCCTGGCCTGGGGTCTGCTGGCCACCCTCCCCATCGGCGGTCTGCCGCCCCCCCAGCGCCTCTGGGTGTCCCTGACCGACGACCTGCTGCCGGCCTTCGCCGCCATCCGCCTGCTGACCTGGCTGTGCCTGGAGTTGCCCGGGGGACTGGGCTGGTGGCGACAACCCCCGGAGCTGCTGGTGCAACTCCTCACCTTCGGCGGCTCCGCCCTGGCCACGGCGGTGATCCTGAGGCAGGCCGCCCGGCTGGATGTGCTGAGCCTGCTGACGACCTCCGCGGTGCTCACCGCCGTGCTGGGCCTGGCCTCCCAGGAGGCGCTCAAAGACCTGATCTCGGGACTGGAGCTGCAGCTTTCGGAAGATTTCCGCGTGGGCGACTGGATCGAGCTGGCGGAGGGTCAGAACGGCATCGTCACCTCCATCAGTTGGCGAGATTGCGGCCTGCGCACCCTGGATGACTGCCTGCTGGTGGTGCCCAACAGCAAGATCACAGCGGATGTGCTCATCAACCGCTCCCACTTCGGGCGTTGCGCGCAGCGGATCCGGGTGGGTCTGGATTACAGCTTCCCCCCCGCCAGGGCTCAACGGCTCCTGGCGGACGTCGTCGCCCAGCATCCGGATGTCCTGGCCGAACCCGCCCCGCGGGTGCGTCTGGCGAGCTTTGACGACAGCGCCATCACCTACGAGATCCAGCTGTGGAATCGCTTCCCGGGAGTGTCCCAGCTGGATCTGCGCAGCGCCCTGCTCTCCCAGATCTGGTATGCCCTGCGGCGGGAGGGTCAGAGCATTCCCTTCCCGGTGCGGCAGGTGGAGCCCAGGCGTCTCACCAACCCGCCGGATCGGGAGACCCCTGGATCCGTGAACGATGACGAAGCGATCCTGGGCCGCGGTCTCTTTGCCAGCCTCAGCGAGGAGCAGCGGCGCCTGCTGCTGCGGACATGCTCTTGCCCCTGTTTCGGACCGGGAGAGGTGATCGTCCGTGAGGGGGCGGAAGGGGAGTCGCTCTATGTGGTGCTGACGGGGCGGGTGGAGGTGAGCAAAGCGTTGGAGGGGCAGGCGGTGGTGGTGCGCCGGCTGGAGGTGGGGGAGGTGTTTGGCGAGATGACGCTCTTTTTGGATGCCCCCCGCAGCGCCACGGTCCGCGCCGTGGAGGAATGTCGCCTGCTGCGGGTGGGGCGCCTGGCGGTGCGCCAATTGCTCGCGGAGGATCCTGGCTTGTTGGACCGCCTGGCCAGCCTGGTGGCCGCGCGACGGGCGGAGCTCGAGCAACTCAGCCTGGAGGAGCAACGCGCCCAGAGCCGCGGCCTGCTGCTGTCCATGCGTCAGCTGTTCTCCGCCCTGGCGGGCGGCTGAAGCGCCGCGTCAGCGTTGAGGCGCCTGGCTTCAGGGGGTCCAGGGCCAAGGGCGATGGATGTCCTGAAGGGCGGTCACCTCCACGGTGCGCTGCTCCTGCAGGGCGGCGATTCCCTCCACAGCGGCGCGGGCGCCCGCCAAGGTGGTGACGGTGGGCACGTCGTAGTCGAGGGCGGCGCGCCGGAGATAGCGGTCGTCGTGGACAGCCTGGCGCCCCACCGGCGTGTTGATCACCAGCTGAATCTGGCCGGAGCGGATGGCATCCTCGATGTTGGGCCGACCCTCATGCACCTTGAGGATGGCGTGCACCTCCAAGCCCGCGTCCCGGAGCGCGGCGGCCGTGCCCGCGGTGGCCACCAGGGCGAAGCCCTTGTCCGCCAGTTCCCGCGCCACCGGCACGAGGGCGGACTTATCCTTGTCGTGAGTCGAAACAAACACGGTGCCGCGGGTGGGGAGCGCCGAGCCCGCCGCCAGCTCCGCCTTCGCGTAGGCCAGGCCGAAGCTGGCGGCCAGACCCATCACCTCCCCGGTGGAGCGCATCTCCGGCCCGAGCAGCGAGTCGGAACCGGGAAAGCGCTGGAAGGGCAGGACGGCCTCTTTCACCGACTGCCGGGGAACCGGAGGTTCTTCCCGGAGCCCGAGTTCGGCAAGGGTGGCGCCGGCCATCAACCGGCTGGCGATCTTGGCCAGGGGCACCCCGGTGGCCTTGGCCACGAACGGCACCGTGCGGGAGGCGCGGGGGTTGGCCTCAAGGATGTACACCACGCCCTGGCGCACGGCGAACTGAAGATTGATCAGGCCGCGGACCTCGAGGGCGCGGGCGAGCTCGATGGTCCACCCGCGAATGGTGGACAGGCAGTCGGGCGAGAGCGTGACCGCCGGCAGGCTGCAGGCGGAGTCCCCGGAATGAACACCCGCCGGCTCGATGTGCTCCATCAGGCCAGCGATCACCACCGTTCCCGAGTCATCGCAGAGGGCATCGACATCGACTTCGATCGCATTTTCCAGAAACTGATCGATCAAGACCGGGTGGTCGGGCTCCACTTGCACCGCCTCAACCATGTAGCGATTGAGTTCCGATTCGTCATAGACCACCTCCATCGCTCTGCCGCCAAGCACATAGCTGGGGCGCACCACCACGGGATAGCCCACCCGCTCCGCCACGCGCCGGGCCTCCGCCTCGCTGCGGGCCAGGCCGTTGCTGGGTTGCCGGATGCCCAAGCGCTGGAGAATCTCCTGAAACTGCTCGCGATCCTCGGCGCGGTCGATGGAGATTGGCGAGGTCCCCCAGAGCTGGGTGCCCGTGGCCTGCCCCTCCGGAGTGGCCAGCCATCGCATCAGAGGGATCGCCAGCTTGAGAGGCGTCTGTCCGCCAAATTGCACGATCAATCCCTCCGGTCGCTCCGCCTCAATCACATTGAGCACATCCTCCAGAGTGAGGGGCTCGAAATAGAGCCGATCACTGGTGTCGTAATCCGTGGAGACCGTTTCGGGATTGCTGTTCACCATCACCGTGGCGTAGCCCGCATCCCGCAAGGCAAAAGAGGCATGGCAACAGCAGTAGTCAAATTCAATGCCCTGACCGATGCGATTGGGCCCCCCCCCGAGGATCATTACCTTGCGACGGCTTTCCTGACGGACCTCATCCGCTGGCGGCAGACGCAACAGGGCCCCATCCTCTCGCAAGCGATAGAGGGGACGTTCATAGGTGGAATAGTGATAAGGAGTGCTGGAGGCGAATTCCGCCGCGCAGGTGTCCACGGTCTTGAACAGAGCCTTCACGCCGAGCTCTTGCCGATGACGCCGCACCAGCAACTCCTCGCTGCCCGTGGCCCAGGCCACCTGGCGATCAGAAAACCCCAGCTGCTTGAGCTCCAACAGGGAGGCCGCGTCGAGATCGGCCAGGCGACGCCCCCGCAGAAGCCGTCGCTCCGCCTCCAGCAGCCCCCGCAACTTGGCCAAAAACCAGGGATCAATGCCGCTCAAGGCGTGAATCTCCGCATCGGCCCGACCCGCATGCATCGCCGTCCGCACCGCCAGGATGCGATCCGGGGAGGGCACGCGCAGCTGGCGCTCCAGATCGCTGGCCTCGGGCTGGGGATCCGGTCGATCGCACCCCCAGCCGGCCAGGCCGGTTTCCAGGGAGCGGAGGGCTTTCTGGAACGACTCCTCAAAGGAACGCCCGATGGCCATCGCCTCGCCCACCGATTTCATGGACGTGGTGAGGACGGGGGGACTGCCGCGGAATTTCTCAAAGGCAAAGCGTGGAATCTTGGTGACCACGTAATCGATGGTGGGCTCAAAACACGCGGGGGTGGCGCCTGTGATGTCATTGATGATCTCGTCCAGGCTGTATCCCACAGCCAGCCGGGCCGCAATCTTCGCGATCGGAAAACCCGTGGCCTTGCTGGCCAAGGCGGAGGATCTTGACACGCGAGGATTCATCTCGATCACCACCACTTCTCCATCCTCGGGATTGATGGCGAATTGGATGTTGCTGCCGCCGGTGTCCACGCCGATCTCGCGGATGATGGCAATGGCCTGATCGCGCAGACGTTGATATTCGCGATCTGTCAGCGTCTGGGCTGGAGCCACGGTGATCGAATCGCCGGTGTGCACCCCCATGGGGTCGAGGTTTTCGATGGAGCAAACGATCACCACGTTGTCGGCCTGATCCCGCATCACCTCCAGCTCAAACTCCTTCCAGCCGAGAAGGGATTGCTCGATCAGGATCTGGGAGACGGGGGACGCCTCCAGTCCGCTCTTGCAGATCGCGCGGAATTCCTCGGGGTTGTAAGCGATGCCCCCCCCGGAGCCGCCCAGGGTGAAGGCGGGTCGGATCACCCTGGGGTAGCTGCCGATGGCCTCACCCACGGCTTCCGCCTCCTCCAGGCTGTTGGCGATCCCGGACGGACAGACGGCGACGCCGATGCGCTCCATGGCCTCTTTGAAGAGCAGGCGATCTTCCGCCTTGCGGATGGCCTGCAGGTTCGCCCCGATCAGCTCGACGCCAAACCGCTCCAGGGTGCCGTTCTCCGCCAAGGCCACGGCCAGATTGAGCGCCGTCTGACCGCCCATGGTGGGCAGCAGCGCCTGAGGTCGCTCCCGCTCGATCACCCGCGCCACCACCTCGGGGGTGAGGGGCTCGATGTAGGTGCGATCGGCCAGGTCCGGATCCGTCATGATCGAGGCCGGATTGGAGTTGACCAGCACCACCTCAAACCCCTCCGCGCGGAGGGCCTTGCAGGCCTGGGTGCCGGAATAATCGAATTCGCAGGCCTGGCCGATCACGATCGGCCCAGAGCCCAGCAGCAGGATGCGTCGCAAATCCGTGCGGCGGGGCATGGTGCGTGGGAGGGCAAAACAAGGCCAGCCTCTCACGCGTGCGGCCATCTCCCACCGCGTCCCACCTCCTTCGCTGGCGGGATCGCTAATCTGGTGGGGGGTTCCCGGATCAATGGGGACCATCCCACGCCCTCCTTCCACCCATCCCACCCCACCATCGATGAGTGAACTCCAGCGCCTTAAGGGGTTGCTTCCGCCGGAAATGCAGAGCTGGGTGTTCGTCGAGGCCGCCGCATCCGTCGATCCGCCCTTGATCACCCTTGAGGAGATCGGCCGTGATGAGGTGGAGATCCAGGTCGACCTGGAGAAATGGGATCAGCTCGCTCTCGACCACCGCAACCTGCTCTTCTGGCATGAGGTGGGTCGCGTTCAGAACGACTCCATTCCGAGGGATGGATGGGAGATGGCAGCCCTGGCGATCGGCCTGGGGGGCGCGATCGGTGAGTTGTGGGTTCAAGATGGGTTGCTGCTGCTCGTGGCGATGGGGCTCTCCGGCTTCGCTGGCTACCGCCTTTATCTCAAGAACAATTCCGAAAAGCGACTCCAGGACGCCATTCAGGCCGATGAGTGCGCCATCGAGCTGGCCTGCCGCTTCGGGTACTCCCTGCCCAACGCCTACAAGAGCCTGGGGGGCGCACTGAAGGAGCTGGTGGAGCAGAGCCGCAAGAAACGCAAGCGGGCCTTCTACGAAAACCGCTTGGAGGCCCTGCGCAAGAGCGCTGGCAAGGCCCGAGCCGAGATGGCCCAGCAGCAAGGTTCACGCCAATCCCTCAGCAGTGAAAACGTCTATGGCTGACCCTTCCGAGGAACGACGCGACGCCCCTGCGGATTTCAACAGCGAAGCCTTGGCACGGCTGGCCGCTGAGGCATGTGACGACCGTAAGGCCGTGGACATTCGTCTGATCCGCGTTGAGGATGTGTCATCTCTGGCCGACTGGTTCGTGATCTGCTCGGGCCTGAGCGACGTGCAGGTGCGCGCCATCGCCCGGTCCGTCGAAGATCGGTTGGCGGAGGAGGCGCACCGTCTTCCCCTGCGCCGGGAAGGGCAACGGGAAGGCCGCTGGCTTTTGCTGGATTACGGCGAGCTGATCGTCCACGTGCTCACCCCCCAGGAACGCCAGTATTACGATCTGGAAGTGTTCTGGCGCCACGGCGATCAGCATCGATTCGCTCCGTCACCCGCCATCACCCCCGCGACCTCACCCGCCGCCGCGATCGCCGGCTCCCCTGTACCCGGTGCCTGAACCAACGGCGTGAACGAGCCCCCTTCCTCACCATCGACCGATTTCGGCAGGGATCCCATCGATCCCGCGATTCCTTGCCCTGTGGACCCTGAGCAGCTGCCGCTGGAGGAATACCGACAGCTGGAGCGGTCGTTGTTCTTCCGCTGGCCAGCCAAGGGCGCCGGGGAACTGGTTCGCTTCCTTCTGGTGTCCTGGCTGGGAGCCCTTCCTATCGGCCTGCTCGTGGCCAGCGGAAGCTGGAGTCTGAAGTCACACGCCCCCCGCCTGGCCATCGCCGCCCTTACGGTCACCCTGGTCCTGCCTCTGCTGCTCTTGCTGCGCCAATGGCTGGGCTGGTCGCGCCTGCATGGCCGCCTCTGTTCCGAGCGGGTGGAGTACGAGGAATCGGGCTGGTATGACGGCCAGGTGTGGGAAAAACCACTGGCCTGGCGCCAGCGCGATCTCCTCGTGGCTCAGCATCAGGTGGGTCCCGTCTTGCGGAGACTTCGGCAAGGCATTCTCTGGATTCTGCTGCTGATGGGATTGGGAACCGGCCTCTGTCAAGCTCTCTGAAGCAGTCCCCGCGGCTCCGCCATACCCCTTGTTGCCCCCATGACCCTGACCTCCAGCTTTTCCGGAGCCAACCGTGCCCTGGTACCCCAGCTGCAGGTGCGCTTGTTGCGGGATGGCATTCCGGAGTCCTGTCATCGGGTCCATGCCGTGGTCTGCGATCAGCGGGGGAGGGTGCTGATGCGGGCGGGCGATCCACAGTTGCTGGCCTTTCTGCGATCGGCCCTCAAGCCGTTTCAAGCCACGGTGTTTGTCAGCAGCGGCGCCGCCGAGCGTTATGGGGCCGGAGATCGCGGTCTGGCGATCGCCTGCGCCTCCCACGCGGGCACGACGGCCCACGCCCGCGAGGCGTTTCGCCTGTTGTGGGGGGCCCAGGTGGACGTGCAGGCCTTGCGGTGCCCCCCCCCCGAGGAGGGACAGAGCCCCCTGCGACACAACTGCTCGGGCAAGCACGCCGCGTTCCTCGCCGCCTGTCGCCTGCTCCACTGGCCCCTCGAGAGCTACCTCCAGAACGACCACCCTCTGCAGCGGGAGGTGTTCAAGCGGGTCGGTGAACTGCTCGCCCTGCCGCCCGCGGAACTGGTGGCGGCACGGGATGACTGCGGGGCCCCCACCCTGCAGTTGCAGCTGGCGCAGATGGCCCTGCTCTTCGCTCACCTCGGCGCCGGCACCCAGCCCGACCTGGAGAAGCTGAGCCGCGCGATGCTGGCTTATCCCGAGCTGGTGGCGGGGGAGGGGCGCTTCGACACGGAGCTGATGCGCCTGGCCCATGGGCAGGTGGTGAGCAAAGGGGGCGCGGAAGGGATCCAATGCCTGACCCGCGTGGGCGAGGGTCTCGGGGTGGCCATCAAGGTGGAGGACGGCCAGTCCCGGGCCAAACACGCGGTGGCGCTGCACGTGTTGAAGCAGCTGGAGTGGTTGACACCGATGCGCTTCGAGGAGTTGAGCGAGCGCTTTCTCGCGCCCGCGCCGCACCTGAAACTGGAGGTGGTTGGAGATCTCAGGGTCTGAACCGCATCCTCGGCGCGGGGCGCAGGGCCATGGCCTGGTAGGATTCACTCATGACGCGGGGTAGAGCAGTCTGGTAGCTCGTCGGGCTCATAACCCGAAGGTCGCGAGTTCAAATCTCGCCCCCGCCACCAATACTCTCGCAAGGGCAATCATTTGCCCTTTTTTTGTTGGATGATCCTGTCCGTCTGGACAAGCTCAACCGCCTGGTCATCACGGGAACGATCCGCTTGCTGGGCAGCTTCAGCCCCAGCGCGGGCACCCTTCCGTTCGCCTCCCTCACAGACGGCCGAGGATGTGTGCTCTCCATTGACAGTGGCACCATCCGTCTCATGGACAGTTTCAACGGAGCCAACGGTGCCCATCCCTCCGCCGCGCTGATCTCGGTGGGCTCACAGCTGGGTCGGGGGGCCCTGCCCCCGCTGGGGGCTGGAGCGGGGCTGAACTGGAGCCACCGTCTGCGACAGCGGGAGAGCCGTCTGCGGCAGGTGGCGACTTCTGGGCGGAACTGAGGCTCGGCAGGGATCCGAGAGAAGGGAAATCAGGAGCCTGGACGACCAAGCACGTTGGCATAGAACGCACAGAGTCGCTCCAGTTGCCAATAAGGAGTGGGGACATTATTCACAAAACAAGCCGCCTGCTGATACTGGCGGAAGAGATCATCATTCTGGTCAATGGCTTTGATGACCTCGACAACCTCCTCATCGGAGGAGTAATCCATGGAGTTGATATAGGAATCAGGGGAAAAATCTTCGGCAACATCGGGGTTGCCCCAATAAATAGGAATTGAGCCAGACAGCAATGGGTCAAGAATCTTTTCCGTCGTATAACCAGGTGAACTTTCGTTTTCGAAGGCTATATTAAATTTGTAGTACCTTAGAAATTTAATCTTATTTTCCACGGTATATCCGGTGTTGTTCATCCACTTGCCAGCAGAATCAACAGGTTTGTATGCCTGGAGAGCATGAAAGAACTCATTTCTTCTTTTCGGCTTTCCATTGCCAAAGATAAAACTGCAAAAGCGATCCCTGGGTTCTGAGAATCGAGGTCCCTTCACACGATCCAGAAGAATTTGGAGCATGGAATCCACGCCCTCCGGTAGACCCAGCCCCCTGGATTGATACCACGCATGGTAAAGATATACCGGCAAACGCAAGTTGCGTTCAGTTGTTGGCTGAAAACTGATGGAGAAGTCGCACTGACTTTCGTTGGGCTTGACATTTTCACCAGTATAAAATAACTTTCGACAAGTAAATTTCTTTTTTCGATCACCAAAACTTGAGCAGATGAGGACATCCGGCCATAGTCGGGTTAGTTTATAGCGAAAACCGAAGAGATCAAGAGTGTGGGTAAAAAAGTTGTTGGTTGGATCAAACGCTCCCCAAAAATCATCAAACCACAAACGAATCATGACTGTTGTTCCTCTCTGTTGGCTCTTTGCTGGATCGGGTGTTCATGACGGGACCATGGTCCTGAATCAGAGGCTTCAGGAAGGGCTGTACTCAGATGAACGGAGACCTCAAGCATCATTTCTCGAACCAACTTGTGTTGCGCTCCCACCATTTGAAACACGTTTTCAATGTCTTCTTATTCACGATTGATTTTACATAGTCCTCTCCATACTGGCAAGAGTGCCCTTGCGAGACTGGCGTCATGGCAACCTCCTCTGATCCTTCCCCTACGTGCGCAACGATGACTTCGCGGACGCGGTTCCAGCCCTCGGACGACCCCGTGGATGCGGTTGTGGTGGGAGCTGGTGCCAGCGGCGGAGTGGCCGCCATGGTGCTCGCCGAAGCAGGGTTGAAGGTTCTCGTCTTGGAGGCTGGTCCGGCTTGGTCAGCGGAACGCGCCCTGGGCCGCGAACCCCTCAACACCCTGCGGCGTCTGGCCTGTCTGGCCAGTGGCCAGCATCGCCTTCAGGCCAACCACCCCGGGTACTGGAAACATAATCCACAGTTATTCATCGATGAGCGCCGTCATCCCTGGAGAACGCCGGCGGACGCGCCGTTTCTCTGGACCCGGGGTCGCCAGGTGGGTGGAAAGACGCTCACCTGGGGAGGCATCACCCTGAGGCTCTCGGACTATGAGTTCAAGGCGGGGCAATGGGATGGGCGGAGTCCCTCCTGGCCCATCGGCCATGACGACCTGGACCCGTACTACACACGCCTGGAGCGTCTGCTCGGGGTCCATGGCCAACGGGATGGCCTGTCCCAGCTGCCCGACGGTTCCTTTCAGGATCCCCTGCCCCTGACCCCCGGGGAACAGGTTCTGCGACGGGCGGCGGCCCGTGAGCTGGGCCTCCCCCTGATCCCTTCCCGCGGATTTGCCAAGCATTCCCCCCAAAAGGACGGACCCTGGCCGCGGTCAAGCGCTCAGGGCTCCACCCTCGCGCGGGCGTTGGCCACCGGGCGCGTGCGAGTGCGCTCCCTGGCGGCGGTGAGCCATCTCTGGATGGAGCCCTCGGGCGATCGCGCCAAGGGGGTGGTGCTGGTGGATGGCGAAAGCGGCCGCCTGAAGCGGGTGGCCGCCGATCTTGTGGTGCTCGGCGCTTCCACAATTGAAACCCTGCGGATTCTTCTTCACTCCCGCGCCGGGCTTGATGGCCCTCCGTTGATCGATTCCTCCGGCCAGCTCGGCTGCCATCTGATGGATCACATCTCCAGCAGCCGCTTCTTCCGGTTGCCGGTGGAGGGAAACCCGGGGGCCATGGCGGAGCTCTCCGGGGCGGGCAGCTGTTTTCTCCCCAACACGTTGTTCGGTCCCCACCAGGCGGCGACCTTTGCTCGCGGCTATGGACTCTGGGCCGCCGTGCAGCGCTTTGATCCCCCCCGAAGCTTCAAACGGCGCCCAGACGAGGCCCTGGGGTTTCTGATCGGCCACGGGGAAGTGCTGCCATCGCACGCCAATCGCGTCAGCCTCTGTGACGACCAGCGGGACGCGCTGGGACTGCCCGTGCCGCAAATCACCTGCCGCTGGGGATCCAACGAACACGCCCTGGTGGCCCATATGGACGACCGCATGCGGGCCGTGGTGGCGGCCGCGGGTGGCACCCTGCTGCCTTTGGAGGATCTGGTGGTGCTCCCCGTCCTGGAGCCCTGGATCAAGGCCAGCCCAGCGTTGGGGATGGGTCCGGCCCCGCCGGGCTACTACATCCATGAGGTGGGAGGCGCCCGGATGGCCAGCGCGGAGGAGGAGGGGATGGTGGATCCATGGAACGCCTGCTGGCGAGCCCCCAATGTGCTGGTCGTCGATGGCGCCTGCTGGCCCAGCGCGGGCTGGCAAAGTCCCACACTCACCCTCATGGCTCTGAGCTGGCGAGCTTGCGAAGCGGCGCTGCGGCGAAAAGGAGCTGGCCTGAACGACTGAGGCATCGGTGTGGAAGCCCTCACCGGATGGGAAGGGTTGTGTCAACCACCACAGAACCCAAGGCGAGGAACACGGATCATTGCGAGGCGACCTAAAACGGGTCGGGCAAGGGAGAAAAATCAAAGCGGGGGTTGGCACCTCCGCTTTTTTTTGTCGAACGGCCAGCTCTGAACACCCTCCTCAGAAATCGGCGAAAAGACCCGCCAGATAGTGATCTTTCACGCTGGTCTCGCCAGCCCCATTTTGAAAGAGAAAGCCGGCCAGGGCTGATGTGAACACACTGGAGTGATCCCATTGGGGATGACAGCGGATGAACTCCCGCATTCCCTGGAAGAGAGCTTCCGGAACCTCGGCCTCCAGACACACCCCTGGACGGCTCGTCGCGTTTTCGACCAGTCGAGCCGGCTCAGCCCACAAAGCTTCACATTGATGCCCCGCCATCTCTTCACTGGCGCTCGCTGGTGGGTCGGTCGTCACAAGGCATGGCGGTACTGCAGCCCAGTAGGCCACACCTCGCGCGGTTTCGTCAAAGGCACGCAGCAGGGCGAACCGTTCAGGACCTGGCAGCCCAAACCCCTTATCTCCTCAGGGTTTGTTGTCTCCGCCAAGGGCTTGATTCTTTAGCACTTGCCCTCAAGGCCGGGTTGTCAAGGGAGAAATCCAGCGGAAGCGAGCTTTCCACAGAGGGCGGCCGGAATGCCCGAACTGCCCTCCAAACCTGTGGAAAAACTGGCCAAGACCTGTGGGAAACGCCCCTTTCATGGGGAAAACGGAGACCGATCGGAATGACTTAACCATCGGACACGTTGGCTTCGTCCCCCCGGGAGGCCTTCAAGTTTTTCGCAAGGTTCGCGGACCAAGGGGATGATTGGCATGCGGATAGGGCGGGTGGTGGGGGCCGTGATGATCGTGGCTTTCTGCAGGCTCCCGGAGGGAATGAGCGCCATCAGGATCCAGCCCGTGGTGGTGATGCTCTGCCAGCGGGACCTCGGGTTGACAAGCACCGGTGCATTCCTTGTCACAGAGATCGCAACCCTCCATCGAGCCCTCCACATGGTGGTGATGGCTGTGTTGAGGGAGGCCAACTTCATGCTCAAAGCCAAGCACTTGTGCCCTGTACTTGCAGAGTGAGCAATTCATCGCGTTGGTCCCTTCCAGCACCTCCAGCAAACGTTCCTCAAAGGTATGCAGCACCTGTGGATGATCGCCCAGGTAGGAGGCCTGCAACACCTCAACCTCGGGGTGGTCCGCCGCCACGAGGGCACTGTGCTGGACGATGCGACTGACCAGGACGCCCGAAAAGAGAAAGTAAGGAAAAACCACGATGCGCCTGTACCCCAACTTCATCACCTGCCGCAGGCCTGGCTCCACCAGCGGAAAGGTGACGCCTGAAAAGAGAGTCTCTCCCCAACCAAAACCGAAACCCTCCACAAGCATGCGGGTGACCTTGGACACATTGGAATTGGCGTCCGGATCCGAGGTGCCCCGACCGACCACCACGAGCACGGTGTCATGCGGGGGAGGGGGGGTTCGGCCAGCGGCTCGCTCGCGGCTGTCCGCCTCCTCCAAACAGGAGCGGATGCGAGCTCCGGCGGCTTGGATCATGCCCAGATCCACCCCCAGTTCTCGTCCGTACTCCACCGTCAACCCCGTTTCCGTGGCATAGGCGTTGAGGACGGAGGGGATGTCGTTCTTGGCATGACCGGCCGCGAAGAGCATGGCCGGCAAGGCCAGAATGTGTCGAACGCCCTGCTCCCGCAGACGGTCCAGTCCCTCGCGCAGGATCGGCCGGGCGAATTCCAGGTAGCCATGGGCCACCGGCAACGGCTGCAGACGCTCCCTGAGCCCCTCAGCGAGCTGCGCGAATTCGGCAACGGCGAAACGATTGCGACTGCCATGCCCGCAAATCATGACCCCGAGGGGGCCCCGCGGACCGTGGGAGGGAAGCAAAGACCGGTCGGACAAGGACACCGTCAAGAAACAAAGCGGTGCCAACGACCCTATTCCGCCCGCCGCGAGGGCGGCCTCGAACATGGAGCCAAGCGGCCTAGATTGGGGGGTCTCGCGGAACGGGCCCTGGCGTTTCAGCGCCCCGGCATGCCTGCGCTTCCGCGCCTCCGCGGACCCCAGACCGGTTCATTCAGCCCCTTGCGCCGCACCCGTGAGCCACCTTCGCCTCCCCCCGTATCAGCCCCTTCCCCCACCGGATCCGGAGCGCGAGCTGATCGAGGTGAGGATCGCGGATCTGCGACCCACACAGATGTGTGTGGGACTGGCTGAGGTGCGCAGCCGTCAGCGGGACTTCTCCGACGAGTCCGCCGACGAGCGTCGCGCCTACCTCGCCAGCAAGCCTGTTCCCCTGGTTCAAGGGGGGGACGGCGCTGTCTGGATGATCGATCGCCATCACCGCCTGAGGGGTCTGGTGGAGATGGACCCGAACGCCATCGCCTTCGGCTACGTGGTGCTGCGACTGGACACGGCGACGCGCGATCACGTTCTGGAGGAGCTGCGGCGCCGGGGCTGGCTTTATCTCTACGACGGGCGCGGCGTCGGTCCCCACCCCGCCACCGCCCTCCCGGCCCGGCTGCCGGACCTGCTCGATGATCCCTATCGCAGCTTGGTGTGGAAGTTGAAACGGGAAAAACGCATCGCCGCCCAGCCCCTGATTCCGTTCCATGAATTCCGCTGGGGTGCCTGGCTGCGGAGCCGCCCCCTGCCGCCCTTCAGCTCCGAGCGCCTGGAGCCGGCCCTGGCTCCAGCCCGCGCGATGGTGGCCTCGGCCGCCGCCGCCCATTTGGCTGGCTGGACGGGAAAGCGTCAGGATGCTTAAGTTTGCGCTCATTCCATTGTGATGGGAGGCATGGTTGTCAATCCGCAAGGAGTCCCGGATGCGGCGCGCGAGGAAGAAAGAGACCGACGTCTACGTCATCGAATTTGTTTTCTCCTCGACAGCGGAGCCCTCTGCCTCTTCGTGCTGTTTTTGATTCATCTCCTGCCGGTTCTGATGGAGAGCAAACCCGCCCAGGCCGAGTGGCAAGCAAAGTTTGTGGAAACCATGGATCAAGAGGCCATATTGGCTTTCATCGGCTTTGTGCTTCTGCATCTGGCGGTTTATCTCAACCCCAAAAAGCAGATCCTGCGCAAACGTCTGCGCCAGATTCGCCACCTGGCGGTGGTCGCCTGCGTGGGTTTCCTCTTGATGATTCCCGTTCAGCTGGCCAGTTCCTTGCAAGCCTTTCGAGCCGTGCAAGTCAAACAGAGCGATAACGCCGCCTTGGTCAATCGGCTGCTGCAAGTGCGGGAATCCATCTCCAAAGCCACCAGCAAAGAGGCTCTCAACGCCCGCCTGATCGCCTTGGCCGAGCCCGAGCTCTCTCCGCGTCAGAAGACCCTGCGGCTCGCCGATCTGCAGAGAGAACTGCTGATGGACAATGATCAACGGCAGGCGGTCTTCACCCGAGGCAACAGGAAAGAAGAAACCTCAGGCATGTCGCCCTTCACCCTGATGATCAGCAGGGTGGCCTCCATGCTGGTCTGGTGTGCCGCCTTCGCGGCGGGAGCGGTGCCGTGGGGATCGAAGAAGGCGCTCCTCGAACGCCTGCGTCCCCAATTTCAGCGAACCTGAGAGAACCCTCTACCCTCTCCCTTGGTGCAGAGGGTTGAATCGCCAGGATGTCCTGAACATTCAGGCAGTCCTGGATGATCTTCAGCCCTGGTTGCGCGGCGGCGTGCCCGCACCCTGGCGCAAAAGCGCCTCCCAGCGGTTGAGCTGAACCCCCATCCCGACCGACACCACGGCCAAGGGGAGGGACAGGGCCAAGGCCAGAGGCGTGCGCCACCAGGCCACGGCCAAGACCGCCAGCCAAGGCGCAGCGGCGAGCCAGGGACGCCAGCGCTGGATGCCCTTCAGGGCTCCAGAACAGCTCCGGCAATGGATCGTGTGACTGTGGAAGCGCTCCATCAAGGCCTCCCGATCCAAGCGCTCAGGGAGGGGATGACCGGGAAAAGGCAAGCCGCCATGGTCGCTCACCCATTGATGCAGGGCCAGAACGTAGCGATCCGCGGGACTGGCCAGGAAGCAGGCGCGGCTGAGATTGGCCCCGCCACCCCTCTGAGCCAGCGCCCTCTCCTGCCAGTGGAGGAACAGCTGATCGTCCTCCAGCACCACGTGATTGCCCAGGTGTTGCAACCACACCGGGCGCAGGCGCAGCAGAAGCGGGGGAAGCGGCGAACGGAATTGAAAGGGAAAGCGGGCAAACAGGCGACAGGCGCCCGGACGGATCGGGGTCGCGTAGACCACGGTGAGGATGCGCGCGAACTTCGGCGCGGTGAGGTCATGCCACATCAGGCCGGGCGCCAGGAACGTGGTGGCCTGGCTGCCGAGCTTGCCCCGACGCGGCCCCTCCTCCCAAAGTCCCGTGAAGCCGGTGGCATCCGCCTGTTGGAGCTCGAGGTCCACCGGACCGGCATTCTCCCGACGCCCCACCGTGCCGTGGTGCGTGAAGGGCACGTGGCTCACATCCAGAACATTCTCCAGGAGGGTGAGCGCGTCGTAGGGAAGATCGCGAAACGTGTCCTGAATCACCCAGGACCGCTCGCCGGGAGCGGACGACTCCTCCAGCGCGGGCACGAGGGGCAGAGGCACCGTGTCCTGTTCAGCGGGGTCCCCGGCAAACACAAACAGCAGCCCCTGACCGGTGGCCGTGGCGTAGGTCCGGCAGCGGGCCCGCGGATGAGCGGCGATCTCTGCGGTGCTCTGGGGAATGGCGGTGCAGTGTCCATCGCCCCGAAACGTCCAGCCGTGATAAGGGCACTCCAATTGGCCCTCCCCGTTGAGGCGCCCTTCGGACAGGGGCACAAGCCGGTGGGGGCAGACATCCGCGAAGGCGCGCCAGCGCCGCTCAGCGCGATCCCACCAAAGCACAAGATCGTCGCCCAACAGCGTGAACGGGGTGGGTCGCCCCGGGTCCAGATCCTTGAGAAAGGCGACGGGATACCAGGCGCGACGCCAGGGAGATTCAGCCGGGCACAGTGGCGCGGCCACCAGCTGGGGCGCGGGCTGGGACGCGGAGACAGGGCTCATGAACGACGCGGCGGAAACCAGCGTGCGGCGGTGTCCCATCATGGCGGTGGCTCGCGAGAAGCGTGTCGGCGCGTGGAGCGCCTTCAGCCTTCGCCCCCTTCACCGCCCTCGCCACCTTCCCCCCCCTTGTCGGTGGACTCGCGCTTGTTGCCTCCCTCACCCTTCTCATCGTCGCGGTCTTTGGACGTGTCCTGGAAACCGCTGGCGGGGGAAGAGGTTTGTCCCGAAGGGTTTTCATCACCTCCGCCCTCGTTGGCCTCCTGGCCGCCGCCGCATGCCGTGAGGGTTGTGATCAGACCGGTGGCGGCGAGGAACAAAGCAAGACTTTTGCGCGGCATGACAAATCCGATGGAACGCTCGAGGCCGTGACCTCCAAGGGGAAAGCCTAAGAGCCGGAGAATGCCTGGAGCCCCAGCCCCTCGTCGCGCCATGCACTTTCTCCTGGAGCCCCTCCTGTCCCCCCCGGTCGTCGGGGGGCTGCTGCGGCGTTTGCGGCAGGCTCCCGAGGAGGCTTGGCGCTCCGGGGTGGAGACGGCGGGCTGGCATGCGCGAACGGTGAAAACCAATCGGCAACTCGACCCGACCACGGCGCTGCACGGCGCCTTGGCCCGGGAGGTGGTGGAAGCCATGGAGGCCCACCCTCTGGTGCGCGCGGCGGCTTTTCCGCGGCGCATCCACGGCCTGCTGTTCAGCCGCATGGGTCCGGGCGAGGGCTACGGCCGTCATGTGGACAACGCCTGGATGGCCGGCGGACGCGCAGATCTCTCCTTCACGCTCGCGCTCACGGATCCCGAGGCCTGCGAGGGTGGCGATCTGCTGCTGGAAACCCCCGGTGGAGAGGAGCGGATCCGCCTGCCGTCAGGACACGGGATCGTGTACCCCAGCACCCGCCTCCATCAAGTGGAACCGGTCAGCCGGGGGGAGCGGTTGGTGGCGGTGGGATGGATCGAGAGTCGCATCCGTCATGGCGAGCAGCGGGAGTTGCTGTTTGAGCTGGATGCGGCGCGCCGGGCCCTGTTTGCGCAAGACGGGAAGGGGGAGGTGTTTGACCTGATCAGCCGCAGCTACAGCAATCTCCTGCGCTGGTGGGACGGTTGAAGCCAGCCGGCAGCCCCGTGATCCCACCATTCCGTAGCAACGCACACAAGGAGAGTGCAGTGGCCTCCATAGCGTCCGCTTGCGCCGTTTGACCTCCCCCATGGCTCTCTCGCCTCTCACGCCGATGCTGTTGGCTGCCAAGGCGCGTCTCGGCCTGAGCTTCGCCGACCTGGGAGGGCGCTTGGGGGCCGATGAGGTGTGGGTGGCGGCCTTGTTCTATGGGCAGGCCACCGCCACTGTCGACCAGGCCAACAGTCTCCTGCAGGCGCTGGAGCTGGATCCCGCCCTGGCCCCCCAACTCACGACCTTTCCGGTCAAAGGAGCCCTGGATCCCGTGATTCCCACCGATCCACTGCTCTACCGCTTCTATGAAATTCTGCAGGTGTATGGCCTGCCGCTCAAAGATGTCATTCAAGAAAAGTTTGGCGATGGCATCATGTCCGCCATCGACTTCACCCTGCATGTGGACAAAGTGGCCGACCCCAAAGGCGACCGGGTGAAGGTCACCATGAATGGGAAGTTCCTTCCCTACAAAGCCTGGTGAGATCGCCTCAGCTCACGAAGCGGCCATAGAGCCAGCGGACAAAGCTCCCCAGCACGGGGACGGGTCCGAAGGTGGGAGCGACGAAATCAAAGTAATCGCGGTGATCGCGGATCTTTCCCTCCCCGTTCAGCCGCAGCACCGTGGTCCCGGGATACACAAATTCGATGCCCTTGATCTTCAGCCCCATCTGCCATTCGATGAAAGCCACATCCCCCTCCATCGCCTGGGCTCCGGGGACCAGACACACATCATCACAGCGCCGCAGCAAGCCTTCCTGAGCCTTGAGATAGGCCTCAATGCCATGGTGCTCCTGGGTCGGGTCCTGGAAATGCACATCATCGGCATAGAGGGCCCGCCACTGCTCCGCCCTTGGCGCCGGAGCGCCATAGGGCTTGGTGAACAAGGCGCGCAGGGCGGTGGCATCCATCACGCGGAGGAGGATCAGCGGGGAGAGCCTGGCGTGGCGCGGGCCACCACCAAGGTGGAGTGACCGTAGCCAAAAGAAAGCCCCCGGTGGCTGCCGGGGGCCGACTGTTCTCAGACGCACCACTCCGTGCGCCTCCCCTCAATTTGACACTCAGCCATCCACCCGCACAGTGACCGTTGCGGCGTTCTGGGCCTCGGGTGCGGTCACCGTCAGGAGACCCTCGCGAGATCAAGCCGCCAGCGTGTCGTGAGCGATGGCTTGGATGTCGCGGTCTTTGCCCCGCACGTCGGGGCCTCCTTTTCGACACCCGGCAACTCCATCATCAGCTCACAGGCCTCGGCCGTCTGATGCCCTTCAGCGGCGGGCCTCCCCAGCGGATGCGGCAGACCCCGCAACGGAGCGCGAAAACCGAACCCACAGGACCAAGCTTGCCAACGGGCCAGGCGAAGGCTCAACCGGCCTCTGCCCATCCGGGAAGAATCGTGGGTCCAGTGTCGATCCACACCGAGGCCATCAGGCACCATATGTTTTCAACACAGAATCACTGAGTTGACTCACTTCAAAGCCAACCGAGCGCAAATTCCTCTGCAGACCCTGATCACTGATCAATCTCAACTCCAAAACGCTCCCCGGGCCACCGTGAAAAACCGGTTGTGGATCCACATAGTCACGACCAAGCTTCGGCTGAACGTGAAGCTGATACCCCTTGGCCGTCTTGTTGACCTCATAGCCAGCCAAGGGGGGATATTTCTCGATGTGTTTCGACAACTTGTAGGTGGACGCGCAGAGAATGAGATACCCACCCGGCCGCAAAGACTGATAAAGGATGGGGATCACTTCTCCCGGAGGCAGGAAGGCATGCTCGAGGACATCATTGCAAATAATAAAATTGAGGGGCTGATATTCGAGATAAGAATGATCATTTTCAATATCCAGCAAAGGTTCGCCGTGATAGAACGTATTCACATAATCAAATTTGTCAGCGAGCAGCCGTGCATAGACCTCAGAATCCGAACAGCCAATGCCACGGATCGCCTTCTGTGGAGCCATTTGCGACAAGTTATAATCTGAATCTTGTCCTACGATCGCTTTTAATACCGCGACAACAGTGGCACAAAATCGGGAGTTGCTGCCACAGGAAGAACAAAGGTTCAATTCGCGATGAATGCCTGTACCATGACGACGGCCAGCCTCGCCGCAGACGGGACAGACATAGGCATCATCGTGTCGATGGTCTGACAACGATCGATTTTGCTCAGGGTCGTGCATGAGAGGAAGGTAATAGTGAATGCGCCAAGAGCAAGGACTCATCTATTTTGGTCTTACAATAATTGCTATTCTCACGAATTCTATTCACACGCTCCTGTCCAGCCTCCAACTCACAAGCAAAGATCGCTTTTCGAAGGGCGTTGGCGAGCTCATCATGTTCACCATAAACAAAGCCACCGCTGGACTCCTCAACCATCATGGCAGGACCTCCATACTTATAGGAAACAAGTCGGCAGCCGGCCAGCAATGCTTCAAACGCGGCAATACCAAAGTGCTCACTCCGTTCCGGCGCGTGGACAGGATCGCTTCCAAGACCAGCAGCATTCAGAAAGACAGAAGCGGACCGGTAGAGTTGAGCAAGATCTTCGCCAGTCGCATTTGCAATCACTCTCGCTTGGCATGCTTCAAGAATCTTTTGGGTTGCCTTAAAGTGTGAAACAGAAGCGTGCACATACCAATCAACAGAGCCTGCGATAACAAGTTGCCATTGTGGAGAAATCTCATCTGATTGACTCAGAGCAGCAAAGGTTTTAGCGATGATGTGTTGATTCTTGCAGTGACCATCATAATTGAACCGACCAACAGATAAAATCAATTTCTCTTTGTAACCTGCAAATTTCTCGGCCCTGCTTGGGCTATCTTCTTGCTTGATGACGGAAGAGAAAGACAAGACAGGCAGCAAGAGCCTGTACTGATGCGGACCCCAGAAACGGAGCGCCCAACGATGCGTGTAGGGAGAATTATGTAAAAAGACATACGAGGAGATAAATGCAGGGGTTACATTCCGATGCGGGAAAGAAGTTATATAGTAGGAAACCTCTGCCCGCGATGCAAGTGTAGAACAGAACGTCGAATTAATAAAGATATCAAATCTCTGCGTCAGGGATTCCGTGATCTCGCCACTGACAAGAGTCTTCAGACCATCGAGACGATCCCCATAAAAGTTTCGTAGCTTTTCCAAAGAAAATTGTGACTCTGAGATGAGATACACCTCGCAATCAGCTTTTTTCGCAATCTCGGCGAGGTCCAGCGCATGCCGTTCACCGCCACCGGCGCTAGACCAATATGAATTATAAATACCTACTGTGAATCGCCTGGTTCGAGCAATTAATTCTTCAATGGGCTTAGCGAGCAGACGTTGATTATAGTGATCGAGAGTCTCAACCAGTTTTTGGTTGGCAGGACATTGAACAGGATCCAAAGTAAATGGTCCATCCTGATGAGACGAGCGATGCAAAGAAGAATCTCGAATCCAACCATAGATCTTTTCGCTACGAGAGACAAGATGTTTCCAGAGAGGGCTATGCTCAACGGTCGCTTCAGAATGATGGTGAAAAACAATTGCAGAAGGGACAAAAAGAATGTTCATTTGATTTCTACGCAGCCAATAGCTTAATTCCGAGTCTTCATAATAGGCAAAGAATTCGCTGATAAAGATTTTCCGTTTGATGAATAAATCTCGTCTTAACAAGGCGCAGCAGCCACAAGCGCTTCCCGATAAGCGCGGGTGGCAAATTGACCATGATTGACTTCGGCAAATCCAAGATCGTAGGGAGTGAGAGTTCCCGGACGGATAGCTGAGCCAGCATTGTTAATCAAATAGCGGGAACTTGAATGAACTCGTTTCGTCAGACTCAAGCGAACAATCGTCTTTGGCTGATCAATGGAGATCAAACATGCTCTTTCACCACTACCTTCAAACGCAATTTGCAGACATGGCTGCTGCCCAGGCGACCCGAACAAGAGAACTTCGAAAACAAAGCATTCGCTTTCCGCATTTAAGGCAATATCCAATGAGATATGCTGACTGGCATTACAATAGATCAGGCCATCATCTCGTCTTTCTCCATCTCGAACAAAGAGTTTTTTATATTGCAATTCTGCCAGCATTGAATCGCTATTCAGCGCAAAATATCCCGTGCCTATATTTGTCACGGACAATTTGTAAAAAGGTCGGCTAAAATAAATCAAAGGGATGGCAGCTGCCGCCGTGGAATCTATTTCTAAAGCATGAACTAATTCCTTGATTGTTTCCGTTTGCAGTTCGGTATCTGGATTCAACAGCAACAAGACATCTCCTGTCACCTTTTCCAAGCCAATGTTATTCGCTTCAGCAAAGCCAGGGTTGGCTGCCTCGATCAGCTGGATTGATCCAGGCCAAGAAGAAAGCAACCCAGACAGATCTTCCTCACCATTATTGACAATGATAAGCTCATAGTTTGTATAGCTTTGGCATTGCAGTGTCTGGAGCAGATGTTCCAGGTGGTCAGCGGAATCATAAACAACAACGATGACGCTGACGCGGGGAGAAGGGACGATTTGGCCAAGATGTCGAACTGCATCTTCGCAGTCATAACGGTAAGGGTGAACGGGGGACTCACAAGAGCATCCCAACTCAAAGGCTCGGAGAATTGATTTGGGATACCCCGCTTTCTTGAGATGCTTAATCAGTGCCAACAACTCGGCAGTTGCCCCCTTGGCCTGCAACTCTCGAAGTAAAGGCAAGAAGCGTCCATTCGGATTCTGGTCAAACATGAGCCCTCAGGCTTTGACGCCAGTGAAACAAACAAATTTATTTGATTCCATCGATAGATCCACCAATGCATCTGTTGCTGTAGTTGTGGCTGTCGCTGCAGGTGTCGTTGTCATGGCATCGAGGGCTTGACGTGATTGGCCTTCTTGTTGACGTGATTGGCCTTCTTGAAGTTCAGTGCCGGCCTTAATGCCTTCAGACCACTTTACCATCTGTCCAACACAAAATCTCGCCCATGTCCAACTACAGAGAGGTGTTGACGGAGAGCGGCTACCCCTATCCCCATGGGTCATGCAACGCCTCTGCCGGGCCGTCGGTATCCCGGTGATGGCTCTCCCTCTCGTGCCCGGTGCCCCCGAGGCTCTTGGCAGGCCGATCGCTGATCCAGTGGAGAAGGAGGTGCTGGCAGGCAGTGAATTCGCAGCAAAGCGGCGGCAGGACGCCTGCGCAGCCTGACGCGCGATCGGTGGATCTTTCCATCCTGAGCAACCCTGGGGTCGTCCAGCCTCGTCATCGAGCGTTGACAGAGGTGAATCGCTCCGTCAGTTCGAGACAAGACAGGCGGAAAACGCCCTTGCGAATCATTACCCCCAACAGGCGGGTCTTCCTCGATCAGCGCCGCGGAACCAGCCGTGACGTAACGGCAGAGAACGACAGCGAAAAGGCAACGATGCCAGAGGGTCCCTCAACCTTACCGCCAAGGCAGGGCCGTGATTTTCCTCCGCGCGACCCGGGCCCGCACCTGCTGAACAAGGCCCTGGAGGAGGGGGGGGCGGGGCGTCTCCGGACGGCTCTCCAAAGGCGGACCAGGGCCATCCACCCGACCCCGTGCCAGTTTGAAGATCGTCCAGACCGAAGGCCGACGCTCTTGTTCGCCCCAGTGACAGAGAGGCAATCCAGGGACGGGATTCCGCGATTGGAAAAGATTCTGCAGATCCCAATAAAGCCCTTCCGCGCGAACGGCAAGGCCCCTTAAGGTCTTTCGAACATTTGTTTGCCGGGCCATACCTCCCCGTGCCTCCCATGTCCGATTTCTCAAAAACCTTGAACGATGACCTGGCCGCCAGACCCGCAATGATCGTTGATCAGCTCAACAGCACAGCGCTGAAGTGGGGTGATGATGGAGAGCTGTCCGAGCTCGATCTCCAGCGGATCTTGAGGCTGCTCTCCGAGGCGGATCCCGTGGCTGAGGCCCTTGTGCCTCAGGTGTCGGAGGCGTTCAACTGAAGGCGACGAGCTGCGGCGCGTGCCAGCCCGTCCCGACTCGCCAGGCCCAGCAAGCTTTCCTCCGGCAGGCCGCCGCGCGGCACACCCTGGGGAAGAAGGGCCTCCCCCTCCCCGGAGACCGCAAATACGGGAACCTGGCGCAACCCCCCGGGCAACAGCTGATCCTCCAGCTGGCAAAGGTTCGCTTGGCCTGGAAGCCACACCAGTTCCGACCGCAGGCAATCTCTGAGGGTCGAGCCGCACGGCTGCCCATCCGCCGACCGTTCCCTCTCCCGCTGCAGGCCGCGCTGCAGATCCGCCAGGTTGATCAATCCAACCATCCTGCCCTGTTCAGCCACGAGGAGGCAGTGGCCATGGACGTCAATCAAAAGGTTGAGGGCTGCGGCGGTGGCGGTCGAGGCGGGCAGCACCAGCGGAGCCTCCGGTTCCAGCGCTTCCAGCACCGAGACGGAGGCCAGCACGGCGCGACGGCGCTCTTCCACCCCGTCGCGTCCCAGTAAATCAGCCGCCCGAATGCCCTGCCAGCGCTCCACCAAAGCCGCGCTCAGGCCAGCCGCGGCCATCAGGGGGAGCACGATTCGGATGTCGCGGGTGAGCTCAAACAACAGGAGCAAGGAGGTGATCGGTGCCCGCGCGCTTCCCGCCAGCACGGCGGCCATGCCCACCATGGCGTATGCCGGCGGCTCCGCCACCGGCAAATGCAACCCGGCCTCCCCCAACACCTGCCCGTACACGTTGCCCAGCACAGCACCCAGGAAGAGCGCCGGGGCGAAGCCACCGCCGACAAAACCACAGGCGTTGCTGAGAGTGGTGGCCAGCAATTTCACCGCCATGACCACGAGAAGGGTCAACAGCGGGATGGCATCGTCCTGACCCAGCAGGCTCTCGATCGTGTCGTAGCCAACGCCCAAGACCTCCGGGAAGAGAAGGGCGAGCCCGCCGACAGCCGCCCCGCCGAGGGCGGTGGCCAGACCCGGGGGGAGTTGATGGATCAGGTTGTTCACCCGGGGGTGGCGGCCGAGGGCCATTAGTCGCACCAGGGCCAGGGAGAGCAAGCTCGCCACCACGCCAAGCCCCAGATAAAGGGGCAGCTCCAAGGGGGAGCGCACGTCGTAGGCCGGCAGGCGAAGGATGGGGGAATCCCCGAGCACCAACTGCGTGACGAGGGTGGACGCCACCGCCGCCACCAGCACCGCCCGCAGGCTGGACCGGCTTTGAATGGCGTTGAAGCTGCCTTCAAAGGCGAAGAACACCCCGGCGATCGGCGCCTTGAACCCCGCCGCCAATCCCGCCGCAATCCCTGCTGCCACCAGGGCCTTCTGCGACTGGGGCGTGAGACCGGCCCGGCTGGCGACCCACAGCCCGAGGTTGCCCCCGCTTTCCACGCTGGGCCCCTCAGGACCGAGGGAGGCGCCGCTCCCCAGGCTGAGGGAGGCGGCGACCAGGCGCAGCAGAGGCAGACGTGGCGCTGAAACGGCGGCGCCGTCGGCCATGGCCAGCAGGCTGGGGATCCCAGGACCGATGGACCCGGCCAGCCAGCGCAACACTCCCACGGCCAGCCCTCCCAAGGTGGGCACCACAAACACGGGCCAGAGGGTCAACCAGTCGGCAAGGGTGTCCGCCGGAGGACTTTGCGGCTCCGGAACAGCGGGTGGAGGGGAGGAGGCGAGCCAGCCGAGGCCATCCAGCCCGAGCTGCACCATGGATTTGAGCGGCGTGCCGGCCTCCGGGGCCAGTGGGGGCAGGTCCAGGCCCCCGTCGGCCAAGCTGGCGGCCACAGGGGAACGGCCGATCACCAGCAGGCCCTCCACAAAGGGGCCGTAGAGGAAATTGTTGATGAAACCGAACAGCTCATGAAAACCGACGATGGCCAGACCGGTGAGGGTGCCCACAAGAGCGGCCCAGCCCACAAGCCCCCATTGGAAGGGGCTGGACTCTCCCGTCGGCCGCCGCGGAGCGGAGGCTGCCGCCGACTCAGCTTCCGGGGCGGACGCTTGCAAAGATCTCCTCCAGGATGGCCGTCGCCCCCTGACGGCGCAGGGCTTCCGCCAACGCCACGCCGATGGACTCCGGATCCTTCTGATCTCCCCGCGCCTCATCCCGAATCAAGCGCTGGCCATCCAGGCTGGCGACCATGCCTGTGAGGACAAGGGTGTCGCCTTCCAGACGGCTGTTCACGCCGATGGGCACTTGGCAGCCTCCCTCCAACGCCCGCAGGAAGGCCCGCTCGGCCAGGCAGCGCCGCGTGGTGGGAAGGTGCCGCAGCACTTGAAGGGTGTCCAGCACCGCCTGATCCCCCTGGCGACATTCGATGCCCAGAGCCCCCTGCCCCACGGCATGGAGGGAGATGGAGGGATCGATCAGCTGATGGATGCGTGTCGCCAGCCCGAGCCGGGTCAAGCCCGCCGCGGCGAGGATCAAGCAATCAAACTCTCCGGCATCGAGCTTCTCGAGCCGGGTGATGACGTTGCCGCGCACATCCTTGAAGGTGAGATGGGGGAAGTGATGACGCAGCTGGGCCAGGCGCCGCAGTGAGCTGGTTCCGACCACACTGCCTTCGGGAAGGGTGTCCAGGGTCTTGTCCCGATGCTTGTCATGCACCACCAGGGCGTCGGCGGGGTCTTCCCGCTCGGTGACGCATCCCAACATCAAGCCTTCCGGCAGCTGGGTGGGCAGGTCCTTCAGGCTGTGGACGGCGATGTCCGCCCGGTCCACGAGCATCTGCGCCTCCAGCTCCTTGGTGAACAAGCCCTTGTCGCCGATCTTGGCCAAGGCCACATCGAGGATCTTGTCCCCCTGGGTGGCCATGGCTTCGATGCGGATCTCCAAGTCAGGATGAGCCTGAAGGAGAGCATCGCGGACCCAATGGGTCTGCACCATCGCCAGTTGGCTGCGGCGGGAGGCGATGCGCAGGGGAGATCCGTTCATCGGCGGGATGGTCTGGCAGGGGATCCTGCCCATTCACAGCTGACCAGCCTAAAGAGCGGTGGTCCCATCGCCCTCCTCGGGACTGGAGGCCGGAGGAGCGTCGGCAAAGAGATCAAGGGGCAGGGGGCCCCAGGTGTCCGCAGCCGGGGAGGCGACGTCGCTGTGGCCGGTGATCAGCAGGCCTTCGCCAAGGCCTGCCTCCTCGCGGGCGCGCAGCGAGGCGTTCCGCTGATGGCCCTTGAGGAACACCGGACCGTTGGACGCCTCCAGGCTGTCAGCCTCCAGGGGAGGCCAACCCAGGGCCCGTTCAAAGGATCGCAGGGCCTCCAAGGCAGCCGCGCTGGAGGGAGCCATGATGCCGATGGTGCACCAGTCGCAAGCGACCAACCGCTGACGCAGCTCCGCCCGAAGGCGCTCTCGCTGCTCGGGGGTCAGGGAGGGAGCGCTGCGGAAGCCGCGCAAATCATCCAGTCGCTGGATCGACGCCGCGGTCATGGCCGCACCCCCGGGCGCCAGAACACGAGGCAAATGGTGAGCCAGGCCAGCCCTGCCGCCCCCCCCGCCACCAGATCGGAGGGCCAGTGGGCGCGAGCGATCAGGGTGCTCACCCACACCATGGCCACCCAGAGCGAGGCCCCCAGAAGCAAGGGGCGGCGCAGGTGGGGATAGTGAAGGGAAAGGATGGCCACCATGGCGAAATAAAAGGCAATGGATCCGGCCGCATGGCCACTGGGGAAGCTGCGTCCGTCCACCACCAGCAATTTGGCATGGGGACGCGCCCGATCAAAAAACGGCTTGAGCCAGAGGTCCACGATCCCGAGGATGCCAGCGGTGGCCATCACGAGCAGCTTCAGATCATTCCACCAGCGCTTCAAGACAAGAAAAACAAGAGCCACGGCCACCAGCACCGCCGTGAAGCCGACGCCACTGAGGCGATACACCTGAAGCAAGACAAAGGCCACAGGACCAGCCAGCAGCTGGCCCAACCCATTGAGGGCGGCATGGTCGAGGGGGGGAGCCTCGTCGCTGGCGGTCACCAGATGGCCGAGGCCGAAGAGAACAACAAGGCACAGGGTGACGATCACCCAGTCGCGGGGCAGAACGTGGGGCTTCACAGCGGGTCCTGGCGGGTGGCGTTGGGAAGGCGGACGCGCCAGAGCTCCTGCTGGCCGAGGCGGGCCAGGCGTCGCACGCTGGAGGCGGGCCAGTCCAGGGCCTCCAGGTGGCGCCGATCCCCGAACAGGCGCGCGGTCTGGCTGGTGGGCCCCAGCTGGAGGCTGGTGGGATCCTCCTGGAGGCGATCCTCCAAGCTCTCGCGCCCGGAGACGAAGGCTGCCGTCTCACCGCCGTAGAACAGGACGCTGTACCGCTTGGTGCCCACCACCCAGAGCGGTTCCTCCGCGCGCGCCAGGTCGCGGGCCTGGCGGGCGAGCTGGCGAATGGGCCACAACCGCTCCCGATCGATGACAGGAGCCAAAGGGGCGACCACCAGAGCGAGAATCGCCAGAAAACCGCTGACATTGATCAACCACACCCAGCGGCCCTCCCTCGTCCGCAGCAGGGCTAGCCCGAGGAATGCGCTGGTCAGGGCCAGGAGAACGGCCAGCACAAGGGGGAGTCCGGATCCCGCCAGAGCGGCGGCGAAGGTGGGATGAGCCGGATCAGTGGCGACCCAGCGGGGAGCCAGGGCCGCGGCCACCGCCATCAGCGCCAGCAGGATGACTTCCACACCAGCGGCGCCCCGCTGCCAGCCATCTGACGTCCTCGCTTGGAGTTCCGCGGAGGCGGACCGACCGGGAAGCGGCCAGAACGCCAAGCTCACCAGCAGGGCTCCGGCGGGGACGATCGGCAGGATGTAGCCCGGCAACTTGGTGGCGGCCGCGGAGAAAAAGGCCAGGGGGATCGCAAGCCACAACAGCAGGAACAACCCCGTGGTTGACGCCGGGGAGCTGGGCTGGCCGCCAGTACGCCAGCGCGACCATCGCCAGAACCGCAGCCGCAGGATCGCGCCGGGGAGGAAGAGGGACCAGGGCAGCAGAAGGATCAGCACCCAGGGCAGATAAAACCAGGGAGGGCCGGGATGGTCATAGATGACCTGAGTGAAACGCTGCAGATTGCTGAAGCCGAGGAAACCCCAGAGAAACGCGGCGCCATTCAGCCGCGTGGCCTCGGCATACCAGGGCATGCAGACCCCGAGAAACAAGGCCGCCATCGCCGTGAGGCGGAAGGGGTGCATCCAGGATCGCCATTGCCCGGTGAGGACAAGAAAAGCCGTCACCACCAACACGGGCAGCACCACGCCGACGGGGCCTTTCGCCAAAACGGCCACAGCGCAGAAGATCGCCAGCCCCATGCGACCCAGGGCAGCCAGACGGGAGCGGGGCGCTTCGTGATGGGCCAAGAGAAAGGACAACAGGGCCAGGCTGATGGCACTGGAGAGGAACATGTCCGTGGTGGAGGTGCGCCCCCAGCCGATCCACCCCGGAGAGGTGGCCAGGACCCCGGCCGCCGCCGCCGCCCTACCCCAGCGCTCCCAGCGCGGCTCCCGCTTCCCCCCCCAGTGAAGGATCAAGGCGAAGACGGCCACCACCACAGCGCTGGCGGCCACAGCCACCGGCAGGCGGGCCGCCCATGGGGAAAGGCCAAACAGACGAAACGAAAGGGCGACCATCCAATACCCCCAGACCGGATAGTCGAAGAAGTGTTCGCCATTCCACCAGGGGGTGACCCAATCGTTGCGCGTGAGCATCTGCTGGCCCACTTCCACGAAGAGGGCCTCGGTCTTGTCCATCAGCCCGAGGGATCCCAGACCATTGAAAAAAGCCAGCCAACAAAGGAGGAACAACCCCAGCAGCGAAAGGGCGAGCAACAGGGGTGAGCGGGTGGCTGAAGAATCCGCGGCAGAGCGGAGTCCGGAAGCTTGGCTCAGGGGAGGAAGAGCAAATTTTAAGAATCTAGCCTAGCCTGGGGAGTCGTCAGGGTGTATTCCAAACGAACTTGGAGGAAGCCGCGTATTTCCAAACGAAATCAACGGCAATTCCAGCAAACATGGCCAACAGTGGCTGACCAGAGGCCTGATGGTAGAGGGAGGAAGAAACACCGACATTGGCCACCATCCCCATCGAGGTCACCAACAAAAAGCGCATCAATCCAAACAGAAGTCGCCAACCCTTCAACTGCTGGGTGCGGAATGTCAGCACATTGTTAATCAGGAAGTTGGTGGAGGCTGCAACGACAACAGCACAAGTTTGCGCCACTTCGAAGCTTGCTCCCAAAAAATGACGCGACAGAAAATAGATCAACAAATGGGTGGCAATCCCAGTAGCGCCCACCAAGGCGAAGCTGATGGCCCTTCGAGGCACGCTGCGCAAAAGAAGGGTATGAACAATGGAAATGCCCAGATCCCAGACGACCGCAAGATTGAGCTTTGATTCACCGCTGATGCGAGGCTGAAATTGCAAAGGCACTTCTCCCACCTTCAAGCGACCGCCACTAATGGCCAATAGTTCATAAAGAAACTTAAATCCACTCACATCAATCTGCCTGACGTACGGCAGAACAACCTGAGGACGACACACAAAAAAGCCACTCATATAATCGGTCAATTGCCGATAACGCGGCAGGCTGAAGCGGGCGACCGCATTCGCCCAGGTTGAGTTGCGTTCACGCTTGGGACTGAGCCCTTGGATCTTGGCCTCTCGATGAAAACGACTGCCGATGAGAAGATCAGCGCCTGTCTCTTGCAACTTCTTTAGAGCGGACAACACCGTCGCCGGCTCATGCTGGCCGTCGCAGTCCATCACCACCACGAGATCTCCCGTGGCATCGAGAATTCCCTCTTTGATGGCGCTGGACAAGCCCGCGCGTCCGACCCGCCGGATCAGCCTCACCTCTGGATGAAATCGAGCCAAATCGCGGACGACATCGGCGGTGCCGTCCTGCGAATCATCATCGACAAAGATGATCTCAAGATTATAGTCATCAGCCAAGCCCAATAGCTGTTCCGCTATTGGAATAACGTTATCTCGTTCGTTGTATGTGGGTAGGACAATCGACAATTTAGACAGCTCCTGCCTGGGAGCAATCACCCGTTTCAAGAGATCACCTAACGATTTATTTAATGTACTCCTTCAGCACACTGTTACGGTTGGGATGCCTGAGCTTGCGCAGCGCCTTGGCCTCAATCTGACGAATACGCTCACGGGTGACATCAAAAATTTGACCAATCTCTTCCAAGGTCTTCATCCGACCATCATCCAGGCCATAACGGAGACGAAGGACATCCCGCTCCCGAGGGCTGAGAGTAGCCAGGACGCCCTCCAAATCCTCCCGCAGCAGATTCTTGGCCACATCCTGCTCCGGATTTTCAATATCAGCCTCAATGAAGTCCCCCAGCCGGGAATCTTCTTCCTTGCCGATTGGTGTCTCCAACGAGATGGGCAGCTGGGCCGACTTAGCAATAAAACGCAACTTTTCAATCGTCATTTCCATGCTTTCCGCAATTTCCTCTTCCGTCGGTTTGCGTCCAAACTCCTGGGAGAGCGTTTTCGTGGTCTTTTTAATTCGGGAAATTGTTTCGTACAAGTGCACAGGAAGACGAATGGTGCGGCTTTGATCCGCAATAGCCCGGGTGATCGCCTGGCGGATCCACCAGGTGGCATACGTGGAGAACTTATATCCTTTCTCGTGATCAAATTTCTCGGCTGCACGAATCAAGCCCAAACTTCCTTCCTGGATGAGATCCTGGAAAGACAATCCACGGTTCATGTATTTTTTCGCAATCGACACCACAAGCCGCAAGTTGGATTGCACCATCTTCTCCTTGGCTCTGCGACCCAGCATCAGGCGTCGACGGAACTTGATGGGTGGCATGTCCACCAAGGTGGCCCATTCCTTGTTATCCGGCTGGCGGCCATGGTCGGATTCAAATTGGGCGGCCAGCTCCTCCAGCTGCAGAAGATCAGCAATCTTTCGTGCCAATTCGATCTCTTCGTCAGGTCTCAGCAGACGGATTCGACCGATCTCCTGCAGATAGACCCGAATGGAATCTTCCGTGTAGACGCCTTTGGGACCTATTTTGATGCTGGCCAACGCTTTGGCTGATCGACCATCCTTGCCCTCAGCCTTCTCATCCAGAGGCGACAGCGCATCCCCTTCGGGCAGATCCGCGCCCTCCAGGAGAGCATCCGCCGCTTCACCCAACGCATCGTCCCCCAGACCAACCTCATCCGCCGCGCCGGCCTTGGGAGCTTTCGCCTTGGGTTTGGCCTTGGCTTTGGCCTTCGCCTTCGGCTTGCTCGCGCCGGGACTCGCGGAGACCACCGCCTGGGGAACCGGCGGGGCTGCGGGATGATCCTCTGAAGCCACCGAGGCGTCAGAGCCCGGCTCCATCACCAGGGCAGGGGCTTCCACCGCCTCCGAGGCCTGCGCCGGGCTGACGGCCAGCTCAAGGCCGTCCCGCTCCCGATCCGTGGAGGTGACCAGATCAACCGCGGGAGTGGGTGTGGAGGTTGGGCTCATCGGCGGGCGGGCGAAGGGACGGAGAGGGAACTGGACAGGAGAACAAAAAAGCATCCCACCCGCTTGGCTCTGGCGCCAAGGGGTCATGTGGCTGGGGACGCGAGGATCAGGCGTCTGCGACGACGTCAGGGGGAAGACAAGGCGAACGCCGAAAGGTTGGTGATGACGGCTGCGGAACCGCGAGCGGTGAGCAGCGAACAGCGCGACGGGGGTGCGGCCAGGACAGGTGACAAGGGGTGGGAGGTCATCGGAGTCGATGATGGGGGGACGCAGAGTCCCTTCCTTGCGCCGAACACTGCCTGGCTGATCGTCAACCTCTCGGACTGGCTCTCTTCATATTAGGAATGGTGTGAGACGTTTGCAAGAATCCTTGCCTCCCGGTCTGGCAGCCGCCGACACCCCAGCGGCCGGAACGGATCCCGCCGCCGCCAACGCCCTCCTCCCCCCCCCCGAATGGGTGGAGGTGTGGCTGGAGGCGGGTCGGGAAGGGCGTGTGTTCACCTATTCCAATCCGGACGGTCTTCCTCTGGCGCCCGGTGATCTGGTGCGGGTGCGGCTCCAAGGTCGGCCCCATGGCGGCCTGGTGGTGGCGGCCCTGAACCACTGCCCCGCCAACGTGGCGGACAAGGCGCTCCAACCGGTTCTGGCGGCCCTGGAACATGCCGCCGTGCATCCGGATTGGCAGCGTCTGATCACCGAGGTGGCTCGCCAGTGCCACACCAGCGCCTTCCGCACCCTCCGGAGCGTGCTGCCGCCTGGCTGGCTCGGAGCCCGTCCCGCCAGGGGCTCGGCCACGGGCCGGCAGCAGCTGCTGATCCAACGCACCGAGCAGCCTCGACCCGACACGCCCCCCCTGCCACGACGACAACGGCAACTCCTGGACCATCTGGACGCCCGAGGCGGGCAGCGCCTGTTGCGCGATCTCATCGAAGCGGACGGATTCGGACGGGGGGTGGTGCGGAACCTGGAGACGCGGGGCCTGCTCCGCCGCCAGGCGATCTCCCGGTCCACGCCCCCGCCGGATGGGGGAACAGCGGGGACACCGCTCGACCCGCGGCCTCCCGAACCCGGGCTGACGCCCGCCCAAGCGGCGGCGGTGAGCGCGTTGCTGGCGGCCCCGGCGGGCCAGGAGACCCTGCTCTGGGGCGTGACCGGCGCCGGGAAGACGGAGGTCTATCTGCGGGTGGCGGCCCATCACCTGGACCACGGCCGCTGTGTGCTGATGCTCACCCCGGAGATCGGCCTGGTGCCCCAGTTGCTCGATCGAGCCCGCCAGCGCTTCGGACCCACCATCCTTGAGTACCACAGCGGCCTGACGGAACGGGAGCGGATCGCCTGCTGGCGGGCCTGTCGAGCCGCGGCCCGCGGTGATGGGCCCCGAGTGGTGGTGGGCACGCGCTCCGCGATCTTTCTCCCCCTCGCGCCGCTTGGACTGATCGTGCTGGATGAGGAGCATGACGCGTCCTGGAAGCAGGAGAGCCCGATGCCCTGCTATCACGCCCGGGAGGTGGCCCGTCTCCGTTGCCGCCTGGAAGGCAGCCAACTCCTTCTGGGCAGCGCCACCCCCTCCCTGGAGAGCTGGCTGAGGGTGCAGCCAGCCATGGGCTCCATGGCGCTGCTGACCCTGCCGGAGCGCATCGGTGAGCGGCCGTTGCCCGCCGTGCGCGTGGTGGACATGCGCCAGGAGTTGGCGGAGGGACACCGCCGTCTGCTCAGTCGCCCCCTGCTGGATCGCCTGACGGTCCTGCGCGAGCGGGGGGAGCAGGCGGTTGTTCTCGTGCCGCGACGCGGATATCGCAGTTTCCTCAGCTGTCGAAGCTGCGGCACCGTCGTCCAATGCCCTCACTGTGACGTTGCGCTCACGGTGCATCGTCGCCGCGGCGGCGAGGAGTGGCTCCGCTGCCACTGGTGCGACCACCGCCAGGCGCTGGCAAGCCGCTGCCCCCAGTGCGGCTCCTCCGCCTTCAAACCGTTCGGCGCGGGCACCCAACGGGTGATGGAACGGCTGGAGGAGGACTTGGAGGGACTGCGGGTGCTGCGCTTCGACGCGGACACCACCCGGGGACGAGACGGCCATCGGCGCGTGTTGGACGCCTTTCGGGATGGACAGGCCGACGTTCTCGTGGGCACCCAGATGCTCGCCAAGGGGATGGATCTGCCCAGCGTCACCCTGGCGGCGGTGCTGGCCGCTGACGGCCTCCTGCATCGGCCCGACCTCCGCGCTGGCGAACAGTGCCTGCAATTGCTGTTTCAGCTGGCGGGCCGCGCGGGCCGCGGCGAGCGACCGGGCGAGGTGCTCGTGCAGACCTACTCCCCCGACCATCCCGTCATCCGTCATCTGGTGGACGGGCGTTACGGGCGGTTTCTGACGGAGGAGGCCGCACTGCGGCGCAACGCCGGCCTGGTGCCGTTCAGCCGGGCCTGCTTGTTGCGTCTCGCCGGTCCGTCCGCCAGCGCCACCGCCACCTCCGCCACGGCCTTGGCGGAGCGGCTGCGTTCGGGAGGAGCGGCCGCAGGGTGGTTCTTGATCGGCCCGGCACCAGCGCCGGTGGCCCGGGTGGCGGGACGCAGCCGCTGGCAGATCCTGCTGCACGGTCCGGCCGAATCGCCCTTGCCCCTCCCCCCGGAAGAGGAGCTGCGCCGGCTGCTCCATCGGGAGGTCTCCCTGGCGATCGATCCCGACCCCCTCCAGCTGTGAGGTCCGCTGGAGGACAGGCGCTTGGGGCGGCGCCTATTCGGGCAGCTCCGGCAAGCCCATCCCGAGCCGCACCCGCATCCGCTGCAGCTGCACCACCAGCACCAGACCCGCCAGGATGGCCAGGGCGCCAAGGCCAAGAGGATTCCAGCGCCAGCCGCGAATCTCCAGGGCATTGATCGCTCCCGGCCGCAGCGGCCAGATCAACGCCCTGCCCCCCTCGGCCGGCCGCACCTCCAGGGGACTGGCGCTTTGAATGGCGCCCCGGGCCAGCGGGGTGAAGCGGAGGCTGAGCCGCAATCCAGGCAGGGCGGGGAGGGAGCGCAGATCCAGACGAATGCGGAGGTGCTGCCGCACGCCGAGCAGCCAGTTGGTTTCCTGGAGCTCCAGGAGAGGATCCGGCAGAGTCGACCCCGCCTGGGCGGCGGTGAGCCGCAAGGTGTCAACCAGGCTGGTCTCCGCTTCCGCCAGAGTGAGCACTGGGCTGGTCAAATCCGTGGCGGGGCCATTGGCGATCACCAGAGTGGCCGGCTCCGCCGCGACGAGCGCGGTGGCCAGCGCCTCCTGGAAGGGCAGCGGCGCTCCCGCCACGGCCTCGAGATGATGGCGCAGACGCACCCGTCCGGGACCGGCGAAGGCCAACTCCGTCTCCACCCGCATGCAACCGGAGAGCAGGTTGCTCAACAACCAGACCACCAGCAGGCCCACCACGATCGCCACAAAGCCACGCGGACTCCGCGTGGGCCCCACGGGGGGGGGAGGCGGCACCGCGTTGGCCCGTGCGGCCGACGAGCGACGCGGCCCTGTGGCCAGCCCCTCCAGGGGCGGCGCCTGATCCAGCCGCGGCAGGGTGAGCGACCAGTCGCGCGGCCGCCGCAGGGCGGGAGCCTCAAGCACCCGCAACAGATCGCGCGCTTCGGCGCGACGTCGCGGATCTGAACTGCCGAGGAGAGCGCGGCAGCAGCTCGCGGCTCGCTCCCCCTCCCCCAGGCCCATCCACGCCGTCACGAGGAGCAACCTCAGGCTGTCGCCGGGGGACCGGGTGGCCGGATGCGCCTCGCAAAAGGGTTCGAGCAGCGCCACCGCTCGGGCGTAATGGCCCCGGTCGATGGCCGCCCGGGCCTCGGCCAGGGCGGCCGCGAGGGGATCGGAGGCGCTGCTGGCCATGACGTCCTCAGGCCGGCACCGGCTGATGGCGGCCCACCACCATGGTGCCGATCCCCGCATCGGTGAAAACTTCCAGCAGTAGCGCGTGCGGCACCCGGCCATCAACGATGTGGGCGGCGGTCACCCCTTGGGCAAGGGCCCGGATGCAGCATTCCGTCTTCGGTGTCATGCCGCCCTGCACCACCCCTTCGGCGATCAAGCCGCGGGCCTCGTTCAAGGTGACCTGGCGAATGAGGCTGCCCGGATCGTTTCGATCCCGCAGGATGCCAGTGGTGTCGGTGAGCAGAATCAGCTTCTCCGCCTGCAGGGCCGCCGCCAGCTCTCCGGCCACCGTGTCCGCGTTGATGTTGTGCATCCGCCCGAGGTGATCGGGCGCCACGCTGGAGATCACGGGGATGTACCCCGCCTCCAACAGCGGGGCGAGAACGGCGGGATTGACGCCGGCCACGTCACCCACCAGGCCAAAGCGCTCCCCGAGGGAGCGGGCGGACACGAGGGAGCCGTCAGAGCCACTCAACCCCACCGCCCGGCCGCCCACCTGATTGAGGCCATTGACGATCTGCTTGTTGACGCGGCCGACCAGCACCATCTCCACCACATCCATTGTGTCGGCGTCGGTGACCCGCAGTCCGTCGCGGAAGCAAGGCTCGATCCGCAACCGATGGAGCCAGTGATTGATCTCCGGCCCGCCGCCGTGCACGACCACCGGGCGCACCCCGACGCAGGCCAACAACGCCAGATCGCGGAAGACGGCGTCGCGCAGCCCTTCCTCCACCATGGCCGCCCCGCCGTATTTGACCACCACCTGGCGACCGGCAAAGCGCTGGATGTAAGGCAGCGCCTCGCTGAGCACGGACACCCGCGACGCGTCCGCCGCGAGGATGGAGAGATCGGAGCTCACGTGGAGGAGAGGGGAGAAGAGGAGGCGGACGAGGGGGCGTCCGGAGCCACTGGCCGGGGGCTGAGGGTCAGGGCGAGGCGGTTGTCCGGCAGAGGAACCAGCTCGGCTCGCAGGCCCGGACCAAAGAATCGACCCAGTCGCTCCTGGCAGGCCTCCCAGCGGGGAAGCGGAACGGCGCCAAGGACGAAACAGAGCCGGAGTCCGTAGCCCTCGGGCAAAGACAGCTCCTCAACGGAGAGGAGGGACGGCGGCTCCTGCTCATCCCAAAGCTTCAGGGCCTCCAGAGAGCTTTCCAGGTGCGCCTTTTGGCCATAGCGCCAGCGCGTCACATCGGACAACAGCTTGCGCAGGGGCTCGCTGGAGGGGGACTCGCGCAGCTCGCGCCACTGCGCTGGTGGGGTGAGACGTTCCGGGGGGGGAAGCTCGGAGGACTTCAACGGCAGACCCCCCAAAACGATGGC
>Ga0194130_10000672_pt1 | contig 61151 bp, 49 predicted proteins | sample TA2KigsurfametaG_FD_160084 | JGI IMG/M metagenome (GOLD analysis project Ga0194130, IMG submission 160084) | Freshwater microbial communities from Lake Tanganyika, Tanzania - TA2015050 Kigoma 12 surface | ecosystem: Environmental > Aquatic > Freshwater > Lake | place: Tanzania: Lake Tanganyika...
CGGGCCCCGAGGCGACGGCGTGGGCCAGCGTCCGCGCGGCGTCGCCCTGCCAGCAGGGCAGCGCGCCTGTGAGCAGCGCGTGGAGCAGGCAACCGAGGGCGTAGACATCGGAGCGCGTCGTCGCCGGTGCACCGCGCGCGATCTCCGGCGCGACGAAGCTCGCCCGGCCGCCGAGCCCGGCGATGGCCTCGGCCGATCCGGCGTCGACGCGCGGCGGGACGACGTGCGGATCGCCGGCGAGCGGGAACTGGAGGAGCCGCACCGGACCGGCGTGCGCGGCGGCGCCGACCGGCGATGGCTCACGGTAGACCGCGTCGAGCGAGATCCCCCCGTGCACGCAGCCGAGCCGGTGGAGCCAGGCCACGCCGCGCGCCACCGCGAGCACGACCGCCGACGCTTCCTCGGGGGCGAGCGCGCCGCGGGTGGCGAGCTCGGCCGCCAGTGGCACGCCGCCGACCTCGTCGCAGACGATGAACCGGAGTTTGTCGGCCTTCTCCAGCGCCCGCGGCCGGACGAGCACCGGATCGGCGGCAGCGTGCGCGGCCTTGGTGCGCTGGACGATGTCGGCCCACACCTCGGGGACGCAGCGCTTCGTCGCCAGCACGACGATCGCCACCTCGCGGCCGGCGGTGTCGTGGCGGGCGCGGAAGGCGTTGGGGGCGGGGCAGTCGATGCGGTCGAGGAGCCGGTACTCGCCGACGAAGAACGGCCCGGTCTCGCCCCGCAGCAGCCGCTTTGCTTGCCAGGCCGTGACGATGCCCCGGTTGACGAGCCAGCGTGCGGCCACCTCGGCCGCCGCCGTCGGCGCCGTCCCGGGCGGGAACGGGAGCCCCTCGAACTCGCGCCGCAGCGCCTGCACCCGCGCGGCGTCGGCCAGGCCCGAGGCGACCAGGGCGTCCCACAAGCCGTCGGGGGCGGTGCCACTCATGCGCGAACGGTGCTTCCCGGAGACGATGGCAACAGCCGGCGGCACCACGCCACCGCACCGGCACCGGCGGAGCGCCTGCCCCGCTCCCGCATCCTACCCGTCGGCCGAACCGCCGATCCACGGCGCGGCCCGCCGCCGCCGTGCCGACGGCCAGGCGCGTGGCCACACCCCGCCGCTTGTGGGGCGCACGGAGCCACCGATATACAAGGCTCCCCTGCTCCCCGTCCTCCCAGCGACCCTGCCATGCGCCCCAGCGACGCCACCGCGATCTACTTCGAGCGTGCCGCCAACGAGCTCGACCTCTCCGCGGAGATGCGCCGGCTGCTCCTCACCGCGCGGCGCGAGGTCCAGGTGCAGATCCCGGTGGAAATGGACAGCGGCGAGCTGGCGACGTTCATCGGCTACCGGGTGCAGCACAACAACGCGCGTGGCCCGATGAAGGGGGGGCTCCGCTACCACCCCCAGGTCGACCTCGACGAGGTCCGCACGCTGGCGGCGCTGATGACCTGGAAGACCGCGGTCGTCGACATCCCCTACGGCGGTGCGAAGGGGGGCGTGTCGGTCGATCCCCAGACCCTCTCGCGCCGTGAGCTCGAGCGGCTCACGCGCCGGTTCGTCGACGCGATCCACGACCTGTTCGGCCCCGACGTCGACATCCCCGCCCCCGACCTCGGCACGTCGCCGGAGGTGATGGCCTGGATCATGAACCAGTACGGCAACTACCACGGCTTCGCCCCCGCCTGCGTCACCGGCAAGCCGGTCGAATACCACGGCATCGCCGGCCGTGAGGAGGCGACCGGGCGCGGCGTCGGGGCGCTGACCACCAAGCTCCTCAGCCGGCTCGGGCGGCGCTTGCCCGGCGCCCGGATCGCGCTGCAGGGGTTCGGCAACGTCGGCTCCCACACGGCGCGGTTCCTCAAGGACGCCGAGTGCAAGATCATCGCGGTCAGCGACGCCACCGCCGGGTTCCACCGCGCCGACGGGCTCGACGTCGGCGAGCTGGTGAAATACGCCCAGTCCCACGGCGGCCGGCTCGCCGGCTTCACCGGCGGCGACGCGCTCTCCAACGCCGAGCTGCTCGCGCTCGACTGCGACGTCCTCGTGCCGGCGGCGCTGGGGGGCGTGATCACCGCCGCCAACGCCGCCGCCGTCCGCGCCCCGGTGATCGTCGAAGGGGCCAACGCCCCGGTCGATCCCGAGGCCGACGCGATCCTCGCCGAGCGCGGTGTGATCGTGCTCCCCGACATCCTCGCCAACGCCGGCGGCGTGACGGCGAGCTGGTTCGAGTGGGTGCAAAACCGCCAGCATTACCAGTGGGGCATCCACCGCGTCCGCCAGGAGCTCGACCGGATCCTCGGCGAGGCGTTCGAGCAGGTCTGGCAACTGTCGACGTCGCGGAAGGTCACGCTCCGCACCGCCGCCTACATGGTGGGCGTCGGCCGCGTCGCCCGGGCGACCGTTCTCGGTGGCATCGCCTGACGGCGCTCACGCCCCGCGGACAAGCCACTGCCACAGCTCGACCAGCCGCGGCGGCTGCCCGGTGCGGAGGATGCCGGTGGCGAAGATCCGGCCGGCGAGACAGAGCGTCACCGCCACCGCCGCCAGCAGGAGGAGGGTCGTGCCGACGATCTCCCATGGCGGCGGCGAGGCCGCGGCCCGGTTCATCATCACGAACGGCGTGTAGATCGGGATCCACGACATCACCCGCGCCAGCGTGCCGTTGGGATCCTTGGGGATGAACATCATCGTCAGCAGCGGCACGATCATCACCAGCATCACCGGCTGCATCATGTTCTGCGCCTCCTTGAGCGTGTTGCACACGCTGCCGAGCGCCAGAAACAGGCTCCCGTAGAGCAGGTAGCCGAGGATGAAGTAGCCGACGAACGCCGGCAGCAGCCCGGAGCGTGTCACCACGTCGAGGAGGCTCCGCGCCTGCTCCGCCTGCGGGCCGGCGTTCCACCACAGCATCCCGACCATTCCGGCGATCCACGCCAGGATCATCGTCAGCCCGACCGCGGCGATCCCCAGGAGCTTGCCGAACATCAGCTCGCCGGGCGTGACGCTCGACAGCAGCACCTCGACGAGGCGGTTCGACTTCTCCTCGATCGTGTTGTTGAGCAGCAGCGAGGCGACGGCGAAGATCGACGTCCACAGGAGGTACACGAACCCCACCGGCGCCCACTGGCGGAGCTGGTCGGCGAGGCTCACCTGCTCGCGGCCGCTCGCCTTCCGCGGATCGAGTTTGACCACCGGCACGCTCGTCCGCTGGACCGCCTGGACGGCCGCGGCATCCATCCCCTTGGCGACATACTCGGCGCGCCGCTGCTGGTCGTTGATCGCGCGCTCGATCTCGGTCCGCAGGTCGGTGTCGGCGAGGTTGGCCGCCCAATACTGCACGCTCTCCCCCGGCTCCGGCACGCGCGGCACCCCGCCGGGGCGGCTGACGTGGTCGGCGATGTCCTCGGGCACGATCACCGCCGCAAACAGGTCGGTCGGCCGGCCGTCGATCTCCACCTTCTGCTCACCACGGAGCCAGGGGCGCAAGGCGTCGGCGACGGCCGCCGGCCCCGCCTCGGGGTCGATCCCCGCCGGCAGGTCGACGCGCACGAACAGCTTCCGCGGCTGGACGAACGGCGGCGCGTCGGGGGCGATCAGGCCGTTGACCTTGGCCATCGCCACGGCGAGTCCCCCGGCGTTGACAAACGCCTCGAGCGCCGCAGGGTTGGTGTCGGAAAACTCCTGAAGCACCTTCTCGACGTCGACGGCCGGCGTCGCCTCGAGGTCGGCGGCGGGCACCGTCTTGCCGCGCACGGCATGGCGCGAGAAGTACTCGCCGAACGCCTTGAGCACCTCGCGCTGGTGGAGCCGCTCGACGGCGGCGTCGATCGCGTCGCCGTAGACATCGGCCGGGTCGACGACGACGAAGGCGCGCGAGGGCGTGCTCGATTCGAGGAGGCGCTGCGCCGAGAACCCGAGGACGAGCAAGAGCGGGACCATCGCGATCCCGAGCCAAAACCCCTTGGTATGGACGTTCTCGGCGAATTCGCGGCAGGCGACGAGCCAGGCGTTTCTCATGCCACTTCCTCCGCGGCCTGTTCAGCCCCCACCAAGCGCAGGAACACGTCGCGGAGCGTCGGCTCGCTGCGATCGAAGCCCACCAGCGGGATGCCGTCGCGGAAGCAGGCGGCGAGGATCGCGTCGGCGTCGCCATCGTCGGCGAGCGTGACCTCGTGGCGGTCGCCGCCGAGCGCCGTCAGCCCGGTGACGCCGGGCATGCCGCGGAGCCGCCCGGGGTCGACGGGGGTGCGGATCACGATCCGCCGCGGGATCGTCCGCCGCGCCTCGGCGACGGTGCCGTCGAACACCGCCCGGCCGCGGGCGATGAGCACCAGCCGATCGCAGAGCCGCTCGGCGTGTTCCATGATGTGGGTCGAAAAGACGATCGTCGTCCCCTCGCGCTTGAGGTCCTCGATGAGGTCTTCGAGGACCTGCTGGTTGACCGGGTCGAGGCCGGAAAACGGCTCGTCGAGGATCACGAATTCGGGGTGGTGGGCGATCGACGCCAGCACCTGGACCTTCTGCCCCATCCCCTTGGAGAGCGCCTCGCACTTTCGCGTGGCGAATTCGCCGAGGCCGTACTTGTCGAGCAGTTCGAGGGCGCGCTTCCGGGCCGCGGCCGAGGGCATCCCCTTGAGCGAGGCGAAGTAGGCGATGATGTCGCAGGCGCGCATCTTCTTGTAGAGCCCCTTCTCTTCCGGCAGGTAACCGATCCGGTCGCGGACCAGGAGCGCCGACGGCTGACCGAGGACCGTCACGCGGCCGGCGGTCGGCTGGTAGATCGACAGCGCCATCCGGATCGTGGTCGTCTTCCCGGCGCCGTTGGGGCCGAGGAAGCCGTACACGCTCCCCCGGGGCACGGAGAGGGAGACGTCGTGGACGGCGGTAAACGCGCCGAACGACTTCTTCAGCCCGTCGAGGACGAGGACGGGTTGCGACGACTGCGACACGCGCGTGGCTCCGGTGGGGGGCCTCCGTTATAGGCCCTCGCCGCACGGCGTCCCACGCCCGGGCGTGGAGGCCGCTTCGGCCGCCTCGATCGCCGTGTAACGGCCGGACTACACTCACGCTCCGACGGCCCCCCGCGCGACGAGGAGACGCCCATGCTGATCTACGGTACGGCCCTGCTCGGCGGCTGCCTGCTCGGCGGCCGGTTGGCCGGGGCGTGGCTCGCGCGGCAGGTCGGTGTCGCCGGCGACGTCGGCGGCGTCGGGATCGCGATGCTCCTGCTCGTCGCCACCACCGCCCTGCTCCGCCGGTCCGGCCGGCTCGACGCCCAGACGACGACGGGAATCGGCTACTGGGGCGGCATCTACATCCCGATCGTCGTCGCCATGGCGGCCACGCTCGACGTCCGCGCTGCGCTCGGCGGCGGAGTCGTGGCGGCCGTCGCGGCCGGGGCGGTCGTGGCGGCGGCGTTTTGCCTCGTGCCGGTGATCGTGCGGATCGGCGGACGGTTGCCGGGCCGCGACGGGGAGACCGCATGACGCTCGATCCGGCCGCCTTCAAGCCGCTCACCGACGTCCTCGCCGCCGAAGGGCTGGTCACGGCGCTAGTGCTCGTGGGGATGATCACGTGGGGCGCGGAAGCGGTCGCCCGCCACCTGCTCCGCGGCCGCGTGCCGGGATCGGTGGTCGCGATCCTCGCCGGGCTGGCGCTGGCCTGGTGGGGAGGAACCGTGAGCGGCGGCACGCGCGGTGCCGCCGGGATCCCCTGGCTCGCCGGGCTCGGGCTGCTCGGCGGCGCCACGCTCCGCGACCTGGCGATCGTGGCCACGGCGTTCGGCATCCGCCCGGCCGAGTTGGCAGGCGCCGGGGCGGCAGGAGTCGTCGGTCTGATCACGGGCCTCGTCGTCGCGTTCGCCCTCGGCGGCGTGAGCGCCTATGCCTGCGGCTACCGCGATCCGGTGGCGGTGACGACGATCGCCGCCGGAGCGGCTACCTACATCGTCGGCCCCGTCACCGGCTCGGCGCTCGGCGCGGGGGCCGACGTGATCGCCGTGGCGTTCGCCGCCGGCGTCATCAAGGCGATCCTCGTGATGCTCCTCACGCCCCTCGTCGCCCGGTCGATCGGCCTCGACAACCCCCGCGCCGCCGCGGTGTACGGCGGACTGATGGGCACCAACAGCGGCGTCGTCGGCGGCTTGGCCGCGACCGATCCGGCACTCGTGCCGTATGGCGCGCTGACGGCGACGTTTTACACGGGGCTCGGCTGCCTCGTCGGGCCGTCGATCGTCCATGGCGTCGTGCGCCTCCTCCTCGGATGAGCCGACGCGCGGTCAGACCGACGGATTTCCACGAGTGACTGCCATGCTTCCGATCATCGACCGGGTGGCTCGACATGGCTCAGCCGTCGCCGTCCGCGACGGATTGGGCTCAGCCGTCGCCGTCCGCGACGGATTGGGCTCAGCCGTCGCCGTCCGCGACGGATTGGGCTCAGCCGTCGCCGTCCGCGACGGGATGGGCACGACGACCTACACCTCGCTTCTCGACCGCTCGGCGGCGCTGGCAGCGGCGCTGCTCGGTGGCCGTGGCGATCTCGCGGGCGAACGCATCGGGATCCTCGTCGAACCCGACGCGGCGTTCGTGGCGGCGCTGTGGGGTGTGTGGCGGGCCGGCGGGATCGCCGTGCCGCTGTCGCTCCATGCCACGGCCGACGAATTGGCCCATGTCGTCGCCGATGCCGGGATCGGCACCGCGCTCGCCGACGACCACCTCGCCGCCAGCCGCCAAGACGTTTTCGCACGCCGCGGAATGCGACTGCTCGATCCGCGCCGGGCCGCCGCGCCGGCCACGCCCCTCCCCGACGTCGACCCCACGCGCCCCGGTCTGATGCTGTTCACCAGCGGCACGACCGCGCGCCCCAAGGGGGTGGTGACCACTCACCGCTGCATCCAGGCCCAGATCGAATCGCTCGTCGCGGCGTGGCGCTGGAGCAGTGCCGATCGGATTCCCCTGTTCCTGCCGCTGCACCATGTCCACGGGCTGATCAACGTCGTGTCGTGCGCGGCGTGGGCCGGGGCGACGGTCACGGCACTGGGGAAATTCGACCCCGCGGAGGTATCGGCCGCGGTCGCCGCCGACGAGTTCACGCTGTTCATGGCGGTGCCGACGATCTTCGTCCGCCTGCTCGAGGCGCTCGACGGCCTCGCGGCTCCCGACCGGGCGCGTGTCGCGGCGGGATTCGGCCGGCTGCGGCTGGTCGTGTCGGGATCGGCGGCGCTGCCGGCCAGCGTGTTCGAGCGCTTCGCCACGATCACCGGGCAGCGGATCCTCGAGCGCTACGGGATGACCGAGATCGGGATGGCGCTGTCCAATCCCTACGACGGCCCGCGCCGCCCCGGCCATGTCGGCGGGCCGCTTCCCGGCGTCGCCGTGCGGCTGTGGAGCGACGCTTCCCGCGGCGCACCGCCGCCAGGCGAACCGGGCGAAATCCAGGTCCGCGGCGACACGGTCTTCGCCGGCTACTGGGGGCAGCCGGAGGCGACGGCGGCGGCGTTCGTCGACGGCTGGTTTCGGACCGGCGACGTGGCGGTGATCGAGGAGGGGTCGTACCGGATCCTCGGCCGGTCGAGCGTCGACATCATCAAGAGCGGCGGCTACAAGCTCTCGGCGCTGGAGATCGAGGCGGCACTGCTCGACTGCCCGGCGATCGCCGACTGCGCGGTCGTCGGCCTCCCCGACGACACCTGGGGGGAGACGGTGGCCGCCGCGGTCGTGCTCCGCGCTGGCACGGAACTGTCGCTCGAGGCAGTTCGCGACTGGGCCCGCCAGCGCCTGTCTCCCTACAAGCTGCCGCGTGCGCTCGTCTGCGTGGCGGCACTCCCGCGCAACGCCATGGGGAAAGTCACCAAGCCGGCAGTTCGCGAACTGTTCGACGCCACGTGAGCGCGTGACGCCACGTGACGCCGTGAGCCCAGCCAAGTGCGCAGTGCGTCACCGTGCAGGCGCCGGCCACAGGCCAAGGCGCCGGTAGAGATCGGCGAGCAGCCAGATCGGGCCGATGAGGAGGAACTTCACGTCGTCGAGAAACGACGGCTTCTTCCCCTCGATCGCATGGCCGATGAACTGCCCGACCCAGGCGACGACAAACACCCCCAGCGCCGCCCCCCACAGCGGCACCGGGCCGCGGGCCGCGAACATCCGGATCGCCGCCAGCGCCAGCGCCGAAAACAGCACCATCCCCACCGCCAGGCGCGGCGAGAGGCGGAGGTAAAACAGCGTCGCCAGCGCGACGACGATCACCGCCCAGTCGAGGCCGACACCTCTCAACAGGGCCGGGCAGGGAAGCGACGCGACCAGCGCCAGCACGCTGACGGTGATCGCCGGCACGCAGACCCAGTGGAACGCCTTGTTGATCGGGTTGCGGTGGCACTCGCCATAGGCGTCGAGCCACTCGCCGACGGTGCGTCGCGCGGCCACGGTCACTTCTCCGCGGGAAGCTGCCCGATCCACTCGCGCACCAGGGCCACCGCGTCGGCGTGGACGAGCTTCCGGCCCAGGCTCGGCATCATCACCGCCGGCTCGTCGGTCTCGAGGCGGTGGACGAGGATCGAGTCGTCGGGCTTGCCGGGGACGATGTCGTAGCGCCGGCCACCGGCGCCGCGCCCGGCGGCGACGGGGCTCTTCCAGACGCCGACGCGCGCCAGGTCTCCCTGCGAGCGGCGCAGGTCGAGGCCGGTCGTCCGGGCGCTGCCGGCGGGATTGTGGCAGTGGGCACAGTTGACCTCGAGCCAGCCGCGGGCCCGCTCGGCGACGGTTCCGGCATGGGGATCGAACGCCGCCGGCACGCTCGGCGCGCCCGCCGCGGGCAGGCCGGTCAACAGCCCCGCCTCGGCGAGCCGCGCGAGCTGATTGCCGCCGGCGGCATCGGGGAGGGAGCGGTTCATGTTGGCGGCGGTCGGTCCGAGCGGCTCGTAGGCCGGGCGCGACTGGCCGTGGGTCTGGGCGTGGCAGGAGAGGCACTGGTTGGCACCGGGCACTTCGTAGGAAAGCGTCGCCGTGCCCTCGTCGCCGGCGCCGCGCGCGATCTCCACCTGCCGGCCACCAAGGCACAACAGGGCGTCGTCCTGCGCGTCGTTCCAGAGGTAAGAGGCGCCAAACCAGCCGTCGGCGGTGCGCGCCTCGATCCGGGTCTCGACGAGGCGCTCGCCGCCGTCGGCCCCCGTACCGGGAAACGAGAACGTCTTCGCGATCAGCGTGCCGACGGGAAACTCCACGACACCCGACTCGCGGTATTCGATCGTGCCGCCGGCAGGCAGGCGGATGAACCGGCGCTTGTGGGAGTGGTCGGAAAACAGTTCGGTCGACAGCTCGTAGCGCACCACCCCCGGCGCCGGCTCCTGCCGGGCCGGTGGGCCGTCGAACAGGCCAAGCGCCGCCAGCGATGTCGGCAGCGACCGGTAGAAGCGCACCGCCGCGGGCACCTCCCGGCTCGGCGGATCCAGAGGGGCGAGTGTCACCGCCGGCAGGGCCGCGACATCGGCCGACAGCTCCGCAGGATCGGTCTTCGGCCGCGCGTTGCCCGTGATCAGGCTCAGCGCGTTGACCTCGGCGATCCGGAAGTTGGCGAACGTGGCGGCGCCGTTGGCAGCGAGGCGGAGGCGCGGCTTCGCCGTGCCGGGGGGCGTGACGCCGTCCCAGAGGATGTCGGGGAACTTCCGCCCCAGCAGCGGGCCGAGGAGCGTGGCCAGCTCCCCCTGTGGCTTGCCGCCGCCGCCGGAGATCCGGTTGCCGTGGATCGCGATCTCCTCCGGCACGGGATCGTAGGCGGCGTGGTCGAACTTCTTCCCCAGCGACGTGAAGGCGAGGACGAGCACGCTCGCCGACTGGTTGTCGACGATGTCGTTGTCGGTCACCTCGACCCGGTCGGTGGCGAGGATCATCACGCCGGTACCGGGCGGCACGGTCGCGACCATCGAACCGGGATCGGCGAAGTTGCGGTGGTTGTTGGCGACGGCCCGGTTGCGGAACACGCGCACGCCGCCGCCGTTGGCGACCGGGAGGCCGGGGAGGTCGAAGACGAGGATCCCGCCGGAGTTGTCACGGGCGAGGTTGTCGTGGACGTCGGCGGAGAGGGTGTTTTCGATTTCGATCCCGGCGACGTTCCGCTCGGCGAGGCAGCGGCGCACCACGACTCCCTTGCACTGGCCGACATACAGCCCGGCGTCGGCGGCGCCGATCGCCGTGCAGTCTTCCATGAGGACGTTTTCACACTGGACGGGATAGAGGCCGTAGGCGCCGTTGTCGGCCGAGGGCTCGCCGGTCCACTCGGCGCGGACGTCGCGGAGGATCACGTTCCTCGCGCCCAGGACCTTGACCGCGTCGCCGGCCGTGTCTTCGACGGCGAAGTGCTCGAGGACGAGGTTGTCGCCGGTGGCTTCGATGCCGTGCGATCCCCCCGACTGCCCGGCGAACGACAGGACCGTCCGGGCCGAGCCGCGGCCGCGGACGGTGATCGAGTCGGCGACGAGGTCGAGCTGGTGGGTGAGGCTGTAGACCCCTTCCTCGAGCTGGATCACGTCGCCCGGCGTGGCGTCGACGAACCGCTCCTGGAGCCGCGCCTGGGCGTCGGGGCCAGGCGCGATCACGAACCGGCGGCCCGGCTCGGAGCCGGTGGCCGATACCGGGATGGCGAGGGCGGCGGCGAACGCCACGATCCGCGCTGCCGAAACTACGACACTTCTGTTCACGGTCGACATCCTCGTGGGATCGCGGGCTCGATCTCGCGCCGCGGCTCAGGGCCGCGCCGCGGCGGCGCGGTGCGGCGCCGGCCGTGGCTCGCCGGGATGGTAGGCCGGCCCGGCATGCCGGTCGATCTCGTCGGCGGTGAACAGCGACGGCTTGTACTCGCCGGCGGCATACAGCGGCGCCTGGTCGAACCAGTGGGGCGACTGCGGGTCGCCCGACTGCCCGAACTGGAGCACCGTCCGGGCCCGGATGCCGTCGCCCAGTTCGACGACGCCGACGTAGCTGTGGCCGGCGACGCCGTAGCGCCGCTTCTGTCCGGCCTGCGGCCGGGTGTAGAAGTTGAACACGATCCCCACCGGCCCCGGCGACCCCGCCACGGGGAGGCTCGGCTCGTCGTCGCTGAACGCCCCACGCCCCTCCATGTCGATCTCCGAGCCGTGGATCCGCTGGAGGCGGTTGATCTCCCCCCACTTCACCTGCCAGGTACCGAAATCCTTTTCCAGGTCGGCGACCGTCGCTTCAAGCGCCCGGAGGCGCGGCGAATTGAGCAGGTCCATCTTCTGCACCATCTGCATGACGCGGTCGAACGTGAGGACGAACAGCGTCATCGGCACCGACTCGACCGTGCTGACGCAGTCCCAGGTCCGCAGCGCCTCGACTGCCGGGCCGAGCTTCTCGGCACGGGCCGCGTCGGTCTTCTTGACCGCGTCGTACTCGGCGACCAGCTCCGGCACGCGCGCTTCGGCTTCGATCACGCGCGTGTCGAACCCGGCCCGCGCCCAGGCATCGAAATCGAATGGCTCGGTCGCCCCGAGGATCCGCCGCGAGATCCGCGCCCGGCCGTTGTCGCGGTCACGCTCGCCGATCATGTATTTCGGGAACCGGGCCGCGGCGGGGTTTTCGTCGGTCGCCCCGGCGGCCAACTCGCGGCCGTGGGGCACGGTCGTCAGCGGGCCCTGGTTGCAGTTCTGGAGGAAGCCGCACGTGGGGTTGGCAAGCTGCGGCAGTTCGTCGAGCGTGTGGTAGCCCTGCCAGTCGGTCCGCGGGTCGGCGCCGTCGACCGGCCTGGTCCAGTCGAAGGCCGGGTCGCGCTTCGGGATCGCCCCGTTGTAGACGAAGAAGATCTCGCCGGCAGAGTCGGCGACGAGGCAGTTGAACATCGGCACGTCGCAGTGGGCCAGCGCCTCCTTGAACTCGGCCACGTTCCGCGCCTTGCCCATCGCCTGCCACTGTTCGAGCGTGCCCCCCTCCTCGAATTTCGCCAGCCGGAGGGCGAGCGGCTTCCCCGCGCGGACCGCGACGATCGGGCCATGGTGGGTCTTCGTGAACCGGAACGTCCGCGGGACGACCGCGCCGTCAGTGAGCACGCCGATCGTGTCGGTCCATGATTCGAGCGCCCGGCTGCCGTCGCCATGCCGGTAGCGGGCCGGATCCTGCGGATCGACGGCGATCTCCCAGACGTCGGCGATGTCGGGCTCGTTGACGGTGTGGCTCCAGGCGAGGTGCTCGTTGTGACCGAGCGTGGGAAACGGCGAGCCGAAGAAGCAGGCGCCGAGGAGGTTCCAGCCCTCGGCGCTCGTGAGATGCCCCTCGTACCACTGCCCCGGTCCGAAGAACGGCTGGTGCGGATTGATGAACATCAGCGCCTTGCCCGACGCCGACTTCCGCGGCGCGACGGCCCACATGTTGGAGCCGACGTGGGCCGCCAGCAGGTCGGCCTCGGCGTCGGCCTCGGCCAGCCGCGCGACATGGTCGAGCGTGGCGGGGAGCAGCCCGACCGGGCCATCGCCGTCGGCACGGACTTCCTTCACGGCGGCGAGGATCTCGCGCGGCGCGAGGCCGCTTTTGCGGTAGATGAACGACTGGTAGAGCATGAAGCGCCGGAACGCCGGCACGTGCCAGCCCTCGAAGCGCGTGATCAGCCGCGGCCGGACCTCGGGATGGGTGTCGAGAAACCAGTTTAGCCCTTCGGCGGCGGCGTCGAACAGCGCCTTGCCGGCCGGTGAGGCGGCGGCGTATTCGTCGTGCGACAGCCGGCCGATCCCCAAGGCGCGGTTGACCAGATCCGCCGGCAACTCCCCCTCGCCATAGACTTCCGCGGCGCGGCCGATGGCCCGGAGGTAGCTGTCTTCGATCTGCCAGAAATAGTCCTCGGCCTGCGCGTAGAGAAATCCGAACACACAGCCGGCGTCGGTCGGGGCCGAGACGTGCGGCACGCCGTAGGCATCGCGGCGGATCGTCACGGTCCGGGCAAGCTCCCGGGCCCGCTCACTGGCCACCGGCTGGCGGTCCTCGACCGCCGGCGCCGCCCGGTCGACGACCGTCTGGGCCCAGGCAGCGGGCGCACCGAGACCGGCCGCGACGGCGACCGCCGTGGCGACGCCCCAGGCGTTGCCCCTGCTCCGACTCGCCGCGCCATGACCGTGCCGTTGCATCCGGATCCCCCTTTCGCTGCGGGCGCCGCCTCGACCGATCGGCACGGCGCTCGCGCTCGGACCGTTCCCCATCGCCCTGACATCGCGACTATATCCGAGGCCGTCGGCTCGGCTCAACGCGGCCTGCCCTGGCCCCCCTCGGGTCACCACCCGATCGAAAGCCGCCCGCTTCCCCGCACCGGCACGATCAGCGAGCGCTCGGCGGCAAGGACCGTCGGTGTCAAGGACACGCCGTTCCACGTCACGCTCCGCGGCGGCGGCACACGGGAGAGGAGCACGCGGCAGCCGTCGTCCGGCCACGTCGCCAGCTCCAGGTCGATGCGCTCGTCACTGGTGCGCTGCGACACCGTCGCTCCCGCCACGTGGACCAGCCCCCCGGCAGCCCGCCCGGCGGCGAGGCGCGTGACGGAGTACAGCGGCGTCGCGTTGAATGCATCGGCGAGGCTCGCCTGGAGCGTGCCGGGGTTGATCGCCGGGCCGTCGCCGCGCCCCTCGGCGAGGAGCCAGAAATCGGGGAGCAGGCCGCCGCGGCCGCGGGCGTCGTCGCGCGGAAACGTCATCGCCAGCCCGCAGCGCGTGATCCCCGCGGCGAGCGTGCCCCACGTGTCGCCCTGCTCGCCGTCGATCCGGGCCAGGTCCACGAGCGCTGCCGCGTAGACCAGCCCGCACCACTGCACCGGCTGGCCGATCCAATTGGGCGCGGTCCAGTGGGTCGCGCCGATCACGCCGGTCGTCGCGTAGATCCCCACCGCCGCCGGCGTCGGTGGGTCGAGGACGACCATCGTCGCCCCGCGCCACGCCCACTCGCGCGCCCTGGCGAGGTGATGCCCGTCGCCGGAGAGGAGATGGCCGAGGACGAAGCAGCGCACGAGGCGCGCCGCGGCGAGGATGTCGGGGGCGTGGAGGGGGATCTCCCAGGGCTGGGCACCGCGGGGAACGCCGCGCGGATGGTCGGCATCGAGCGCGGCCAGGGCCGCGAGCGCCGCCGCGATCGCCTGCTCGTCGCCGGTGAGCGTCGCCTGCTCGAGCAGCGCCTCGACGGCGATCGCGGTCAGGCCGTTGCAGTGGTCGGCACCGAGCGTGGCCGCGAGGTCGTCGGCTCCCGGGGCATACCGGGCCCGGCCCCCCTGCTCCGCCAGTCGCGCCGCCCCACGCATCACGCTCGGCGCCGCCGCGCGGACGACACGCGGCAGATCGCCGATGACCAGCGGCCCCACCGGCCGCCCCGCATGCCCGACACCCGACAGCGCCAGGGTGTCGGCCGGCAGCGCCACGATCGCCTCGCGCGCGGCTGTCTCGAGGCGCGCGGCAAGCGCCTCGTCGGCGACGTGCCGCGAGAGCCAGCCCATGAACACCGGCGCGTCCTCGGCAGGCTGCGGGGGGAACGACTCCCCCCACACCGCATGGCGCCAGCGCGTGCCGTCGCGCGCGGCCGAATCGAGCCAGCCATGGGCGAGCAGCCGGCTCGCCGCGGCGAGGCCGGTTGCCGGCGCGTCGGGTGGGCCGACCGGAAACGCCGGCAAGCCGTCGCGGGCGACACGGTCGGCAAGCGCCAGGGCCACGTCGTCGCCAGGGCCACCGCGGAGGCGCACGCGCTGCGCCAGTGGCTTGTCCGGGGCCAACTCGAGCACACGCTGCACCGCCACGCTTCCCTGCTCCCGCCACGGGCCGACGGCCGGCGACCACAGCCCGAGCAGGTGGGCGCCGGAGTCGAACGTCCGGTCGGGGGAATCCAACAGCGGCGACGCGGCGACGTCGCCGGGAAACCAATCGACCGCCAGCCAACGCCCGCGCGCCGCCAGGACCAGCATCCGGCTACAGACCGTGGTGGGATCGACGAGGCGCCGATCGGCGGCCGCCCCGCGGATCTCCGCCTCGCTGCCACTCGGCTCGTCCTCGAGATACTCGACACCCGGCAGGAGCGCCTCGGTCTTGCGTGGGCCGAACGAGCCGACACCGGCGACGAGCGACAGCCAGGGCAGATGGACGACGTCGCGCGGCCGGTCGACCGTGACGGTGGTCACGATCTCGACCGCCCCGGCGGCGGCACGGATCGCGCGCTGGAATCGCCAGGTCGCCGGATCGGTGCCGCCGTCGCGGTGCTCGGCAGTGAGCACGATGCCGTCGCCGTGCCGCACGAGCTGCACCTGCTCGGGATCGACAACCCGGCAGGCGCTGCCGTCCCACCAGGCGATCCGGTCGTCGGGCACCGTCGTCGCCAGGCTCTGGCCGTCGACTTCGACGGCCAGCGCGTTCCAGCACAGCGGATCGACGAACAGCGCGATCGACCCCGCGGCGACGCGTTCGACCGCGGCGGGCAGCTCGAGGGCCTGCGGCCGCACCGGAAGCGGCGGGCGGATCGAGAGCAGCGGCTCGACGGAGAGATCGACGACCACGGCGCGCGGCGTGCCGGCCGGCGGATCGAGCCGGAAGCGCATCCGCTCCGCGAGCCGCGCGACCGTGGCCACGAGCGTGCCCGGTTCCCCCGCCAGCGGCACGAGCGGCGCCGCCGCATCCTCGGTGAAGGTCTTGTCGGCGGCGGCGACGTACAGCCGCCACGGGGCGCCGTCGACGGCGGCGGTGCGGAGGCGCACTGCGAGGCGCCCGCCGTCGGGCACCGCGACGGCAGGGCCGACGACCCACGGATCCTCCCCGGAGCAGGCGATCGGGAGGCCGGCGGGACCGGCGCCCCCGATCGTCGCGTTGCCGTTGCCGCGCCACCCGTGACCGGGGCGGGTGAAATCGGCGACGACCGTCGGCGCGGCGGCGGCGGCATGGGCCCAGACGACTGCCAGCCCCGCGAGCATGCGTAGCACCGTCGTCATCGTGACTCCCCATGGCCAGCGTGCGCCGGCGCCGCGATCGTCGACTGACACCCTCACGCCCCGGCGCCGCCGATCGCCACCACCGTACGGCCGACGACACTGCCGGACAGCAGCGGGGCGAACGCCCCGGGCAACTCCGCCAACGGAATCGTCCGTGGGGCGATCCGGCCGAGGTGACGCGGCCGCAGGTCGCCGCCGAGGCGCCGCCAGACCGTGAGCCGCGTCGGCCGCGGCGTCTGCGCCGAGGCAATCCCGAGGAGATCGACGCCGCGGATGATCAGCGGCATCACCGTCGTGTGCAGCTCGCTCCCGCCGGCCATCCCGACGGCGGCGATCGCCCCGCCGGGGCCGACCGAGCGCGTGAGCCAGGCCAGCAGCGGACCGCCGACGTTGTCGATCGCCGCGGCGTAGCGCGCCTGCTCGAGCGGCCGCGTGCCGAGGTCGAGGCTCGCGCGCGGAATGACCTCGGCGGCGCCCAGCGCCCGGAGGTGATCGGCGGCATCCGGCTTGCCCGTGACGGCGACGACCCGGTAGCCGCGCGCCGCCAGCAGGTCGATCGCCACGCTCCCCACGCCGCCGCTGGCGCCGGTGACGACCACCGCGCCTGCCCCGCGCTCGAGGCCCTGCTGCTCGAGGCGGTGGATCGCCAGCGCCGCGGTGAACCCGGCCGTCCCCAGCGCCATCGCGGCGTGGGAATCGAACCCTTCCGGGAGGGCGACGACCCAATCGCCGGGCACGCGGGCGAACTCGGCGTAGCCGCCGTCGTGGGTCTCGGAGAGCCCGCAGCCGGTGACGAGGACCTCGGCCCCTTCGCGCCAACGCGGATCGGACGAGGCGACGACCGTGCCGGCGAGGTCGATCCCGCCGACGAGCGGAAAGCGCCTGAGGATCTTCCCGGCGCCGGTGGCGGCCAGCGCGTCTTTGTAGTTGACGCCCGAGTGGCGGACGCGGATCACGACGTCGCCGGGCGACAGGTCCTCGAGCGCCAGCGTCTCGTAGCGCGCGGCGACGCCGCCGTCGGCCTGGTGGATCCGGTAGGCGGTGAAGCGGGAGAACATGCGCACGCGGTCGTTGGCCCGGGGGGCAGCCGGCTTCCGCGCGGCTCAGCCGAGGTCGAGGACGCGCCCTTCGGAGAGCTTGATCGGTCGGTCGAGCCGGTCGCGGAGGACCGTGTCGGGGGGGACGCCGAGCGCGGCGTACATCGTCGCCAGGACGTCGGCCGGCGTTACCGGTGTGTCGGCGACCTCGGCCCCCTTGGAGTCGCTGGCGCCGACCACGCGGCCGCCCGCGACACCGCCGCCGGCGAGGACCGTGGTGTAGGCGTTGGGCCAGTGGTCGCGGCCGGCGTCCTTGTTGATCGTCGGCGTGCGGCCGAACTCGCCGGTGTTGACCACCAGCGTGTCGGCGAGCAAGCCGCGCTCGGCGAGATCGGCGACGAGCGCCCCGAACGCCCGGTCCATCGGCGGCACGATCTGGCGATACCGGCCGAGCAGGCCACCGTGCGTGTCCCATTCCTGGTTGAACGCGTTGTAGGCGACGAACTGCACGCCGGCCTCGGCGAGGCGCCGGGCGAGGAGCAGCGACTGGCCGATCTTCGTGCGCCCGTAGCGGTCGCGCGACGCGGCCGGCTCGTCGGCCAGGTCGAGCGCCCGGCGCACGCGGCCGTCGGTGACCAGGTCATAAGCGCTCGCCGCGAGCTGGTCGTAGCGCGTCGCGAGCTGCCGCTGGAGCAGCCGCGCGGCCGAATCGAGCCGGCGCGAGAGGTCGAGGCGCCGGGCGAGCCGGGGGCCGGTCATCCCGTCGGCGAGCGACAGCGACAGCGGCTTGAACGCCGGCGCGGCCGGATCCCCTTCGATCACGAACGGGTCGTGGACGGCGCCAAGGAAGCCGCCGTATTGCCCCGGCATCCGGTTGGAGGGACCGGGGATCGACAGCCAGTTGGGAAGCGACACGGCGCGCGGCACGCCGGGGACGGGGGCTTGGAGCGCGTCGAGGACGGCGGCCGGGCCGGGAAAATCGTCGGAGTGGGCCTCACGGTCTTGGTCGGGCTGGGCGGTGGACCCGGTGAGCGTGACGTAGGTCCCGGCGATGTGGTTGCTGAACCGGTGCGTCATCGAGCGGATCACGCACAGCCTGTCGGCGACCGCCGCGGAGGCCTCGAGCAATTCGCCGAACTGGATCCCCGGCACGGCCGTCGCGATCGGGCGGAACGGCCCGCGGATCTCGGCGACGGCCAGCGGCTTGGGGTCCCAGAGGTCGATGTGGCTGGCGCCCCCCTGGAGGAGCATGTAGATGCAGCGTGCCGCTCGGGGGCTCGCCGCGGTCCCGGCCGCCGCAGTCGCGCGGCGAGAGCTCGAGCCGGCGCCGATCCCGGCAAGGACGCTCACGCCGCCGATCCGCACCAGCTCGCGCCGTCCGCACCGCACGCCGTCGGCCCACCCGTCGCCCATCGCGGTCTCCTCGCCGTGAGAGCCGATCCTACCCCCGCCGCCGCCGCGGAGTCGAGGCGGAGCAGGTGCGACGGTCGAACCGTGACAGCGAACCACACGCGGTCGGGGCGACCACCTCGGACCACGGAGCCGCTCACTCCCCGCGCGGCGCCGGGCGGTACCACTCGCCGCGGAGCCAGTCGGCGACCAGCCCGATCTGCTTGGCCGACAGCGGCGGCGTCGCCCCCTCGTCGGCCGTGCCGAAGCGCGGCATCCGGTCGTTGGAATCTCCGTAGAAGCGCTCGTGCGTCGGGTCGGTGACGATCCCCACCAGCCACTCGCGCGATCCCCAGCCGGTGAGGTCAGGCGCGCTGCCCGCGGCAGTGCCGTTGCCATGGAACGTGTGGCACGAGCCGCAGCGGTCGCCGTCGGCGACGAGCGCACGCCCGCGCTCGATCACGGCACCGTCGATCCCGGCAGCGTTCCCCGCCTCGGCGGTCAGCGCCGCCGCCACCGCCTCGACGTCGGCCGGCGGCCAGGCGGCGCTGTCGGTGAGGTCGTTCTGCACGAACGACACCATGTCCCCCTCCTTGTGTGCCGTGTTGCCGAAATAGGCCGGGCCGGCCACCTGCCCGGGATCGAGCAGGCCCTTCATCCAGGCGACCGTGCCGAAGCCGTGGAGGTTCGCCGCCGAGCTGTTCGCGAGCACGCCCTCGGCCGTCGGGGCGGCCGGATCGACGTGGGCGTGGCAGCTCGCGCAGTGCTGCTCGAAGATCCGCGGCCCCTGGGTCGCCGGGTCGCTGCGGAGCAGGTCGAGCATCCCGGCGGGCGGGATCCGTTCCGGTCGGCCGGCCAGCTCCACGGCGCGGTGGGCCTCGGCATGGGCGGCGTCGACCGCATCGAGGAAGTCCTGCGAGTGGCGGGCGGCATCCCACTGGCGCTTGCGGGCGGCGAACGCCGCCAGCTTCGCCGGGTCGTTCCCCAGTTCGGCGGCGAGCTTCGCCTCGTCGCCGCCGGTGCGGTCGAGGAGCTGTTTGACGTCGGCGAGCGCCGCGGTGTCGGTCCAGCGGACGGCGTAATCCTCGCGCCACGCCAGTGCCGTGAGCACTCCCGCGCCGGCGAGCAGGCCGAGCGTGAAGGCGATATTGAAGCCGTGGCCGAGCCGCCAGCGCCCGATGATCGGCATCAGGAACATCGCCCCCATCACCAGCCCCGGCACGACGATCGCGCCGAAGAACTCGCCGCTGGCCCCCTGCCCCTCGAACAGCTTGAGGAACTGGAACAGGAACAGGAAATACCACTCCGGCCGCGCCGCGGCGTAGGGCTCGGAGGGATCGGCCGGGGCTCCGAGCTCGGCGCCCAGCGCCCCAAACTCGATCGGCCTGCCGTCGAGCACCGCGCGGAGCGCCGGCACGAGGATCACGCCGAGGACGACCGCCATCACCGCCAGGCAGGCGACGGCGTCCTTGAGCACCTGATCGGGCCAGAACAGCGCGTCGGGCTTCGTGAACGGCCGCTTCGCGCACAGCCCGTGCTTGCGGAACAGCGCCAGGTGGAGGGCGAGCATCACGACCAGCGTGCCGGGGAGGAACCCGGCGTGGAGCGCGAAAAAGCGCGTCAGCGTGTGGTGGCCGTAGTCGGGGCCACCGACGACCACCTGCTGCAGCGCCGGGCCGATCAGGGGCACCAGCCCGGCGAGATTGGTCGCCACGCGCGTCGCCCAGTAGCCCTTCTGGTCCCAGGGGAGCAGGTAGCCGGTGAGCGCCATCCCCAGCACGAGCATCATCAGGACCAGGCCGAGCCAGAAATTGACCTCGCGCGGCGCGCGGTACGCGCCGTCGATCACCACCTGGAGCAGGTGGAGCGCGAGCAGCACGACCATCGCCTGCGCCACCACGTGGTGGATCCCGCGCACCAGCCAGCCGCCGGCCATCTCGTGCTGGATGTAGTACACGCTCTCCCAGGCGGTCTGGGCCCCGGGGGAGTAGCTGCTCCAGAGGACGAGGCCGGTGATCACCTGCGTCATGAACGCGAACACCAGCGTGCTCCCCCACACGTAGCGCCAACGGGCGCCGCCGGGGACGCGCTCGTAGAGCGCCTCATGGACCAACGCCCGGTAGCCGGTGCGGTCGTCGAAAAAGTCGGCGAGCCGGCCGAGCAGACCGCGCTGCCCGGGAGAGGAGTGCCGGGTGGTGCTCATGGCCGGGCCTGCTTCTCGGCGACGCCGGTGTAGAAGTTCTGCCACAGGACCTCGACCTCACCCCCCGCGGCGACCCGGCACTCGAGCTCGTCCATCGCCCGGGGGCTGGGGCTGGGGTGGACGATCCCGCCGTCGATCGCGAACCGGCTGTTGTGGCACGGGCAGCGGAAGCACTTTTCCTGGGCGTCGACCTCGATGAAGCAGCCGGCGTGGGGGCAGGTGGCGGACAGGGCCTGGACGGAGTCGGAACCGGGCGCGCGCCGCAGGTAGACCGCGCCGATCGGTTCGGCGGCGAACCCGGTCCAGGCGTCGGTGCGATCGGCGACGACCGGGAACCGGCGCGGCAGGCCGTCGTCGGGGACCGCCTCGATGTCGGCGACCGGGCGGAACGCCGCCGCCGCCCCCTTCCGCCGGAGCGGGTCGAGAAACGTCCACGCCCCGGCGATCACGGGAGGAAGCGTCGCCAAGCCTCCGCACGCGAGCGCGGCCAGGCGCGTGAACAGATCGCGGCGCGGCGTGGGATCGGGGCGGGAGGCCGCAGGCGAACCGTGGTGGGGCGATCCCATGGGGAGTCTCCGGTGGGCCGCGCCAACAGGCGCTGCCCGGCGGGCCAACAGTGTACCGTTGGCGAGGGGGTGCGGTATGCCGACGACTCAGCGCCGCTCGCGGCCGGCACCGCCGGTGCGCGGCCGACCGCCGGCCGGCCGCCCCGCCAGCGCGCGGAAGATCTCGCCGACCGAGTGGGTCGCCTCGAGCGGATGCCGGAGAGGCCGTTCGTAATCGACGGCGTAACTGTTGCAGCGCCCCTGCTTGGTGCGGACGACGTAGCCGTCGCGGACGAGGTCGCTGACGATCCGGTGCGCGGCACGTTCGCCGATCCCCACCAGCGCGGCGATCTCGGCCAGCCGGACATCGGGGTTCTGCCCGATGCAGACGAGGACGTGGCCGTGGTTGGTGAGGAACGTCCACGCCGGACCGGCCTCCGGGCGGGGGGCATGCGGCGACGTGCGTGCGGAACGGGACGCCATCAGGCCATCTTAGCTTTTTCCTGGTCTCAATTGACCAGCTTTTCGATACATGTATTATGGGACATGATTTCCATGCCCAGAGGAGACGTGGCCATGACCGCTCGGATCACGCTTCGGACGGCCGCATCACGACCGGCGATCGAGAGCCGTGTCGCGACACTGGCGGGAAACGGCCCGTTTTCCGTCCGCGACATCTCCCCCCGCGAGGCGGAGACGTGGACGCTCACGCTCGGGCCGAGCCGGCCGGGAATGGCGATTGGCTTCGGCAAGGTCGCCGAGCTGCTCGTCCTCCTCGGCCGCGAATTCGACGTCGCGGCGGTCGACTGCACAGCCGATGAGGCGCTGGCGGTGGCCAGCTGACCTCCGTTTTCCATTCCCTGACCGACGAAATCCCCTCCACGGAATCCTGTTCATGGCGCGGCATGCAGTGACGGTGATCCCCGGCGACGGCATCGGCCCGGAGTGCGTCGGCGCGGCGACGGCGATCGTCGACGCCACCGGCGTGGGGATCGACTGGATCGAGCGGCACGCCGGCGAGCGCGTGTTCCGCCAGGGGATCGCCTCGGGCGTCCCGCCGGAGACGATCGATTCGATCGCGCAGACGCGCGTCGTCCTCAAGGGGCCGCTCGGCACCCCGGTGGGGTTCGGCGAGAAGTCGGCCAACGTCACGCTCCGCAAGCTGTTCGAGACGTTCGCCAACATCCGTCCGGTCCGCGAGTTGCCCGGGGTGACGACGCCGTTCTCCGGCCAGGGGATCGACCTGGTCGTCGTCCGCGAGAACGTCGAGGACCTGTACGCCGGGATCGAGCACATGCAGACGCCCGACGTCGCGCAGTGCCTCAAGCTGATCAGCGCCAAGGGGTGCGAGAAGATCGTCCGGACGGCGTTCGAATACGCCCGTGCCGAGGGGCGCGGCTCGGTGGCCTGCGCCACCAAGGCCAACATCATGAAGCTCACCGAAGGGGAGCTGAAGCGGACGTTCGAGCGGATCGCTCCGGAATACCCCGACATCCGCGCGTGGCACGTGATCGTCGACAACTGCGCCCACCAGCTGGTGAAGAAGCCGGCGCAGTTCGACGTCATCGTGACCACCAACATGAACGGCGACATCCTCAGCGATCTGACCAGCGCCCTGGTCGGGGGCCTCGGCTTCGCCCCGTCGGCAAACCTCGGCAACGGGATCGCGATCTTCGAGGCGGTCCACGGCTCGGCGCCCAAATACGCCGGCAAGGACGTGATCAACCCCACCGCGGTCGTGCTCTCGTCGGTGATGATGCTCAAGCACCTCGGCGAATTCGCCGCCGCCGCCGACGTCGAGCACGCCGTCCTCGTCACGCTCGCCGACGGGAAGCTCACCGGCGACGTCGTCGGCTACGACAAGGGGGTCGGGACGAAGGATTTCACCAGGGCCGTGATCGCCAACCTCGGCCGGCGCGCCGCCGGCTGGAAGGTGCGCGAGTCGAAGCCGATCCGGATTCCGACCGTGAGCCGCGATCCGGTGTTTCGCGCCGCGAAGACGAAGGAGGTCGTCGGCGCCGATATCTTCGTCGACAGCCCGCTCGACCCGGCGGCCCTCGGCCGGTCGCTCGAGGCGCTCGCGACGACCGGCCCGCTGAAGCTGAAGATGATCTCCAACCGGGGCACGAAGGTCTATCCGGAGGGGAACCCGGCGATCGACTGCGTCGCCCACAACCGCTGCCGGTTCGTGAGCCGCTCCGGTCAGCCGGTCGCGTTCGACGACGCCCTGTCGCTGGCGCGGCGCGTCAACGAAGCCCACGAGGTGTGCCACGTCGAGCGACTGCTCTCGATCGACGGCAGCAACGGCTTCACGAAGGCCCAGGGGGAGGACTGAGCCCGGTCGGGGCGGTCAGTGGTCGTCGTCGACCTGCGCGGCCCGCCACAACTCGCGGAACGTGGCGGCGACATACGGGTTGAGGGAGTCGGCGTAGTCGAGCGGCAGGTGATTGACCCGGATCAGCGCGATCACGTCGGCGAGATCCTGCGGGCGGTGGGCTGCCGTCATGCCGCTGGCGAGTTTCAACTCCAGCAGCGTGTCGAGCGCCACGTACGGGATGCCGTCGGCACCGACCTCCGCCACGGTCTCGGGTGCCGGAAATGCCACCGGTTTGGGCCGTCCGTCGCCGGGATAGTCGCCGACGATCAGCGTGTCGATCTTCACGCCGTGGACCGTGTCGCGGAAATTCTTCGAGCCTTCGCCGAGTCGAGCCAGCCGAGGCCGGCATGCCGCTCCTTGAAACGCGCGAGGTCCTCACGGCGGATGAGGATGCCGATGTCGGCCGTCGTCCGCCGGTGGCCATGGGCATTGGCGGCCATCGCCCCGGCGATCGCGAACGGGATCCCCATCTCGGCAAGCGCCTGCGTGAGGCGCCGCATCGCCTCGTGGATCGGGGATTGCGCCATGAAAAACCGATCGGCCGCGCGGGCGACGTCGAGGATCGGAACGGGCATGATGGCTGATATCCAGGATCCCCTGACCGTATCCCCGACGACGGGCGCCGGTCAATCGCCGGCGCCCCCGTGGCCTGGGCATACCGGCAGCGGCCGAGGCTCCCCGCGCACGTCACGTCCCGGTGGCGGGCCGAAGCCGCACCACCGGGCCGCTTGGAAACCGTCTGAACGCAGGCCGTGCCTCAGCCGCGCCGGCGGCGCAGCCGGCGCTCGAACAAGCCAAGGGCGCCGGTGACCATTGCCAGCACGCCCGTCGCACTCGCCGGGTCGATCTCCGGCACGGTCGTCACCAGGGCGATCTGGTTGCCGCCGAGGTAGTTGTAGTCGATCGAATAACCGCTCGGCAGACCGTTGACCGCGGTGAACGTGCCACCGGCGAGCGACAGATACTTCGCGAACACCAGATCACCGACAGGCGCGTTTACCACGTTGAACGTCACGCTCGACAAGGCGCCGAGAGTGAGCGTGTCCGACGAGCCGTCGAGGAGCCCGACCGAGGAACCGTCGACGTTCACCTTCAGGTCGCCCAGGAGCGAGAACCCACCCGTGAACGTCGACGTGCCGGGGCTGTCGGCGAATCCCAACTCCACGACCGAGCCGACGGCGCCGGTCGCAGGGCCGATCACGGTGCCGGCGTCACCGGCGAGTGTCTGACCGGCCGCGACTACGTAGCCGCCGGTGACTGCCGAGACGTCGAACGTGGCCGCCCCGAACAGCAGCGTCCCGCTCTGCGCGATGCTCGCCGACGGGCCGAGGGCCAGCGTGCCGCCGATCGACACGGTGGGACCGGTGTAGCTGTTCGATCCGGTGAAGGTCGTGTTGCTCTCAAAGTTGTAGACGAGGAGCGGTCCGCTCATCCGGTTGGGCACGTCGAGGTTGGCGGCACTGTGGGTGAACAACACCACGCCACCGCCGTCGGCAGTATTAGAGCCGAGGTTGCCGTTGATCGTGGCAGTGCTCTTGAGGAATCCGGGGGCGACGGGGTTGGTGCCCGTGCTCCCGATGAGCAGACTCCCGCCGCCGACCAGTTGCCCGCCGTGCCCCACGCGGCACTGGTAGCGCCAGTCCAGTAGGTGTCGGCCGCGTGGGCGACCGGTGCGAGAAAGAGAAGGAACGCGATAGCAACCGCACTCTCGCTTTTGCGCGCACGGCGGCCCGCACGGAAAAGACTGCTCGACGATCGACTGGACATCAGCGGCTCCTTGAAAAGAAACGATGAATTGGCAGGTGAATGGGGAAACGGACACGAAAACGAATCGAAGACGGTGGGGCCTGAGGACGCGCGACGGGGCAACCCCGGCGCGCGGCACTCCGGCGGATCAGGGGGGCGGTCCCGCGGCGCGCGGCCGGGCACGACGCACCCCGGGTGGGCCGTGCGCGGTCGCCCCCGCTCGGGGCGACGACCCACGAGTTCGGCTGGTCCGGCGCGCAGACGCACCCTGTGTGGAGAACGACGGCGAGCGATCATCAAGGGCTCTTGGCATGGGGCATGACGCCGCCACTGCCAGCACCCGCGCACGCGTCCACGGCGCGCCCACTGCTGCCGCCAAACCTCCCTCTCGCGCGGCCGGAAGCCGGGATCACCACGTCCTGGCACCGTCGCCGCGCGTGCCTGCATGCCAGCCAATGCCAGGCTGGAGACAGGCCACGGGAACGAACGCCGGTCGGGGATCGGGCAGGTCCGCCAGGGCGTTGCTCACGCAGGGAGCAACGAATCAGCGAACAACCGCTTCACGCCACGAGGAGAAAGTCGCTTGGCAACGGCTAGCAGGCCGGAGCAAACGCTTGTGCGGGTGCTTGCAGGAGCGGTTCCAGAACTTCCCGAAATACCCGGCCCTGCAAAAACCGTGGCAGGTACGACGGGGGACCTGGAGATGTGACCAAAAGCCTTCGGAGCGCCAACCCCCTCCGTGGAACGATTCGCGTGCCGTTCCTTCCCGGGTTTTCACCGGCAGTCACGTCATCCCAGATCCCACGCGCCGGTGAACACCGCATAAAAGCCGAGCAACGCGTTGGTCGTGGCGTGGGCGACGATCGCGTCGACCAGTTTCCGCCTGTGGTAGAGAGCCGCGGCAAAGGCGACGCCCGCGAGCGTGGCCGGAAACCAGAGTTGCACCCCGTGGAACAATCCAAATGCCAGCGACGACCCCAGAAACGACACCCAGGTGAACGAGCCGATCGGCACCTGCTCGGCATCCTCGGACATCAGCCGCCGCGCGAGGAACCCGCGGAAAGCAAGCTCCTCGGCGATCGGGACCAGGATCATGTAGCCGATGAATCGCATCAACAGCCACGCCGATCCCCAGCCGAGCCCGAGCTGGGCCGGATCGAGGCTGGCGGCCGTCTCGGGATCGGATGGCGCAAGCAGCATCCACATCACGCACGTCAGCCCGCCGAGCGCGACCGCCACCGGCGATAGCGTCGCCTCCCGCCAGCGGAACTCGTGCCGGAGGTTCCACAGGACGGCGGCGATCGCGATCACGCGGAGCGGATACCCCTTGCTCAGCGTGCCTTTCTCGGCGAACAGCTCGGTGAGGATCGTCGAAGCGAGCATCGCGAGGAACGGAAACAGGCAGGCGGCCACCGTCGGACCGTACGTCGGCGCCGTGGCCGACGCCGCTCGGACAGCCGCGGCTGTCGCCGCCGTCGAACCCGGAACCCCGCCCGTCGCGTGTTCGTCCTCGACCGGCAGCGTGAAAAACGGCATCCGCGATGCGGCGGCGATGATCCCCAGACCGACGACGAGAAACGCCACCCAGCCGGCCTGCGAGTGGAAGCCGTCGACGGCGATCTCCGGTGAGATCCAGATACCGACGAGGATCAGGGCGGTGATCCGCACGATATTCGACAGGAAGATCAAACCGATCCCGAGCGGAAACAGGAGGAACGACTGGGGAAACCGGTGGAGTCTCCTGAACCACCACAGATAGCCCGAGAACAGGAGGATGATCAGCCCGATCCCCTGGTAGCCGCTGCAGCCACCGTTCACCTTGACCGTGAAACCCTCGATGCCGATCGCCATCGGCTCGGGTCGAATGACCGGGGCCCCGGCGAAAGGACCGAGGAGGAATTCGACCGCGTTGACGGTCGGACCGCCGGTCAGGTTCCAGAATGTGTCGGTGAACGAATCGGTAATCGCCATCCCGACGGCAACCAAGGCGGCGGCCAACATGGCCCCCAAGACTGTCGACCGGACATCGACCCCGGCGGGCAGCAACAGGCGCCACGACGCGAGCCAACCGAGCGTCAGCACCGTGATGAGAATCGCCGCGTTAAATTCGCCGATCAGCGGCCGAATTCCTCCGCCCCGCACGGTGATGAGAAAACCGAACAGCGCCAGGAACGCCGCTGCCTGACCGAGCAACCGGGGGATCGCGATTGCTGCGCTGCGGTACGCATCGCGGTGATTGCGAACGTGCGCTTGGAAGATGACCGCCGACGCCAACCCGATGATCATCAGTTCCTTCCGGAGGAAACGTCGCCCGAACAAGACCTCGGAGGCAGAGAGGAACTGCTCACGGACCACCCGATCGAGCAGTGCCAGTTCCAGCGCCAGAAGTGCCAGGGCGATCACGCTGGCAGCCCAAGGGCGGTCGCGGAGCGACGGCTGGGCGAGCGGTGGCACGGACGACATGGGGCGCCCTCGATCTGGCTCCAGCGTCCAACGACAGAAGTGTCGCCGAAGCCAACCTTTACTCTAGCACCCGCGCTGCCGCGTTGCGGTACACCCGCTCGTGCCCGTCGGCCATCGCCGCTGGCGAATGGTGCGACCGCGCGTGGGCGTGGGCCGCGCGGCCCATCCGCGCCGCCAGCGCCGGATCGTCGGCGAGGAGCAGCAGCACACTGTGGAGGTCGGCCACGTCGCCCGGGGCGTGGAGCAATCCGCGGGCGGTCGCCAGGTCGTCGCCGACATACTCGGGAAACGCCCCGTGTCGCGGCGCGACCACCGGCAGCCCGGCCGTGAACGCTTCCAGGACCGGGATCCCCTTGGCCTCGGGATGGACCGTCGGCATCGCGAACAGATCGACCTCCGCCAGCAGCGCGAGCTTTCCAGCCCGGTCCACCTGCCCGCGCCATTCGAACCGGTCGGCGATGCCCAGCGCCGCCGCCCGGCGCCGGCAGTCGTCGAGGTAGGGCTTCTCGGCCGCGATCGTCGCCCCGGCGGCGACGAGGCGCACGTCGTGCGTCGCGGAGAGGATCGCCACCGCCTCGATGAGGACCATGAGCCCCTTCTCAGGGCAGGCACGGGCGAGGTACCCGACGCGTAGCGCCCCACCGGCGCGCCGGGCGACCAGGTCGGGGGGCTCGGGCGGATACCCGTCCGGATCGACGCCATGGGGGACGACCGTGATCCGCTCTCTCGGCACGGCCAAGGCGTCGGCCATGAAGTCGGCGTAGAAGCGATTGAGGGCCACGAAGGCGTCGACCTCGGGGGCACGCAGCCGCAGCAACTCCCAGACGCGCGTGCGGTGCGGCTCGGGAAGCTGGTCGATGAAGATGTCCTCCCCGGAGAGGCTGCAGATGACCGCCGCGCCGGTGGCGGCACGGACCCGCCGCGCGACGCCGAGGAGGAGGACGTTGGAGAGGTGGACCACGTCGGGCCGCCCGCCGGTCACCGAGCCGGCGGCGAGCAGCGCGGCGAGCCGCTCGACCTCCTTGCGCTGGTGCCCTTGCTCGCCCTCCAGCGACGAGACCGTCAGGCCCCCGAGGTCGGCGGCCTTGGTCGCACCGGTGCGTCCCGACAGCCAGGCCAGCAACCGCCGCGAGTCGAACAGCCGGTCGACGAGCGCCGGCGTGTGCCGGAACAGGGGAACGTGCTCCTGGAGCCAGACGTTGACGCCCCCCATCACGATCGTCGGCGCGGCGACGTTCTCCTCGTCGGTCGTCGTCGGCACGTAGGCCGGGAGCAGGACGGCGTCGCGACCGCGCTGCCGCAGCGCCCGGACCAGCGCGTTGTCGTGGAGGCAGGAGCCGCAGATCCTCCCTCCGGCGCCGGCGGTGACGTGAACGATCTTCATCCCCACCCTTTCAGGCCCGGCCGCGGCCGTCGAGGTGGACGAGCACCAGGGCCAGATCGGCCGGCGTGATCCCGCTCACCCGGCTCGCCTGCTCCAGCGAGAGCGGCCGGACCTTCTCCAGCTGCTCCCGCGCCTCGGCGCGGAGATGGGGAACGGCGCCGTAGTCGAGGCCGGCGGGGATCGGCCGGTCGCCGAGGCGCCGCCGCCGCTCGACCTGCTCGCGCTCGAGCGCCTCGTAGCCGGCGTAGCGGATGTCGGTGACGACCTGGGTGACGATCGCCTCGGGTACCGCCGCCAGCGCCGGCGCGACCGCGACGCAGTCGGCCCAGCCGGTCTCCGGACGGCGGAGGAGGTCGAGGAGCCGCACGCCCCCCGAGCGGTGCGCCGCGAGCACGGCGCGGACCGCGGCGATCGCCCCCTCCGTGGTCCGCAGGCGCTCGGCGCGGACGGGATCGACGAGCCCCGCCGCGATCCCCACCGGGGTCATGCGCCGGTCGGCGTTGTCGTGGCGGAGGGCGATGCGGTGCTCGGCGCGGCTGGTGAACATCCGGTAGGGCTCGTCGACGCCACGCGTCACCAGGTCGTCGACGAGGACGCCGACATACGACTCGTCGCGACGGAAGACGAGCGGGGCGCGGCCGGCCACGGCCAACGCCGCGTTGGCCCCGGCGACGAGCCCCTGGGCGGCCGCCTCCTCGTAGCCGGTCGTGCCATTGATCTGGCCGGCGAGGAACAGCCCGGCCACCGGCTTGCTCTCGAGCGAAGGCCCGAGTTGGTCGGGAGGGCAATAGTCGTACTCGACCGCGTAGCCGTAGCGCATGATCCGCGCCCGCTCCAGCCCCGGGACCAGGGCGATCATCGCGTCCTGCACGTCGCGCGGCAGGCTGGTGGAGATGCCGTTGACGTAGATCTCGTGGGTCTGGCGCCCCTCGGGCTCGAGAAACAGCTGGTGGCTGTCGCGCTCGGCGAAGCGCACGACCTTGTCCTCGATGCTCGGGCAGTAGCGCGGCCCGCGCGAGCCGATCTGCCCGGTGTACATCGGGGCGCGGTGGAGATTGGCCCGGATCAGGTCGTGGACCGCCGGAGTGGTGCGCGTGATCCAGCAGGGGAGCTGGTCGCGGTCGATCCGCCCGGTGAGGAACGAGAACGGCTGCGGTGGATCGTCGCCCGGCTGGACCTCGAGCCGCGAAAAATCGATCCCCCGCGCCGCCAGGCGGCAGGGCGTGCCGGTCTTGAAGCGGCCGATGCGGAATCCGGCGCGGGCCAGGGCCCGGCTGACGCCCGACGTCGTCCCCTCGCCCGCCCGGCCGCCGGCCGTCCGTGCCTCGCCGGTGTGCATCACCGCCTGGAGGAACGTTCCGGTGGTGAGCACGACGGCCGCCGCGCGGTACTCGGCGTCACCGCGCACCGAAAGGCCGACGACCCGCCAGCGCGGGCCGCCGTGGAGGGGGGCGGCGATCGGCTCGAGGAGCAAGTCCTCGACCGTCTCCTGGCGGAGGTCGAGGCCCGGCGTCTCCTCGACGATCCGCTTCACCTCGTGCTGGTAGGCGCGCTTGTCGGCCTGGGCGCGCGGCCCGTGCATCGCCGGGCCCTTCGAGCGGTTGAGGACGCGGAACTGGATCGCGGTCGCGTCGATCGCCCGCGCCATCACGCCACCGAGCGCGTCGACCTCGCGCACCAGCTGCGCCTTGCCGACGCCGCCGATCGCGGGATTGCAGCTCATCTGGCCGACGGTGTCGCAGTTGGCGGTCAGCAGCACCGTCCGCGCGCCGGCCCGGGCGGCGGCACAGGCCGCCTCGACGCCGGCGTGGCCCGCCCCCACCACGAGCACGTCGGCGTCGTAACGGCAGCCCATCGTTCAGCCCCGCGGCAGCGGCTTGATCGCCTCGACGCCGTCGAGCTCGGCCGCGCCCGCGGCGTCTCCGCGGAGCACGATCTGCCAGCGCCCCTCGTCGCCGTCGAGGTGCCAGCGCCCCGCCAACCCCCCTTCCCCGTCGTACATCCCGACGTAGTGGACGACGTGGGCGTTGCGGTAGCGCTTGACGATCGCCACCGCGCCCCGCGCGTCGATCGTGCCTTCGAGGGTGAACGGGGCGACGAGGTCGCGCCCCTGCCCGCGGACGACCCCGGCGGAGATCGACAGCGAGAGCGGCTCCATCGCCTGCCGGCCGCGGTGCTTCTGCTCCCACCAGCCCTGGGCGCGGCGCCCCGCCCCGCCCGCGCCCGACTCGTGCCCGTTCATCGCGATCTGCTCCTCACCGGGGATTCCGGAACCCTCCCCGAGTCTGCCAGACGGCACGCGGCGTCGCCACGCTCGGGACGGGTGGCGGCCAACCCCTTCAGGCCGCGGCCCGCGCGGGGGGTTCGAGCTTGAACAGGGCGAACAGCTCCGCCACCGTCAGGCCGCTGGCCGCCGGGGAGCCGGCTTCCGAGAGGATCGTGTCGGAAAGGTCGCGCTTGCGGCGGAGCACCGTGTCGATCCGTTCCTCGATCGTGTCGAGGGCGAGGAACCGGGTCACCGTCACGGCGCCGGCCGCGCCGATCCGATGGGCGCGGTTGATCGCCTGATCCTCGATCGCCGGGTTCCACCAGCGGTCGAAGAGGAACACGTACTGGGAGAATTGGAGGTTGAGCCCGACCGCCCCGGCGCCGTAGGAGAGGAGGAGGACGCCGTGACGCCGGTCGTGGCGGAAGCGCTCGATCGTCTGATCGCGGACCGCCGTCGACAGCCCGCCGTGGTAGACGAGGGCGTTGAACCGCTCCAGATGCCGCTGGATCCGGTCGAGCGTGCCCACCCACTGGCTGAACACCAGCGCCTTGCGGCCGCTGGCATGGATCTCCTCGAGCTCGGCCTCGAGGCGCTCGAGCTTGGCGCTCTCGCCGGAATGGGTGTCGAAGTTGCAGATTTGCTTGAGCCGCAGCACCAGCTCGAAGACGTGCTGGATCGCCGCCTCGTGCCCCATCCCCGCCAGCCGCAACACCCCCTCCTCCTCGGCCAGCCGGTAGGTCTCGCGCTGCTGCGGCGTGAGCTCGATCCCCTCGTCACGGTCGAGACGCGGCGGCATGTCGGTGAGCACCCGGTCCTTGGTGCGGCGCAGCACGTGGTCGGCCACGGCACTGCCGATCGCGCGCGGGTTCATCCGCTCGTGGAGGTGCCCCGGGGCAACGTATTCGAACAGCCCGACGATGTCGTCGGCCGAGTTTTCCACCGGCGTGCCGGTGAGGGCCCAGCTGCGCCCGCGGCGCAGGGCGCGGACGGCCTGGCTCGTCTGGCTGGAGCGATTCTTGATCCGCTGGGCCTCGTCGAGGACGACCAGATCGAACGATAACCCCAGCTCGGCGACGAGATCCCGGTCGCGGACGACGACCTCGTAGTTGGCGAGCTTCACCGGCACGCCGGGAAGCGACCACTGCCAGCGGCGCCGGGCCGGATCCCCCTCGATGACCGCGACGAGCAGCTCCGGCGCCCAGTCGGCCAGCTCGCGCGCCCAGTTGGAGACCAGCCCCTTGGGGCAGACGACGAGCACCTGCCGCGCCTGCCCGGTGCGCACCAGGAGCCGCAGCGCCGAGATCGCCTGCATCGACTTGCCCAACCCCATCTCGTCGGCCAGCACGGCGGCGTGCCGCGGCACGAGGAACGCGATGCCGTCGAGCTGGAACGGAAACGGCGTCCGCGGGAAATCGAGGTGGCAGGTGTCGAGGAGCGTCTCGAGATCGGGCTGGAGCAGATAGAAGAAGCGCTCCGCGAGCTTGACGACGTCGCGCGGCGGGGCGATCCGCGTGCCCCGCGCCCGGGGTGGCCGCGGGGCGGCGGGCCGGGCCGGCACCGGCCATACCGGGGGCGGCGGCGGAGCGGGTGCTGCGGCGGCGACCGGAAAGCTCCGCACCGTCACCGCCGGCAACCGGTCGGGAAGCGCGAGAGAGTGGACCACCGGGCGGCCGTCGAGCACCGGCACCGTCAGCACGGCCGCGGCCGGCAGACAGGGCTCGTGGCGGATCACGGCGGCCGCGGGGAGGGCGAGGGCGGGCGCGGCGAGGCTGCGCAGCGACGGCCCCGGCGGGGTGGTGGGAAGTTGCATGCCGGCGCGATCAGTGCCGCTGTGCTTCGTCGATCGCCGCGCGGATCCGGCCGAACGGCTCGTGGAGATCGACGGCGCGGGCGAGCATCTCGAGGGCCTCGCGCCACCCGTCGTCGGCCCGTGTCGGCGGCGGAATGACCGCGGCCCCGCCGAGAACCATCGTGCCGGGACGATCGCCGTCGGGCGTGGTCACCAGAGCGACCGGCAGATCCGTCTCGGTACGGACCGCGAGCATCGTCTCGAGGTCGGTGACCACCAGCCGCGGGGTCACCGTCGCTCCGCCGAGGAGCGCCGCGCCGAGATGCCGGCCGTGGAGCTGCCCGGGGAGCGTCGCCCCGTAGAGGATCTGCTGGGCGCGCGACACCTTGACGGGCGTCGTGCAGTGGAACTCGATCGGCCGACCGCAGCCATCGACGAGCAGGTAGCCGCCGAGGCAGCCGTGGGTGGGAGTGTCGACGGCGGTGAGAAACCCGATCACCGGGTCGTCCGGCCGCTGGTCGAGGGCCCGCTGCATACCGGCTCGAATCCTCCGCACGGCGGCGGGGTACCTTCCCGCCTGCCCCTGTCATCGGGTCGGCGGGAACCGGTCTTGAATGCCCTGCCCGGAGCCGCCCCGTCGGCCGGCTGGGGCATCCGGATGGCTTGACGGCCGGAGCCGGCCGCGTTGCGGGGGTGAACTGGGGGAACCCTGACGCCTGCCATGGCGGCGGAGGGCGTTACAATGATCGAGCCGGTCCGCCGGCGTCCGCTCGGCACGAAGGGACACGCGATGCAGGATCCGGTCACGGTCTTCACCCAACTCGACATCTCTTCCGGGACGGTCGCGTCCGGCCAGACCGGGGCTGCCGCCCCTCCCGGTGGCGACGAGGTGGTAAGGCTGCTGCGGGAATTGGTCGCGGCCCAGCAGAAGACCACCGAGCAACTGGGCGAAATCGCCGGGTTCCTCGCCCAGCAGCAGCGCCAGCGGCTCGCGGAATTGAAGGCCTGGAAGGACGCCAATCCGGAATTGTCGCGTTCCTGCCGCCTGGCCGCCGAATCTCTGGCCCGCGTCCACACCGAGTTTCTCGGCAGCATCGCCCGTGAGGCCCGGGAAAACGCCGAGGATTTCGCCGACAGCGAGTTCGCGCTCGGCGAATTCATCGACCGCTACGGCCCGCGGCTGGCGCACTTCAACGCCGTGCTGCAATTGTTCGCCCAACTCGGCGGACCGCAGTCGCCGGCCAATCAATCCGGCTCCTGACGGAGCCCCGCCCCCCGTTCCGCTGCCCCCGCCGCGTTCGTCGCCCGACAAGGAACCCCACGATGGCGTCCCAGTCTTCGGTCGCAGACAAGCCCCCGGTGTTCGCCGTCGCGCCCCCCGCAGCGGTCGCCGAGGCGCGCGCGGCCCTCGACGCCCACGTCGTCGAGATGATGGCCTGGCATTTCCACGAGTCGACCGGATGCCCGTTCTGGCTCGACTACGCCCGCTCGCTGCCGTTCGACCCGCTCCAGGACGTCAAGGGGTTCGCCGACCTGCGGAAGTTCCCGCCGTTCGAGGACGAGTGGCTGCGCGGGGGGCCGGTGCGGCGCTGGGTGCCGAAGGGACTCGCCGACAAGCCGATATACGTGTTCGAGACCGGCGGCACGACGGGAGTCCCCAAGTCGCGCGTCAACCATCGCGATTTCCGCACCGACTACGAGATGTTCAGCGACACGCTGCCGGAGGAGTTTTTTCCGCGCGGGGCCAACTGGCTGATGCTCGGGCCCTCCGGTCCGCGGCGCCTGCGCCTCTCCATCGAGCACCTCGCCCAGCACCGCGGCGGGATCTGCTTCTGCGTCGACCTCGACCCGCGCTGGGTGATCAAGCTGATCCAGAAGGGCTGGATGGAGCACCTCGAGGCCTACAAGCAGCACTGCATCGACCAGGCGATCACGATCCTCACCGCCGGCCACGACGTGAAGTGCATGTTCACGACGCCGAAACTCCTCGAGTCGCTCGCGCTGGCGCTCGAGAAGCGCGGGACGACGATCCACAAGATGGGGATCACCGGGATCTTCTCCGGGGGCACCGAGTTCACGCCGCAGTGGACCCGGTTCGCGGTCGAGGAATTGCTCGACGGCTCGTACATGACGCCGACCTACGGCAACACGCTGATGGGATTGGCCGCCTCACGGCCGGTGATCCCCGCCGACGGCTACACGATCGCGTACTACGCCCCCCAGCCGCGGGCCGTGATCGAAGTCGTCGATTTCGACGATCCCGATTCGGTCGTGCCCTACGGAGGCACCGGCCGTGTCCGCCTCACGACGCTGACCCACGAGACGTTCATCCCCGGGTTCCTCGAGCGCGACGAGGGGGAGCGTGAGCTGCCCTACGCGAAGTACCCATGGGACGGGATCAGCGGAGTCCGTCCGTTCCGCGCCCTCGCCGCTTCGACGACCGTCGGGGTGTATTGACCCGGTATCGCACTGCCCCCGCGGATCGGCGGCGACCCCCCGGCGCGGCGCCGGGACGCCCGTGGCGGCCGTCCGCCGTCCGTCCCGCACCGCTTTTCCCTGGAGCTTTCCGATGCATCTCCCCGCGTGGCGGTTCGGCAAACCGTACGAGTCGATCGAGCGAACGACGCTCGTCCATTTTCTCAGCGGCGAGCCGGTCGCCGAAGTGAGTCAGGTCGGCGGGGCGCTGGTCGGCCGCGACCTCGGCAAGGCGGCGCGGGCCCGGGAGGCGCTGCTCGCTTTCGAGCCCGAGGAGATCGTCGAACGGCTCCAGACGGCCGGCAATCTCTATGCCCATGGAACGCTCTCCGTGGGCGGCACGCCCCAGTCGCCGGCCGACTTCGTCCGCCAGCAGTCGGCGACCACCGGCCTCCCCGAGTCGCTCTGCCGGGCGAACATGCAGAAGAACCTGTTCGTCCTCTCCAACATGGACCGGATGCTCGACGCGCTGTCGCGCGGCTTGCCGCCCGAGATCCTCTGGAAGGGCTGGGGGCGCGAGCAGCGAGGCGTGGTGGTGAGTTACCAGGCCCAGGCCCCCGTGCTCGGGCTGGTGCTGCCGAGCAACTCGCCCGGCGTCCACACCCTCTGGCTGCCGGTGATCGCCTTGGGGGTCGGCCTGGTGATGAAACCCGGGGGCCAGGAGCCGTGGACTCCCTACCGGATGGCGGCGGCGATGGTCGAAGCGGGGATCCCGGCCGAATGCATCGGCCTCTACCCGGGCGCCACCGACGTCGGGGCGGCGATCCTCGCCAGTTGCCGGCGGAGCATGATTTTCGGCAGTGCCAAGACGGTGGAGCAGTACCGCGGCAATCCGCGCGTCCAGGTGCACGGCCCCGGGTTCTCGAAGATCCTCATCGGCGACGACTGCGTCGACGACTGGGAACGCCACCTCGACCTGATGGCCGAGAGTGTCGCCGCCAACAGCGGCCGGGGTTGCATCAACGCCTCGGCGATCTGGGCCAGCCGCCACACCGAGGCGATCGCCGCCGCCCTGGCGGAGCGGCTCGGACCGATCCCGGTCAAGCTCCCCGACGATCCCGACGCGAAGCTCGCCGCGTTCACCGTGCCCGGCGCAGCCAAGGCGATCTGGGGCCAGATCGAGGCCGGTCTCAAGGCCCCCGGCGTGTCCCATGCCACGGCCCCCTACGGCGAGCGCTTCGTCGAGGGGGAGCGCTGCGGCTGGCTGCGGCCGGTGGTCGCCCACTGCGACTCGCCCGATTCCGAGATCGCCAAGGCGGAGTACATGTTTCCGTTCGTGGCAGTGGTCCGTTGCCCGCAGGAGCAGTGGTTCGAGCGGATCGGGCCGACGCTGGTGGCGACGGCGCTCACCGACGACGCCGCCCTCCAGGCGCGGCTCGCCGACTGCACCGACATCGACCGGCTCAACCTCGGGCCGATTCCCACCACCCGGCTCGACTGGCTCCAGCCGCACGAAGGCAACATCATCGACTTTCTCTACCGTTCGCGGGCCCTCCAGGTCCCCGCGCCGGCGGCTGCGGCCACGGCGTGAGCGGTCCAGGGCACGAGGCCGCAGGAACGCCATGCACCCACCTCCCCCCTCCGCCGCGTCACCGCCCGCCGGCGCCCCGACTCCCTTCGAGATGCGGGCCCCGACACGGCTGGTGGTGGGAGCCGGAACGCTCGGCCGCCTGGGGAGCCTCGCCACCGAGCTCGGCGCGCAGCGCGTGCTGGTCGTCAGCGACCGGGGTGTCCAGCGGGCCGGTCACGCTGCCACCGGCCTGGCGGCTCTCGAGGGAGCGGGGCTGGCGACGGCCCTGTTCGATGAGTTCACGGAAGACCCCGGGAGCGGTGCGGTGGCGGAGGGCGCCGCCCGGGCGCGCGAGTTCCGCCCCGACCTGATCGTCGGCCTCGGCGGTGGTAGTTCGATGGACTGCGCCAAGGGGATCAACTTCCTCGTCTCCTGCGGCGGGCGGATGCAGGATTACCGCGGCCGCCACACCGCGACCGGCCCGCTGCTCCCGTCGATCGCCGTCCCGACGACGGCCGGGACGGGGAGCGAGACGCAGTCGTTCGCCCTGGTCACCGACGACGACACCGGCATGAAGATGGCCTGCGGCGATCCACAGGCGGCGTTCCGGGTGGCGATCCTCGACGTGGTGCTGACCCTCACCCAGCCCGCACGCGTCACGGCGCTGACCGGGATCGACGCCGTGTCGCACGCCGTCGAGAGCCACGTCAGCCGGGCGGCGACGCCCGCCTCGCGCGTCTTCTCGCGGGCCGCGTTCGCGCTGTTGGCGCACGGTCTGCCGCGCGTGTTCGCCGACCCGGCCGATGTCGCGGCCCGGGCCGACGTCCAACTGGCGGCCGCCTGGGCCGGCCTGGCGATCGAGAACTCGATGCTCGGCGCCGCCCACGCGCTGGCCAATCCGCTCACCGCGGCCCACGACGTTGTCCACGGCCAGGCCGTGGGGCTGATGCTCCCGCACGTGGTCCGGTTCAACGCCGCGGCCGGTGCCGACGGGTATGGCGAACTGGCAGCCCACCTCGCCGACGAAGCCGGACCGCCGACGGCGGAGCGCCTCGCCGTGTGGCTCGAGTCCCTCGTCGCAAGCTCGGGGCTCGCCTGCCGGCTGGCCGACCTGGGACTGGCGACGCCCGACGTGACGGCGCTGGCGACCGCCGCGGCCGGACAGTGGACGGCGGGGTTCAATCCGCGCCCCGTGGCGACCGCCGACCTCGCCCTGCTCTACGAGGCCGCCCGATGACGTCGCCTGCTCTGCGGTTTTGTGTGACGGCCACCGCGCTGGCCCTGCTGGTCTCCGTCGCGCTCGGCGACGACACCGAGGCGCCGGCCGACGCCTGGCCCGTGTTCCGCGGCTGCCTCGCCGGAACCGGGCGCTCGGCCACGGAGCTCGCGCTGCCGCTGGCGGAACGCTGGCAGCGGTCGCTCGGCAAGACCGCCGTCGACGCCACGCCGGTGATCGCCGCCGGCACGATCTACGTCGGTGACCTCGACGGCACGTTCCACGCCCTCGCGCTGGCCGACGGCCGTCCGCTGTGGACCGTGAAAGGGGAGAACGGCTTCCCGTCGGCAGCGGCGGTCTCGACCGACGCCGCGGTGCCGGTGGTCGTCGTCGGCGACGGGGCGGGAATCGTCCGTGGGCTCGACCGCACCGACGGCTCGGAGCGCTGGCGTTTCGAGGCGGGGGGGGAGATCTCCGGCGGCCCGACGATCGTCGCCGCCGACGACGGGCCGCGCGTGCTGATCGGCTCGCAGGACGCGACGCTGGCGTGCCTCCGCCTCGCCGACGGTACGGAAGTCTGGCGTCACCAGATCGGCGACCAGATCCGCTGCTCGCCCACGGTCGCCGACGGATTCGTGCTGCTGGCCGGTTGCGACGGCAAGCTCCACGCCATCGACGTCGCCACCGGCACCGAGGCCTCGGCCGTGGCGATCGACGGTCCCACCGGCACGACCCCCGCGGCCGTCTCCGGCCGGGCCCTGTTCGGCAGCGAGGGGGGCGTGTTCTTCGGCATCGACGTCGCGGCCGCACGCGTCGCCTGGCAGGTCGATCCCACCGGCAGCCCGCAGGCCTACCGCTCCAGCGCCGCGATCGCCGGCGACCTGGCCGTGGTCGGGACGCGCGGCCGGGCGCTGGAGGCGTTCGCGATCGCCGACGGATCACGGCGCTGGCGGCACCCGATTCGCGGCCGCGTCGATGGCTCGCCGGTCGTGGTCCGCGTCGCCGGCGGCGGCAGCGCCGTGATCGCCGCCGATTCCGCCGGGCGGATCGTGGCCCTCGATGCCGGCGCCGGGCAGGAACGCTGGCAGTTCGACGCCGGCGTGGCGTTCACCGCGTCGCCGGCCGTCGCCGACGGGGTCCTCGTCGTCGCCGACGGGGAAGGCACCGTGTGGTGCTTCGGCGCGGCGGCCCCATGAACGCGGCGTTCGATCCGGAGCGGTTCCGCCGCGAGGGGAGGGCGGTGGTCGACTGGTTGGCCGACTACTGGGCGACGCTCGCCGACCGCCCGGTGAGCCTGCCGGTGGAACCGGGGGCGGTGCGCCGGCAACTCCCCGCCGCGGCCCCCGACACGCCCGAGCCGCTCGCCGCGGTTCTCGCCGATCTCGATCGGGTGATCCTGCCGGCGCTGACCCACTGGCAGCACCCCGGGTTCTTCGCTTACTTCCCGGCCAGCACCGCTCCGCCGTCGATTCTCGGCGAGCTGCTCGCCGCCGGGCTCGGCGTCCAGGGGATGCTGTGGTCGACCTCCCCGGCCTGTACCGAGCTCGAGACCCACGTCCTCGATTGGCTGGCGGACCTGCTGGGCCTGCCGGCGCGGCTCACCAGCCGCGGCCCCGGCGGCGGCGTGATCCTCGACTCGGCGTCGAGCGGCGTGCTGGTGGCGCTGCTGGCGGCGCGGGAACGCGCCACCGCCGGAATCACCAACGGCGCCGGCATGGCGGCCACCCCGGCGCCGCTGACGGTCTATGCCAGTGCCGACGCCCATTCGTGTGTGGAAAAGGCGCTCGGCATCGCCGGCCTCGGCCGGGGGGCTTTGCGCCGGATTGCCGTCGCTGCCGACGGCGGCCTCGATGCCGCCGCGCTGAGCGACAGGCTGGCCGCCGACGCCGCCGCCGGCTGCCGCCCCTGCCTCGTCGTGGCGACCGTCGGCACGACGGCGCGCGGGGGCATCGATCCGGTGTTGGCGATCGCCGCCGCGGCCGCGCGGCACGGCGCCTGGGTGCATGTCGACGCCGCCTGGGCGGGCACGGCGGCACTGTGCCCCGAATGGCGTGCCGACCTCGTCGCCGGAACCGACGCGATCGACAGCTGGGGCACCAATCCGCACAAGTGGCTGCAGGTCAACTTCGATTGCCACTGCCTGTGGCTCGCCGACCGGGCTCCAGTGGTCCGCGCCTTGTCGGTGAAACCGGAGTACCTGCGGAACGCCGCCACAGAAAGTGGCGCCGTGATCGACTACAGCGACTGGCAGGTGCCCTTGGGGCGGCGTTTCCGGGCGCTCAAGCTGTGGCTCACGCTCCGCCTCACTGGAGCCGAAGCGCTGCGCGGGCGGATCCGCGACCATGTCCACTGGGCCGGATGGTTCGCCGAACGGGTGGCAGCCGACGACCGGCTCGTGCTCCTCTGCCCACCGAGCCTGGCGCTGGTCTGCTTCGCCGCTGCCGGCGGCGACGCCGCCACCACGATCCTCCTCGAGCGGATCAACGCCACCGGCCGGGTGCTGATGAGCCAGGCGCGGGTCGCCGGGCGAACGGCGATCCGGCTGGCAGTCGGCTCCCCGACCACGCGGCGCGAACATGTCGAGGGGGCGTGGGACACCGTCGTGGCGGGCCTGAGCCAGATGCCCGACGGCGCCCCGGACCGCCCCGGGTGACCGGAACGCCCCAGGATGCCCTTTCCTCGGCCGGCTGGAGGGGCGCCTGGTCGCCCGAGGGGGCCCAAAACGGCGGGTTTTGGGGGAGATCTTCCGCCTGCCGCCAAGTGTCGCACCCCAGGGCGGCACGTTTTTCGATAGATCACGCCGGAGGAGCGCGCGGCCGCCGAACCACCGCCTGCGAGCGGCGTAGTATTCGGTGCGACCCAGGGCGCCGGCGCGCGGGGCAAGGCCCGCCGTGCCGGAAACTATCCGTCCGGGCGAGGAGACTGAACCATGGCACGCAAAGACGCCCTCGTGAACCTGCGGACGATCCTCGTCCGCCGACGGGATGCCCTGCGCAGTGCTCTGGCAGGCGACCTGTCGTTGCTCAAGGAGTTGCGCAGCGAGTCGCCGGGCGACATGATCGATGCCGCCCTCGATTCGGCCCAGGACGAGATCAGTTCGCAGCTCGCCGAGGTGGAGAGCCGCGAATTGGCCCACATCGAGAATGCGCTGGAGCGGATGAAATCGGGCGAGTACGGGCTCTGCGAAGTCTGTTCCTGCAAGATCCCGATGGCCCGCCTCCATGCCCTGCCCTACGCGACGATGTGCATCTCCTGCCAGCGCGACAGCGAGCGGACCGGATTCCGGCCATCGCGTGAGGAGGCCGAAGACAGCTTCGCCGGCGACGTCGAGCTCGACGTCGGCTAGCGGGCGTGCGGCGGTCCGACCGTCGGGTATGCTCCGCTGGCCCACGAGGACGAGCCCCACGGAGCCGGTCATGTCCGCCTGCAGGCCTCTGGCTTCGTTTCGCAACCGCTCCGTCGTGGTGCTGGCCATCGCCGTCACCTCGACGGTGTGTCCGTCGGTCGCCGACGAGCCCCCGGCAATTCCGGATGCGGTCGGCGGTACGGGCGTCCCGCGTGTCGATCCGGTCCGCCCCGCGCGGCTTTCGGCAGCCGAGCGCGAACGGCTCTACGGGCAGGTGGCCCGGGAGGCCGAGTACCTCGAGCGGCAGGGCGCCCAGCTGCGCCGGCTCACCCTCCTCCTCCGGCCGACGGTCGTCCACATCGACGCCCGCAAGCCCGCGCTCCGTCCGCGGGCGGGCAAGGCGAGCGAGGAGGAGGCCGGCTCGGGAGTGATCACGTCGATCGCCGGACGGACGGTCGTGATCACCAACCGCCATGTCGTCAACCGGGCGGAACTCGACAACATCACCATCCGCCTCGACGACGGCCGTGAACTTTCGCCGCGGCGTCTCTGGTCCGATGCCGGCACCGATATCGCGGTCCTCGAGATCACCGGCACCGAGCTCGAGACGGCGCGGCTGGCAGCGGGAGACACGGTCGAGATCGGCGACACCGTGCTGGCGATCGGCAGCCCGTTCGGGCTGTCGCACTCGGTGACGATGGGGATCGTGTCGGCGAAGGGGCGCCGCGATCTCGAGCTCGGCGACGAGCGCGTCCGGTTCCAGGACTTCATCCAGACCGACGCCGCGATCAATCCGGGCAACAGTGGCGGGCCGCTGGTCAATCTCCGTGGCGAGGTCGTCGGCCTCAACACCGCGATCGCCAGCAACTCCGGCGGCAGCGAGGGGATCGGATTCGCGATCCCGGCCGGTATGGTCGAGTTCGTCGCCCGCCAACTGGTCGAGAACGGCAAGGTGGCGCGCGGTTACCTCGGTGTCGCCCTCGACAATTCGTTCAATCGTCAGTCGGCGGAGCGCCTCGGCATGGTGCGGCCGGTGGGGGCACGCGTCACCGGCGTCACCCCCGGGTCGCCGGCCGACCTGGCGGGCCTGCTGGCCGACGACGTGATCCTCGAGTTCAGCGGACTGTCGGTCGAGGACGACGATCATCTGGTCAGCCTGGTGAGCACCACGCCGACCGATCGCGAGGTCGGTCTGGTCGTCTTCCGCGACCGCGGTCGTGTGGCGCTGCGCCTCCGCGTCGCCAGCCGCGACCAATACGAGCCGCGGTGACCGCCCCGCTCAGGTCGCTGCGGCAGCCGCCTGGAGGCCGCGGATCAGGAAATCGACGACCCCGGCGGCATCGCATCCCGAGACGATGTCGGCGGTGGGGCTGCCGGTGCGGGCCTGGCGGCGATCGATGACGAGCATCCCGGCGGTCAATTCGCCGCTGGTCTCGACGTCGGCGACGACCGCCGTCCGTTCGAACAACGCGGGATGGACGACCGACGCCAGGGCGACCGTGCCGGGGAGCGTGATCCCCTCGCTGCCGAGCACCTGCCGCTGGGCCCGGTAGGCGTGCGGCAGCATCCGCCGGACCAGCGCGCCGCCCCGCGAGGTCTCGTCGGGAAGCTGGTCGAGCAGGTCGAACCCCAGCGCCACCTGCCCGATCGTCTCCAGCGGCACCAGGACCTTGGCCACCGGTTCGCGGATCACCGCGCGGGCGGAGAGGGGGTCGGCGGCGAAATTGGTGTCGGCGACGGCTGTCGCATCGCCGGTGCCACGGAGCGTGCCGCCACAGACCACCACCTCCTGGAGCAGTTCGACGAGCGTCGGATCACGGCGGAAAGACCGGGCGAGATTGGTCAACGGGCCGAGGGCGACGAGCGTTACCTGCCGGGGATGGGCCCGGACCGTTTCGGTGATGACTTTCTCGGCCACGTGGCTGCCGTGGAGCGACACCTGGGGCAGGTCGATCCCGCCGAGGCCGTCGCTGCCGTCGAGACGGTAGGGCCAGGGGGCGAGTTCGACGTCGGCCGGGGCACTGCCGAGGCGCGGCAGCCGAGGGGGATCGAGGAAATTGACGAGAGCCTGGAGATTGGCCGTCGCCTGCTCGTGACCGACGCACCCCGCCGTGGCGGTCACCGCGAGCACCTCCAACCGTGGGTCGAACAGCGCCAGCGTCAGGGCGAGGGCGTCGTCGATCCCGGGGTCGATGTCGAGAATCACCTTGCGGGCCACGGCTCAACTCGCTCCAGGGGACGATGGCCGGTGTAGGCTGACGAACCGCGGCGGCCGGCCAACCGAGTGGTCCGTGGACGATGGCCTCCGTGGCCGCCGTCCACCCGAGCGACCGCCGGCACCGCCGCCGGTTTTCCGGGATCCGGGCGTCCCCATCCGGCGGCCGACTCCCGAGACCACGGTCTGCTCGCGATCCCAGGCCCGAGACATCGTATGCGAAACCGACGGTCGATCGTTCCCGAAGGCCTGCGGAGGCTCACCCCATGAGCGCGGCGGCAGATCCCGGCGCCGTAGCCCTGGAACGCCTTTCCGCGGGCCTGACGCCGTCGCGGCAGGAGGTCCACGACCTCGTCGCCGCCGTCTTCGACCGGCGCGGCGACCTCGACACCTTCGGCCGCTGGCTGTCGTCGATGGCTGACCGGGCCCCCGACGCTGGCGCGATCGCCGGAGTCGCGGCGGCGGTCCGTGAACGGATGGTGGCGGTGCGCCACGGCCACCCCGTCGTCGCCGACACCTGTGGCACCGGCGGCGACGGCGCCGGGACGTTCAACATCTCGACCGCCGCCGCCCTGGTGGCCGCGGCAGCGGGCCTGCCGGTCGCGAAGCACGGCAACCGCGCGGTGTCGAGCGCGACCGGGTCGGCCGACGTGCTCGAACGACTCGGTGTCCGCGTCGGCTGCGGACCGGCGGTGGCGGCCCGGTGCCTCGACGTCGCCGGCATCTGCTTCTGCCTGGCACCGGTGTACCACCCGGTGATGGCCCTCGTCGGCCCGCTGCGAAGGGCGCTGGGTCGGCCGACGCTGTTCAACGCGATCGGCCCGCTGTGCAATCCCGCCGGGGCGACCGTCCAGGTGGTGGGGGTGGGCCGACCGGAGCTGCGCGAGCCGCTGGCCCACGCCGCGGCCGACCTCGGGATGCAGCGCGTGCTGGTCGTGTCGGGGACGCTGCCGGCCGGGAACGCCTGTGACGAGGTGAGCGTCTTCGGGCCGACGGATGTCGTCGAGATCGCCGGCGGGGTGCGACGCCGGTGCCGTTGGGAGCCCGAAGACTTCGGCCTGTCCCGCCGCAACGCCGAGGATCTCGGCAGCTTGCTCGTCGACGGTCCCGCGGCCAGCGCCGCGGCGATCACCGCCGTCCTCGCCGGCGTGCCGGGGCCGGCACGCGAGACGGTGGCCGTCAATGCCGGAGCCCTGCTCTGGGCCGCCAGCCGGAGCGCGACCCCGGCCGACGGCTACAGGATCGCCATCGAGGCGATCGACTCCGGCGCCGCCGCGCGGACGCTGGCGGCCCTCGTCGCGACGTCACAGGAACCCGATCCGGTGAGCCCCTCATGAAGCTCGAGGTGATCCAACCCGACGCTCCTCCCCCCGGGCCGGCGGCCGCTGGCGCACCGCTGCCCCCGTGCTGCGCCCGTCCCGGCGCCGGTGAGCTCGGCTGGCAGTGCCCGATGCATCCCGACGTCACGGCGTCGGCCCCCGGAAGCTGCCCGGTGTGCGGGATGGAGCTGGTCCCGATCGGTCAGGCCTCCACGGCGGCGGACGACGCGGCCCGGGCCCGGCGCCGGCTGGTGGTCTGTGCCCTGCTCGGCGGCTTGTTGATGGCGGTGTCGATGACGGGGATGGCCGGCCACGCGCTGGGCATCACCGACGGCATCGTCGGCTGGCTGGCGGGGACGACCGGCAACGTCCTTCAACTACTGCTCGCCGCACCGCTGGTCCTGTGGGGTGGCTGGCCGATCCTCACCGGCGGCTGGGCCGGTTTCCGGCGCGGCCGGCCGACGATGTTCTCCCTGGTCGGGCTGGGGATCACGGTGGCGTTCGTCGCCAGCGTCGTCGCCACCGTCGCCCCGGGGCTGTTTCCGCCCGCGTTCCGCCGCCACGACGGCAGCGTCGAAACGTTTTTCGAATCGGCAGGGATGATCGTCGTCCTCGTGCTCGCGGGCCAGGCGCTCGAGTCGCGTGCCAGGCGCGGCACCGGAGCCGCGCTCCGCGCGCTTCTCGACCTCGCCCCACCCACCGCGGAGCGCCATCCCGGCGGCAAGACGGTGCCGCTCAGCCAGGTACGGCCGGGCGACCTCCTCCGTGTACGCCCCGGCGGGCGGATTCCCACCGATGCGACGCTGCTGGAGGGCACGACGACCTGCGACGAGTCGCTCCTCACCGGCGAGCCGCTGCCGGTGGCGCGCGGGCCCGGCGACAAACTCCTCGGCGGTGCGATCAACGGTCCGGCGGCGCTGGTGATCCGCGCCGACACCGCGGCCGCCGGGGCGCTGGTGGCGCGGATCGCCCGGCTCGTGCGCGAGGCACAATCGCGGCGGGCGCCGATCGAGGCCCTTGCCGACCGGGCCGCGGCGGTGTTCACCCCGGCGGTGCTCGGTCTCGCCCTGGCCACGTTTCTCGGCTGGGCCGCGTTCGGCCCGGAACCGCGGCTCGCCCTGGGCCTCGTGTCCGCGGTCAGCGTGCTGGTGATCGCCTGCCCCTGCAGCCTCGGATTGGCGACGCCGCTGTCGATGACCGTGGCGATCGGCCGCGGGGCGCGCGAGGGGATCCTCGTCCGTAGCCCCGCCGCCCTCGAGTCCCTGGCCGCCGCGACGCTGTACACGTTCGACAAGACCGGAACCCTGACCGCCGGGGCGCCGCGCGTCGTCGGCTCGCTGGCGGTTCCCGGGAGGGTGCCCGCGGCGCACTCCCTGCTCGGCATGGTGGCGGCCGTGGAAAAGGTGAGCGAGCACCCGCTGGCCAAGGCGTTTGCCGTCGCCGCCGCCGGGGAGCCGATCCCGCCGGTGGCGGATGCGACCGCCGTGATCGGGCGCGGGATCCGGGGGCGGTGCGGCGATCGCGCCGTGGTGGTGGGAACCGCCGGCCTGCTCGGTGACGACGGGATCGAGCTGACGCCGCTGCAAACCGGTCCGGCGGCTGAGTGGGTGGCCGAGGCCACTGCCGCCGGACAGACGCTCGTGTTCGCCGCCGTCGATGGCCACCTCGCCGGTGCCTTCGCGATCACCGATCCGCCCCGCGACGACGCCGCCGACGTCGTCGGCTTCCTGCGGCGGCGCGGCGCGGGGATCGAACTGCTCTCCGGCGACCGCCCCGCGGCCGCCGAGCATCTCGCCCGTCTGGTGGGGATCGAGCGAGTCGCCGGCGGACTGTCGCCCGAGGACAAGGCAGACCGGGTGACCGCCCTGCGCCGGCAGGGGCAGCGGGTGGCCTTCGTCGGCGACGGGATCAACGACGCGGTCGCGCTGGCCGCCGCCGACGTCGGCCTGGCCATGGGGGAAGGCGCCGACGTGGCGATCGGGAGCGCCGACATCACGCTCCTCACCGGCGGGCTGGCGGCAGTGCCCCGCGCGGTCGCGTTGGCCGACGCGACGATGGCCAACGTGCGGCAGAACCTCGTCCTCGCGACCGTCTACAACCTCGTCGCCCTGCCCGTCGCCGCCGGCCTCCTCTACCCGCTGTTCGGGCACGTCACCAGCCCGATGCTCGCGGCGGCGGCGATGAGCATCAGCTCGCTGTCGGTGATCGCCAACGCCCTGCGGCTGCGCCGCGGGGGGCGATAGGCCGGGTGGCCTCAACCGCGCTCCAGCCCGGTCAGCGGCACCGCCAGCCCGTCGTGGGCCAGCTCGATTCCCGGCGGGAGCCGTGCCGACACCTCGGCGTGGCCGAGCTCGTGGGACAAGTGCACCAGCAACGTCCGCCGGGCCCCGATCGACCGGGCCGTGTCGATCGCCTCGGCGAGCGAGAAATGGGTCGGGTGCCGCGTCGGCCGCAGGCAGTCGAGGACGAGGACGTCGAGGCCGGCCAGGAGCGGCCGCGTCGCCGCCGGGATCTCGTTGGTGTCGGTGCAGTAGGCGACGTCGCCGAACCGGAAACCGAGGACGTCGAACGGTCCATGGCGGAGGCGGAGCGGCACGGCGCGGGCTCCCAGCACCGTGAATGGTTCGGTCGAGATCGACTCGAGGGCGAGCTTCGGAACGCCGCCCCCGGGAGCGGGGATCGCCGCGAAAGCGTAGTCGAAGGCGAGCCGGATCCGGGCCTCGACCCGCGGTTCGCAGTACACCGGCACCGAGCGGCCGGAGTGGAAGCAGATCGGCCGGACGTCGTCGAGTCCGTAGACGTGGTCGACGTGATCGTGCGTGTAGAGGATCGCGTCGATCGCCGTCAGCCCGGCGTTCAGCAGTTGCTGGCGGAGATCGGGAGTGGTGTCGATCAGGAGCGTGCCGGCGGGGAGGCCCAGCGCCACACTCGTGCGGAACCGCCGGTCGCGGGGATCGGGGCTGGTGCAGGTGGGGCAACCACAGCCGACGACGGGGACGCCCACGCTCGTCCCGGTGCCGAGAAACAGCAACTGCCCGGCAATGTCGCGGCCGACCGCACGGGGCCGTGGTGTGGCACGGCCAGACCGGAAGGAGGGCGTGGCCATCATGGGGAGGAAGTCGGCAAGTGGCCGATGAGCGGAGCGGCGGGAAGCGACCGCATGCTACTCGATCGGGTCGTGCGGTAGACCGGTCGAGGATCGCCTTGACCAGCCGCGGCCGAAACCGTGACAATTATTCGGAGGTTAGCTGGCTCGGGAAAACCTGCCTTCCTGCCATCCGGCTGCCCGCCCCTCGATCGTCCCCGACGGTCTCCAGAACCCGGCGCCGGCAGGCGGCGGAGTCCGGCCACGTCAGCGTCGGGACCACCCGGCCCGTTTTCGCCCCCGCGGACCCGTTGATCCCGTCATGGAATTCCTCGAACGCCTCTGGGAGACGGTCGGCAACGCGGGCTCCGCGGTCGAGCACCGTGTCGAACGGCTGCTGACCGGACTGTTCGGCTCGTCGAACGCACGCTACCTGCGCCGGCTGGAGCCCAAGATCGAGGCGATCAACTCGCTGGAGCCGAAGTACCAGGCGATGAACGACGCCGAGCTCCGCGCCCAGACCGTGGAGTTTCGCCGCCGGCTCGCCGCCGGTGAGACGCTCGACGACCTGCTCGTCGAGGCGTTCGCCGTCTGCCGGGAGGGGGGCCGGCGGTTCCTCGGGATGCGGCACTACGACGTGCAGCTGATCGGCGGGATGGTGCTCCACTCGGGGGCGATCGCCGAAATGATCACCGGCGAGGGGAAGACGCTCGTCGCCACGCTCCCGGCCTACCTCAACGCCCTGGAGGGGAAGGGCGTCCATGTCGTCACGGTCAACGACTACCTCGCGCGCCGCGACATGGAGTGGATGGGGCCGCTGTACATCGGTCTCGGCCTGACCGTGGGCGCTATCCAGTCGCGGATGGAGACCGACGAACGGCAGAAATCCTACGCCCGCGACATCACCTACGGGACCAACAACGAGTTCGGCTTCGACTACCTGCGCGACAACATGCGCCTCGCCAGGCGCGGCGACGACCGCTTTCCCGCGCACGTCCAGCAGAGCCAGGGTCCGCTCCACTACGCGATCATCGACGAGGTCGACAACATCCTCGTCGACGAGGCGCGGACGCCGCTGATCATCTCGGGCCCGGCCCACGACGACGTGCGGAAATACGCGCGTGCCGACCAGATCGCGCGGCAGCTCCAGGCGGAGACCCATTTCGAGGTCAAGGAGAAGGAGCACACCGTCGCCCTCACGGAGGAAGGCGTGCGCCGCGCGGAGCGGCTGGCCGACGTCGAGAGCTTCTACACCGCCGGCAACATGGAGTGGCCGCACCTCATCGACAACGCCCTCAAGGCCCATCACCTCTACAAGCGCGACGTGAACTACGTCGTCCAGAACGGCGAGGTGGTGATCGTCGACGAGTTCACCGGCCGCCTGATGCCCGGGCGGCAGTGGTCCGACGGGCTGCACCAGGCGGTCGAGGCGAAGGAAGGGGTGCGGATCAAGGAGGAGTCACAGACCCTGGCGACGGTCACCCTGCAGAACTTCTTCAAGCTCTACGACAAGGTCGGCGGCATGACCGGCACCGCCATGACCGAGGCGAGCGAGTTCTGGAAGATCTACAAGCTCGACGTCATCGCCATCCCCCCCAACCGCGGCCTCAAGCGGATCAACCATCCGGACGTCATCTACCGCACCGAACGCGAGAAGTGGATCGCGGTGGCCGACGAGGTCGAGCGAATCCACCGCTGGGATTCGGTGCTCCTCGCCGACGGCAGCTTCCACATGGGCCGGATCGTCGGCGAGGACGACCGCGAGATCCGCCTCGAACTGAAGCCCGAGGGGGAGCGGCGCGGCGGCGACGTCGAGACCCTGCCCCGGGGGAAGATCCGCGAGCTGCAGCGGCGCGGCTGCCCGGTGCTTGTCGGAACGGTGTCGATCGAGAAGAGCGAGCGGCTCTCGGCACTGCTCGAGAAGCGCGGCATCGACCACCAGGTGCTCAACGCCAAGCACCACAAGCGCGAGGCGGAGATCATCGCCCAGGCGGGGCGCCTCGGCGCGGTGACGATCGCCACCAACATGGCCGGACGCGGCACCGACATCATCCTCGGCGGCAACCCGGAAACGCTCGCCTGGGCGAAGCTCCAGGATCGCTACCCGACGCGGCTCGATGTCCCCAAGCACGAGTGGGACGGGCTGGTCGCCGAGATCTCCCAGGCCGAGAACATGAAGGCCGAAGGGGAATTGGTGCGGTCGATGGGAGGGCTGCAGATCATCGGCACCGAGCGCCACGAGGCGCGGCGCATCGACCTCCAGCTCCGCGGCCGCTGCGGCCGGCAGGGGGATCCCGGCTCGAGCCGGTTCTTCCTCTCGCTCGAAGACGACCTGATGCGGATCTTCGCCGGCGAGTGGGTGAAGAACGTCCTCACGCGCCTCGGGATGCAGGATGGCGAGGCGATCGAGAGCCGGATGGTGACCCGCCGGGTCGAGGCGGCCCAGAAGAAGGTCGAGGAGAGCCATTTCGACGTCCGCAAGAACCTCCTCGAGTACGACGAGGTGATGGACGAGCAGCGGAAGCGGGTCTACGGGTTCCGCCAGCGGATCCTCGAGGACGCCGACTGCCGGGAACTGATCCGGGAGATGGTCGGTCGCCAGATCGACACCAACATCGGCACCCTCCTCGACAAGGACTACGGCTCGCAGAGCTTCGCCGCATGGGCGGCCTCGCAATTGGGCTGCGAGCTCGACGCCGCCGACTTCCGCGGACTGTCGCCCGCCGAGGCGGAGCGCGTCGCGAGCGAGGACGCGGTGCGCCAATCGGAGGTGCAGATCGCCGAGGCGGTCGAGGAGAACCTGCCCGACGGCGAGGACGAGACGGAGTGGAACTGGGCGGCGTTGGCGGCGTTCGTCAACACGCGTTGGAAGCTCGGTGTCAACGACCGCGAGCTGCGCCGGATCGGCCGTGACGGCGTCACCGACATGCTCCAGGAGCGTGCGGCGGCCGCGATCCGGGCGATCGATCTCGCCGAGGGTGCGCGGTTCCTCGCCGATGACTTCGGAGTCCGCAGCGCCTGCGGCTGGACCGAGTGGCGCTTCGGGATCCAACTCACCCCCGAGGAGATCGCCGACCTGCAGCGGACGGGGGGTGATCCCGAGGCGTTCCGGCGGAAGGTCCGGGCCAAGGCGCGCGAAGTCTACGACCGGCGCGAGATCGAGTATCCGGTGCTCGGAGCGCTCGGTCACTTCTCGCAGCGCCAGCCCGACGGCGTCCGCCGCATCGACCTGGCCGGATTCGTCGCCTGGGCCCGCGATCGGTTCGGCGGCGATCTCGACGAGCAGCGCCTCGGCTCGGGCGACCCCGACACGGTCGTCGGCGAGGTCTTCTCCGCCAGCGCCAGGCGCCACGGCCGCGGCGACGACGGGCGCGAAGAGATGAAGCGGATGGAGCGGGCCGTCGTCCTGCAGACGCTCGACAACGCCTGGAAGGACCACCTCCTGGCGATGGACCATCTCCGCAGCAGCGTCGGACTCCGGGGCTATGCCCAGGTCGATCCGAAGGTCGAGTACAAGCGCGAAGGGATGCGGATCTTCGAGTTGATGTGGAACGGCATCGACGAGCGGGTCACCGACCTCGTCTACCGGATCGAGCAGGTGGATGACGACGACGTCCGCAGCGCGTTCCAGGAGACCGCGGCGATCCATGCCGAGGCCGCCCGGCCGACCGCCCCGATCGAAGCACCACCGACCGCGCCGGCAGGAGCCCCGGCGGCGGCCGAAGCCGGGAGTGAGCCGGCCCGGCTCGAGCCGATCCGCAATCTCGCCGCCAAGGTGGGGCGCAACGACCCCTGCCCGTGCGGCAGCGGTAAGAAGTTCAAGAACTGCTGCGCCAAGTCGAGCGGCGTGGCGGCCGGGTGACGCGCCGTTCCGGCCGCTGCCTCACGCCCGTGATCGTTCCGGCATGCTGCTCGATGTCGTCTATCTGCTGGTCGCGCTGCTCATCCTTCCCTGGGTGGCGTGGCGGAGGCTCTCGGGAGCGCGCCAAGTCGCCGCCCCGTGGGTGCGGTTCACCGGCGCGATCGCACCGCTCCCCGATCCGGCCGGGAGGCCGCGGATCTGGCTCCACGGCGTCAGTGTCGGTGAGGTGCAACTGCTCACCGCGCTCGCTGCCGAGATCGAGCGACAGGCCGAGGCCGCCGGGTGCCCCGTCGATTGCGTCGTCTCCAGTTCGACGACGACCGGGCTGGAGGTCGCGCGGAAGCGTTTCGGCACGGACCGTGTCTTCCCCTGCCCGCTCGACTTCTCCTGGGCGGTGGAGCGGGTCATCGACCGCTGCGCCCCCGCGTTGATCGTCCTCGGCGAACTGGAACTGTGGCCGAATCTTCTCGCGCGGGCCTGGCACCGTGGCATCCCGGTCGTCGTCGCCAACGCCCGGATGAGCCCGCGCAGTGCCGCCGGCTACGGCCGGATCGCACCGGTCGTCCGGCGGATGCTCTCCCGGGTGGCAGTCGTGGTGGCCCGGTCCGCCGAGGACGCAGCGCGGTTCGCGGCGCTCGGGGCGGGGCGGATCGTCGTCGCCGGTTCACTGAAGTACGACGGCGTCCGCGGTGACCGTGACCATCCCGACATCCACCGGCTGCAATCGCTCGCCGGCTTCACCCCCGACGACGTCGTGTTCCTCGCCGGAAGCACGCAGCATCCGGAGGAGGAACTGGCGCTGGCCACCTACCGCACGTTGGCGCCCCGGCATCCTCGGCTGCGGCTCGTGATCGTCCCGCGGCACGTCGAACGCGCGCCGGCGATCGCCGCGCTGCTCGATCGCGCCGGCGTGCCCTGGCAGCGGCGCAGCCGGCTCGACGCGGGTCACCCCCCCCCCGCCACCACGGTCTTGCTCGTCGATACGACCGGTGAGTTGGCCTGGTGGTGGGGTACGGCGGCCGTGGCGTTCGTGGGCGGCAGCCTCGACGGCCACCGTGGCGGGCAGAACATGCTCGAGCCGGCGGCCTACGGTACAGCCGTCTGCTTCGGTCCCCACACGCGCAACTTCGCCACCGAAGTGGCGACGCTGTTGGCCGCCGACGCCGCGACGGTGGTCGGCGACGGGAACGCGCTGACCGAGTTCGTGGGCCGTTGCCTCGACGACCCTGCATGGGCCGCCGCCCGCGGCGCCGAGGCCCGGGCGACGGTCGCGGCACATCGTGGCGCGACGGCCCTGACCGCCGCGCTCGTCCTCGAAAACGTCGCCGGCGGCGGCGGCGCGGGGGGCGGCCGTTGCCGGTCCCCGGAAAACCGTCCATAATCCGGCCCTCGGCATCGGCCTACCGGACTGCGAATCCACCATCACGACGAGGAACCGGACGTGTCACGAGGGAAGTATCTGTTCACCAGCGAGTCGGTCAGCATGGGTCATCCGGACAAACTGGCGGACCAGATTTCCGACGGGGTCCTCGACGCCTACCTGGCCCAGGATCCGCGCAGCCGCGTGGCCTGCGAGACGATGGTGACCACCGGTCTGGCGGTGATCGCCGGCGAGATCACCTCCCGCGGCACGATCGACTACCAGAAAGTCGTCCGCGACGTGATCCGTGACGTCGGTTACTCCGACGACGAGATGGGGATCGCCGCCGACACCTGCTCCGTGCTCGTCGCCGTCGGCAAGCAGTCGGGCGACATCGCGATGGGCGTCAACGAGGACGAGGCGAAGGGCAAGGACATCGGCGCCGGCGACCAGGGCCTGATGTTCGGCTACGCCTGCAACGAGACCCCGGAGCTGATGCCCCTGCCGATCGCCCTCTCCCACCGGATCCTCAACCGGCTGACCGAAGCCCGGCAGAAGAACGAGGTCGACTGGCTGCGGCCCGATTCGAAGAGCCAGGTGACCGTGGAGTACGACGGCGACAAGCCGGTGCGGATCGACACGATCGTCGTCTCCACGCAGCACGCTCCCCACGTCACCAACGACGAGATCCGCACGTTCGTCATCGAGAAGATCGTCAAGCCGCTTCTCCCGCGGGACCTCGACACTTCTTCGATCACCTACCACATCAACCCCACCGGTCGGTTCGTGGTCGGCGGTCCGCACGGTGACTGCGGCCTCACCGGCCGCAAGATCATCGTCGATACCTACGGTGGCTGGGGACGGCACGGCGGCGGCGCGTTTTCCGGCAAGGATCCGACCAAGGTCGACCGCAGTGCCGCCTACATGGCGCGCCATGTCGCCAAGAACATCGTCGCCGCCGGCCTCGCCGAGCGCTGTGAGGTGCAGCTGGCCTACGCGATCGGCGTGAGCGATCCGGTCAGCGTGCACGTCGACACCGAGGGAACCGGGGCGATCGCCGACGAGCGACTGTGTGCGGTGGTCCGCGAGTTCTTCCCGCTCACGCCCCGGGGGATCATCGACTACCTCGACCTGCGGCGGCCGATCTACCGCAAGACCGCCGCGGGCGGCCACTTCGGACGCGATGGCTTCAGCTGGGAGAAGACCGATCGCGCCACGGCGCTGGCGCAAGCGGCCCGGTCCGGCGCGATTGCCGGCGCGGCGCGGTGACGAGCCCGCGCCGCAGCCGCCGCTGATGCGGTGACGAAGGTGTGGACGAATCGAGTGCTCACAGCCGAGGGATGCCCGCCGCCGTGACGGACTCGATAGGGTTCCGGAGAATCTCCCGCCGGTCGGCCGGCGCCGACGACGTCGGTGCCGCGCTCGCCACCGGCGCCCTCGCCCTGGCAGGGGCGCTCCCCCTCGCATGCGCCGGAGTGCTCGTCGTCCGCCGGTTGGCGGGAGGCCTCCCGGGGGGTGGGCGCCCCGCCGGCATGCTGGCGGTGGCGCTGACCGGCGTCGGATTCGTGGTCGCCGCCGACCTGATCGCCCGGGCAGCCGCAGGGCGGTCCGACGAGAGGGCGCCGGGGATGGCGTGGCAACCGATCGCTGCACGGATCGCCCTCTGCTGCGCGGTGGCGGCACTGGCGCCCCCTTGGCCGTGGCGGGGGACGGCGTGGCCGGCGGTGGCGACAGCCGGGGCCGCGATGACGGCGGCGCTGGTGCGGGTGCCGCGCCGCCGCGCCGTGGCCAGGACCATGGCCGAGCCGGAGGCACGACACCGAGCGGCGCAGGCGCCACTGGGGGCGTGTGCTGTCGGTGGTGGGCCCACGGCGTCCCCCGCCGAGGCCTCCGGTGGAGCCCTCTCGCAACGGCTGATGCGTTTCCATCGAGCGGACACGATGACCGACCGCATCGAGGGCACGGTGGTCGTCGTCGTCCCGCCGGGGGAGCGCTCGGCACCGACCCATGTCGCGTTCTGCCCGCCCTTCTCCGTGAGCCCGCTGATCACGATCGCCGCCGTCGAAGCAGCGACGGAAGCGGAGGCCGATGCGGTCGAAACACTCCCCTGGGGCACCCGGATCGAGTGCCGCCTCGAGGATGCGGCCGACGACCCGGTGGAGGTCGTCGTCTCGTTCACGGCCGACGGACCGATGCCCTCCTCCGGACGATCCACCGCGGTCCCCGTCACACCGGATCCCTGAGGCATCGGCTTCCATGGCCCGCTGGCCGCAACGACTGTGGACGACGCTGTTCACCTACACGGTGATCTTCTTCGGGTTTCCCCTGCTGGCGTGGCTGCTGTACCGCTGGGTCCGGGGAGGAGGGTAGACGATGGATTCCGCCGGCCACCGGCTCGACGAACCCTCCCCCACGCTGGTGGCGGCGCTGCGCGGCGCCGATCAACTCGGCGTCCTCGCCCACTGGGAGCGCCTCGACGCCGCTGCACGGGAGCGACTGCTCGCGCAGGTGACGGCCATCGATTGGGGGCTCGTCGCCGATCTCACCCGGCGTGTCCGGCGCGGACACCTCGCCCCTCCTGCCGGGGACACGTCGTTCGATCTGGCGAGCGCCGAGTCTCCCCCCTGTCGTCCCCTCCGCGGTGCGGATCCGACTGTCGCCGCCCGCGGCCGGGAGGCACTGGCGGCCGGCGCGGTCGGGGCGATCCTTGTCGCAGGTGGACAGGGCACACGCTTGGGGTGCACCGGGCCGAAGGGGCTGTGCGCCGTGGGGCCGCTGTCGCAGGCCACGTTGTTCGACGTGCTTCTCGGCCGACTCGCGGCCATCGGCCGCCGCTACGGACGCGGAGTCCCCCTGGCGATCATGACCAGCGCCGCCACCGACGACGAGACGCGCCGCTTCCTGGCATCGCGGCAGTGGTGCGGGCTCGACCCGGACGACGTGTTCCTGTTCCGGCAACAGGACCTGCCGGCCTTCGACGCGGCCGATGGCAACATCCTCCTTGCCGCACCGGACCGCGTCGCCCTCGCCCCCGATGGCCACGGCGGCATGCTCTTGGCGCTGGCGGGCGTCGGGGGGCTCGAGTGGTTCGGCCGTCGCGGGGTCGCGACCGTCGCGAGTTTCCAGGTCGACAACCCGCTGGCACTGCCCCTCGATGCCGAGTTCCTCGGCGCCCACCTCGATGCCGCCGCCGAGTTCACGCTCCAGGTGATCCGCAAGCGAGAGCCAGCCGAGCGCGTCGGGGTGATCGCCACCTCCGGAGGCGTGACCCGGGTCGTCGAATACAGCGATCTGCCCGCCACCGCCGCGGCCGAGCGGCTGGCCGACGGCCGGCTCCGCTTCCACGCCGGCAGCATCGCCGTGCATGCCTTCGCCCTCGAGTTCCTCGCCCACTGCGCGGCGCGTGGCGACGCCCTCCCGCTCCACGCAGCGCGTAAGGCGGTCCCGTTCGTCGACGCCGACGGCCGCCACCATGCCCCACGCGCGCCCAACGCGGTGAAGTTCGAACGCTTCATCTTCGACATCCTCCCCCTGGCGAGGCGGGTGTGCGTCGTCGAGCTCGAGCCGGGCGAGGGATTCGCCCCGCTCAAGAATCCCAGCGGTGCGGCGGCCGACACACCGGAGCACGTGCGCGAGGCACTGATCGCCCGCGACCGGGCGATTCTGGCCGCAGCGGGAGTGACCGTCGACGAGGGGGTCGTCGTCGAGCTCGACGCCGCCACGATCCTCGACGCCGACGACGTCACTCTGGCCTTGCCCCCGGGAACGCGGATCAGCGCATCTGCCGTCATCCGCGCGGACCCGATAACGCCACGCGGGACCGGCGGTGGCGAGTTCCGGTGATTTCCCCGCGGGTGGGCCGAGGACCGCACGACGGATCGGCGACGAGCGACGCGTGTTTCCTCACGGAGGTCGGTGATGCTCCACGTGGTGATCATGGCGGGTGGATCGGGTACGCGGTTCTGGCCCGCCAGTCGGGCGGCGCTTCCCAAGCAGCTGTTGCGCCTGGCCGGCGAGCGGACGCTGCTGCAGGCCACCGTCGATCGCCTGTCGGGGTTGGTTGCACCCGAGCAGGTGCTCGTCGTCACCGCCGAGCGGCTCCTGCCCACCGTGCGGGAACAGCTTCCCGACGTACCGGCATCGGCGTTGGTGGGGGAGCCGTGCAAGCGCGACACCGCCCCCTGCATCGCGCTTTCGGCCCTGCTCGTGTCGCGTCACGACCCCGAGGCGACGCTCGCGGTGATGCCCTCCGACCATGTCATCAGCCCCGCCGAGTCCTTTCGTAACGCGATCCGCCAGGCAGCCGCTCTCGTCGACGCCCAACCGGCCCGGTTGGTCACGTTCGGCATCAAGCCGACCTACCCGGCCGAGGTCTTCGGCTACATCCAGCAGGGGGAGAAACTGGCCGACGCCGGGCCCGCCGTGGTGAACCGTGTCGCCCACTTCAAGGAGAAGCCGCCAGCGGCAGTGGCAAGGGAGTACCTCGCCGCCGGCACCTACCTGTGGAACGCCGGGATCTTCGTGTGGAAGGCACGGACGATCATCGAAGCGCTCCTCGCACGCCAGCCGGAGTGCATGGAGCGGCTGCAACGGGTCGTGGCAGCCTGGGATCGCCCCGATCGGGACGCCGTCTTCGCCCGGGAGTTCGCGGCGATCCACGGGATCTCGATCGACTACGCGGTCCTCGAGCACGCCCGCGACGTCGTCGTCATCGAGGCGCCATTCGGTTGGGACGACCTCGGCGGCTGGTCGGCGGTCGCCCGCCAGCGGGGTACCGACAGCGAGGGCAACACCGTCGTCGGCCGCCACCTCGGCATCGACTCGGTACGGACGATCGTCCACGCCGACGGTGACCATCTCGTCGTCACGATGGGATTGAAGGATATGCTGGTGGTACACACTCCGGATGCCACGCTCGTCGCCGACCGAGCCCACGAGGAATCGGTCCGCCGCGTGGTGACGGAACTGGAGAAACGCGGGTGGCGCGACTACCTCTGACTGTCCGTGGACCAAGCCATCGATGGCCTTGGTCCGCTCGGCCGACCGCGGTGAACACCATGGGGTTCCCGGAGCGCCGGCGGCCTCACCCAGCGGCCGATCGCCGTGTCCGGGGGTGGCCAGACAGCGACGCGGGACATCCGCCGCCGGGCCGCGGCCGTGCCCTCCTGCGGGCGTTCGCCCTGCTCGTCGTCCTGCCACCGGGCCTTGCCGCCGCCCAGCCGGCCGCCTCCGCGATTGACGGCGTGACTCCCGACACCCAGGTGTCCGTCGATGCCCGGGCACGGCAGGCTGCCTGGGCCGAGCGGGTCCGCCGCGCCGCCGAAGCGCTCGCCTGGTCCGATGAACGGATCGCCCATGAATGGCGAATCCAGCGCCGCCCCGGGACCGACGATTGCCGCCTCCTCGATCCCCGCGACCGGGTCGTCATCGCCGGCCCGCGGGCCGCGTGCGACGAGCGGTTCGCCGACCTCGTCACCACCGGCCTGATCCCACGCCACACCGGCCCGACGGTGATCGTGCTCCATGGCCTCGGCGAGGGGCGTTCGAGCATGAGTCCCCTCGTCGAGCACCTCCGCCGCCACGTGACCGACACCGTCGTGACCTTCGGCTACGCCAGCCCACGTGCCGGTTTGGCCGACCATGGTGCGGCGCTCGCCAGTGTCGTCGCGGCCCTTCCGGCGGACGAGGGGGTGAGTTTCGTCGCCCACAGTCTGGGAAACCTCGTCGTCCGCCGTTGGATGCACTCGGCGGCGCCGGCCGAGCTGGCCCGCGTACGGCGGATCGTGATGCTCGGGGCTCCCAACCAGGGGTCGGAGCTGGCCCGATTGGCGTCGCGCGTGTGGGGGCTCCCGGCGCTTGCAGAAGGAGCCGCCCGGGAACTGGTCGTCGACTGGGAACAGATCGCCCCCGATCTCGCCGTTCCGACCTGCCCGTTCGGGATCGTCGCCGGTGGCCGTGGCGACGAGTCGGGATTCAGCGCCCTGCTCGAGGGAGACGACGATGCCGTGGTCCGCGTCGCCGAGACACGGCTCGACGGTGCCGACGACTTCCTCCTCGTCCCCGTGCACCACGCCTTGATGATGCGCCATCCGACCGTTCAGCGGGCGACGGTGTCGTTCCTCACCACCGGCCGCTTCGCGCTGCCGGACGGAACGGCCCCGGAGCCGGTGTCGCGATGACCGGAGGAGGGGATCGCCTGCCGAGCGCCGGGCGTCTGGCAGGGATCGACTATGGCCAGCGCCGCGTGGGGATCGCGGTCTGCGATGCGGCCCGGATCATCGCCAGCCCCCACGAGGTCCACGAAGCGGGTGGGGATGCCGCCGCCGAAGCCGACTACTACCGCCACCTCGCCCGTGAGGAGGACCTCGTGGGATTCGTCGTCGGCTTGCCGATCCACGCCGACGGCAATGCCAGCCGGATGTCGGCGGCGGTGGAGCGGTTCGCCGTCTGGCTGCGGACGACGACCGGCCTGCCGGTGGCGTTCCAGGACGAGCGCTACACCTCGCGCGAGGCGGCAGGCCTGCTGGCACGCTCGGGCCTCACCCGGGGGCGGCGCCGTGAACGGAGCGACGCGATCGCCGCGCAGATCATCCTCACCGCGTGGCTGGAGTCGGGCCGCGACGGCTCCGCGGCTCCCGGAGCACTCGACGGATGAACGCTTCGCCCCCGAAGGCCGGGCGCCGCCGACTCGTCGTCGGCCACGGCTATCTCGGATCACGCGTCGCCCGGGAATGGCTCGCCCGAGGCGATCGGGTCTGGGCCACCACCCGCTCCCCGGCTCGGGCTGCGGCCATGGCGGCAGACGGGATCGAACCGCTGCTCGTCGACCTCACCGGCCCGTTTCCGCTCGCCCGGCTGCCCGAGGTCGATACCGTCCTGTGGGCCGTCAGTCCCGATTCCGCCACCGGGCACCATGCCCTTCATGTCACCGGTCTCGGTGAGCTGCTCGACGCCCTGCCGGGCGCCCCACGGGTCGTGTTCATCAGTTCGACCGGCGTCTACGGCGAAGCCGACGGCTCGGTCGTGAACGAAGACACACCGGCGCGGCCCGATCGGCCGGCCGGGCTGGCGCTGCTCGAGGCGGAGGCGTGCGTCGCTTCCCGCTGCCCCGGTCGGGCGGTGATACTGCGGCTGGCGGGCTTGTATGGACCAGGTCGGCTCCCGCGCCTCGCCGACATCCGTGCCGGTCGGCCGCTCGCCGGCCCTGCCGACACCTGGCTCAACCTGATCCATGTCGCCGACGCGACGGCGATCGTGGCGCTCGTCGCCGACCATCCTGCTCCCGGTCCGTTGTATGTCGTCAGCGACGGCCGTCCCGTGCGGCGTGCCGAGTGGTATGCGGAACTGGCCCGCACGATCACCGCTCCGGAGCCTGCCTGGGAGCCGACGGCTCGCCGGGTCCGCGGCGGCGACAAGCGCGTCGATCCGCGCCGCTTGCTCCGTGAAATCGCCCCGCCGTTTCGCTATCCCGACCCGTTTGCCGGGCTGCGGGACTGCCTCACGGATCCCTGATCTCCCGGCTCCCGCGGCTCACTGCAGGGCCGGCGCCGGCACGGGATCCTGCTTGCCGAGATCGAGTTGGGCGAGGCTCGCGACTCCGCCGGCGAGGGCCTGCAGGTAATCGACG
>Ga0194130_10000673_pt1 | contig 61133 bp, 39 predicted proteins | sample TA2KigsurfametaG_FD_160084 | JGI IMG/M metagenome (GOLD analysis project Ga0194130, IMG submission 160084) | Freshwater microbial communities from Lake Tanganyika, Tanzania - TA2015050 Kigoma 12 surface | ecosystem: Environmental > Aquatic > Freshwater > Lake | place: Tanzania: Lake Tanganyika...
GTTGTTCATGTGCGGCTTGCGCGTGAGCGTCAATCCACGGTGCCATGACATCACGTTTTACGTCAACCGCATTTCTAAAAAGAACAACACCACCACCAAGATGAACGTCGTCAAATCCATCGATTTCTAATACTTCTTCCTTGCCTATGCGAGGTGTTGACGCGGAATAAATGTTCATCACAAAGCAGAGTTTGTTGAGTGTCTTAATCTGTTGTTTCTGCTGCAGCCTTTTGTGCGAGATAACTTCTGTACTGACCCTCAAAAACTCGGCAGTACATGCCAGCGTTCTGGTATGCCGTGAGTCGCACATTGTATGTCTGGGGGTTCATATCGTCCATTAGTGCCTCAGTCCATCCATTGGCGGCGGCAATCATTCCGTTTGCAATGTGCACCTTTAGTTCTGGAACAAACGTATCGTGCAATTCGGCCAATTCAATCAATTCGGGAACTTCCTGAAGGGTGAAAATTTCATCACCAGACTTGATGATGGGACCGTTTGCTGTTCCGATAATTTCGAATGACATGATTTACCACTTTCCCAAAGGGCACGAGGCCGATTTGATTGCTGTTTTGATTTTCATAAAACACTTACATTCCTTACACTGCATTGTAGGCTTGAAAAGCCGTGGACAGACGCGACATATGTTAAGCCGTTGCTGCGCAAGGGATAGAATGTTCGCATTATCTGTCATGGCTGTTGAGTATACACAAAATTATCTACGGCCGTTGCCTGGGAAACAGAAGCCTGGGCAATCGCCGCACCGTGCTTTTTGCCCCTGTTTGCCCCTGTTGCCGTATAGCTCGCAGAGATGGTCCCCCCAGCCGAACCAGGCGCGTTTAGTGTGATACCCTCACCGTTTGTTGTAATTGTTATGGATGTCGGCCTCGTTGGATAGGACGCGGCATCACCGGCTCCTACGGTCTGGGAGAAGGAAACCGATGGCGTAGAAACGGTAGTAACAACCCCATTTTCTGACTTGCGAATTGGGGCGCTCATTACATATGTCCATGTACGTGTTTCTGGAAAATAGATATTCTGTGATTGATATTGGGGAATTGGGCCAGGATTCGCGCACGACCCAGGACAACCCGTATCGGTTACACCATTGGCAAGGCAGCAATTACAAATTACTTCATGAGTGCAGGCTCCGGGTTGAGCGGGTTGTAGCACTACAAGCGAACAGCAACAGGTAGAGCCACAGGTCTCATTGCCTGGACCGTAATAACTAGAAACGTATGGGTGACAATTTGGGTTGGTGATGAAGCACTCAAAGCCATATACGTCGTTGTACTGGGTGATTGCGGGAACTGATGGACTAACCGCGGTGCAACAAATACTAAAACAAGTTCCCCCATATGGGGGCCAGTTGGCCGGGTTAAATGTGCCAGTTGAAGTTCCATTGTAGTACGGACCACGAACGCCATGACCATAAACGGTGCCACCGGCGCTACCGCCGCACGTATTGCCAACAAACACATTTTGAGTCCCAGAAGATGCCGGATTCTGCACGCTTGATTGTGTCATGTTGGTTGTCGCCGACCACCAATTATTTTCGTCCACTACCCAAAATGAAACACCCCATCCATCTCCCGCCCCAGAGACTCCATTAACCGTGACCTGAGCATTTTTGTTGTTTATTTTGAGTATTGCTATTGGGTTACCTGACGCACTGGATACGGCAGCGAGCCTATTGCTGACAATCTCCCAATCGCCTTTGACTTCTTGCCAGTTTTTGCCCGAAGCGGTGATATTTGAACTGTTGGCGCGATTGAAGTCGTCGCTTGTGGTAACGAGGATTTTCCCGCCACTTCCCTCTACTATTCCTGTAATCATGACGTGATATTACCGACCAACACCCACGAGTTATTGGCCCTCTTGATTAGCGTGGCGGCAGCCCATTGACCGTTCAACTTATATTGATTGTCGAAAGCATTTATCGCTACGCCACCCGACCCCTGTATTGTGACGTTGTATGTACTGGTGGTTTGCAAAACATCAATCCTGTCACCCACGGTGAAGTTTGCATCGTTTGCGGATGTAATAGTTACTGTGGCATTTGCTGCAGATGGTGCTATTTCAAGAAGTTTTCCGAGGTCGGCAGCAACTACGTTGTAGTTGTTTGATGTAAGTGTTACTCCCGTTCCCGCTCCATCAGACCTGAATCCTGCACGCGGAGCACCAGTAGCAAGGTCAGTTTTACCTATTGAGTTGGAAAGGCTGAGTTTGCTATACGCAATTTCAGCAGAATCGCTTACGTTAGCATTAACGATGGTTCCGTCTGCAATTTTTGCTGATGTTACGGCCTCGTCCGCAATCTTCGCCGTGGTTACATTAGAGTCCGCAATCTTCGCCGTGGTTACATTGGCATCAGCAATCTTTACTGTGGTTACATTAGCATCAGCAATCTTTGCTGTGGTTATGTTGGAATCAGCAATCTTTGCCGTGGTTACATTGTCATCAGCAATCTTTACTGTGGTTATGTTGGAATCAGCAATCTTTTCCTTGGTTACATTAGCATCAGCAATCTTTACTGTGGTTATATTGGCGTCAGCAATTTTTGCCGTAGTTACGTTGGAGTCCGCAATCTTTGCTGTGGTTACATTGGAGTCCGCAATCTTTACTGTGGTTACATTCGCAGCGACAATTTTTGCTGATGTTACTGCGTCATCTTCAATTTTTGCAGTTGTTACAGCAGAATCGGTAATCTTTGCAGTTGTTACGGCAACGTTGGCAATTTTTGCAGTGGTTACCGCACCATCACTAATATCGGCAGTTACTATTGCAGAATCCAAAATTGAAACAGAAGTCAATCCAACAAGAAGCCAGTTATTGGTTTCTCTCTTTACAAGAGTTGCCCTTTGCCATTCAGAGGTCATGGACGTAATATCACCGGTTGCCTCTATGGTTACCCCAGAAGCACCAACTATAGAAACCGTTGCAGCAGAACCATTTATAAACTCAAGAACATCACCCACATCATACGCAACTGAGGAATTTAGGGGTACGGTAACCGTTGTGCCTCCGGCATTTTGAAATTCAAGCAGTTGACCCCTGTCTTCTAGTACAGCGGTATAGGTCGCGGTGGTTATGACTTTTCTGGTGTAGTTATAGTCGCTTGCTTGAAGCGTATTCATCGCCGCAGCAGTAAGCGTCTGACCAGCAGTAAAGGTTTGAAGAGCCATAAATCACCTACTAAATATCGTTGATTTACAATTGTACTTTATATAACTCATTTACTAATCCTCTAGGTCTTCGTCGTCGGACCGGTTAAAATCACCGGTCATCATCATTTGCTGTGCATACCTTAACATTCCATCTGCCGCCCAGGGCGAAAGTCCTTCAGACACAGACACGGATAATTCACTAGTTTCTTCATCAGCAACTTCCGCAACGATTATAAAATTAGTGACAAGTCTTGACGGCATTATGTTTTTCATTATTGAGTTAAATAAATTTTGAAGGGTCTGGTCGTCGTCATCTTGCATGGTTATGCCACGTATTCGTGAGTAATTTTTGTACCAAGTGGGCGCGCTCGTTCTATTGATTCAAGAACAATAAGTGAAGATTGTCCAACAACCTCAGGACCAATAGCGCCAATAGTTTCAAACCATTTTGTCTGTATGTTTATTTCAAATGGATTTGTAGAATAATCAAACTCCGCCACAACTGTCTTGTCATTAATTAGCACTAGTTTTGTGGCCTCAACAATGGAATTCATACTTCCGGCATTTTTGCCGTAGTATCCAGTATCCAACTGCCATCTTAAAAAAGTTTTCTGAAATGCAACGTCAGACAGTGGTGGATTGAGCTCCGTATAACCAGTAAGACGTAATTGATTTTCTGAATTTAAATTACTTGTATTTAACACAAAAGCATCACCCACAAATTCTGGAGAAAAAATAAATCGTGTAAGCGGTTGCGTTCCAGTGAATTTGCACAACCATATTAATGTTTCTAAGGAGGCAATCGAAGAATTTACAAGTGTGCTTTTTGTATTGTCTAAATTTGACAAAAACCCTTCCTCTTTGTCAATATAGGCAAAATCTTGCGTCAACTCCATTGAGTCGCCCAAGCCCGAATATGCAACATCAATTAAGCGGCGTATTGGTAGGTCTGGTTTTGTTTCAGAATAAAAATCTGTTTCAGAAATAACATTTGGAAGCAATGAAGTAATTATTGGAACAGCAATATTTGTTATGGCAAACTCATAGGCGGGATACAGTGCTGGAGTTGTAAAATAAAAAGGTTCATTTGAATTAGTTGGCTCAAACTCAATGGCAATATTCATAGCGGGTACTTCTTGGCCGGGTGGCAATTCAATTGTATCGCTTCTAAAAATATTCCACTGAGGCGAAAGAACTCCCGGAGCATTAATTACTGCATCTGATTGACTTAAATTAAGCACCGTAACAATCGAAGTTACAATCACTTCATTTACGTCAGTGATAGTGCATGTAACTGTTCCACCAGAAGGCATTTTAACCGCAAACAAAAAAACCATTGGCGAATTAATATCTGTTTGAAATAACTGTATGTCATCTTTAAAAAGAGTGCCATGTGTTGAATTGTTTAACAGTTCAATTTTTAATTGTTTAAAATCGGAAAAACCTTCAAACAGTTCAGAAGAACCATCAACCTCATAGCTCAAGTCAATAGTTTGCCAAAAATCATTCACATATATCGACGAAAGTTTTGCCAAAGAGTCACTAAGACGATTTTTTATTTTAGCCATACTACAAGACCACAACTTCAACTGATGCTCTGGGCAAAACACCAAAATAATTTATTTGATATCCGATTAAATTATTGTTGGCATTCAATTCAGACGCCAATAATTGATTGCCTGGGTATTCTGCAGCGGGATACTCTGGCACGGTGGCACTAATGCTATATACATAGTCGACGCCAGCAATCTTGCTTGCAGCAACAACTATGTCAAATATTCGTAAGGTTCGATTCCAGTTGGGCCAATTTGCCAAAGAGACCAAAGATTCAATTTCGTTTGCAATATTTGTGGCCACAGAGCTTGCTCCAAATTCTGGATTGATAGACACGGTAGCTGTGATATCGACGTCAAAAGGATATGCGTCGAGTAATTCAAACTTGAGGCCGGCCGTTATGCGCTCGGCAACTGCATTACGAATCTCGATTTTTAATGAATCAGAAAGCGGGGAACCACCCGAGTCGCATGCAAAGATAATAAAATATCCAGGATGATTGCCTTGAGTTGAATATTCTATCGAATTAATAGACAATACATCAATTGGACCGGCGGAGCCAGTTGCTGCAGTATTCAAATTTGTGAATTCAACATCTGAATCACCAACAGTTTCACCTGTATATATGCCGGTGCGAATTGTATTTACATATGTATTGTCTCCGTAATAGTCAGGACCCAAAATTAAAAACAAGTTACTATTAAAATCATTTGAGAGCTCAACAAAATCCTCACTTGTTGACACTGTCGCAATGTCGTTTGCCGCATTTTGTCCGTTCAGGGTGCCGGCAGAAGCGTTATAATACGCCGCCCTAGAAACATCGTAAACTTTACACCTATGCACGTCAACAAAATTTGTAAGAATGTAATTCTCAACCTGTTTGGCGGTTGACAGTCCAGAGCTTAAACTCTCTAGGTGTGTGGTTCCACGGCTTAGGTATTCAGAGGTAGTTTCGGCTAGTGCACCTTGTGTAATATTGCTGTCTGTTACAACATCTAGTATCGTTGCACTTGGTTGAACCAGGACCAACTGTGTGCCGGGGGTGATTGTTGGCAGAACACCAGCAACCAAGGACGTAGCAGTTGCAGTTACGGTTGTAGACGCGCCATCTGCAACCACAGTGCTATTTGTGGAAAATGGATATTGTTCTATATCATCGCCATTAACTATTTCGTATACTGCGACAGTTTCTGCGGGAACTGTCTCGCCAGCTTGAGATAACGTAAATTCAAGTTGCACAGAACCAAAGGTGGCTTCTTTTCTGATAATGTCCAAATATCGAAGTATGCCCTCCATGAGCCCATCTGGCAAGCGGTTTATATTTCCCAAATTAAACGAACCTAAATAGGCAGCCGCCTGAAGAATTGCGTCTTCGATTGTCCCCGGTCGAGGAGAAAATTCTGGCATTGCCAAACGAGCATACTCAACAGACTCATCGTATAACTCGTCCGGTTGTTTATCATTTATTGTGAGGTCAATGTATTCTGAAAAATCTGGAGATGGCATGATTAATCTCCAATCACAAAATCAATCAAAATTCTTTGTTCACCGTCATTTGTCGGTTTTCCCCTCTCAATCAAGGTGAGTTGAATTTCTGGCCAAAACTGAGCAATTGTGTATCTAATTTCCGATTCTCTTAATGTAGAAAATGTAGGGTCTTTTACGCCGTAAGTTATTTCTAGAGGCAATTCTCCTCTCTCAATTCTTGTGGCCACAGCAATTATCTGTGAATAATACGGACGAGTTCCATCGATTAAGGTGGCCGCCCTGCCGCGTCCAAAAGTCATGGGTAGTTTGAGAGTGTCCATAAATCCTAATCAAAATTTGCATCGACGTAATTTTTTAATTCCAATATTTCCGTGTCAACGTATGTTTTGTTTGCGGCATCGGTTGCCGCAATTGGCACATCGACCTCCTTAATAATTTTACTAGCAGTTTCTCTTCCAAGAATGACAACTTCTTCAAATCTATTGTCAAGAAATCCACATAATACTTTTTGCCCGACAATCGGATACGTACAAAACACCAGGGATGGACCAAAAATTGTTTGTGATGCAACTTTTGGAACATTGACAAAAACCCCCTCGGCACTCACTCTTACCACCGTGCCGAGGTATAGGCCACCAGGAGATGGCTTGCGCGATGAGGCTTTTTTGGAGTTCGAAAACCTTGCGGTTGGGTCATACAGCATAATTAGAAAATACCAGGTTTTGAGCCGGCTTTAGGCTTAATCGGTTTACCCTTTTGGTCTTTTGGCTCTTCTGGCGTGCGAAATGATATTTGCGCTGACTGGGGTGAACCTTCGCTAAAGGATACTTCGGTAATTAAATATGCACCAAAAAAATAATTGGGGTATGGTCCACAAATTGCGGTATGACCAGGACGCAGGGCTCCACCCTGGGGCATCAAAACATTGCAGCTCCCCGTAGCGGCCAATGGCTCATTGTCGGAGGAAGAAAAATCGTGCCATGTCTCAAGCTCAAATAAATCTGTATGATTTCCCAATAACAATTCATCAACAAGTTCCTTAATGTTTCTATTTGGATAAAAAAGCAACGGCACAAATTTTTTTGTTTTCCCGGACTCTGTCGTGTATGAACTACCAAATTTGTATAGCAGCCATTCTTGTGATGCATAAACCAGAACTCCATCTACTTCAAAAACAACAAATTGATTGTCGCCGGCAGTTCTTGTCAGTACATCCCAAACTGATTCTTCGCCATCTCCGGTGCGGGCTTTGAATGTTGATTTTGTTTTTGCGGATTGCTGACCAACAAATTGTAAACCAAATTTTTTTGCAGCGTTGCCGGCATATTCATATCCAGAGCTTCCACTAACTGAATTTGGAAGTTTATCTCGTCGCATTTGCTGAAGTGCTTTGTTTCTTGCTTTAACAACTACGCTTGGAGAGCCTCCCGGCCCTGGCTTTGCAGAAACTTCAGCTATTTCGTACCTTCTCCCACGGTACATAATGTCTCTACGAATAACAAAATAATTTGAATCAAACATTTTGTAGTCTTCATCTATCACTTCAATGCTTATTTCTGGATTTAAATCCATTCCATAGCTAACACTTACGGAAATCAGATTGTTTTTAAAATCTTCTGCTGAAGCTCCGTATAGGTCTGTTATTTGTAAAATTCCTCCCAAGTTTCTGTTTGAGGGTTCAATTATTTGTTCAATCGGATACCACGTTTTGTCACCTACCAAATAATCCGGATTGTTTTTTATTTGTGTTTCGTATCGTCGTTTTTCTTGATTGGATAGTATTTTTGCGTATTTTTCTGCTATTTTTATAGTTGAAAATTTACCAAGATGTCTTCCACTTATTGAATAAGTGAGGTTGGCTTCTTTGGTTGGCAGGATTACGCCATCATCACTAATCGTCGGAATAAGCGTAAAACATTTTTTTTGACTAGCACTGACACCTGGATTAATTACAATGACATCATTAATCGTAATTGAGATAATTGTCGCAATCTGACCATTTTTCAATTTTACAATAGGTCGCAAATTAAGATTAATGTTGCCATATTCAAATATGTCTGCCTCCGACATTTGTAAAGACTGCATCGATGGATATTCTGGACGTTTGGATAGTGTCATTTTTATTTTCTATTTTCTCGCTTGTGCAAGTGCCAGTGCATACATTCTGGCAGCATTAGTATTACCAGCAGCTTTGGCGGCCGCCAGCCGTGCTTCTAGGGCGGCTACATGGTCTTTACCTGAAGGGGGTTTGTCTTTTCCGTCTGTTTTTGTTTTGGGATTAAATTTGCCATGTTTAAACAATGGTAAAAGAATCATTGTTTTTCTTCGAGGAATAAATTCAATTAAAGATAAATTTACGGTTGCGCTAGTCGTTTTGGCTAGTGTGTTCTGTCGCCCATGATTAATAGAGCACTCATCTATGTACCATTTTGGTATAGCAAGAGCTGGATGAACATTTACAAATTCAACCGGAATGGCGTAATCAGCCATTGTTTGAATAAATTTTACTTGGTCATCAACTGATTCAAAAAAATCTTGATATGTTTGAGTACTTGCTTTGCCCGCCTCATCAAGTTTTGTATTTATGCGTTTGGGCGGAGCTATAAGAAATTCAAAAGAACATCTTTCAGCTTTGCCACTCATGATGTCAATTATGGGCGCAGAATATGGTCGATTTATTTCATTAAATGTTGCACCATACCCAGAATGATTAAACGTGGTAGGTGGAAAATAGAACTCGTATGCAAGGCCGGGCGCGGTAATTTGACGCATTTCGCGAATATCCGATTGGTTTCGAAGTACGGTTCCTGACTGTTGAAATTGAAACTTACCCGAAACGCCTGTTGGTACTGATTTGCCAATAATTGAAATTGTCATTTATATTCTCTGCTTTATGTTTTTTTGAATTTTAATTATTTCGTTTGCAACAGCTTGCGCGGTTACTTGCGGAGTGGCAGATTCGTTTACCGTAATATTAAAAGTGTTTGCGCCCCCACCACCCGATGTAGAACCAGTCATTTTGGCCAAAATTCCAGAAGACGTATCGCCCATTGGACCAACTGGCGGAACAACATGCAAATGTCGACCGCTACCCCTTCCATGAAATTCGGCAAATCCTCCTGCTGCATTTACAAGAGACGAATACTTGTTCAAATTATCCCCAACAAGGTCGTATGCATGTCCGGTTGCATGGTCTGAGTTATTGGAGCCCAAAGCAAAGTCTCGAAGCGAGCTGGTCACGGTTCTATTTCCGGGAACCGCACTATTAAACATGCTGTGCTTGGCCATGGTCTTGCCCAAAATTTTGGAGGTTTTTGTGTCGCCTATTGGTACAAGTTTACTAATATTTCCATTTGCATCAATTTGCGCCTCAAAACCATTGGTCCACCATGATGGCGCTTGGTCCCACCAATCTGGAGTGTCCGTTCTGTCAAAGAATTCTGCTCTAATTGCTTGGGTAAACTCAGTCCGCATGAGTGCTGCTTCCTCGGTTAAGATGTCTTTAAACGGGTCAAGTTGCCCGGATAGTTCCGCGGTCAGATTTGTCCCAAACAATCCGGTTGCACCGCCTCTCCCGCCTCGGCCAGTTTTGGTTGTTTGCACACCCAGAGCGCTGGCAATAATGTTATTTATTTCAGATGCGCTTTTTCCCTTAAACGCAACACCTCTTGAAAGCATGCCCTCAAGATTTCTGACTTTTGCAGTTGCATCAGCATCTCCCCCCATTGCTGCTGTAATGAGTTGATTTATTGCACTTTGTGAACCGCTAAATGCTTTTTCGCCATCTGCAAAACTAAACCCTGCTTCGCCGGCCATTGCAAGAAGCTGTTTTGTCATTTCTGTTGCGGAGCCAGACGCTGTTTGTGTTTGGGCTTGGCCAATCAAGCTAGTTGTCTCTGTATTCATGACGCTTCCCTCAAGCACTCCGCCAGGGCCGAATAAGGTGCCTTTGCCGAGATTCGCACCAGTCCCAAAGGCTTGAGCCTGTGCTATTGCATTAAGCAATGGCGAATTCGGAGATTTAAAATTTGAGTAGTCTAAATATTTGGTGTAGTAATCAAGAAACGCTTCAGTTGAATTATCTCCAGAATTAAGAAGGTCGCCTGACGCCTGTAAAGCGTCCTTCATGTCCTTGCTTTGCTTAAACTGTCTAAAAACATCCATTGCCTTTATTTGAACATCTCTTAGTGCATCACTAAATTGTTTGGATGTTTTCACCATTCCAACACCCAGGGCCTTGGTGGCGTCATTTAGTTTTAGCGTTGTATCGTACAGGTCAACATTTCTCTCCATGGCAAGTGTGTAGATTTCCTCCGCTGTCATGCCGGTTGTTTGTTGCAGCGAATTCATTATTGAATCAAATTGATTAAGCTTTGGTCCAAGGGCTTGAGTTAAATTCGTACTAACTGTTTTGAATTGAGATATCGCATCTTGATTCTTGTCGCCAGTAGCAAGACTCAGCGCGTTGCCGTCGATTATCCCGGAATCAATGTAGGGTTGCAAAAGTTTTGTTCTTGCAGCAATTCCACCGGCAGAGTCTCCAGCATCATCAAATTTTCTCGTGGCAGCGAAATCTGTTGCCAGGGTTGATGCTTTTAAAAGCAAATTTCTGGCATTCTTGGTAGAACCTTTTGTTCCCTCACCAGCAGCGGCCGCAGCTATTGAGCTAAGTTGAGCTACCCCAACTTTATCTACGGCTTCTTTGGCCATTTTTTTCTGGTTTCGATTTGCGGCTAGTGCGCCCAAACCTGCCCCAACAAGTCCACCAACCGCTGCTCCAAGTGGGCCTGCAATCATTCCACCAATCGCTGCGCCGCTTACCGCACCGGCCACCATTCCGCCCATTTTTGTCTTGGACTTAAATGCGGTAAGTCCTGCGCCAACCGCCAAGCCCAGTAGTGGATTAATTGCCGCGAGACTTGCGCCTGTTTGCAGTGCGCCCTGAGCGTCGGGGTCAGAAACCATTCTTTGACCCATTCCACTATTTAAAAATGCGCTGGCTCCGAGTCCAACCAACATATTTGCGCCGCTAAAACTTGTTTTCATTCCAGCTTTTATTCCTCCCATTTTGCTGAATTTTGCGTCTGCTGGAATTCTTCCTTCCATTTTTGCGGTAAGAAAATTTTGATACGCGTTTCGGTATCCACGACCAAAGTTTCCGCCTTTGGCGGCATTCATACTTCTACCAATAAGTCCGGAACCAGCACCGCTCTTTGCAAAACCTGCTTGGTCTCTTATTGTTTGCCTTAAACCCGTATATCCACGTTCATTGTATGACGTTCCCAACAAAGCTCTTCCCAACAACCCTTTGAGGCCCCCCCTGACTGCAGAGTTGGGTGTACCGGGCGATGCCATTGCTCCAGCAACTCCACCACCACCCAACGAAGTGGATGTCATTGGGTAACCATTCAAAATCGTTGAACCAAAGTTCATTAAACCAGCTATACCCCTACCACCAGCGCCACGCATGCCACCCCTTGAAACAAAACGTGCTCTTCTTGCAGCGACGCGTTCACGAAAACTTGGCTGTTTTGCAAAGCGGCCAGAGGGGAAAAAACCGCTTTCTTGAATTCTTGAGTCAAGTCCATATCTGTAATCACTGGATTGCATCGGCGCAGGAGGTCCATAATAAAGATTATTTGCCGTTCTGGCATCTTGTCTTCTTCTCTGTTCCGAAGCCCTGTATTGCTCTCTGGTCATTTGTCGAAGTCCAATGTTTTCATAATCTGGAGTCGGAACTCCACGACGTCTTCCAAAAATATTTGTAGTGTCTTGGTCATTACGGGCCGCGCGTTCAGCAGCAGTGCGAGTGGTGCCAAGACTTGGAGCCCTGTATCCTCTTTCCTCTAGTGGTACTGTTTTTTCTCCGCGGTTTGCCATTTTCCACCTGGTTATATCACGCTGATAGTCAGCATTGGATTGTCCTGGCTTGCGCCTCGGCAATGTTGTCCATGCTCCATCGGATGCACGGACTGCTCCGCCACCAAATCCACCCCGCAATGTATTTCCTGTTGCAACCGCAGCAGCACTAGCAGTGGCAGCAGCAGTAATCGACGCCGCGGCACCCTGTAGAGATGTGCCAGCAACGCTCAATGCGCTTGCCCCTGGGGATATCGCTGCGCTTGCCGCTGCGCCAGCTGCTTGTCCAGCTGCAGACATTGCGCCAGATATTGGACCAAATTGTCCCAGCGTGGCCTGTCCTCCACCGGTGGTATTATTTGCCATAGTTTCAAATTTGTGACCAGAATAAATTGCTTGTTTCATTGACATGTTGGCTATTCCAAATTCGCCACCAGCCCGTCCTGCCATGCCACGTTGAAATCTTGCAGCGCGACGACCTTTATACGCCGCTGCGCCAAGTAGTCCCACTATTCCCGCGGATAGCATGGGCCCACCTTCCGCGACCGTGCCGAAAATGCGAGCTACCAAACTCATTACCCTTCCCAGCGCAGAAAGTAACGGATTTATTACCGGAAGGGCTTTAGCAAAAACTTCTCGAAGAGCTCGCATAATCTCAAAGAAGCCAACGACAACACTCTTCATGGCATCACCGAATGCAAGAAAAAGACCTTTATTGTCTTTTGCTTGTTGGGCAAGTGCCTTTACTCCTTCACCAATCTGCTTAAATATCTCAACGATTGGTTTTCCAAAAGTTTTTATAACAATTGACCCACCCTCACGGAGAGGGTCAAGCGCATCCCGAACTTCTCTGAAATAAATTGCAAATCCTTTAAAAAAGTCTGTTGTTCTTTTCCAGAAACCCTCCGTTGCCGGAAGAAATTTTCTAAATAAAACAACAGTGAAGTCTTCTAGTTTTTCTGTGAATTTAACAAGAGATGAAAGAAACGGTCCTTTTCCGAAGTTAACAAGGTCGCCAGAAATTCTTCTAAACGTGCGCTCAAGTCCAAAATATATTTCAGACATGGCTTTCTTAATTGGCTCAAGAACGCGAACACCAACATCAGACATTTCAACAAGTGCGGAGGCTAGGTATGTTTTAAACTGCCCAACTAATGTTTTGGACATTGTTCCCGCTTGCCCAGACACTCCCGCATCTAGTGCTAGCTTTCCACTTTGAAGGTCCTCAAGGAATTTTCTGTAATCCTTGTAGTTGCCCTTCTTAAATGCTTTTTCAAATTCTGGACTGATAGCTTTAACCGCCTGAAGTGCTTCGGCTGTAAATTTCTTTTCTTTTTGCAATATGCCAACCAAGGTCCCAGCAGCCTGAAGTGCATTTTTGGGGTCTCCGCTTGCGCTAACAAAGTCAGCCATGGCTTTTAGAGCGGCTTTTGACGCTGGAGTAAATGCGGAATTTTTACTCACAGCAGTAAAGGCCCCCGCAAGGGCTTGAACACCCATAGAAGCAAGAATCGAATCTTTGTAAAGACTCCTAAGCCCAGAACCGGATTGGTCCAAGGCAGAACCAAGCTCTTTTGAATCTTTGTATCTAAACGCGAATTGTGCTGCCTGAAATTCCTTGAAAGCCGCTGCCGCGCCGATTGCCGCAACACCAACCGCTGCGATGGTGCCAGCCAATGCCTGCATTACATAGTTGTATGTTTTTGCAACAAATTTGCCAATTGCAAACGCGGCATTAACTGAGGCCAAAGAAAGAGCTGAGATACCAAACTCAATGGTTAGGGCAATGACCGTAAACATAATCATTCGGGCCATTTTTAGGAACCGGGCACCAACTTTTTCAACAAGAGATAATTTTTTAGTGAATGAAACAACGCCCTTTTCGGACTGCGTCATCCGCATTGTAAACTTGCCCATGGCTCCAGTAAGCCGATTTGTTCTATTCTCTAGGCGTTTTGCTGCAGCATCAAGTGCAGTAATTTTTGCCGCGGCAGAAAGAAGCTTATTATCACCCTTGACATCAATGTCAACATTTATATTTACATTTTCGTCAGCCATGACCTCTACCTAGGTAATAAATCTCATTTGCTAATACCCCTGAGACTTACGCTCAGCTGCCTCACGGTCTGCCTCAATAACTTTAGCACACGCAAGGCGTATTATCCATTCTTCGAATGAACAGTCAAGAATTTTTATTGGGTCCGTCCCAAACACCTCCCCAAGGCGGGCGGCTGTGATTACTCGACTGTCGTCACTTAATTCGTTGAGGACGGATTCGTAGGGTTTTCGGTTTGCTCAACCGTATCTCCGAAGCCTGCTGCATCAATAATTGTTAGAGCTGCGGCTTCTACGTGCGGGTCAAGGCCAAAAAATTTCTGCACTGCGTCTGGCAGGGCACGAGCCGCACCAGTCATTTTGAGAATTGCAGGTGAAGCAAATCCAAGCGATTTGCCATTTTCAAGAACTTCTTCGCCGTTTAGGTAAACACCTCGCGTTGTGTGACCGATTACCTGACAAGCAAATCTTGTTGCGTCAAGCCCACTCTTTGATTCGGAACCAGAATTTTTTTGCCAAGCCTTTATTTGCTGTTGAGTGATGTTTGGGCTAATCAACAAAGAAACACCAGGACGCTCTGGAACATTGATAAAAACATCTGGACGAGAAACTTTTTTACTAATCACGCTCGTCAGCTGTTCAAGAACGTTATCGGAATCTTCATTTGGAATGTCCGCGTTTGAGGAGGATTGGGAATCGTCTGAGTAGAATGTGTTTGTCATGGGCCAAACACTATCACCAGCTTAGTGCCACTGGCGGATGTCAATTAGATATTTTAATTATGCTTGAGCTGGCACACCCGATATGGCAAATGTAAGGGCAATCGTCGCTGGCGCACCCGAAGAGGCATCTCCCTCTGGCTCGGATAGCCCAACGAGTAGTGCTCCAGCATAAACACGCTCAGACTGCAGGTTCTTAAGGTCGCAGTCGGTGTCATAAATTTTAATGTCATAGTAAGCACGACCAACAACTGGTCGAACCTGATTAACAAGAGTACGAAGCTCTGCGTCGTAATGCTTGGTTAGTGTGACGTCACCAACTTCCGATGGCGCACAGAGTACTTCTGGAAATGCTTGTCCACCAATATAAATCTTTTCGACAGCAGCAGTAATTTCTCCACCCGACACTTGAGCAAAGTACCCAGACAGGGTTGGTCCAGTGACCGCACCAGCAACTGGCGTAATTTCTGCGATAATTTGTCGCTGTGCCAATTTTGTGGAAATTGCCATAATTCCTCCGTGTGTTTATTTTATATTCTTAGACCAGTGTTGCGGTCAAGTTTGATTTTGTAATTTCTACCTCAATAGTGTCACCGATTGAGGAAACTCTTGCGCCAACCTTGGCCTTGATTACTCCGGTTGCCAATTGAGTCAGGGGGTTGTTTGCATTGTTGACTTGAACTGTGTAGCCCGGGTCAACTTGCTTGCCATTTGCGTCAAACGATTCATACAACCCGCCAGCCAGACGAATTCTTTCCATAATGGCCGTAAGAGTTGCACGAACTCTAGAGAATGTCGACTGTCTTCCGTCGATTGGAAGGAACAGAAGTGCTTCTAGAGCGGTCTCCGACTCGTGAACAATCTGATTTAAAACCTCTCGCGAAATAATAAATCTGTAATTCGCGGTGTCATCCGAGGCAGAGCGGGCCCCATAAACTCGCACAGTTCCATTAACAACCTTGAGTGCATTGATAAAGTTTGTGTCAAGGCTGTCCGCTTCTGTCTTTGTGAGTGAATGTTCGAGGCCGGTAACAAATGTTGCCTCTGTTCTTTCGCCAGCGTAAGGATTCCACGGACCAAAAAGATTATGGACACGCGCTCTTTTAGCGGCAACATAGCCTTCCGGTGGAATCGAAACTGTCAAAACACCGTCTGGAATTTTAATCCATGGAAAGTAGAAAGCGCCATATTCGGCGTTTGCGCTACCAGTGTGGCTGGCGGCCGACGAAATTGCATTTGCAACAGATGTGCCTTCGTCAAAAGAAGTCAAAGCAATTCTGTTGTTACTAGCTGCGTGAGCGAAGACAAAATTTCTCATTGCCTCGGCATAAAAACCAGGAGCAGCAACCGCACCCGGTCCGAGATTTGAGGTAAATGTATCAAGAGCATCTTCTAGGTCTGCCGCAACAAGTGCGCCCCCGTTTGTGCCGCCTGAAAAATTTGTTGCAGCCACTACTTCTGGGATGATTGAAGAAGCACCAGCAGAAGCGGTTAGATACAAACCAGCAGTTTCATTGTTGTTTATTTCATCAATTGCGGTGCTTACAGAAGTGTGTGTTTGGGTCGTGAACACCAATGTGCCATTTAGACGAATCTTGATTTTAAAAGTAGTAGCCGTTGGCTGCTCAACTTCAGCCGTCAGGCCACCGGTATTTGCCCATGTGCCGGTTCCGGAAGCAAGAAGATTAATGCATGTTGCGTCTGAAGAATCCGTCAGTGCAAGGCTTGCCTCAACTGCCGATTCGTCGACAACGCGTGAGACATAGGCGCGCGCGCCACCCTCTTCAAAGAATGTCTCAATTGTTTGATGTACGTAGCCGGACGATGTGTAGCCACCAAAGATATCCTCAAAGTCGGAGAGACTTGTAACAAGATGCGAGGTTCCATCCGGGCCTCTTTCGGTAACGCCCGCAAGAAACAGCGTTGCCGTCGGTGCGGTTTGCGTATTAGTTGGACCAGTTCGGACCGCAGTTGTAACAACTATGCCTGGCATGTTTCCTCCGTCTCGGTTATTTAGGAACTATTTCGTATGAGACTACTGAAATTATAGAAGACACGTTACGGTGTTTGGCGTACGTTTTCGGTGGGTTCAACAAAAAGCTCGTTTAAGCTTTCAAGAACTTCATTTTGCTGTTCGATTTGTTCTTGTTTTATCATTTTACGAGATTTTGGCTTTTTCTTATCGGTCGATTTTTGGGCTACGGGAGTGTCAATAAGACGAATTAATCCTTTGTCAATAAGAGGAATTATTCTTTCGTTATCTGTCTTTACCAAACAAAATGCACGCCCCAAAAGATAAGCATCATCCGTAATTTGAATAGTTTTAAAGGATAGATTCTGAATTTGACAAAAATCAGCGTTTTCAATGGGTATTTCATCAATTTGTTCAGAAATAGAAACAATTTCAATGTTGGTTTTCATAATTATCCGTTCGTAATTGTGATGTCTGCGGCATTCGTGAAATTGGTTATTAACGACGTCAGAGGATTTTGTCCGACAGTCAAACCAAATTCAGTAACTTCATCAGCAATATTATCACGAGCGATTACTTCGTCAATAGATAAGTCGTATCCAAGGTATGCGCCAGCAAGAACTCTGTCTCCCTTCAATAGGGTTAAATCGGAAAATTCTTCTACGAGGGTGGTTTCCTCAATACGAGCCTCTCTTTCTGCCCCCTCTCGTTGCAGACACGGGTAGTCTAAAATTGCAGACCGAACAACTGTGGTCAGCCTGTCTCTCATCTCGGTAGTTTCTTTTGAGCCATCAGTTCTAACCCAAACATATGTGCGCATCGAGTAGTTGACCTTGTATATGGGGTCGGCGCCATCGCTATAGCCAATCCTATTAAATGAACGAGTAGAAATAGCAACGGTAATAATCGTAGGCCACGAGTCAAGCGCAATCGGTTCATATGTTAGATATTCCTCTGGAGTTGGCAACTCCGTAGACGACAAACCCCAGCCGTTTCTATAACGAACAATTCGTCGGGGTATATCGTCGTTCAAGTACTGATTAACAAAAGATTTTGCAAATTGCGCTCCATACATTAATTCTGATGGCATTACAAAACCTCACCGTTGGCAATATATTCAGCGGCGTTGCCTCCAAGATTTCTTGCAAAAAGTGGTGGCTCAAATACAATTTTTCGTTTTGGCATTTTGTTGGTTCCGTATTGATGAAACTTTGCATACTCAACAGATGTTCCAAACGAAAAAGAAGTGTTTGTCATTGTGTCTATTGAACCATTTGCACCAGCCAATGATGCAAACAATTTTCCTGTTCGTATCATTGGCGGTAGTCCTGGAAATCTTGCCATTTTCCACGTTGCATACTGGGCATCAAGTGGCGCCCATCCACCAACGGGCAGTCCGTTGCTTGTAAAGTTTGCCGCGTGGGCTAACTTAATTTCTTGTTTTGCTTTTACAAGAACTGGTGTTAAAACTTTGGAACGAGCGCTCATTGCGGTAAGTCTTGCAATAGTCGAAGATACACCTCGTTTCGTTACATCAATTTCAACCTTAGCCATTAGATACGTCGCCTTCTCCACCTGCGCAAAGCAAGCAGCTCTCGTTCGCTAAATCCAGTCTCAAGCGGCGCAACGTTTCGGGTTGTTAGGTCTTTTACACCAACAACGTCGTCATGCATATTCTGCATTTCTCGGGTAGCGGCGCGAAGAATAAACAACTTGAACATTTTTATTGTTCCGCCATCAAGACCACCGCTATACACAACTTCTACGGTGTCGTTCGGGAATCCCCTAAATAGCTCAATGCCATATCTGTGGACGACATAATCATTTCCAGTTGCCGTTGCTGTTCCACCAGAAACGTAGGCTGGCAAACCGGCTGGATATTCGCCAACAGAAAAAGTTGTGCTTGTAACTGATGTAATTTCCAATGACGATTTGTTGTAGCTAGAAGGAGTTACGCCATTAATAACTACACGTTGCCCCTTAGTAAAACTATTAGCCGCAGAAAATGTGACAACTGTCCCCGATTGTGAAGCATTAGTTACGGTCGCAGTTTTCATGGTTGATTCTGCAAGAAACACTGGAACTTGTGAAAGGTTTCTAATTGAAACACTCTTCACGGAAACAACTGGCGTATTTCGCAAACTCAAGACAACAGATGGTTGAATATAACTTATTCCACTATCTGTGGTGCTTAGTGAGTGGTCGTAGAAAAAAGATGTAGCTGGAACACCCTGAAAGTAGCTTGGAATAACGTGCGTCTCGGTAATTTCGTCAACCTCAACGGGCCGACGAAGGTATGCCTCAAGCTCGCTCTGTAGGCCCTCTATGACAAAATCCGCAGCATCAAGTTGTTTTAAACTAAACTTGACATCCATGTATGTCTGTAAATCAGAAGCAGAAACAAGCATTGCTATCTCACGTGGCTCTTGCCAAATTTAGCCTTCGTCTCTCTCTCAGCAATGCCCTACCCGTACCCCTTGGAGTTGTTCTCTGCCCGGAAATAACGTCCGCAAGACGATTGAGGCCGTAAGCCGCGGCTCTGCGCAAAAAAGATGGCGTATTGCCCGCGGTTACAGGATTTCGTCTTGTCAGTGCACCGATTTCCGAGTCGCGAACGGTGTTTATCTCTGGCATAAATACCTCTTCAACGTTTGACTAAAGTTTACACCATCATATTCCTAGTAAATTAACGGTCTGGGTTAGGGGGCTTTTCTAGGGTTATTTCGTTACCTGGTTTGGCTGGTGCTTCAATTGGAACCCATGCTTTTGAATATGTGTGTTCTTTTATTTTGCGCATTTTTAAAAGCGAGCCATCTAGCATCATTTCCGACTCCTGAACAGACATGTTAAACATGTCGTCCAATTGCTCAATTGAATACAGTCGGCTTTGATGTATCCTCTTGACAACATCAGACATTCGTTTTGCCATTACTGACCCGCGACCACGGTTCATTTGAACATGCAAAATCATTGCGTCAATATCGGACAAATCAATTTTTGTGCACAAAATTGACTTTGCATATTTCTTGGAAAGAATTTTAGATTGAGATATTGCGATTATTCTTTGATGGCCATCGATGATTGTGTTTGATGATTCCTGCACAAGAATTGGATTTAACAAACCATATTTTTCAATTGACGAAATCAGTATTTTTATATCTGGTTTAAGAATATAATTGACTCTCCATGGCGCCGGATTAAGCAACGATGGATTAATCGACGACATAAAATTTACAATCAGAGCTCGATTTGTGCGCGTACGTTGGCATTCAACGTCCGCAGTGCATCAATGCTTGTTCGCAAAGATAACAATTTCTCGCGTTTTGCCTTGACTAGCGCTTCTGCTATTTCGTAATCTTCTTTCATCTGTTCCATTTTGTAGTGCGACCACTGTTCTCTGTCGGTGATGGTTCGGTGGCCCTTGCCCGCAGCACCAAGATATTCTTTTGCCCACTCAGCTTTATATCGAGCATCTTTCTTTGCAGCGTCAACAGCGAGAATCTCAAAATTCTCTGTCTCTTTTTCAAGCATTTCAAGCAATCGCATTATTTCTTTTTCAATATCAACTTGGCTAATTGGTTGAGTTCTGTTCATTTATAATCCCCTCGAATGGTGACCAGTCTATCTTCTCTAGCGCCGCAAGCGAAATTGAAGGCCAGGTAAATTTTGCATAACCCAATTTAGCCAACACCATTTCCTCCAAAATCCAAGCATCGCACATATCGTCTGCATGCCCACCCTTCCAGACTATTCCCGTAATAGCTGATACAGAAGATATTACTTCAGACTTTCCAGCATTGCCCTTTCCGGTGGCAAACTTTGCGCGGCAGGTTGGCGGAATCACAACATAAGGAATATCCATAGAAAGAAGCAAGACCCTGACAACACCACCAAGCTCTCCAATTGAATGAGCCTGAGAGTGTCTCGCCGCAAATGCATAACCCTCTATGGCAACCGCGTGAATTTTATTTGCAACAATAATATTTCCTATTTCGCTTGTAATGTTTTGCAATCTTTTAGCACCGGAAGCATTAACGGATATATATCCTGCGTCGCCGTTATGACAATACCCAGTGGATGTGAGAGAAAGGTCAAGTCCAAGAATATTGAGTTGCACAAAAAAACCCTAGTCCAGAAACAAAGACCCGCCGGCCCATTAGCCAAAGACCGGCGGGATTTCATACGAATTTTCACCCGTATTTACTTTGCGTAGTTGTCACTACTAGATTCGGGACCACCTGCCTTTCTTTTTGAGAAATGGCTAGCCGAGCTCAGAGTAGCACTATCAAATCGCTAATACAGGTAAACAGATACATGCAGCACAACAAAAAAAACACGCCAGGACCGAGGGTCGCATGGGATGACCCGCGCCCTCGGTCCCAACGCCTATAACGGTCCTTACCTTACTTATTTTACAACGAAATTATTTAGCACCTTGTAAATGCAAGTGATGTTTTATGTTTTTTTTCCACGTTTGGCTAAGCCCAAATCAAATGCAAGTTGTGGATAATTCCCGATTCTGTTGTGGCACGACCTACAAACTGCAAGTAAATTAGTTTCGTCCAATATTGAGCCACCCTGTGACCTTCGCACAACCTCGTGTATGTCGCAGCTTGCGTTTTGAATGTACGTCAGTTTTTTGTCGTGCGCAGCAAAAACAGGACAAGCTTCACAATGGGGTCTTTCTGAAAGAAGTCTTTTAACAAGTGGGCGCCTAAGCGCGTATTCCTGTTCTTTCTTTTTTGAACGATACCTCACCCAAGAGATGATATATTGTCGAACTCCCATTTATTGTCTAGTGCAGCCCAAAGGGCTACATCTACATCTGTTGGCTCCATGTCAAATTCGTCCATTAGGGACTTGTGTCGGAGAATTGCCGCTTCAAGAAAATTGGCACGCGAAACAGCTCCTTCGTCTTCGCCAAGGGAGGCAACATAATCAAGTCGTTTGTTCACAAAGAATTTAAACCGTTCAATTTTTGACAGCCGACTGTCGTATGACTGAATTGCTTCGGTTAATAAAATTTGACCATCCCGACCAAGGGATTCGTATCGCTCCAAGTCGGATTGTTTGTCTTCAGAAATACCGTTGATTTGCTCATCGAGATTGCGCACGAGGGCAATCAATGCCCGCTTCCACCGGTCACGATTTTGCGGTAGGTGCAGATATTCTCGTTGCGTTTCAGAAATACGATTTTTTACATCTTCCGCCACCAAGCGGGCAAACATATCGTCATTCATTCGTTGGGTTCCAATATGAGCAGATATGCGATTTATAGTGGCACCAGTTGCAGAGTTTTGATGGGATTGCTGGCCACTTTGAATTGTCATATGAGTTTACTATCTCCTTTTTTGTCGTTGATATTGTATTTCTAACATTTGAAAAATCCTCATCTGTGGGCAAATATTTTTTTGCCACTCCGTCCTTTAGGTATAAAAGTTGAAGATTGAATTCCTTTTTTTGCTCCAATTCAGACAACAGGAGCGCATACAGGCATAACTGAAACCATTTGTCTGCCATATATTGGGCGGCTGGTACTTTTCCGGTTTTATAGTCTGTGATTGTTACAACGCCATCCACTTCCGTCCATCTATCAATAAACCCTTTTATTAAGACACCGTCGAGCTGACCAAAAATTTCATATTCAATTCCATCTGGAATTACCAATGTGGGATTTTCTAACAAAAAAATATTTTCCACACACCACCATGCGCTCCATCTGAAATCATTGATGGGTGTTTTTTTAAGAAACGGAGCTACCGTATCTGCCCAGTTTGCTTCAGTCCATATATGGGTGCAGGCTTGACGAGCTGCCGCAATGGTGCGCTCCTCTGGTTGATATGCGGTATAAAAATACTCAAGCACGTCATGAACAAAGTTGCCGAGCAACGTTGCTGTTGTGGGTGGCTCTTTTATCTTGTCAACGCGAGACAACTTAAATTTCAATGGGCATTGAATGTAAGTTTGAATCGATGAAGCAGATAAGTGTTCTGGTAAAACTCCTATTTCTTCGTTCACTTTGGCGGAGTCTCTATTACTGTTGAACCGCTAAATGATAAACGCATTGCTTCGGTGAGCAGAAAGTTTGCCTGCTGCTCCGTTACCGAATCTTTGTTTGGAGTTGCTTGACCGTTGCTCCACTGGGCCCAAGCAGTGCGAAGCTCTTCTTTTTGCCCTTTGGTCAATTTCTTGCTCAAAGCCATGAAGTTGTCCCAGATGAGTTGTGTCTGCGATGCTTGTTCTGGGGTGGTTACTTGTTCGGCCTCCATTACTTGCTCAATTTCAATTGCGTCGTCGCTGCGAGCAAGATACAGACCAACACCAAAAGCCTGTGCTGCTTTCTTTAATGCATCAGAAATCGCACCTTTAAATTCGTCCCCAAGGTCAAGAATCTGCCCTTGCTTGGTGCGTTTGATTTTTGAACCACCGATTCCGTCACGAACAATCGTGGTGAATTCCGTGGCATAATAAGCAACACGAACATGTGCGATGACAAAGTCTGAGTCCACCGGGTCACGGTGACAGCTTTCAATTGTCATTGACCACTTGTCCACGCCAAAAACTTTATTCAGGCGATTGATGACTTCGCTGATTGGAATGTAGGTGAGGTTGGTGCCGCCCTTATTGATTGACCGCTGCATTTCCTGCGGAAATTGCTCCGACAGTTGCGAATAGAGGTTTTGATTATTGTTGGTCATTATTGTTTTGCCTTTCGTACGATAATGTTTGTTTTTGCTTCGCTAACTTCGCAGAAATTATCTGCGGAGACCCCAATCTTGCCAAGTTCCTTAACTCGCCAGTAAGAAACTGCAGCAAAGTCAAGCATCTTTATCATCATGTCTTGTGGTGTCATAACTATTTCACCAGTGTCTAGGTCAACTGCCATGTCGTTAATTCGGCTAGCAACGTTTTTTGCCAAACCCTCATGGTCCCACTTCTTGCGGTCGGAGCCACCCTTTTTCTCAATCAGGCTTCCGTCGGACGATGAAACTTCTGGAACATTATCCATTTTTTTCATCATGTTGTGACAAATCGAATCATAGAGAATTGACATCTCGGCTTTTAGCCCGTGCATACCAACAACCACATCGGCAGCAGATGTGAGCTCTTCTTCGCTCTCGCAAAGTTCTTTGAAAAGTTTATCGGCAGCCATAAAGTCGCCCGACAACTTTGCAATGAGGTCTTTGAGTTCGGATTTGATGGTAGTGGTGGTTTCGCTATTCATTGATATCCCCTTTTGTAGTTAAACTCTCGTCAGATGATTATAGACACCGGTCTGCGTTGTGGCAACCCCAGCCCGGCCAAAAATGAAAAAGCCCCAACCGCAGAGTCAACCTGGTCATCATGGTCACATGCCTCAGGGAATGACGAAAACTCGTCCAGCCAGTCGGTGAGCCACGGACCACGGACAACACGTATATTCCCATTAGCTACTGCAGCGGAAAACGGACGGGAGCGAGTTAGTTTGTCGCCAGTCGAGCGAATACCCTGAAAATCATATCCAGGAACGACATATCGAGCAAATTGGTCAACAAGGGCTTTGCCAGACGAGCCGGGTTCTTGCTCCATTCGAATCGCTACCGAGTGACCATCTTCATAGGCCGTTTGGGCAATTAGCTGTTCTACTTTTTCGTTTTTAATTCTATGCCTACGAACATCCAGTACGTATCCGATGCCCTGGTCAAAAAGCATTAAAGTCCCTACGGTGTAGTCGGGGTCTGGGTTGGTTGACGACGGCTCGGTTGCTGCTAGGTCCCAAAATCTTACGGCTCGGGCAGAAGAAAGAACCTGTGGAACCTCAGAAGAATCAATAACAACAAAATTAGTTCTATCAAAAATAGTCCCCAATGTTGTAGCCCACCAATCTCCCATTTCAAGACGTCGGCGCTCAATTGGGTCTAGCTCCGACAGGGCTTGACGGTAGGAATCCACATCAATACCTGGGTTGTCGGTCAGCCTGGACGGAACGAAAATTCGACCAGAACTATTTGCCTCAACAATAAATCGTTGTCTAACCCAATTCGGTGCTGGGTTTGACGCGGCCCTCATTCGCAATGGAACCTTTGACAATTCTCCCGTAGCTGGTCGACGTAAACGCGAAAAGAGATACCTATAGTCCGATTCTCGAATTTCGGTTACTTCGTCCATTCCAATAAATTGAAACTCTGAGCCTTTATATCGAAGATAATCGTTTGTGTTATTAAGGTATCCAAACGAAACGCGCGCGCCAGACGGAAAAGTAGCTATATAGGTGTTATTGTTCCAGTGCACCTCATCATAATTTGCTATCCATGAGCGAAACCTGTCCATAAGGGCTCCGGGCAAAGCAAGGTCGGCATATGTTTTTCTGAAAAGAATTGCCGAATATCCAGGCACTTCCACATACTGAAGAGCGGCCATAAGCAATGCTGAGCTTTTACCCCCACCAGCGGCCCCACCAAACAGGGCCTCAATTGAATAAGAGCGCAAAAAAACTTTTTGAGTAAGTGAGGGCGTTTCAGGGCAGTAAAGCGGTTCCTTTGGTTTTAGATATTCAAGAACTTTATCCCAATTTGTCATTTACTGGCCTGCTATCCGTTATGAGCAACAATCCATACTAGTATTAAATTACGCATTGTTATGGTTTTTGACGAGGTCGCATGAAAATAGTACAATGGTTTACTAGAGCTAGAACTGCCAATCTCCTCATGGGGTCATTTATAATTATGACGACAATAGGTGCCTTTATCTTTAGCATTCCGGTCGGGTTTGTAGTGGCTGGCGTGTGCTGCGGCGCCGTCGGCTTGCTGCTTGGACTGGATTAAGTATAGAACATGGCCTGGAATTCACCGAACAATAAATCCGTTTCACCATCAGGGCAAAAATCTGTTATCGGCCCTGGTGCTCCGGTTGCCTATAACAGTGGCCTTCAGGGAAAACCATATCGAGACTCGTGGGACATCGAGCGCGCATATCGGGAGGGCATGCAAAAAGTCACCTGGGTAAATAGGTGCATTGACGCAATAGCGGGAAATCAAGCCAGACTTCCAGCAATTTTACGCGAAAACAATTCTCCGGACGGCAAGATTGTAACAAATAACAGAAACAACAGAATTCTTGATTTGTTGAATAGTAAATCAAATATGGGGGAGAATTCTTTTGTATTCAGATACAGGCTTTCTTCTCAGCTCTTAATGTCTACGCGTGGAGCTTTTGTTGAAAAAGTTAAGGGTAAAAGCGGTCAGGTAATCGCACTTCATCTTCTTCCACCGCAGCACACATCACCAATTCCAGACGCAAAAAGTTTTATTTCCGGTTTTGAAGTTGACATGCGCAATGGGACAAAAGCAATTCTCAAGCCAGAAAATGTTATATGGATTCGCAAGCCACATCCGCTTGACCCGTACTTATCGCTAACGCCGCTTGAGTCTGCTGGAATTGCAATTGAAATAGAGAATCTGTCAAAAATATACAATCGAAACTTTCTTTTAAATGACGGACGTCCGGGTGGTCTTCTCGTTGTGCGCGGCGAAATAGACGATGATGACAAAGACGAATTGCGCAGCAGGTTTCGTGGAAATGTAAATCGCGCCGGTGCGGTCACAGTCGTTTCTTCGGATGAGGGAGTTGACTACGTAGATACCGGCGCAAGCCCACGCGACGCAAATTATATTCAGATGCGTCAGATAACAAAAGAAGAAATTCTTGCTTCTTTTGGAGTTCCCGAGTCGGTGATTGGAAATGCATCAGGAAGAACATTTAGTAATGCAGCCGAAGAGCACAGAGTGTTTTGGAACGAAACGATGTTGCCACATATGGAACTGATTGCTCGAGGACTTGATGAGCTCGATGACGAGCACTATATAGATTTTGATACATCTGAAGTTCCAATTCTTATTCTCTATAAACAAGAACGTGAGCGATATTTGCTTGACGAGTTTCAAAATGGACTGATTAGCGGAAACGAATACAGGAAAGAAACCGGTCGTAAGAAAATAGATTCAGACCTAATGCAGGCAATGTTGGCTAATCCAAACCTTACGCCGATTGGATATACTGACAAAAAATTTGATTCCACACAGCAAGCGGCACAAATGGCGGCAGCAGGTGGAGCACAGCCTGGCATGCCTGGTGTAGCCGCTGCCGGAATGATGCCCGATACACAACCACCAGTGCCAGCACAGGAGGCTGCTGGTCAGGCTGCGCAACCAACAGAGACAGGCGTGATTCCCGCTCAAGTGGTCGACTTTAACGAAAAACCCAACACGATGACTGAGGCGCTCGCTGCAGAGGCTGCAGGGGGGGCGGCGCAGCAGCCGGTAATGGCATCACCAACAGCACTATCGGCGTTTGATAAGGATATGCAGTTTAAGTCAGCCAATAAGCAAATAACCGAATGGGAACAAAAAGCTGAAGAAAATGCAGATAGATGGGTGGAAATCTTAGACAGAAATATAGAGAGATTTATGGAACGACAGCAACGTGTTGTTATGGAAAAAGCCTCTGGTGCAAAATCTAAAAAAATGATTTCTTCAGGAAACTTAAATGTTGAAAATATTTTTGACGAACAAGTGTGGAACAAACAGCTTGAGGAAGATATAAAACCTGTTCTTTCTGGAATATCATCCGATGCGGCTCGCCTAGTCAGCGAGCAATCCGGCATGCCAGCGGAAGAGGATATGGAAGAAATAAAGCAAGATATTGCGCTACAGATGGAAAGAATGAAAAAGATTAATTCAACAACAAAAGACGAAATTTCATCAGCGATACTTATAGCCCTTGCTCTGGCCGATGATGAAGATAGGGCGGGAATGCTGAAGGCGGCATTGCTCGCAATATTTATGAATCTTCTTTCAAAACGTAGACGTATAATCGCAGAACACGAAGCCCAAACTGCTTATAATTGCGGTGTTTATCATGCGGCTAAGGGGGTGGGCGCATCAACAAAAACATGGATAGCGAATAAAGATGCTCAGGTCAGACCGGAACACAGGCTGTTAGATGGAAATACGACATCAATTGACTCAGCTTTTAGTGTTTTGGGCAAAGAAATAAGATTTCCCGGAGACCCGCTTGCACCCCTACATCTAACAATCAATTGTAGATGTAGATTGTCGTTTTCAATTTGAGTTTACTAAAAGACAAGAATAGTTTCGCCAGAACCATCGTTTAATTGTTTATTATTGGATAAACACCATGGAGCAAAGCAAACAATGAGCAACGCCGCAATAGACTTTACTGAAACTCAGTACAAGGCCATCCCTGGTCAAATTAGCACAAATGACTCGAAGGGAATTGTTGAGTGTTTTGTCGCCGCAATTGGCAACAAAGACAGCGTCGGGGACATCTGCTTGCCGGGTTGCTTCAATGGCTCCCTGAGTCGTCGTAAGCCAAGGGTTGTGTGGGGTCACAACTGGAATGAGCCAATCGGAAAGGTGCTTGAGATATATGAAGTTGGGCCAAACGACCCAAGACTTCCTGTAAAAATGAGGACAAATGGAGTAGGGGGTTTATTTGCAAAAGTTCAATTTAATCTTGCATCCGAAAAAGGTCGTGAAGCATTTGCCAATGTAAAGTTTTTTGGCGAAGAGCAAGAATGGTCAATTGGTTACAAAACACTCGACGCCGTATTTGATGCACAAAAACAAGCGAACATGCTTAAAGAAGTTGAGCTCTACGAAGTTAGTCCTGTTTTGCATGGCGCGAATCAATTAACCGGAACAATTTCGATTAAGTCCGACAAACTTAATGATTCAAATACCGAAACAAAAAATCAACAAGGTCCATGTTGGCCAGGATATAAACAAGTCGGCATGAAAAAGGGCAAAGGTGGGAAAATGGTTCCCAACTGTGTGCCCATAGATGGAAAATCCGAAGAAGAACAAGAAGATGAAAAGTCTGCACTTCGCGACCCGAAGGGCGGATTGACCGCCGCGGGCCGCGCGCATTTCAAGCGCACTGAGGGTGCAAACTTAAAGCCCGGAGTAAAAGGTCCTGCCAATACTCCAGAGAAAATGCGTCGCAAGGGGTCTTTCCTTACACGTTTTTTCACAAATCCGTCTGGCCCAATGAAAGATGACAAGGGAAGGCCAACTCGTTTGGCTCTTTCTGCCGCGGCGTGGGGTGAACCAGTTCCACAAGACAGGTCGGACGCAGCAAAATTGGCAGCGAAGGGAAGACGCTTGCTTGAGCGCTATGAAAATTCAAAAAAGAAATCAGATGATGATGTTGTAGAACAGAAAAACATCCAAATCTATTCAATTATCAATCCTTCGGAAAATCCGGTAATTGGACGAATGGGCAATTTGGCAAAAGCAATCTCTACTCATTTTGGCGGGGAAGTCGCAGTTCGTGAAGCAGATAGCAACAATGTTGTTTTTGACCTCTCCAAAGACGGCAGGGTTGAAACAATGCGCGCCACATATCACACACCAAATGAATCTGATTTTATGTTTGGACCAGCTCAGCAAGTTCGAGTTGAAACAATTTATTTACCAATCGATTCAAATGGACAAGTTTCTGGCAGCCCAGTGCCAAGAAGTCCGAATATGCTCGCCATGCCAAAAACAAATGATTGTGGATGCGGTGGAGCATGTGGCGGAAAATCAAGTCCGTTTTCTAGCTGGCAAGAATTCAAAGCAGAGAATCCAGGAGTTCATCTATTCATCAAAACAGAGAACATGGAGATGTTTGAGGTAGCTAATCAAGTTTCCGAATATCACGGCTTTGATGTAGAGCTTCTTTCAGATGGTTTTGTAATTCCAAATATTGATTGGTACGAAAAAGACGCACGCGATGCGGTCATTACCGCTGTTGAGGGCGTAGAGCAAAAAGCATTTGCTCGTATTGGTAGAAGCGCCAGGGCGATTGGTCGAAGGGCTGCAAGAATGGTAAAACCTTCGGAATTCGACGGCGATGGCGACGGATTTAGGACTGGACGCGACGGAAGGGATAATGTTCCGTATAAACCAGACATTGACAACCTCAAGCCAAGAATGATGCCGCCGCGAAGAGTGCCTAAAGAAGTACCCCAAAAAGAACCCCAGCCGCTTCGTATCCCAAAACCGCATGAAGTTCCTCGCCCGGCTCCACGTCCAGCACCAGTGCCAGACCCGCGTCCAGCGCCGTCACCGACACCTGAGCCAGCGGTGCCAGAACGAGAGCCAGCAAAACCAGGCGCAATTTCCGGAAGGATGACGTCGAAAAAACAAAAACGGGCCAAAGATTTGAAAGCCGGAAAATTCGATGCAGAGATATACAAGCGTCGCATGGCAGGTTCTTCACTGGAACAAGAAGCTAGAAGATATGGCGTACAACGAATCGACATCCGTCGAGCAGAGCAACGACATATGCAAAAACTTAGAGCTACAAAAAAACCGGGTCGCCCATCTCCCGAACTTTCTGAAACATTGGGCAATACTGGAAACGTAGTTAATTCCCCAGGGCGCGGCAGGGGTGGTCCGAGAGGTGACGGTCCAACGATTTCCGGTCAAATGGCCCGTCGACCAAGTCGACCGGATTCTTTCTCACCTCGTCCATCGAAATTAGAAAGTCTTTTTAGACAAGGAAGGGAATCTCTAGAAGCGCGGAAACGAAAAGGAAAGGTTTCCAAGCGGCAAGCAATGAGGGATTTGAAATTGGCCAGAGAGCTTGATGCGGCTCGTTACGATAATGAACGATACATCTACCAGCAGCTGCAGGCGCGCGGTATGGAGTCACCGGCGGTGCAGGCGGCCGCAAAGAAGTTCAATGACGATATAGTTAGCGTTATTAATCAGTTGCTTGAGCCAGCAGAAAGCGTAACTGGACCATTGGCTTCAAGAAAAACGAGAAGACAGTCCATGCTTCGTCAGTTAAGGGAAATAGAGATGGACCCTTCAAATCTATCTGGTGTTCCCCAAAGGGCAAAAGAAAGAGCTGTTGCGATGATAGCCAAACGTAATAACTTGACAGAATCGCAAGTTCGTAGAGCTTTGCGAAGAGAGTTGGCTGCTGAGCGTATGGTTCGGGCGGCGCAAATGATGAAAAACAGAAGAAAATCTTTGTCTTCCGTTTATGTTTCAGTTTCGGAAGGCAATGATATTGCCGTAAAGACTGCACTTCAAAGCACAATAGATGAACCGGTATTCATTAAGATAGAGCCACAATTTGTAACTCAAGTTAAACAAGTTGTTGACACTGTTGCCAATTTTCATGGAATTCGAATTACTCAAGCCGAAAATGGATTGAACGTGTTTGGCGCCCATGAGCTTAATGATGATTCGATTGAGGCAATATCTCGAGCAATATACGCAACGTATCTCGACACCAATATTGAGGAAGTAGAGCTGGACAGAATCTTCCCGCAGGGATAGTCGATGAGCCTGAATTATCTAAATCATTTGATTCGTTTGCGCGACAAATCAATTATTAACTGCGACGCCAAGTCTGTCAATAAATACAATAATGAGATTAATAGACATCTGGAAAATAAAGCCCTCGGACCAAAATCACCTCGATACGGGTCGCACCAAAAAAAATCTTCGCGATTTTCGGTGAGAAAGCAAAGACCAAACGTCAGCCGTGATGCGTCTTCTATGGGTTATGCTAAACCTATACATAATCAACGGATTTTTAATAAATACAACTGCATGGTTACTGGAGAAAAGCGCATGAACCCATGTGCTGGATGTAGTAACGTAAAGGGCTGTATTTCTAGTTCAATGCAATACAAGGAGCACTAAACATGAGCGAAAAAGCAGCAGTCGTAAAGTTGAATGCCAACGGTGAAGTTGTTAGCTGTGCCAAGGGCCTTGATGGTGCTGAATGTGGGTACTCGGCGGGCGCAAAGGTTTGTGGCGCATGTGGGGCAATGGCTCTTTCGGTCAAGAATGATGACGGCACCGAAGTTAAAGTGGCCAAGAAAAAGAACATGCTCAATATGGCCGCGATGGATTCCGACCTGGACGATGAAATGTCTCCAGACGATGAAGACACGGAGGAGATGGAAGACGAAGACATGGAGCTCGTTGACGACGAAGACGACGACATGGACGCGGAAGACATGGACGACGACGAAGAGGGCATGGATGAGGAAGAAGAAGATGAAGAAGACGACGAAGACGACGAAGACGACGAAGACATGCAAGACCTTGACGAAAAAATGTATGCCGAAGATGACGACATTGACGAAATGCTCATACGTCGGGCGTCACCAAAGAAAAAGAAAAAGGGCGCAATGGTCATGGGCCCCAATGCCGACGTCGAGCTAGAAGAAGACGAAGACCAAGAAAATATGTACACTGATGAATCTGCGCTTCGCAAGAAGATGCGCAGACGTCGACTTGGCACGATGGGATATAAGTCGGCCGATTTTGATGACAGTGCGTTCGTTTGTGGGTTTGACCGCAAGGTCTATCCGGGTGGCGCCGGTGTCTGCGACAGCTGCCCAGGCGGATGTGTTTCCGAAAAGGGAATGCCAGCGCTAATCGAAATTGAAGGTATGGCAGAAGACATGTTCAGGGGCAAGGTTCTTGACTCTGGTTACTCGGATGAAGCTGACCTTTTCATTGTTGACGTTGAACGCAAAGATGGCAAGCCGGTCGAGGTGTTCTTCGACGGCTCAACCGGTGAAGTTATGGGTTGGCACATGCTCACTCAAGATGTTGTTCAAGTTAAGTCGGCACTGCAGAACAAAGTGATGATTAGCTTTGGCGAGGCGGCAGACATTGCCGTTAAGTCAGTCGAGGGTGACATCATTGCTGTTGAACCAGACGTGTTCGAGGGTTTTGATGTTTATGCCGTAGAAATCGAAGGCGTCAATGGCAAATCGTATGATGTGTTCGTTGGCCTAGATGGTGAGGTTCTTGGCTACGACGAATACACCCAAGAAGAGGCTTCCGAGATTGAAGCTGAAGCAGCCGAGATTGCACTAAAACGCGCTTACTCGGAAGAGTCTCGAGGCACAATGGCGAAAGCTGGACTTGCCTTGCCTGACGGTTCATTTCCAATCAAGGATGAAGCTGACCTCAAAAATGCCATTCAGGCATTTGGTAGAGCCAAGGATAAATCAGCGGCAAAAGCTCACATTATGAAGAGAGCTGTAGACCTTGGTCTGGAAGAGGCAGTCCCACTAAGTTGGGTCTCCAAAGAAGATATGGAAAAAGCCAAGAAAGATTACACCGCTGAGGAAAAGTCAGAAGTAACGGACTTTTTGTCAAACTTGATGGAATTTGAAATGATGTCCATCGAAGAGGAAATCAACAAACCAAAACCTGAATAAGCTAATATGGTTGTTGTTCCACAACTTAGTTAGGTCATTGCGGTTTTTGGTGCCGCTTAGGAGCAACAAGTGGGTCAATCATATTCCAATTTTGCGGACCGCAGGCTAAAACAGCTGTCCAGGAATGACGTTGTAGAAATAGGTTTTACCCCTCAAGTAAATACAAAAGTCGACAAACCGGAGAAGACAAAACCCCAAGAAAAGTATTCCAACCCGTACGAAGAATATATTAAAACTTGGGAACCCGGGGATGTCATACCCTTGGTACCACCGGGGAAAAGGATGCAGTTTTGCACCTTTAATCCAAACACGCTTGATGTGGACTCAACATTTATGCAGTCCACACACAGACACGTTTCTCCAACAAAATTCAAATCCGGCGAACCTGAGGATATTGAATACAAAGTTCTTGGCAGAAAACTAAAAGACAGTCTTGAATCTTTGTTGAGAAGAGCAGCAAACTCCAGAGGATTGTGGGTTGATGACAAAAATAAACTTAGATGCCCTCCAGGAACTCCTGCCGCTAATCAATTTACTGACATAACTGGGTCAAACTGTTTTATACCATCTCCCAGAACTGCAGTGCAAAGCGGAGCGCGAGCGGTGCGCAGAACCGCTAATGCCATAGCGCAAGCAACAACAGCCACCGGCGAAAGAGCACAAGGTGGAGCAGCTGGGGCAAGGGCCGCTACACAACGAATTCAAGACCTTGGCTTTGAGCAAGTGCAGTCCGCTATTGATTATGGCGGGAGAATTATTCCGACCTCAGAAGGAATAGCTGGTTCAATGCGCATTCCTTCCGCATTTTCGGGTGGAAGAATACGCAAGGCTTCCACCAGAGTCCCCAGCGGCAGGCGTAGCGCTTTAAAAGGCGGACAGCACCCAGACAGTGGACTGGGAGTTTATTTGCTCGGCTTCCGAGAACAACTATGGAGGGGTCAAAGAGCAACTCAACTTGCGCGCGACACACGAGAAAGAGCCCAAAAATATTACAACCGTCCAGACGCATTGAGACTTCCTCCAAGTCAAGGCTTCCCACAGGGGCGGCCTGTTGGCGATATAAGCGAAAAAAATCAGTTTGTTTCAGTGATGTCTGAATTGTTCCCGAATGTAGCCGTAGGTGAAATAGAAGAAATGTTTGATAAGGCAATTCCGCAACAGCTAAGCAGGGGAGAAAAACGGAAACTAAAAGAAGGGCTACTGCAATATTGGTATTCATGGATAGCGGAGGCGATTGCAAACCCAGAGCAAGCAAAATGGGTAACGACAATGGAAATAGATGAAAAAATGGGTTCCGCATTTGAGGTCCAACTATTACCCGCCGCACCATCTCCAGCAACTGGAGGAAGAAGAATTAGTCAAGCCGCAGCCAATGCCGCAAAACAAAATGCCTATGAACAGGGTGGAGTGCAATTTACCTTAAAAATGAATCCATTCAATATGTGGAAACAAATGAGCTCAACAGGGTTTGACAGAAACGGAAGAGCAAACGGAATTGCTGACTCTGTCGAAGGAGACATGCATTATTTGGCCACGCACGAATTTGGTCACCTCATGCACTTTGCATCGGTAATGGAAACGTTGGGTTTTCAAACTGCAAATCTACAGAGATATCAAGTTGCCCGCAAACTTGTAAAACCCAAAGGCATGCCAACTGCACAGTGGCAACGAGAGAGGTTTTCTAACGCATGGATTATTGATTTTCGAAATGCGCAAAATCCCACCGGAAATGCCAGCGTTCAACTTCTAATTGATTCTGCCACAAATCTTAGCACTAGACAATATTACCGTTCTGGAACTTGGGGAAATGTTATTGGTTACACAAAACAGGACCTAGAAACTGATTTGAACAACTTCCATAACGCGCTAGGCGAGGCAATAGAGAACAACATTACTGATAATGCTGACGACCAATTGCTCATGAGACAATTTGCTGGCGGCGTATATGGAGCCACCAACAACCTAGAAACCCGCGCAGAGTTCTATGCGGCTCGAAGACTTTTTGGAGACCCAAAATTAACTGGTGGCCAAACCGGTTTGCCCGCCACGGTGGATAAGTTTGCTAGCGCAATGGCCGCAAAACAAGGCTCATTAAAAACCTCTGCACAAATTCGAGCAGACTTAGACGATGTTGGCGAAAGGGTGTTTAATGTCCCTGGCGATAAGTGGAATATCACTGGGAAAATGTCGAGTTCCAGTCCGGCACAACGACCAACATTAAAAACACAAGCAGTAAGAAGAGCTGTTGACCAAAACTATTCGCGACGAAGAAGAAACGATAACGAATTTTCAATTACTGGAAGAATGAAGCCCGGCTCGCAGAATGAGAGAACATCTGGTTCTCGAGACTGGAAAAACCGAGATACTTTGAGTTCACCAAACACAAATAATCCAAACGCATCGACTGGCAAAGAAAGACCGATGATACCAATGATGCTGCAGACGACTCTTGGTCCGAATGCGGTGCGCGACTGGAAAGCCAACCCTCCCCGCACCGATGCAGAAAGGCGCGAGTGGGAGGAGTACATCAACCGGGTGAGATTTGCTGCTCCAGCAGATGAGCCGAACACCCCGATATCTGGAAAAATGTCAAGCGCACCCAAGTCGCCGGACACAATACCAAACAGAAATCCATTTGAAATTTCCGGTGTTGACAAGTCTTCCGATGAAGGCAGAGAACTCGGAATTAATTATACGTATGCATTGGTGGCCGCCGGGGACCCAGAATTAATGGATGGAGCAGAGACTTACACTATCGACCAAGTGGACGAACTTCTCTATCGCGCATCAACTGGTGATGCTGCGGCAAAAAGAGAATACGATGAGCTTGTAAAACGCGGCGAACGATTGGTTAAATTGGCAGAAAGAAAAATACACGACAAGCAAAACCAACCCATAACGTCAATTGACCCCCAAATGCAGACACATAGAGATATCCAAACCATTCCCGGCGGTTCCAGATATCGCCGCTCTGAATGGGAAGACATAAATATTGATGAAATGAAATTTACGGACCTTTATGCGGTTCATGAAACTCCATTTGATGTAGAACAGGATGAGAATGGTAATTTTATTCTTAAACCACATGGAGACCACACCGGGTCTAATAGGAACACAGTTCATGTCGGACTAAATCATCGCGTGCTCGGCCACATGGAGCGCAGTGGTTCTAAAGCTAAAAAAGCAGTTATCTTCAACATGAACGAGTTCCTAGAACTAAATCCAGGCTCCATAGATAATCTTTATGGTGTTGACACAATATTGACACCAGCAGTTGGTCGAAGTCTCATTCTGCCTAAATCAACACAAATTGTTACTTACGATTCGGACGACAACGACAATAGGAATCAGCAGGTATTGGAGGGCTTGCAAAAAGCTGGAGCGCGTTTTTCTTTTGTAGGGGGCGGAACCACTGACAAAATGTCAGACAGCGAGGTAGATGAAAAAATAAGGCAACTTGCGCAAGAAAGAAATTTAGTTTCTGCTCACGCCACGCGACATCCAATGTATAACCACGAGCTGCGAAGAGCCCGAAATAGCGACGGAGAGCTAAATGTCATAGGCTCGGATAAGGGTCCACTTATTGCAAGAACTAGGTTACCAAACAACGCACGCGGAAATTTCGATGAATGGACAGTAACTGCGGATAGAATAGCAAAACTAAGTCCTAATGGGCGTTCGCGTTTGTTTTCAAAAGATATGTGGGCAAAAAGAAATTTCACACCTAAGCCGCAAGACGCACGGCAATCAATATCTGGAAGTATGTCAACCTCAAGAATTAAGAAAAACAAACAAGGCGTTCCCCAATACCCAAGAACCCCAACCTATGGGCCAATGCTCGGCGACGCAGAACGAATTTTTGAAGGAATTAGTTCTTGGGATGAATTCAGAAAAAAATATGACGACCAAGAAATTGTTTTTCTCGACTACGAAACAACAGGACTTGTTTTTGACACATACGGCCGAGCATTAGAAAATGGCAATCCCGTTGAGATTGGCGCAATCAAGGTTAAAAATGGCCAAGTTATAGACAGATTTAATGTTTTTGTTAATCCTGGCAAGCCGCTCCAGCAGTGGTCAAAAGACAACCTGCGTGATGCGGACGGCAACCCGCTGACAGATGAATACTTGCAGAAAATGGAATCACTGGAATCTGGGCACAGAAAGCTTGTTGAGTTTGCCGGTCCAAACGCGATAATGGGCGTACAGAACGCAGCATACGACAAAAACGTTTTGGAAGACACCCTTCGCGAGGCTGGAATTGACTGGCAGGCAAAAGGATGGATTGACTTAAAAGATATGGCCTCAATGACCCTTCCGCGCTACTCCAAAGAAAAACCAGACGGTCCTTTTAAATTTGATAAAGACCTACAAGAAAATGTTCCGTCAAACGGCTTGGCAGACATTACCAAATATTTGGGTGTTCCCCTCGGCAAGGAGCACCACAGAGCAGACAAAGATGCTGAGGCTACAGCAGAATCAATGCGAAGATTGATTGATGGAGCAATACAAAAAAATTGGTCTACGGACGCCCTTGACGCTAACAAGCGGAGGGAATATGTTAAGAGAACTCAAGACGTTTTTGATAGCGACGTAAAAGAGTGGGAATCAGAATTATCAAAATACTTAGGCGATGGAATTTCTGGAAAAATGTCCACAAGGTCACCCGCCTTGCGAGCTACTCCAGAATTTGGCAAACGACAAACACGGGAATACTATTCGTCTCTGTCGGGAAGAACGTCATGGCGCCCAGAAACTCTTGAACAAAGCGAACCAGCAAGAATTCAGAATAGACGCGCAATTATAGGAAGAATGAAAAACTTCTCGAATTCGGGCAATGAAAAAATGAGCGACATGATGTACCGCGAGCCAATCCCAGGCACAAGAGAATGGGACGAATTGAAACGCCAGGGCGATTTGGCAAGAGCCAGTGGCGACCCCAGGTACATATTTGACAAAAATGGATTTGTGGTAGGAATGCAATCAAGTTACATTGACGCATACGATAACCCAATGAGTCCAAATTACATAGGCGATAGATTCGGCGGACCGCCGAAAGGCTCCAATGCAGCGATGCCCATGCGGGACATAATGAATGGACTTGACCCGGGTTTTGGTGACTACATACGAAAAACCGATGAACAAGAACTAATGGCCGACCTGCGCCAAGCGGCAATTGAATTCCACGCCGGAATTGACCCAAAGCCGCGCATAAACATAGACACCACAGGACTCATGGAGATTATGCAGAGCGGCCTAAAGAGGAATGACTCAAATAAACCGCGACGTCTTTCGGAGCGCGTAAAGGCATACGAGGCAGATATTGGAATTCCATCAGACCTGCCAGATAGTCAACGGCCAATCACTGGTTATGTTGTTCATTCAGATGCTGATTTTGCACATGCAGAAGAAGCATTTAAGGAGTTTTCGAATAAAGTTGACGTAAATTCACCGCGCTATAAGTTCAATTTGTTCAATCCCAAAACCACAAATATTAACAACGGATTTAACTCTGTCTTTGGCGACGCAGAAATAATTCTCAAACCAGAGGTGGGGGAAAGAACCGCCTACGGAAATGGTGACGCACTTGATAATCACATTTATCCGGTTCTGACAAACTCAACCGATTCTGACGAAATAGGGCGTGCGTTAATTGACCCGCATGGCAGATTTGACGAACGCGACTTGCATGCGGTCGAACTGCTTTACGGAAAATTCAAAAACGACTTCAATGCATACCGAAGCGACAACGGTAAAACCCGACCGCAAATGAATGGTGTTTGGGGCAACAGGGATGCTTTGATTGTCGGTGGGATAAATCCAGATGACATAGAGGAAGTAAGGGTGCCATTCAGGTCGCTTGATACAACAAATTCAACAACGGCAGGGGAAATTGCCAAAAAGCCAAGACAATTAAAATACCTACCGGTAACTGAGTATGTATTTGAAGAAGACGAAGAACCAATGGCGATGGCCGCTGCTGCACCACCACCCCCACCACCACCGGGTGGCGACGACCCCAACAGGATTTCAAAAGAAGAACTGGACAAAATTCAAGAAAAAATGAAACGCAGTTTTGCGGCGACAAAAGATGAGCAAAAGATTATTGAAAACATATTGTCTGGGATGAGGCCAATGAGTGCCATCCCAAGAGATGTTGCGGTTCGCATAGACAGCGTGGATAGATTTGCAAAACTGGCGGATGATTTTGAAAATCTACGCAGGGTGGAGGAGGCGGTAAAACTACAGGAACTGGCAAAAAGCAAAGGAATAGCATTATCTATCACAAACAATTTTGGTCTTGATATTTTTGACGGCAAATCGTTTTCGAGAAACGCAGCAAAGTCCAAGTCATCAAAAGAGGCACTGGAAGAACAAATAGACAAGCAAATAGAAGAGCTCATTGAGTCAATGAGAGAGGCAAAATTCAACACCATCAAAGATATTTCTGACACGCAAAAAAGATTAGAAAAAATGCGAAAAGAATTCGACGATTATGACAATAACCCCAATTCGACCAATAAACCAAATACCAATAAACCAAATACCAATAAACCAAATACCAATAAACCAAATAATAGAACAACAAGTCAAGATGACGAAGACGACGAATCGCCGCGCTACGCCAGGGCGGTACAAATGCGTTTTGACGTAAGCAATAGCCGTAAAGCGTCCAAAATGACCTACGGGCCATGGAATAGCTCAGTTCAAGTTACCTACAAAGATGGAAGAACAAGAACATTCATCGATGTCCCATACGAAAAAGCAAAACAAGCCGGCGCATCTGGGATGATAGACGAATTCATTACAGACATGGAATCTGGAAAAATTGGAACAGAAGACAAAGAATGAAAAAGTATCTGATTGCCAAAGTTGGAGAAACTGGGAGTCTTTACTTTGTTCCAGATGGAGATAGATACAACGGACTATTTGTTGATGGTAAAAAAATGACTCCGGTTCCAATATTTTCATTCATTGAGCGCAAAAAAGACATATTCCCAATTATGAAAACCAATAGACAAAAACGGTTTTGGAAACTTGACTTTCGAGACAGCAAATGGTCGATTCGTCACAATACTCAAAGCCCAAGTGCGGTGAGCAAAAATCCGTACAACAAAAAAGCATTAGAGTTTTATGACCAGTTGGAAGATATTCGACCAGTACAAAACCCAAAGTTTAAGAAAACTAATTGACATGTATTTGCACCATGTTAATACGCGTACAATTGAATTGAGGGGCTTATTCTCTAACCCCAAGGAAACCAAATGAGTCTGGTCAGCAAAATTTTAACTAACGAAGTTCGGGTAGCGGTTGACGCAAAAGCTGCCGGCGCTGCCGGTGCAGTAATACCTCAGGAAAACATTACGGGTGATGTTCTTCGAGGGTACGGGCCGCGCAGGGGCAATCTAGAGCGCCTTCTTCGCTATTGGAGACCAATCATGCGTAAGCCTGGCGGTTTCAGGAGATGTAGGGTCATTCTTGCGAACCATCCGGAACTATATCCGCTTGAAAGGATTTGTGCGTGGTTGCATCATGAGACAACCGGCCTGTGGCCCAATGAGGGTTGTCATCATCCGGGCATGAAGAACTGCCGCAAAAAAATGCGTGGCGTTGTGCGCGGGTCGCTTTGGTCGGACCAGGAATTCAATACTCGCATGCGTAAACTTACGTCACGAAGCGGACGTAAAGCTGTAGAATTTACTGGCGTACGCTCCGTTGATGAGCCCTTTTCTCCTGTTATAACTCAAGACGACTGGAATCACGCAGTAAAAGTTCTACAAGATTTTATAGATATGGAGCCGGATTTTGTTAAATATGTCGAAGACGAAAGAAATTGGGAACATGTTGATGGTTACATTGTTGAAAACAGCAGTTTGGAGTCGTTAGATGCGAACAATATTGAGTTCTGATTGTTGCCCTTCACAGGAGATTGTTAAGGTTCGACACATATCCCCATCCCTCGCACTCTCGCAACCAAATATTTTTAGCGCTCCAATTTTTTCTGTAAATGAAAGAAAATTAATTATTGATTTTAAATGTGCGATGCAGCGCAAGGGAGTGAAAAATGCCTACGAGGTCAAAGTCGGAGTAACCGGCTCTGATAGTAGAATTTTGCAAACCCTTCAAGGTATTGGTTCTGCTATAACACCGGGAAACTTTTCTAATGTTAGAAGCCCAGTCAGGTCGAGAATTTATTCTGCATTAACGCCGGGTGGTGGCAGAGGAATCCCGGGAGGCTTTGGGGCACTTAAACCAGAACGCGGATACAGGTGTCCAGAGGGATATCAGTATGGGGGAAGATTTACCGACTCTCGCTTTTCTACGTGCGGAAAACAATTGTTTGACCTTCCGGGTCTTATAGGAGCAACTATCGCTTCGGTTTTGCGCGGCCCCAGACAAAGAGGCTCGTTTCAACAAACAGGTGGCTCCAGAGTAAAACCTCTTGCCATTACTGGTGAGGTAATTCAATCCAGGGCTCCACAAATTCCAAAAGTCAGTGGAGCAAACAGGCAACGACGAAACAAGTCGGTTGATGAAATTATTGGTCAAATGGCAACAGTAAATGATGTGTATATGAGAATGGTCAGAAGAGACGGTTTTGTTCTTGAACCGGTTGTTTCTCCGGCAGTGCTTAGAACAATTCCGGACAACAGGGACATGGAAGGTGCAACATTTCTAATGAATGCCTTGACCTTTGATTCGCTTGGCGGTGAAGAACTGGGAATGCTTTCGAATACCGGTATTGAAAAAATAACCTATGTTCTTTCCGGCGGTTCGACTGTATCGATAGGTAAAGCCAGACCACTTACCGTTGGGGAGCGTCGCAAGCTGGGAAGAACGGTTGCTACGGCGGAAAAACTTCGTGCCAATGATGACCCCGCACAGAAAATGAAATTTATTGCTCAAGAAATGGGCGATGCAGTTTTGTATGAGGAAAAATTTGAAGGAATCAAAAACCCAAATGAGATTATAAAAATTAATCTTCCAGCTCGTGGCGGTAAACGCGCAATGCGAAGATGGCATTACGAAACTTTTTATCGCAAAAAGAAAAAACAGCCAGCTCGCTCCACCCAACTGGAAGCAATTCCAGAAGACGACAAAATTAAAGACCTTGCCTCAGCTGTTAGACATCTTAACAATGGTGGGTCAATAGAGAATCTTTCCGCGCTGGTGCGCTCTGAGGCCGTCAGAAGAAGTGCAATGTACAAAACTGGGAAAATACGCAACGGTGTAATTATTCATGAGCGAGCCGATGGTCAAACGGTTTTTGAGATAACTCCAGACAAAAACTATGAACATCTTGGCGCAGCATTTGCATCTGAGCTACAGCGTTCTATGGGGCTGATTGCCCCAAAGGTTCGATTGACTGGAGCTGGTAAGAAACGCAATTACATGCTTGGTGAAGCTCAAGACGCAGAAATGTTTGGCACCCAAGACAGAGCAACAGACATTGCCGACCTGCCATCTGAAGACATCGTCGGAATTCTAATGTCTGATTATTTAACTGACACAATAGACAGAAATCCCTCCACTATTGCGCCAATACGCATAGGGGGGAGAATGCGAGCTGTTGCATCACTTAACGGCAACTCTGGGCTTTCTGGCATGAGCGCCAGCGAAATACGCGGGAGAAGACAAATACAGGTAAATGAATTCTTCCGAAAGAAACAACAGCGAACCTATGCTGAATATTTTGCATCACTTCGTGCGCAACAGCGCAAAAAAGCACTTATGCTCTTTGATAAACTCCTTGAACAAGCAAGTGATTTTGATTTTAGGCGCTTTAAGCAGATGCTTTCAATTGACGGGAATTTATCAGAGGGCGAAAAAGTTCACCTCAACATCATTGAACAAATATTCGAACAGCGTATAAATATTCTTAAATCATCATCGGGAATTTTCAAGAAACTGATTGGTTTATCGATTAGATGAAAAAAGCAACAATAATTAGAGACAAACTCTCTGGTCTGCCATTTGCAATACTTCTTCCATCAGACGGAAAACAAATTATTGCATTCGGTTCCGTGGGCCAGGGAGAGATGTGGGCAGATTGGGCGATGCAGTCCAGTTCTGGCGTACTTGACAACCTTGATGTTTCTCTTTCAGTAGAAAAAGATGTTGAGCTTACCGATGACTTTATAAATTCGCTGGAATCTTCATTTTCTACCACCGACATAAATGATTTGAAGTTTGCTATATCAAAAAAGGCAATTCTCGTAATACAACACACCAAGTCATTGCAAAATGATGGTCCGACTGAATACGAGCAGATAAACGAGGAAAACGAAGACGAAGATATAAGCAATTGGCCGATAGTTGATGCTGCAATTGCAACAATTGATGTCGCGTATAAACAAAGAGCACTCGACTATAAGGCAAAAGCCTTCAATCTCGACTCCAAACGAAGTTCCATACTTCTACAAGTCAAAGGCGTAAGGGCCATGTGGGACCCCAATATGCCCGGTGGCGGCGGTTGGAGATGCCCAGATAGCACTCCCTATGGTGGCCAATTCACAAATCGACTTGGCCGCGGTTGTACATTTGGAGCGATACGCAGAATAGGCAGGGCTTTAATGACTGCCTCCCTAAAAGACATCGCAAAGGGATTCGACAATGACGAGGTGGCATTTCCAAGTGTCTACAGGGCCGGCAAAAAACTTGATGAGGTAGGAGACAAACTTCGAAAACAAACAGGTCAGAAGTATGCAAAAAGAGCTGTAAGGCGAGCTAATCAATTAAAAAAAGAAAAAGCTCGAAAAGAACTTAGAGAAGGTCTCCCGACCTTTAGGCAGCGATACGAATCACTTGGACCATCCATAGACAGACGAGGTCGTGTTCTCATTGCAGCTGCTCAAGTTGTGCGCGATTTCGCGGATGACCAGGCAACAAGGGCATTTGTTGCCGAAAGTAGAAGAGCAAAACGCAGACAGGGTATACCAACTCCGAAAGACCAAAACATTTCGCGCTCCAGGAATTCGGGGGACGGCAATAGTCCAATATCCGGAAGAATGAGCGCGGATAGAAAAGAACAACTCGAACAGCTAATTCAAGACAATATTTTTGAAACCAGGGGTTGGAAAAAAGAAGAATCTATTCTTTTCAATCCTGACACTGATGATATGTCTAATGTCGGAAATCCAACATGGCCAGGCAATATTGACCCGCTCCAGCTAACGAGCGTTAGTCGCTATAAAAGGGGTCCCTATACTGCAGAAGTATTCAGGCAAAGATACTCAAAAGATAGCCCAAGCGAAGGTATCCACATCGTCCAAATATCTCACGATGATGATGGGTCAACAAGAACAGTGGAGCAACTTCAACGTTACCCAATGGACGAAATACTATATCAATTGGAAGGTTCAATAAATTATTCAAGCGGCGATTTGCCCCCAAATGAAGGCTCCCGACAAAACGACGCTGAAATCGAGCGTCGCTGGCGACAAAGAGATATGGATGCCGACGATGTCACCGTGTCTATCGCTCCCGGGGAATTGTCGGTGCGGCCAATACAAAAACCACTTGTTTGGGAGCGAAGAGTAGATGCCCAAGATGGTGATGTAACTTATGATGCGATTGGAAACAACCCGGCAGCGTCACGCGGAAGTTCTATATATACAATCCATGAGTTAGACCCAACAGACCTTTATGTTACTGCAATTCATGGGTATGATTACCAAAGGGACGGCGGCACCGACTACGACGAAGAGTACTTTGACGACAAAGAATTTTCTAGCCTTGATGAGGCCAAAAAATTTGTTCAAGAACTAGACGACTCGCGCTACAGACCAGACGACGACGACGACCCCCTTCCATCGTACGGCGGCATACGTGGAGAAATGTCATCAAAAAGACGAGAACAAATTGCACAAAGATTGCGCAGCACAGCACAAAATATTCTTGAGGGTAGAAGATTTTCCAGAAGACAAAAAAGAGATAAATCAAAAAATTCACCATATCTCTCTCCGCAAGACATACAGATAACCGAGCTGCTCATCGGTGGACAAATTGACTCAATACTTCAAGTTTTAGAAGACGACCTGCGCGGAAGACAATACATTGCTGATGCGGTCAACGCAATGAATGATTCTATGAAGCCGCTAATTTTGAGTAGTCAAGGCAGTAGTCTTTTTTTGTACCATCTGAGCGGATTACCCGGAAAACCAAATCCCGGTTACTCAGTTGCAACACCTAGTACTACAAATATTACTGACAGGTTTATTCCTTATTCGGAGAGCGATTTTACATCAGAAGACGTTAAAACATTTCGCGCAGCACTGTCTGCACTAAAAACTGGAAAACCATTCCAAAAGCAAAAGTGGGGCAGGTTTGAAAAAATATTAAAATTGTACGCTTTGACGCGGTCGGATTTCGACCCAACCGTTCAGAAGCTAGAAGGCACAAATGGAATTATAAAAGATGATATTCCGCTACTGGCCGTCTCACAAGGAATACCAATTCGAGATTATCCAGGTATTCAATTGCCAGATTTATTTGTTGATGCCCCCTCCCGAATACATAGGCGTAATTATAATCCAGACACTTACCCCCTACACGAAAACAGACCACTGGAGGAATTAGAAGAAGTAAACAACCTCTATGCGACGATTGGCTTGCTAATGCTGGACGCACGAGGACTGAAACCTCACGACAACTCCACCTTTACGCGAGGTATTGACATAGACGATGTACAAAACATTGCTGATTTGTATGCGACACATGTGCCCGATTGGTCGGAGCCCCACAACTTGTCGCGGTACAAAAGACGTCAATTATTTGCGCAATTTATTAAGCAATGGAGGGAATCTAGCCCTGGTTCACAGAGCCTGATGCGGCGAGCTACTGGTGGTCAATTGGACAATATAGCAAAAAACTTAATTTCCGAGCATAGAGAAGACCTGCGAATATTTCTTCATAATCTCTGGTACGGCCGAACACAATGGAATTCGCCGAAAAGAGAATTAAATAACAAAGACGACTTAATTAATAAGCGTAATTCGATTGTTGAAAGATTCGTTCGTGGACTATCTCCGTCTAGGGATAAAGAATCCAGTGCCATACGACGGGAACTTCGCGGTCGCACACCAAGAAGCACCACAAGATTGCGCGAACGACTTGTCATGCGCTCAAGAAGAAAAGCAAAAATCCAGGCTGGAGAAATTCAAAGTTTTGACGACGCTCCAGAATTTGAACAACCAAAAATTAACCGCCCGGAATCACCCGGGGGGCCAAGAAAACTTAGGGAGTTTCTTGAGTTCTTACCGCAGCACGGAACATCCGACAGGGCGACGGAGCGATTTCGCGCCGAAGTTTCGCGGGTCGTCGACGAGCCCATCGAGCTATCTGAAGAAGGAATTAGAACAGAAGAAATTATAAAGGGCGGCAGAAAAAATAAGGAACCACGAAAAGTCGACCCCATCCTACGAGACTTCGCAGACCACCTGCAACCAGATGACAGCGATTCCGCTGCGTTTGCCGCTCAGGCAAGTCCAGAGAATGCGCAGAAATTGATAGTTACCACAGCCGGCCTTGATGACCTGGACAGATTTTTTAGAGACGAAGTTAATCACGCAGCGATAGCAAGAGCGCGCGATAGCGTGCTTTCTCAATACGACTGGGACCATCAAGAACAATTAAACGAAATGTACATTAACTGGCTTATGTCATTTCATGACCCGGCAGAAGACCCTTCACCAGGCGGCCCGTCCAACATGAGACTTACTGAATTGACCACAAAACCATGGGTAATGAGCGGAGAACCTGGGTTTTTGCAAGATGACATGGATGAGGCGTGGTTAAGAGCAAAGAAGGGAAGAATAGCCGTTCCAATAGTACAAAGCATGATTCCAATTGGTGAAAGAATAGTTCTCAGAGCACTAACACCTGACAAACCAGTTGTTTACATCGAAGATAGCGAAGCACAAGTTGCTCACTTAATGACACCAGAAGGCAAACACCTGATGTCAATTGTGACTTCTCGATACCCCGATGAAGATGGAAAGATTAAGAAATTTTTTATTGCTGGTTCTGATGCCTTAAGGCAAATAGAAGAAAGAAAAATGAGAAAATTGCCTGAACGAATCAGAAAATTATCACCAAGAGAAAGACGCAGAACAGCTGCGCTGGACAGGCCGAAAAGACCAAGTCGGCTAGCTATTGATGACAAAGAAGGCTTAGATGGCACGACTTTTGGAAAAACAACAAGCGGTCTACGTCTTGCCCCTCGGGTGCAGGCCGACATGGACAAAGCAGCGCTGGCGCGAGTGGAGAAGGAAATCGAAGATAATCTCGATATTTTGGAAAATAGTCTTCGCAGGGAACTTCAGCTTCCTGACAAAAAACAGCCAATATCAACAAAGGAAGCCGTAGCCAAGATTGCAGAAATTAGAAAGACTTCCCCTCGGCGTGCCGCAATTCTTGAAACGGATTTGCACAACATGGTTGCATTGGCGCGTGCCCAGGAATCAGGAGACATTAATTACATAAACGACCTCAAGCCAGGGCTGCGCAATCGCATGCTTCAAAAATTGCAAGAAGAAAGAGTTTTGAATTCCAACAATCTTTTGAACAGGAATACAAAAGACAGATACGAGGTGCTGCCGCACGATATTATCCGTAAGCGACGACCATTGCCATCGGTAGAAAAAATCAAAGGACGTTCTCCGGTCATTGTTTCTGAGTCAATATTGGCACCACAATCTCCCAAAACTGTAACCGGCCCAGAATTAACGCCTGGTGTAGGAAACCCCCAATTGGGTATCACTTACGACAAACTAAACGGTTTGTATGTTGACTCCGCCACGGGTGATTACATTGAGGATTATTCGGGTTTACCGATTGAACAAACTGCAATATTTGAGCCAATACCACTACAAGAAAGAATAAATTATCCAAGAGTAATAGTGTCGCCGCCTGGTATTTTGCCATCCATATTTGCAACACTTGCACCAGGTACAAATCCTGACAATTCTGCAAACCCAAGAGATGTACACACTCCAACCTTCAGGGAAGCAATAAATGCATTTGCGCAATCACTTTTGAGGCGAGGAAAGAAAAAAACACAAGCAGAGCAAGTGGTACAAAGAATTCTACAGAAAGGTGATGTGTCGCACAAACTCAGAGGCTCACTACTTGCCATGATTGATGCGCGGGGATGGAAATCGCAAATTCCCGGACAGGAACAACGCAATCTCAAAGACCCATATTTTGTCCACGAACTAGGTCTTATGTCATTAGAAGAGGTACAGGGTTTGGCAATACAAGCGATTGAGCAAAATCCAGATTTACCGCTCGTAGATTTAGGTATTACATATGCTGATGTTTATCCGAACTCGCAGCTAGGTTCGTCGAGAGCAGAAGCAGTATTCAAACAACAATTTGCTAAAAATAATGCAACATTGCTCGATGGGTTAGGTTTGGATACGAGCCTGGAACCAGCCGTATTTTATCTGCCCGGGGAAAACGTAAATGGCAATTTTATAAACGATGAATTTCTTGTTTCCATAAACAGAGCCCTGCAATTGCAGCATGCTGTTGATACCTTGAACGCCAAAATCTCTGGAGGAAAGTTTGTTGATGACACAGGAGACCCCACTGGTAACGCTCAGTACATAGATGCAAGAAAAGCTGAACTAATTCAGCTGCGTGAAGAAGCAGTTCAGGCATGGATAAAAGCTGCAGAAGTTTTGTCACAAACTTACACTGATGCTTCTCGCGCGCGCAACGAAGCGGCAGAAAAACTGTCAAACAATCCCAAGAATGCAACAGCAATGGACGAATTCTTGCGTTATGGCGCACAGGCGGAAGCAGCAAAAATGCTGCTCGACCGACACATAACATCAAACCCGGTTGCACTAGATGCACTACAGCAATCGAGTCGAGCCAAACTGGAATCACTTGCCAAACAGATAAACGCGCGTAAGCGTAGGCAGATTGAACGGGCAAAAGCGAGGGCAGGCAGAGCAATTCCAAGAAACGAAGGAGCGTTTGACAACAATCCAGAACTTCTGGACCCTCACGGCACCACAAATCCACCATCTACGCCTCGCTCCCTTGATGAAGTGCTTGACGTAGTTGAACAGCATCGCTCTGAGGGTTTGTTTGATGACCCAGCACTTGGTCTCACCGAATTAAGCGATGAACAAATTGATGCACTTGCCGACCTTCAAGAATTAGCAACCAAATATCAGGATGCTCTTCAAGGGAAAGGAGACGGCAGTGCGCCTAATATGTTTACGGGCATTCCGAATACGCCCTTATATGGTGTTGACTTTGATGCGCGGCAAGATGGCGTGCTAGAAGACGTACTAATAGCTCACTTTCAGTATGTGAACGGCGCAAGCAGTTTGCCAGTTCTAGCATCAAAAGAAGAGATTCGAAAAATGCTTACAGAACTTGATGCAAATCAAAAAAGGCGCGCTATCCCAATGGCGAGAGGTTTACAGAGTAAAGATGTTAACCTTACTCGACAGCAGAAGCGTCAACAAGAAGAGGAATGGGGTAATTTAGCCCTTCGTGGGGATAGATTCGTTGCTGGTCGAGGCGGAAAAATGGAAGGTCACGGCGAGTATTGGTCAATAAAGCCGGGTCATTGGGTCACGTTTCACGGAGAAGCTGGAACATTGTTGGGCGTTCTCACTGAAAAAACACAAATCTTCCATAAGGATGTGTTTGAAGCACTCTTCCCGACCAAAAGGGGTGGGCTATATGAAGCAATGTGGGGACTGTACAACGCAATTGGGGCGCCGGGTTCTCAAGGCGTGGAGACTTCGCACGGCCAACGCGTTGCAGCCCTCCTACCACCAAACTCCCTTCTTCCCGACCCCAATACAGGACAATTCTCAGTAGCACAAATAGCTCAACTTGAAGATGCCGTAGCCAAGCTTACGGCTGTTGGTCAAGAAATTACAGCAACAAAAACCAGGGGAGGAAATTATCGATTTTCAATTGGTTCAGAATGGGGTTCGTTGACCATTGAGGGTAGCCGTAGGGATTACGACGGACCCGGCACCGACAATATATTTGGAGGAAAGCTATTCGACCAGATGCTCAGGGACAAATTCATTCAACCCGACAGTCCCAGAAATATTGAAATTATTGAGCAAACAAAAGCCCTGCGTGAAAGAATTAATGCATGGTACGCCCAGCATTTGAGTTGGTTTGTGCAGCTTGCGCAAATGCGCCAAGATGAATCTCAGCCAGGCCAAGCTGGAATTGATGCAAAGGCATTTAATAAGAGACTTACGGCTGCATGGAGGAGTATAATGTATCTAAAAACCGCAGGGCGAGCGTCAATGCTTGGCGTCGATGCATTTATTAGCGATGTTCAACAGGACTTTTTGCCATCTGTTATATGGGAAAAAATATCTGACATAGATAATCCGGAAATTGGAAATAAGGTGATTATGCTGAACCGCTCTGGTATGATTTACCATCGCACTGGATTGGCCGGGTTGGAAGCCGCAAGGGCAATTGTCGAAGACCTAATGATAGTGAGGCCAGGCCAACCAGACACATCAGTGATTGCAAAAAGGGCGTGGGGATAAATATGAAACCAGAAAATGACTCAGACAAAAAACGATGGATGTATAATTATCAAAAATTTGTGGACAAGTACTATGATTTGCACAACAACTTAAATTTCCCACCTTTAACTCTTTACAAAAATGCAACAGATGCGTACAAATACAAGCATGCGTTGACCGATGCATATCTAGCAGGTGAGAATTTGCCAGAAATAGACTTTATAACTGGTGACGCAAAACCATTTGATGAGTTTGAAGAAAAATTTCGCAAGGAAATAGCAGAAGCTAAAAAATTTCGAATTGCGTCGGGCGAAAATGCTAGACGCGCACTTGACTTGTACGCAGAACAAACCGGAGAAGAACTTCATGAGTCCGAATATATGGAACTATTCTCATTCACTCCGTAATGAAAAATCAAGAAGACCTAGTTCCCGAACTTTTTGTCAAAAAAAAGAAACGGTCCAAAAAACGCAAAGCTGGTGAGTACCGTGACGGCTGGGAGAATTTGAACCAACGAGGCGTAGTTCGTTTGGATGCCTCCATTAACGGCGGCATATCCGGTGTGAGAGTTGGCGAAATTTCTGGAAAAGGTCTTTTTAGGGTGGGGCACGGCCTGGGCTCAATCGGCAGGGCAGCAAGAAGAAGATTTAAAAAAGTTTCTCGCGACGGTGATGGTGATAACAAAATTACTAACCCATTGACGGGAAGAGACGATTTGCCGATTTTTGATAAACCAGATGTTTTTAATCCAGGCGATTCATCTCCCCCCATTCCAGCAACAGGAGTCGGGGTGCGGCGAAAAAAATTTATGTCTCAAATGGAAAGTCACATAATGCGGCTGTCTACTGGCGGTATTGATTCTTTTGAGCTTGATTTAGATGACAAAATTACGGCAACATTGCTGAGGGGGAGAGTTCACTACTGGAATCGTTCTGGTTTTAGAGAAGTAAAAACATCATATAGGGGAAATAAATTTAAAGCATTTGCGACCACGGAGCCGAAATCTGGAAAGAACATAAAAATATCCGGAGCAATGACTTCTGGGGCAATGAAAAATGACACACCCTATATTGGCGATGAAAAACTGATTGAGGAGCAGGCCAAACAGACAGAAAAGTTTCGGCGCTGGAAACAGAGAGGTGAATGGAAAAACTTTCATGTACAGCATTATGACTGGTGGACATTTCCAATAGATAAAGGTTCTGGTCCATACGGATTCATGTATGACGTGAGTGGTGACCCACTTGAGAGACTCAAGAAAAATATAGACTATCTGGAATCACTGCGCGATGCATCATCAATGTATATGGAAAGCGTCGGGTGGGATATGAAGTCTGGTTTATGGATTCAAACTCCAGCACCCAATCAAACCCCGGTTGGCAACATAAATCAACAAAGATTATTTAAAATTGGCAGGTCGCTACAAATACATGAACTTAATGATTCTTTTAATTCAGTACGCACATTTGTAGACAAACTTAAAACAGGCGGCTTAAAAGTTGGGAACGAGGAGTACTGGTCAAATCCGAAAACATACGTACAAAGGTCGAGTTTTAAAAATTCCGGCGGTATCGTTGGGAGAATGGGACTAGGAGTTAGCCCAAAGCCGTTTCCGGGGAAAAACAAACCCATAGACCCAATGGCTCCCCCTTTCAGGACAACGTGGGAAGAAAGAGATGCACGCAATGCAGCTAAAGATAAATCACAAGGCGATTTGACATTTGACTGGAAAAGCGAAGCGTCTCGTCGTGACTATATTGACAGAATTTGGAACGGCCGCTTAGAAACTGGTTACGCTAATTTTAATGGTGCAATTTCGCCACACCAAAGAAATTCCAGCCAGTCAAAACCTGGATTTAGCCCGTATCTTCAAAAATTTTTGGGAATCATAAATGATTTGGGAGTTCACTGGGGGCCATCGAGTAGCGAGGGCGGGAAATTGCTCGACCAATACGGTTTCATATTCGGTCACTCTGGTACAGCAAACGACCCAGAGGGCGCTTATGCCGCGCAGACCCGCGACCTTCTTGGTTTTTTTGCTCCAACAATTAATCCAGAATTGTATTGGATGCGATTTGAATCATGGATAAGAAATCCCTTCTCGACAATTCGTGACCCAAAAACGGGGAACAAAGTTGGCGTAAGGTATTACTTCAGAGACAATAGAAATAAGTTGATTGAAGAATTTAATAGACGCATTTCACGCCTTTACGAGGAAGTTGCTTTGGCATATGGATATTCACCAAAAGATAAAAAATTTATACCACTGCCAGAACACGAGGAACTTAGCACATACTCCCCCGACGACGTAATGGAATATGTGCGCAAAATTATGGACGAAGAAATAATTAAAATGAATTTACGGGTTGCTAATGTTAAAACAATAGAGGCTCTCAGAAAAGAACTTATTGCCTTAATGCTGGGAAGTGGAAGAGGTGACCAGGCCCACCTAAGTGACATAACGCCTGAATGGTTTCAGGAATATATGCAAAGAAACCATCCTGGGTATTTACAATCAGCCATGCAGCGTCATCCTCAATTTCTCAGAAGAAGCTTGGCCGACGCGCTTGAGGCCGAACAAAGAAGCCTTTTTCATGACCTTATTGAACTAATCCTGGAAGACCCATCAGAGAAAGATTTGAGTGCTGCAGAAATCAAGAAAATGTATTTTCCAGAGGCTGGTGTTTCAGAGGAAATGATTGATGAAGAATTAAACAGGCAAAAAAGAAAATGATAATAGTTGACATCGGACCCCTACCGCTCCCGTGGCTATGTGCTGATAAAGTAATATTGTCTTATCTGTTTCTATCGCAAATCAGCGATATTCGAGAAAATTAACGAGTCTCATGGACGATTCTGCAGAATTGCAAAACACAGAAGAAAAAGTCATATTTGGCGCACGCGTTGTCAACCCATCTGACCCAGATGTGTTCGATAATCCAGATTCCGCAAGAGTGCGAGCACGCCAAATTGGCTGCATTGGCATAAGGCGCTATAACAATAGAACAGGCTCCGCATCATGGATGCCGTGCACTAACGAATCAGACTATAGAAGAGTTTCAGGAATAGGAAACTCCGGTCGGCGTTTTAGAAGACAGCAACTTGAGCGTGATGTGCGCGAAATTATTGGTGGCCGTAGCGGTCGTAAAATGAATTTGAAAAGCGCCAACTATACAAAACCAGAACTTCGGGAGACACTAAAGAAAAGAATTATGGCGGGCTCCAAAGGTGGCCAGCCAGGCCAATGGTCGGCACGCAAGGCCCAACTTCTTGCGCTTGCCTACAGAAAAGCCGGTGGTGGCTATAGAGGTGGCAAAACAAGTAAGCAACGCTCTCTTTCAAAGTGGACAAAACAAAAATGGCGAACATCCGACGGCAAAAAAGCTCGTCGTGGGGGTGTAACTCGGCGATACCTTCCTGCTGCGGCATGGAACAAACTGACGGTTGGACAACGAGCGGCGACCAACCGTAAGAAAATTGAGGGTAGCAAAAGAGGGAGGCAATTTGTCGCCAACACTGCAGCAGCGCGACTTGCACGGAAACGTTCTGTACGCGGAACAAAACATGTTGAATTTTATGAAGACATCGAATTCAAGGCAATTGGTTCAAGAATAGGAAAAATAACAAGACGTAGAAACTTTGGTTCATCAACCGGTGGGCGCACGGCGAGAAGACTGGGAGGTAAGTTACGTGGTGTTTTTGCAGTATATGACCCGAATGCAATAGACGCCGATGGAGACATGGTTGTTCAAGAAGGCACAATTCAGGAACGTCGCATTGGTCCAAGAATCGCACGTGCCGCAAGGCGTATGGCCGAAGGAGTTGCCGACAGCTTGGGCAGAATCCGTCGCCGTCCGCAAATAAGCGAAGAGCGAGCATTTGGAAGAGCAGAAAGATTGGCAGATGGAAGGTACGCCACAACTTTGCCACCAAGTGTCGCTAGAGTAAAACCATCGCCGAGGGTCGTTCGACAAGGCACTGCGCCAGTTCGCAAAATCACAGAAGCTAAGCCGACCAAGCAAAGGAAAACAAAACGCCCCAAGGCAGCATCTGGCCCAACCATTAGGGCGGCTATGGATGCAACTTCAAAACCCGCAATTTATCCAACAAAATATGAACGCGATGCCGCAGGCAGTATTCGTGATAGTAGGGCGGAAATTTACAGACAGTTCACAACTGGTGAGTCGACGATTGCTGAACTTGCAGACAGATTTGATTCAATTAGAGATGAAATACAGCAAGCAATTAACCAACACAAGAAATTCAGAAAATCGAATATTAACAGATTTAAGAATTCCAATCCTCGTCTTTCGCGAGCAATTCAAAATTTTGCAAACTCAAGAAACGCTTTTATAGAGGGAATTTCTGAGGGTAAATTCCGAGACTGGGATTCCATGGTCCAGTATGTATTTCGAAATCCCGACTCCTCAAAGAATAGGGACAACATGGTCGAGGATTTGTTTGGGGCGTTTAGAAGTGGCAAAAATCCAGACCGTTCTAGCAATCTTTCTCTTGGGTATATTCCCAACACCAGAAAAGACGACAAGAGGCTTGTCAAAACGTTCTCAGATTCACGCAAACCACGCCCCAACTTTCGAAGTTTGAGCGAGTTTGAAACCAAGCCAAAGAAGACAGCATCCGCATCTTCGTTTGCACAGAGAACACCTCGCTCCTATAGAAGAGACGACCTTATTGCCGGAGCAATGTCTAGTGGGATGGGTATATCCGGCAAGATGTCGAGCCCGATGACGCCCAAACAGGAAATGGAATGGAAAAAACGAGAATGGAAGCGCCAGCAGCTAAAAAACTTTGCGCTTGAACCAGATGCCTCAAAGAAATACCCGGTTTTAAGTAGTGTGGTCGCAGGAAAAGATGTTATAAAGGCAATTGAAGCACTCGATGCGCTTGACGACGCAACACTCGATAATCTGTGGGACAGCACAGTTCAAGACATCTCCTCTGTCCCCGGCATGGCGGCCCCTGCATATATAGCAAAAAACGCTCCGCTGTCTCCGCGCGAATTAGCCCAGGCTGTAACAGTAAGACGTCCACTGGTTAGAGCTTTTGTAGATGAGTATAAGAAATTTAATCCATCTGGAATTATTGCAAATCTAAATCCAGACAATATGAGCGATGCGGATGTTCAGTCGTTTTTCAATACGTTTATTTTGCCTGAGCTCGTGAATACTGGGACACCCTCACCACAGGAAGTCGAGGATGCAGCAAGACAACCTTTGTCTCGAGCTCGCATCTCGGATGCAGAACGATTACTGCAGGCCATGCCTTCAGCGTTCACAACACTCGAATATCGAATGAAGGTAGCTACGAAAACATTAGTCGAAGCTGGAATCGACGTCGATTCGCCAGAATTTGATACCGCCCTTCGGGAGTTCCTGGAGGATTCAGAAAAAATGGATTTAGAACTTTTTAATGACGACCTACAGACATGGTTAAATGGCGGCAAACGTCAAAAACCAAAGAAAAAATTTGCTGTAAACCCAATTACTAAACTTATATTTTCAAAACGCGAATTAGAAGAAAAGATGGATGAAATTAAAGAAGCATTGGAAATATTAAATGAACAAATAGACCCGGAAAAGCTAAACGAGATACGGCGACTTCAGGGGCTTGTCTCTGTATTAAGTCAAATTCAAGCACTAGAGGCTTTCCTCACGGACCCGAGCAAAACCCCAGACCCAGACATAATCCCAATGAATATAGCGACCGGAAAGCCTTACACGCTAAGGGAATGGATTGAGTCTGGCGCATTCAAACTTTTTCGCATGTACGACAATCCGGCAACTCGAAAGCCATTTACAGAGCAAGAATTAGCGGAGTCATTAAAAAATCTCGACGACCAAATCAATGTGAAAACTGACGAAATCGGACAAGTTATTATGTCCGAAAAACGCACACTTGAAATCTTCTTGAACAAACTGGAAAAAGCTTATGCTGATGCTGGATACCAAGACGACGACGATGATAGCGATGTCGACCTACCCGGTGATGACGATGGTGACACCTTGGTCGATGACGGCGAACCAGACCAACCCTCAATCGAAGAGATGCAACAGCAGAATCAAGAAATACTTGATAACGCTGCCGAGGACCTCGCTCGAAAAGTTGACGTTCCGGTTGGTTTTACAAAAGAAGATTTGAAAAAGACTAGTGAAATCACTGACCGCATAAAAGGGAATCGGCGGCCTCAATCTTCTGCTCCAGATACGGATGCATTTTGGGCTCAGTTCGGCTATGACGGTGACCCAAATCATCCCTTAAATAAAGCCACCGACCCGGACGGAAATCCAATTACGTTCGACTCACCGGGCCTTCAAGTTGACCGAGATTTGTGGAGTCATTTCATAACATCTCCAGGTGCGGCAGAGTGGTTGGACCTACTTAACACTCACACAGTTGGTCGATATACGGATGTCCCACAAGAACTGGTGAACTATTCTGGCGACTTTTCACCCGGCGCCGACCCTTCACGAATAGACCCAAACATTCGATGGGACAAACTGATGGAAGTTTTGCAGCAAACAAATCCGGAACTTTTTAGAAGAGACCCCAAAACTGGTGAAATAGTTGGGGAAACATTGGATGCTGTCGCGCGGCAAATGGGAATGGACCGGTATGGCGGTGCCTCATTTTCTCCACTTGCTGGAAGGACAGTAGACGACGATGGACTAGTAATTGATACGAGTGGATATCAATTAGAACAACGTGACAGAAAAGCTTTGATAGAGCTCGCAGAAGCACAACGTCTCAAACAAGAAACAAAATACCTTTCTCGAACCGCAGCTGCAGCAAAAGAAAGAGCAAAATTGTGGACACAGCTGGAAGCGGGAACCCTAACGCCAGAAGAAATCGCATTTAATGAAGAAATTAGAGATGTAAATACAGTTGTTCAAGCATTGAATATGCATGAAGTCGATAACAATATTCCAAGCTCAAAACGTAGAAACTTAGATGGTGTGGCATTGACTGCAGCAAAGACAAGGAAAGCTGCATTTGAAAAACAAAAAGTACAAAGATTTATTGATGGAATAAGGCAAATTGCCAGACTTTCCAGCCCTGGAGTTTCTCCTAATGCAAGTGCAGCTAGTTTAAAAACCACAATAGATGCAGCTATTAAACGTCTTGATGTGACAATAAAGAAAATTGGTACCGAATACGACGGGTTCAGAATACTAAAGCAAGCGTTTCACGCAATGATTGCAAAACAACTAATAACTCGTCCAGGGCTATTTGAAGTCGACCCCAAAAATCCGAATCAAAGAAATAGATACGGCCAGACAGGGTGGAATAGAGCAAAAGAGTCCTTTCTTAGATATGTAAACAGAATTAGAGCATGGGATGAGGAAAATTTTGGATACACGGACATAAGAACCCAAGAGTTCAGGCCCGGCCTCATAACACTACTTGTACGTGCCGACCGCAGTATCGACCTCCAAACTGGAGACCCAGCAGGTTCTTCAGCAACAACCGCTATATCCAATCGCGCGAAAGCAAAAATAGCTGAGCTTGAGAAATTCAAAGAAGAGTTGGATGAACTTTCTGAAGAAGCAAAAAATGTAGGCATTACGGGATTTATGAGGAGTTCGTCGCCACTCAGGAGAGCAGAAGCGTCATCTCGTCGGGCCGCAAGAAATGCTGCAGATGGAAGATTGGGCTTTGCTGACCCAAGAATACTGAAAAGATATGACAGAAATGGTTTTGATGTTGACAAGAGAATGCTGGGCAGTGCTTCGGGTTTCAATAAGTTATTCAGTCGAGAAATTGAAGAAGCGATACGCAACAACAATCCAACTGTACAAAATACACCGGCTTTTGCCAGATTAAATGAAAACGAAAAAGCATATCTCCGCCTTTTGGAAGCCGTTAACAACACGCCACGACTGTTTGGGACAGAGCAAACTCCTGTCCGAACACGTCAGCAAGGTGGAAAATTAATACAGTCTGGCACCATCAAACAAAATGATGCGCGTAGATTTGTTACACCATACATCAACTCAAAACCAAGAGAAATCTTTAAATCTGGAATTACGGGAAGGATGACGACCAGCCGCGAAGAGAGAATAAAGAATTTTGGCGGAAAAGATAGGCTAACTCTTGGTGGGCTAATTGAGGTTGCACCAGAGCAACTTCAAGACGGACGTTGGTACTTGGTCAATAGACACGGCGAATTAATGTCGACAACTTCGTACGCCGACGAGGATAAAGCAACTAGGGCTGGTTACGCCCTTGGAAAACAGCTTCGCGATGCAAAGCGCGGACAGGAGCTTCCACAAAATCTTGCAGAATACCAGTCGGCGGTGCTTGGTATAAGACAAAGCGGGTATCGAGCTGAATCAGTTCATCGTCAAAACGTAGCAGACATGTTGCCGATTAAACCTTCAGACGGTGAAAAGAATAAATACATATTTGGTGTCGATGCAAAACCAAAACCAAGAGCGGGCGACGTTCTTATTATTCGCAGAAATCCAAACAATGGCGTACTTGAAGCGCTTGTCATTGAGCGTGGTTTTGGTCCACATATGCGGGATGTTGAAGGAACTGTTGCGCTCCCAGGCGGCATGTTTGACCCCAAAGAAGACGCGGACCTCTCTGCAACAGCACTCCGAGAAGCACTAGAGGAAACGGGCCTAAATCAAACAGACTTGATTTCCGTACAAAATCTTGGAACTATTGATGCTCCCGACTGGGACCCTCGTTTTGCAAAAGGAATAGAGGTGTCTGCTGTTCTTGTTGAGGTTCCATCAACATGGGAGCCAAAAGCTGGCGATGATGCAGTGTCAGCTCGCTTTGTGCCACTTACAGAAATAGCAAACGGCAATGTTCCCCTTGGGTTCGGTCACGCAGCATGGTTTGAAGCAGCATTTGCTGGACACGAAGACCCGATATTGAGGGATTTAGGAAATAAATTTGGTCACATTAACTGGCTTTCGCGGCAACGTCAGCAAAGAATTATTCGCGCAGTAAATGAAGCAAGAAAGGCATACAATAGAGAAAGACTGTCGAGAGAAATAACACTTTTAGACCAAGAAAATCCACCATTAAATCTTTTCCCCGAAGAGCTCCCAGATGCGGGAGGTTCTGGATGGCGTCCAACTGGAGATGATTTTGAACAAAAAATAGCAGCTCCGCGACGTTTGAGAATATCAAAAGAAATTTTTGCGATTCTCGACGCCATCGACAATAAAGCAAGAAAATCTCGCGGGCGCCCACCAAGGGAACCGCGCAATTATCCAGACATACCGCCAGGCGCTGTAAGCGGTGCAATGCGTGCGGCGTTGGTTGAAATGGGACCAGACGAATTTGATAGAATTCGTTTTTATCCGGGAGGCAAAGAAACTAGTTCTGCAAGAAAGTTTATTGATGATGTAATAAATCTCCGCTTAACAGGAATGGACACGTATTCCATTGCCAAATTCATGGGAGACAAAGCTGCGCTCGAATCTGAACTTCGTAGGTCCGGGGTAGATACGCCAGGGCCAGATAGAGATTTCTATATGGCTGGACTGGCGCCAACCGAAGAATTAATTTATAGAATTATCGCCGACAGAAAATTAAACATACGCGAAACTTCAACGTCTGGCAATAATAGAAAACTCAAAGCACTAGACCCGGACGACGTACACACAAAACAAAGGTCCTCGTCTGCAAAAGATATTATGACGTTGGCGCTCGAGGGAATGTCCACCCAGGAAATAGCGGAAATACTTGATGTGTCAAAAGAAAGAACTGCAGCAACTTTGCGCAGACTCGGGATGCAGGATAAAGACGGTTCGACGGTGATTGGTGATATACGAAATGCAATTCAGAGATATGAAAACTCGCCGAACCAAAAAGCTGCTTATGTTGATTCAGTCTATAAACGACTATCGCTTGGAGAAATTGCCAAGAAATACAACATTGAAGAGTCCGAAGCTAGAGAAATGATTGAGGCATACAGACAAAACGTTGAATCGCTCGAACCAGAGCATCATGCGATTTATCGAGCAGCACTGACAAACGTTGAACCAGATTTGCTTAGCAGAGACGAAGAACAAATAATGAGAATGCGGCTAGATGGCTTGTCGCTTGACGACATAGCGGACGTTATGAAACTTAACAATGGAAAAGCAAAAGTTCTAGAACAGCGAGCTCTTTACAAACTTAGGAGAATGAATTCTAATGAGTTCACGGGAGTCAAGCGAGACCTAGAAGTTATTAGATTTAGGCGCGACCCAAGCACTGCATACATGGTTGGCAAAAGATTTGACATCGAAAATGATGGAGCTTATCTCGACGCTAGAGAACTCAGAGATTTCCGCAATGGAGAAAAAGATGCGTACATGATGAACCAACACATGGGCACATCCGTTAAAGAGCTAGCCATGAAATTCGGTACGTCTGAAGACAATGTTCGTAGGGCAATTGACAGATACTCATCCGCAATTGATACCACCGACACAATTAGGCATAAAGCCTTGCGGCGCGCCCTAGCAATAAACAATGCTGGTCTCAGCGGGATAGATATTGATTTTGTCAGCATGCGCAACGACGGCGCATCACTC
>Ga0194130_10000682_pt1 | contig 60670 bp, 53 predicted proteins | sample TA2KigsurfametaG_FD_160084 | JGI IMG/M metagenome (GOLD analysis project Ga0194130, IMG submission 160084) | Freshwater microbial communities from Lake Tanganyika, Tanzania - TA2015050 Kigoma 12 surface | ecosystem: Environmental > Aquatic > Freshwater > Lake | place: Tanzania: Lake Tanganyika...
GCCTTCCGGTCATTCCTGGAGCGGTGTCCTCACTCAGATGCAGCCCGAAGTGCTCCCGCAGTTCATGCACTCTTGGCGGCTACCCGACGCTACCGCAGTCGCATCGCGGCGCGCGCCGCCGCCGCGTGCCGGGTACGCGCCGCCTTGGTGCACGCGGGGCGTGCACGCGCCGGCTTCGCCCTGCACTTGGCGAGATCGGCGGAAAGCCGCGCCTGTGCCTTGCACAGCGCCACCTGCCGCTTGCTGCCCGAGCATGCGGCTGACGCGGCCTTGGCGGGCGCAGCGGGGGCCGCAGACGGAGGGGAAGCAGGGGCGCTTGGCGCAGCGGCCCCCAACTGCGGGGCTGGGCTGGCGGCCGGCGCGCTCGCAGGGGCCGCCAAAGTCACCGGCGCGGAGGCGGCGGACGGAGACCCCGTTCCGACCGAGTTCGTCGCCGTCACCGTGAACGTGTACGACGCCCCATTCGTGAGGCCACTGACCGTGCAGGTCGTCGGCGGTGTCGCCGGCGCCACCGACGTCACGGAGCACGACTCGCCGGTCCCTGCCGTCGCCGTGTAGCCCGTGATCGTCTCGCCACCGTCATTCGACGGCGGTGACCAGGACACTGCGACGGCTGCGTTTCCCGCCGTTCCAGTGACGCCGTGAGGCGCAGACGGGGTCTCGGGGCTCCCGGGATGCGAGTAGACGTTGACTGCACTGCTGCCTCGCACCGCGATGCTCCGACCGGCGGAGGCGAGCGCCACGGCCTTGCCTGCCATGGCGCCGCCCGCGCTGCCGTCGATGTCGGCACCGCGCTGCGACCACGCAGCGTTGTTCCAGCGGTAGACGCGGGCATGCCCGGCCTCCTGCCCTGCGTCATCGTTGCCCTCTGCGCCGATCGCCACCACCCTGCCATCGCTGCTGAGTGACACCGAGGTACCGGACAGGTCGCTGCCGCGCTCCCCGGCGATGGTGGTGCCGCGCTGAGACCAAACACCCGCTGCGAGGGCGTACACGAAGGTATTGCCGCGGGATGAGGCGTCATCCGGTGCGCCGACCGCCAGGACGTCCCCGCCATCGCTCAGCGATACGGACGTGCCGAACCCCGACCACGCAACACCGTTGAGATTGCCTCCGACCTGGCTCCAGAGACCGATGGCCTCGTTGAAGACGCGCACCTGGCCTGTGAGCGAGCCCCCTGCGAACCTCGCACCGATCGCAACACGTGTACCCGTGCCGTTGAGGGAGACCGACCATCCTGACTGATCACTGGCTGCCGCCCCGTCGATGACGCCCTGGGTCGACCACGCGCCACTCGACCATGTGTAGATGGTCGTCCGCCCGGCGTTGACCCCCGACGCGTCTCGTCGCGGTGACCCGACGGCCAGCACCGATCCGTCGTTGCTCAACGAGACCGAGAACCCGAAGCGATCGTGGTCGTTGAGGCCGGCGAGCACAGCGCCGCGCTGAACCCATGCCGAACCGTTCCAGTCGTACACCCGCACCCATCCGTCCGGTCCGGCCTCTCCCATGTCGAAGCCGTACCCCGGCGCGCCCACCGCGAGCACGAGCCCGTCGTTGCTCAACGCGACGGACGTCCCGGCGACATCACTGGCCGTTACCCCGCGGACGTCGGCGCCGCGCTGCGACCAGCCACCGCTGTACTGGTAGACGCGCACCGCACCGGCGTCAGTTGCCGCGGTGTCATCAGACGGTGAGCCAACCGCCATGACATTGCCATCAGCGCTCACCGCCACCCCGCCCCTGAACCCGGGCGCATCCGCCGTGGGGAGATTCACGGCACTGCCAACCGGAGCCCACGGGTCGGATTCCGCGGCCCATGACGACCCGGGGAGGGCGAGCGAGAGGAGGGCGACCAGAGCGGCCATGGTCATCAGCAAAGCGGGGGAAGCCTTACGCATGTGGGGAGGATGCCACAGGTCGGGGGCGCCGGGCACTGCAGGGGTCAGCCATTGGCCATGGTGTCCAACCCCCGGAACGCGGAAGGCCCCGACTCGGCGGGGCCTTCCGGTCATTCCGTGAGCAACCGCTTTCATCAGCTGCAGCCCGAGGTGCTCCCGCAGTTCATGCACTTGTAGCAGGAGCCCGATCGCACCATGGTCCAGCCGCACGATCCGCAGATGGCGCCGTCCTGGTCGAGCTGCACCGACAGGCCGGCGCTCTGGGCCAGGCCCACGTCGAGCGAGGTCTGGGCCTTCGGCTGGCTGGGCTCGGCCGGGGCGGTCTCCACCACGGTCACGCCCTGGGCGCTGCCCTCGATGGCCACCGGCTCCTGGCCGTCGGGCACCTGGCCCTCGAGCTCGGCGCGCATGCTCTCGGTGATGATCCCGACCGAGCGCTTCTCCTCCTCGGTGAGGAACTTGGCCGAGAGCCAGCGCACCAGGTAGTCGACGATCGACTTGGCGCTGGGGATCTCGGGGTTGCCCGTGAAGCCGGAGGGGTCGAACCGCATGTGGCTGAGCTTGTTGGCCAGCGTGCTGAGCGGCACCCCGTGCTGCAGGGCAAGGCTCATGCAGATGGCCAGCGAGTCCATGAGGCCGCTCACGGTGGAGCCCTGCTTGGCCATCTTCATGAACACCTCGCCCGGGCTGCCGTCCTCGTACATGCCGACGGTGATGTAGCCGTCGTGGTCGAGGATGCGGAAGTGGTGCGTGATGGCCTGGCGCTCGTCGGGCAGGCGGCGGCGGTTCACCTTGGCCGGCGCGGCGGCGGCGTCGTTGGCCGCCTTCATCTCGGCGGGGCTCTCCTTGCCCGTGGACAGCGGCTGGGTGCGCTTGCTGCCGTCGCGGTAGATGGCGAGGGCCTTGACCCCCTCCTTCCACGCCAGCACGTAGGCCGCGGCGATGTCCTCGGGCGTGGCCTCGTTGGGCATGTTGACGGTCTTGCTGATGGCGCCCGAGATGAAGGGCTGCACAGCGCCCATCATCTTGATGTGGCCGCGGTAGTGGATGCTGCGCACGCCGTTGGCCGGCGTGAATGCGCAGTCGAACACCGCCAGGTGCTCGTCCTTGAGCCCCGGGGCGCCCTCGATGGTCTCGTGCTCGTCGATGAAGGCCACGATCTGCTTGATGGCCTCCTCGTGGTAGCCCAGCTTCTCGAGGGCCTGCGGCACGGTGTTGTTGACCATCTTGATGACGCCGCCACCCACGAGGCGCTTGTACTTGACCAGCGCGATGTCGGGCTCGACGCCCGTGGTGTCGCAGTCCATCATGAAGCCGATGGTGCCCGTGGGGGCCAGCACCGACGCCTGCGAGTTGCGGTAGCCGAACACCTCGCCGCGGTCCACGGCGGTGTCCCACTCGTCGCGCGCGGCGGCCAGCACCGCCTCGTCGCGCACCCGGCCGTCGGGGATGTCCTGCGCGGCGCGGCGGTGGCTGCGGATCACGCCGTTCATCGCCTTGGCGTTGGGCTCATAGCCCTCGAACGCGCCCATGCGCTCGGCAAGTCGGGTGCTCATGGCGTAGGCACGGCCGGTCATCAGCGCCGTGATGGCGGCGGCGTACTCGCGGCCGTCCTCGCTGTCGTACGGCAGGCCGTGGCTCATGAGCAGCGCGCCCAGGTTGGCGTAGCCCAGGCCCAGCTGGCGGTACTTGCGGGCGTTGATGCCGATCTGCTCGGTGGGGTACCCGGAGCGCGCCACGATGATGTCCATGGCGGTGATCACCACGTCCACCGCCTGCTGGAAGTCGACCACGCGGAACGCGCCGTCCTCATCAACGAACTTCATGAGGTTGAACGAGGCCAGGTTGCACGCGGAGTCATCCAGGTGCATGTACTCCGAGCACGGGTTGGAGCCGTTGATGCGACCCGACACCGGGCAGGTGTGCCAGCGGTTGATGGTGGTGTCGAACTGCATGCCGGGGTCACCGCACACCCACGCGGCCTCCGCGATCTCCTTCATGAGCTCGCGGGCCTTCACCGTCTCGATGACCTCACCGGTGGTGACGGCCGTGGTGTGCCAGTCGCCGCCGGCCTCGTAGGCGTACATGAACTCGTCGGTCATGCGCACCGAGTTGTTGGCGTTCTGGAACTGGATGCTGTTCCAGGCCTCGCCGTTCAGGCCCATGTCGTAGCCCATCTCGCCAAGCGCCCAGGCCTTCTTCTCCTCCTCCGCCTTGCAGCCCACGAAGTCGCGGATGTCGGGATGGTCGACGTTGAGGATCACCATCTTGGCCGCGCGGCGGGTGGTGCCGCCGCTCTTGATGGCGCCGGCGCAGCTGTCGGCGCCGCGCATGAACGACACCGGGCCCGAGGCCTCGCCGCCGCCCGAGAGGCGCTCCTTCGACGAGCGGATGGCCGACAGGTTGATGCCCGATCCGGACCCGCCCTTGAAGATGATGCCCTCCTTGCCGATCCACGAAAGGATGGAATCCATGGTGTCTTCCACCGAGAGGATGAAGCAGGCCGAGCACTGGGGGTTCTCGCGCATGCCGACGTTGAACCACACCGGCGAGTTGAAGGCGGCCATCTGGTTGACGAGCAGGTGCGCGAGCTCGTACTCGAACACCTCGGCCTCGTCCTTGGAGTTGAAGTAGCCCTCCTCCATGCCCCACGCCTTGATGGTGAGCACCACGCGGTCGATGAGCTGCTTCGCCGAGTACTCGCGCTCAGGGCTGCCCATGGCGCCGCGGAAGTACTTGCTGGCCACCACGTTGGTGGCGAGCTGGCTCCAGTCGGCCGGCACCTCGATGTTGTCCTGCTCAAACACGCTGGTGCCGTCGCCCGACGAAATACCGGCGCTGCGACGCTCCCACTCGAGCAGGTCGTAGGGGTGCTTGCCCTTCTTGGTGAAGTGACGGTGCAGCCCCAGGGCATTCCCGCGCTTGGGCTTTGCCTTCTCGCTCGGCGCGGTGCCGACGACCTCAGTCGCCATCAGTTGCCTCCTCGGGCTTCAATCCATTTGGTGTGATTGCGTCATCCTCAACGCCGAGCCCACCTGCCAGCGCCCGAAGGCGGCGGCGCGGGGAGCGCTCCACGGGGAGGGGCTCGGTGAGGAGCTCGAACATGTGCTCGTCCAGCGGTCGCTGGCCGCGGGGAAGCGGGGGCTCCCGCTCGAGCCGGTGCAGCTCCTCCGCGAACTCGTCGGTGTCCTCGAATTGGCGGTACACGCTCGCGAAGCGCACGTAGGCCACCGTGTCGACGTCCTTCAGCCTGCGCAGCGCGAGCTCGCCGATGGCGTTGCTCGTGACCTCCTGCTTCAGGCGGTTCCTCAGGCTCACCTCGATGTCGCGCACGGCGGCCTCCAGGTGGGCGGTGGGCACGGGGCGCTTGTGGCACGCCCGCTGCAGCCCGGACAGCAGCTTGTCGCGCTCGAAGGACTCACGGTCGCCATTGCTCTTGATCACGATGAGTGGCATTTCCTCCACGCGCTCATACGTTGTGAAGCGCCTGCCACATGTCTGGCACTCCCGGCGCCTGCGAATGGCATCCTTGGTGTCCGGAACACGTGACTCCATCACGCGATGCTCTGAACCGTCACAATACGGGCAGATCATGGGTTTGACACTAGGTGTGGCGTGGGCGACATGGAGCGGCACACTACATCTTGTGTTCTGCACGATGCAAGATGGGCCTTTGCCGCTGATTTTGCGATCTGGCAGCAAAATGCGCGAAAACACCGATGGAGGACGACATGCATGCGATAGAGCTTCCCGACACCCCCGAGCTGCGAACGAAGTTCGCCGAGGATGGCGCATATGGCATGAAGCTGCTCGGGCTCGCGGGCCCCGATGTGCAGCCGTGGGAGGATGGCTTTCGCACCCACGACATCGCCGAGCACTCCTTCGAGTGGTGGTACTTCGACATGCAACTCGACGATGGATCCGCTCTGGTGGCCGCCTTCAGCACCAAGCCCCCGGCGCGCGCGGACGGTCCCATCGCGCCCTCGGTGCTCATCATCCACCGCGATGCGCAGGGCACCTCCATTCGCGAGGACATCCCGCAGCCCCCCGATGCCTTCTCATCGGCCACCGACGGCTGCCATGTGGCCATCGGTGACAGTCACGCCATCGGCGACCTCGCGCACTACGACCTACGGATGCGCGGCGACAGGGTGCAGGCCGACCTCGTGATCGACCGCGCGTGCCCGTCGTGGCGCCCGGGCGCGGGCATGACCTTCCTCGACCACGCCAAGCGGCACTACCTGGCCTGGGTGGTGCCGGTGCCGTCCGGGCGCGTGGCCGGCACCGTGACCGTGGACGGCCAGGCCCGGCAGGTGACCGGCGCGGCGTATCACGACCACAACTGGGGCAACCGGCAGATGAACGCCGGGCTCGACCACTGGTACTGGGGCCGCGCGCACATCGGTGGCTACACCGTGGTGTATGCGCGCCTCACCACCCGCGGGGTGCTCGGCGTGGGCCAGATCCACCTGCCCACCGTCATGCTGGCCACACGCGACCGGCTGCTCACCGACGACCCCCTGCCCCTGCGCCTCGTGACCTCGGGCGAGGTCCCCGGCCCGGCGCCCGAGAAGCAGCCCTACCCCACCTCGCTCGAGTGGACCTGGGCGCACGGGGATGAGCACTTCCGCATGAGCGTGAGCAACCCGCGCCTCATCGAGTCGCTCGACATGGGCGACGGCGGCGCCTCATGGCGCCACCGGCTGCTGCACGCCGGCGAGCACCCCTGGTATTACGACTTCATCGCCGACATGGAGCTGGACATCCACGTGGCCGGGGTCAACGACACCGTGACGGGCGAGACGCTCTACGAGAAGATGATGGTGCGCTAGCTGAGGAAGCGCACCCGCGAGATGGGCCAGTAGATGATCTCGGCCTGGCCGATCACGCTGGACCGCGGCGTGAACTCGGCGCCGCGCTCCAGCCATACGTGGGCGTCGCATGAGCCCGGGCGGTTGTCGCCCAGCACCAGCAGGTTGTCGGCCGGCACCTCGGGGAAGCCGGCCTCGTAGTCGGGGGTGATGGCCGACTCGATGATGAGCGGCTGGGCCTTGGCCTCACCGGCCTTCTTCACGTAGGTGACATTGGTGATGTCACCCTCGCCGAGGGTCTCCTCGCGCACGCCGTCGGGCCCGAACGAGTTGGGCTCGGCCACGCGGCGCACCGCCAGCGTCCCGCCCGGGCGAAGCGCCGGGTTGGGGTTGGACTGCGAGATGGTCTCCTGCTTCACCGTCACGGTGTCGCCCGGCAGGCCGATGACCCGCTTGACGAACGGCACGTCACCGGGCTCGCTGCACGCGGCGCGAGCGCCCGCGGTGGGGTCGAACACCACCACGTCGCCACGCGAGACATCGCGCAGCTTGTAGATGACGCGGTTGGCAATGACCCGGTCGGGGGCGCGGTCGCCGGTGGAGTTGGCGCCCTGGATGGCCGGGTACATGGAGTTGGTGGGGATCTCATACGGCTTGGCCACCGACGCCTGGATCACGAACGCGAGCGTGACCGCCACCGCCACCGGCAGGATGAGGTCCTTGATGACCTTCCTCATGCGGTGCCCGCGCCGCCCGGCCCGTCGCCGCTGCCGGCAGCGCCGCCGCCCTCACCACCGCCATCGCCGCCCGAGCCGCCACGGCGCGATGCGATGAGGTAGATGACGAAGCCGATGAGCGCCAGGCCCACGGCCACGATGGTGGCGATGGCCACGGCGCTGAGGCCGCCCTCGTCCTTCTCGATGGTGTCGTCGCCCGACCTGCCGGGGTCCTGCGCCGATGCTGACTCATCGCCCGCCGGCACGTCGGCCGACGACCCCGATGCCGAGGTGGCGCCGCATGCCTGGCCGGGGCGCCGGATGTTGGTGAGCTCGGCCTGGCGGATGACGTCGACGGCCGCGCCGTACTGCTGCTGGTCGGGCCGGACGAGCTTGAGGGCCTCTTGGTAGTCGGCCAGCGTGTAGCAGCCGTTGATCTGGCCGTTGTCCTCGTAGTCGGCCAGCACCTGGCGGCCGCCCGCGAGGGCGGGCATGGCGAACACGCCCAGCAGGAGCGCGACGACGAACGACACGGCTACGCTGCGTCGGATGAGGGCGGCAGACACGCAGGCGAGCGTAGCCGGTCGGGAGGACCCACGCTGACCGGCGCGGTCGCTGGCGCACGTGGCACGATGGTCGCCGGCGGCCTGCTGCTGGCGGCCTGGGCCGTGCTCGCCGTGCTGAGCGGCGGCATCGACCTGGGCGATGGCCTTGCCACGCGCGGGGCCACCGCCGCCATGCTGGCGGCGGTGGTGGCCGCGCCCTTCGCGGCCTGGGCGCTCATGCGCTCGCGCGACCGCGCGGCGCCCCGCTCGGGCCCCGCCCTGCTGGCGATCGGCGGACTCGGCGGCCTGGCGCTGTGGGCGGGAGTCTCCATCGGGTGGTCGCTGGCCGGTGACCTGTCGTGGACCGAGGCCAACCGCATCGCACTGGCCACCCTGGCGCTGGTCATCGGCATCGCGTTGGCGTCGCTCATCCCGCGGGCGCCTGAGCGCTTCGCGGCCGGCCTGGCCATCGCGGCCACGCCGGTGGTGATCTGGGCGCTGCTCGCGCGGTGCCTGCCCACGGTGTTCGGCAGCGACTTCGAGCCCTCGCGCCTGCAGGCGCCGGTGGGCTACTGGAATGCCCTGGCGCTGGTGGCGGTGATCGCCGTGCCGGGAATCCTCTGGTGGGCCTCCCGCCCGGGCGGCGACCAGCGCGACCTGATGGGCGCGGCGGCGGCCATGGCAGTGGTGGTGACCACCCTCGTGCTCACATACTCGCGCAGCGGCCTGTTGGCCCTCATCGCGGTGCTGGTGATCGTGATCGGCCTCATGCCGGGTCGCGTGCGGCAGGCATCTGCCGTGGCCGGCGGAATCGCGGGGGCGATCCTCCCCGTGGCCTATGGGCTCACCACCGATGCGCTGACCGGCGACGCCCTCATCGCGGCCGACCGCAGCGACGCCGGCCTCGGCCTGCTGTGGCGCCTGCTGCTGGGGCTCGCCATCGCGGCCGGGGTTGCCTGGGGAATCCGGCGGCTGATGGGCAGCGGGCGCCTCACGCGACGCCGCGCGGGCATCGCCGCCATCGTCGGCGTGCTGGTGCTGGTGGCCGTGGCGGGCGCCTACGCCCTGGCCAAGCCGCGTGACGTGGGCGCGTGGATATCGGCGCGCACCTCGGAGATCACCGGCACCTCGGGCGGGCTGGCCAATACGCCCGGCAGGCTCGGCAGCCTCGACACCAACCAGCGGCTCGACTGGTGGGGCGAGGCCGCACGATCGGTGCGCGACAACGCCCTGGTGGGCGAGGGCGCGGGCACGTTCGCGCTGGTGCACCTGCGCGAGCGGGTGAGCGGCGAGGACCGCCTCAACGTGCGCCAGCCGCATAACCTGGTGCTCGAGATCGGATCGGGCCTGGGCATCATCGGCCTCGCGCTGCTCGGCTGCCTCATCGCCGGCGTGGCGTGGGCCGCGGTGCGGGCGTTCCAGGGTCGCGCGCCACCCACGGTGGCGTTGCCGCTGGCGGTGTTCGGGGCGTTCGCCTTGCAGTCGCAACTCGACTGGAGCTGGACGGTGCCCGCCCTCACCACGGCCGCCATGGCCGCGGGGGGAGTGGTGATCGCCTCGGCCGCGCCGGGGCCGGCGGCGCCCGGGCACGCCCTGCCCCGCCCGGTGGTGGCGGGCGCATGGGCACTGGCGCCCGTCATCGTGCTGAGCGCCGTGCTGCCCTGGTGGAGCCAGGAGAAGGTGGCATCGGGCAACCAGGCCATCTCGACCGGGCAGCCGGCCGTCGCCGAGAAGCGGGCCATCGAGGCGTCCGACCTCAACCCGCTGGCCGTGCAGCCCTGGCTGCTGCGCGCACGGGCGGCCGCGCTGGCCAGCGACCCCGTGGGCATGCGCGCCGCGGCCCGGCAGGCCACCGTGGTGCAGCCCTCCAACCCGGCCGCCTGGACCCTGCTGGCGATCTCCTACGGCGACACCGCAGCCGGACGCGCGGCGTGGCAGCAGGTGCTGGTGCTGAGCCCCAACGACGCCCGCGCGCGCCTGGCGCTCGAGGCAACCGACTAGGAGGACCCGTGGCCACCATCGTGCTGCTGCATCCGTTCCCCGTGGACCACCGCTTCTGGGACGACGTAACGCCCGCGCTCGAGGCGGCCGGGCACGAGGTGCTGGCCCCCGATCTGCCGGGCTTCGGTGCCAGCCCCGCCCGGCCGGGCTGGACCATGGAGGAGGCGGCCGACCTCCTGGCCCCGGACATCCCCCCGGGGTCGGTGGTGGCCGGGCTCTCGATGGGCGGCTACCTGGCGCAGGCCATCGTGGCGCGCCACCCCGATCGCGTTGGGCGGCTGGTGCTGGCCGACACCCGCGCCGAAGGCGAGACGCCCGAGGGGGTCGAGGCGCGGCGCGAGGCCGCCAACGCCCTACGACGCGACGGCACCGCGCAGTTCATCCCGGCGTTCCTCACGCGCGCGCTGGGCCCGGCGCCGTCCGATCACGCCGTGGCCAGGCTCACCGAGCTGGCATCGGCCCAGACCGCCGACGCCATGGCCGAGGCCACCATCGCCATCAGCCGGCGGCCCGACCACACCGCCCTCTTGCCGCGCATCGCCGTGCCCGCGCTGGTGATCGTGGGCGAGCACGACCAGGTGACCCCTCCGCCGCTCGCCACCGTGCTGGCGCGGGGAATCCCCGACGCCCGCTTGGCCGTGATCGGCGGATCCGGCCACATGACCGCCCTCGAGCAGCCCCGGGAGTGGGCCGAGCTGGTCATCGAGTTCATCGGCTAGGCGGACCGCCGTGCACACGGCAGGCCCATGTGGCACACGACCGGGGCGCCGCGGTCAGGCGGTGCGGCATCATCAACATCCTGCAAATCATCGCTTTTCTTGACTTGTCGCGGCTCGGCGACATACCCTGCCCGACCTATGCCATCGCTTCCGCCCGCAATCAATCTCAACTTCACCGCCAAGGGGGACGGCCCCTTGGTGGTGGCGCTCCACGACGTCGGCCGGCCGGCCAAGGACCTGCAGAAGGCCCTCAAGCCGCTGCTGAGCGACCACCGGCTGCTCATCCCCGAGCTGCGCGGCCACGGCGGCTCGCCATGCCCGGCGGGGCCGTGGAGCATCGACGACTTCGCGTCCGACGTCGCCCGCCTCGTGGCGGGTGAGGGCGGTGGGGCCGTGATGCTGGGCATCGGGCTGGGCGGCGCCACCGCGCTCGCCCTGGCGCTGGGCCACCCCGGCCTGGTGAGCGGCCTGGTGCTGTCGGGCATCGGCCCGCGCGGCGAGGACAGCGACGGGCGCGATCGCTGGATGCTCATCGCCCGCGCGCTTCGCGACCGCAACCGCGACGAGGGCCAGGCGCTGGTCGCCGAGGCCATGGCCACGCGTCCCGACTGGCGCGGGGCGCTGGCGCAGGTGGACGCCCCGGTGGCGATCCTCGCCGGCAGCGACGACAAGGCCGTGCCCGCCCAAGACCAGCGCGAGCTGGCGATCTGGCTGCGCGCCGCCACCTTCGACGTGGTGGAGGGGGCCGGGCACGACATGGCCAAGGACGGCGCCCCCGATCTGGTGGCCGCGGTGCGGCGCCTGGCCATCACCGAGAAGGCCGAGGCCATCACCGCGTAGCTCGGTTGGCGCCCGCCTACCCGGACGGCGAGGAGCCGACCTCGTCGGCCGCTGCCAGCGGCGGCGGGTCGGGGTGGCCGGCGAGCCGCGCGCGTATGCGGGCGATGCGCTCGCGACGGCGCGTCTCGCGCTGCTGGGCGCGGTCGAGCCTCTTGGGCCGCGTGGCGTAGAAGCGCCCCGCCCACCAGCTGGGCACCCGTGCCAGGCGCACCGCGCCGAACAGCGCCACCAGCGGCACGAAGAAGCCGATGGCCGCCATCATGATCTTCCCCTTCGCCAGGGTGATCACCACCAGCACCAGGTTGAAGACGATGGCGTAGGCGAGGGCCCATGGGGCGTCGTCCACGTTCGCCAGCGACACGCCGAGCGGCCCCTCCCCCAGGACGAGCGCGGTCATCACGAGGATCGTGGCGAGGATGGCGTCCACCGACTTCTGGCCCTCGGGGCTCCAGTAGACGTCATCCAGGTGCAGGAACAGCGCGAACTCGTCGAGCACCAGCGCGGCGCCGATGCCGAACACCACGGCGAGCATCTGCAGCCACGGGCTGCGGAACTCGAAGGCGAACGACAGCATTCCGGCGGCGAGCATGAAGAGCATCCCCCACACCTGGTGGTGGATGTGCACGCCGCCGATCTCGATGTCCTTGATGACCTTGCCCTTGCCGTCGTCCTCCTCGGCGGGTGGCGGAGCGCCGCTGGCGGCGGCCTCCTCGGCGGCCGTGCGCTCGGCGCGGATGCGCCGGGTGATGACGCGGGTGATCGCGAAGGTGACGACGAACCCCACGAGCATGCACAGCACCGCGAGGCGCTGAGGCGTGAGCGTGAAGTCGAGGATGGCGTTCATGGGATCGCCGGCGGCGGAGGCGAGGGCAGCCCGCCGGACGCGCGGGCGCTACTCGGCATCCTCCGCCGAGTCGGGGTCGGCCAGGCCGTTGAGGGCCGCGCCCTCCTCGTCGTCCTCGCCGTCGGTCAGCTCGCCCGCGGCGATCTGCGACAGCGCGCGGATGATGGTGACGCACAGGGCGTCGGAGATCGCCACCTGCACCGATGACCCGTCGGCGTCCTGCAGCTGCACGGTCCAATGGGGCACGATGCCCACCTCGTCGTTCATGTGCGGCGGGGTGACGGCCGCGCCCACGAGGCTCTCGACGTTGACGCCGAAGAGCATGGCCGCCGGCATGACGGTCTCCTCGGGCTCCCATGCCTGGGCCTCGGGCGGCATGTCGCCGCGCATGGGCTCGGCCTGCGTGAAGGCGCCCATGAGGTTCTCGGCGTCCTGCTGGCTCACGAACGCGCTGGCCTGCACCGACGGCCCGCCGAGGAACACGATGATGGCCGAGGGGATCTGGTCGGGGGTCGGCCCCTCCTCGCCCTCGGGGACGTCGATCTGCACGTCGACCGGGGCGGCCTGGAACGCGGTGGCCTGGAAGGCGATGGTGTGGCGCACGTGGGGAAACCTCTCGTCGTTGTATGGCATCGCCGTGCTGTAGCGTCGCGGTCGATGCCCCAAGCGCGCATTGTCTCACGCACGGACGCACCGGTGGCGATCCCGCTCGCCTCGCGGGTCTCCCCCGATGCCCTGCTGGCCGCGGTGCTGCACCTCGACTCCCCCGCGCTGGTGCGCCACCTGGGCCGCACGATCGTGGCCGCGTGCCCTGATGAGGTGGCCACGGGGGCGTCGGTGTGGGATGCGCTGCGCCGGCCAGCCGCCATGGCGGCGACCGCCGCCGACCCCATGGCGGGGGGATGGATCGGACTTCTGGCCGACCGTCTTGCAGGCACCGTGGAGCTCCTGCCGGGATCCCCGCCCGACGAGGCCGGGCCCGCCGCCGGGGCGATCGCGCGCTACCCGGCGGTGATCGTGATCGACGATGGCGGCCGCGCCACGCTGGTGGCCAGGCGCCCCGGGCCCGAGGCCGACGCCCTGATGGAGGCCGTGCATTCCCGTGCCGGGGCCCTGCCGCGCGTGCCGCCCCCCGGCAGCGACGTGCGCTCATCGCTACCCGGTGCCATGTACGAGGCCGCGGTGGATCGCGCGCGCGAGCTGATTCGCGCGGGCGACGTGTACCAGGTGAACATCGTGCAGCGGCTTGACGCCGAGTGGACCGCCGGGCCCGCCGCGCTGGCGCGCGCACTGTGGGGGGCAGCCGGGCCCGCGCCGCACCGCGCCTACATCGACATGCCTGAGGGCACGGTCATCTCGGCGTCGCCCGAGCGCATGGTGGCCAGCGACGGGCTGATCGCATGGAGCGAGCCCGTCAAGGGCACCGCCGCGCCCGGCGACTTCCTGGCGCTCACCACCAGCACCAAGGACCGCGCCGAGCACGTGATGATCGTCGACCTGGTGCGCAACGACCTGGGGCGCGTCGCCGAGCCCGGCGGGGTGTCGGTGCCGAGCCTCATGGGCCCGCTGGTCACCGCGTACGCCGACCACATGGTGAGCCGGGTGAGCGCCCGGCTGCGGCCCGACGTCGGCCCGGCTGACGTGCTGCGCGCGGGGTTCCCGGCGGGGTCGGTCACGGGCGCGCCCAAGGTACGGGCACTCGAGGTGATCCGCGAGATCGAGCCCGTGGGCCGCGGGCCGGCGTTCGGCAGCGTGGTGGCCGTGGGCACCGACGGGTCGCTCGATGCCTCGGTGACCATCCGCACCGCATGGGTGCCCCGGGGCGTGCCGCGTGCCCAGTACTGGTCGGGCGGGGCGATCGTGTGGGACAGCCACCCGGTGGCAGAGCGCGAGGAGGCCTGGCGCAAGGCCGCGCCATTCCTGGCCGCAATCGGATCCACCGCGCCGTGAGCCACGTGGTGTGGCTGGACGGCGGCCTGGTGCCGCCCGGCGGGGCGGCCCTGCCCATCACCGACCCGGGCGTGCGCTGGGGCGACGGCCTGTTCGAGACCATGCGCGCCGAGCACGGGCGCATACCGCTGCTTGACCGCCATCTGACGCGCCTGATGCAGTCGGTCGCCGCGCTGGGCTTCGACCCCGCGCCATCCGAGTCCGACATCCGCGCCGCGCTGGCCGAGTGCATGGCAAAGGTGGACGCGGGCGTGCACCGCGTGAGGGTGACAGTCACCCCCCACCCCACCCTGCTGGTGGAAATAACTCCATATGAGCCGAATCCGGCACCCGGGGTGACGGTCACCAGCCTCATCGGCACCTGGTGGCCGGGCGAGGAGATCCGCGAGCACAAGACTCTCTCGTACGCCGCGCACCGGCTGGCGCACCGGCGTGCGGTGGCGGCCGGCACCGACCATGCGCTGCTGCTGGACGACGCCGGACGCCTGGGCGAGTCGGATGCCGCCAACGTGTTCCTCGTGGTGGGCGGCACGCTGCTCACCCCGCCGGTGGAGGGGATCCTCGGCGGCGTCACCCGCGACCTGCTGCTCGAGGTCGCCGTGGCCGAGGGAATCCCCATCGACGTGCGACATGTCGCCGAGGCCGAGTGGCGCGACGCCGACGAGATGTTCCTGAGCAACGGCCTCGTGGGCCTCACCCCGGTGCTCGCCGTGGACGGCGTACCCGTGCGCGACGGCACCCCGGGCCCCACCAGCCAGCGCCTGCAGGAGGCCTTCGCCCGCGCGGGAGGCTGGGCCCGGGCCGCCTAGCCCCTAGCCCTTGCCCCGCCCGGCCTTGGTGCCGTGCTGGGGCTTCTCGCGCATCGGCGCGGCCACCTTGCGTCCGATCAGGCGCATGGCCTTGAGGCCGAGCGAGAGCTTCTCGCGGTCGTCGGTCTTGCCGATGTCGAGCCCCGCGAGCTCGGTGATGCGGTCGAGCCGGTAGCGGATGGTGTGCCGGTGGGTGTAGAGCTTCTGCGCCGTGGCGGCGAGGTTGCAGTCGAGGTCGAGGTAGCTAGCCACCGTGACCACGAGCTCGGTCTGGTACTGCTCGTCGTAGCGCACCAGCGGAGCCAGGGTCTGCTCGTAGAAGGCCTCGAGCTCCTCCGGTCGGTCGGCGAACACCTGGAAGAGCAGCTTGTAGGTGCCTGTCTCCTCGAAGGTGACCACCTCGCCGGCGCGACCGAGCTTCTCCCCGATCGACAGCGCGAGCTGGGCCTCATCGATGGCCGACCCCAAGCGCTCAGGATCATCCTGCTGGCGTGACAGCGCGAGCGTGAGCGTGAGACCGGGCACCGTGGGCCCGGTGGCCGCGAGCAGCCGGCGGGCAAGGGTGTGCGAGAGCTGCTCGGCGCTCTCAGCGGCCTCGCCCTCGGCCCGATGGGGAAGCAGCACGACCAGCAGGCCCTCATGCCAGTCGACCAGCGCCTTGGGCCAGTGGAGCTCCAGCACCCCGCGGGTCTGCTGCATGAACCGGCGGATGAGCCGCGGGTCGCTTATCACCCGGCCCTCGTCGTGCGGATCGTGAAGGGCGCCCACCAGGGCCACCGCCCCGCCTGTGAGGTCGGCACCCAGGTGCCGGGCGCGACGCACCAACGACTCGCGGCTCACCACCTCGCCGGCCAGGAGCTCCTCGATGAGCTCGCCGCGCAGTCGCGCCTCGGTATCAACCCGGGTGTCCTCGCGGCGACGCTCCACCAGCAGGGCATCGGCGAGCGCCAGCAGCGCGGGGTCGTCGGCCGTGGGCGTGACCCCCCAGGCCACGAGCACGCCGGGGAGATCATCCACCCCGGGGCTGCTCAGCCGCACGATGTGCGCCCCCTTGATGCCGGCCTCGGTGAAGGGGCCGAGCAACGAGGCCGGCCCGTGCGTGCGTGCGGCCTCGATGGCGTCGCCCAGGGCGTCGTCGCGCGCATCGGTGAGGCCCGAGGTTCCGAGCACGTCGAGGTACTCATCGAGGATCGCCACCGGCGTGCCCAGCACCTCGGACGCCGCCTCGGCGATGCCCGGCGTGCCGAGCCCCGCGATGAGAACTCGGCGAAGCGCCGCGCGCGCCTCGATCTCGCGCGCCTGCCCCGACAGGTGCGCGTGCGCCGCCGCCACCACCTCGGCCCATGGCCGGTCCTCGGGAAGGACGATCACCGGCACGCGCGGCCTGCCCGACACCGCCGTGCGCGTGACCACCGCCGCCACCCCCGCGGGCAGCGGCTTGGGAACCCCACCGGGTGACACCAGCAGCGCCTGGTCCTGCGGCGGGGCCAACGGGTCGTCCAGCACCACGGCCAGCACGTTCACGCCGTCGGCGCCGCCTGCGGGCACGACCGCCGCCCCCTCGAACGCCGGCAGCGCGAGGATCTCGGCGAGCGGACGCCCGCCCGGGGCACCGGGCAGGGGGCCGTCCGTCACGGCGGATGCGCGCTTGGTGCGGGTGGTCACCGCATAAGCATGAAGCAGCCGGGGAGGCCGGGCAAGCCCTGATGGGGCACGCGGCGGCCCGATTAGCCCCGTGCACAAGTCCCGTGCGCGAAGTGTTGGCCCGCGCGAGAACGCCCTCGATCGCCCTGCAGCCGTATTCTTCACAAGCCGGATGACCGAAATCCGGTGTTCGCGGCGTTCCCGGGGGCACTACCACCCGCCCATTCGCCGCGCGCGAACGATCCCAGGAGGTCCTGACCACTCATGCCGACGCGACACAAGAACCTCGGCGCCGCACAGTGGGTCGCCGAAGAGGCGGTCATCGAGCCCGTCGACCTGACGCTGCCCGAGAACAACGTCTTTGGCGAGAACGTCTTCGGCCAGGCCGCGCAGCGCGCGCGCCTGCCCAAGTCGGTGTACCGCAAGCTGCAGGCCACCATCGACCGCGGCGCCGAACTCGACCCCTCGATCGCCGACGCGGTGGCATCGGCCATGAAGGACTGGGCGCTTGCCAAGGGCGCCACCCACTACACGCACTGGTTCCAGCCGCTCACCGGCAGCACCGCCGAGAAGCACGACTCGTTCTTCGGCCCCACCGGTGACGGCGGCAGCATCGCGGAGTTCTCGGGCAAGGAGCTGATCCAGGCCGAGCCCGACGCGTCGTCGTTCCCCACCGGTGGCATCCGCGCCACCTTCGAGGCCCGCGGCTACACCGCGTGGGACCCGACGAGCCCCGCGTTCATCATGGAGAGCCCCAACGGCGCCACGCTGTGCATCCCCACGGCGTTCATGTCGTGGACCGGCGAGGCGCTCGACAACAAGCTGCCGCTGCTCAGGTCGATGGAGGCCCTCAACACGGCGGCGCTCAAGGCCCTCGATCTGTTCGGCGACCACGATGCCCAGCGCGTGTTCACCACGATCGGCGCCGAGCAGGAGTACTTCCTGATCGACGAGCAGTACTACTACGAGCGTCCCGACCTCATCAACACGGGCCGCACCCTCTACGGCGCCAAGCCGCCGAAGGGCCACGAGCTGGACGACCACTACTTCGGGTCGATCCCCGACCGCGTGCTGGCCTTCATGATGGAGGCCGAGCGCGAGTTGGCGCGCCTGGGCGTGCCGATCAAGACCCGCCACAACGAGGTGGCGCCCAACCAGTACGAGGTGGCGCCGATCTTCGAGATCTCGAGCGTGGGCGCCGACCACCAGCACCTGGTCATGCAGTTTCTGCAGAAGGTCTCGCGCCGCTACGGCCTCGTGGCCCTGCTGCACGAGAAGCCCTTCGCGGGCGTCAATGGATCGGGCAAGCACAACAACTGGTCCATGAGCACCGACACCGGCGCCAACCTCCTGGAGCCCGGCGACACGCCGCACGACAACCTGCAGTTCCTGTTCCTCGCCGCCGCGGTCATCCGAGCGGTGGACAGGTACCAGGGCCTGCTGCGCGCCACGGTGGCCAACGCCGGCCAGGACCACCGCCTGGGTGCCAACGAGGCCCCGCCGGCCATCATCTCCATCTACCTGGGCGCCGAGATCCAGCGCGTGATGGAGGGCATCGCCAGCGGCAAGGCGCGCAAGAGCACGCCCAAGTCGTTCCTCGGCCTGGGCTCGCCCGTGCTGCCGGACATGCCGCTGCACGCGGGCGACCGCAACCGCACCAGTCCGTTCGCCTTCACCGGCAACAAGTTCGAGTTCCGGGGGGTGGGCTCAAACCAGGAGCTCGGGCTGCCCAACACGGTGCTCAACACCATCGTGGCGGAGTCGATCGACTACATGTCGGGCGAGCTCAAGAAGAAGCTGGCCAAGCGCGGAGCCACCCTCGAGAAGGCAGTGGTGGAGGTCGTGCGCGACGTCTACAAGCAACACGGCCGCGTGGTGTTCGACGGCGACGGCTACTCGGAGGCCTGGCACAAGGAGGCCCACAAGCGCGGCCTGCTCAACCTGCGCACCACGCCGGACGCCCTGCCGCAGTTCATCACCCCGGCCACCGTCCAGGTGTTCACCAAGTACAAGGTGCTCGACAAGCGCGAGCTCACCGCGCGCTACGAGGTGTACGTCGAGCAGTACATCACCAAGGTGAATATCGAGGCCGAGACCGCCGCAGACATCGCGCGCACGGCCATCCTGCCCGCCGCGCTGCGCCAGGTGGCGCTGTGCGAGGCCGCCGACATGGCGGACCTCACCGCCGAGTCGCGCGGCCTGGCCGAGGACCTCCTCAGGGCCATCAAGGACCTGGAGAAGGCCAACGCCAGCCACCCGCACACGGGCCCGGCCATCAAGCACGCCGAGTACATGCGCGACAAGGTGCTGCCGGCGATGGAGGCCGTGCGCGAGGTGGCCGACCACCTGGAGGGCCTCGTGGCCGACGACCTCTGGCCGCTGCCGAAGTACCAGGAGATGCTGTTCGTGAAGTAGGGGAGCGCAACTGCATCCCCGCGTTCTCCTGAACGCCACGAGGGGGGACATGGGGCGCTCCCACATCACGGGGGTGCCGACCGACCGGACCGCGGGCGCAGCCCGGGGGGCCCGGATTTGGTGGGGAGGACCGTTCGAAGATGTCCGACCGCGAAGATCCGGGCCCCTCGGGCGTTCACGGAGGAAAGCGCTCGGCACCCGCGTGCGGTAGGTTCGCCTCCATGACACGCGACGAGATCCTGGCGCTGGTCGAAGAGCGCGACATCAAGTTCATCCGGTTCTGGTTCACGGACATCCTGGGCCAGCTGAAGAGCTTCGCGGTCACCCGCGAAGAGCTTCCGGCCGCGATGGAGAGCGGCATGGGCTTCGACGGCTCGTCGATCACCGGCTTCAACGCCATCGAGGAGTCGGACATGATCGCCATGCCCGACCCCGACACCTTCGCGGTGCTGCCCTACCGGCCCACCGAGCAGGGCGTGGGCCGGATGTTCTGCGATATCCAGCTGCCCACCGGCGAGCCGTACGAGGGCGACCCCCGGCAGATCCTGCGCCGGGCGCTCGAGCGCGCGCGGGGCATGGGCTACGACCACTTCTACCTGGGCCCCGAGCTGGAGTTCTTCTACTTCAGGAGCGCCGAGGGCACCGAGCCGCTTGATCGCGGCGGCTACTTCGACCTGACCACCCTCGACGCCGCCAGCGACCTGCGGCGCGAGACGGTGCTGGCGCTCGAGGCGATGGGGATCCACGTGGAGTACTCCCACCACGAGGTGGCGCCGAGCCAGCACGAGATCGACATGCGGTTCGACGACGCCCTGCGCATGGCCGACAACGTCATGACCTACCGCACGGTGGTGAAGGAGGTCGCGCACCGCAACGGCATCTACGCCACCTTCATGCCCAAGCCGCTGGCCGGCGAGAACGGCTCAGGGATGCACACGCACCAGAGCCTCTTCACGGGCAAGAGCAACGCCTTCTTCGACCCTGACGACGAGTACCTGCTCTCGGCCGACGCCAAGGCGTTTATCGCCGGGCAGCTGCGCCACGCCCGCGAGCTCTCGTGCGTGTTCGCGCAGTGGGTCAACTCCTACAAGCGCCTGGTGCCGGGCTACGAGGCGCCGGTGTACATCGCGTGGAGCCGCCGCAACCGCTCGGCGCTCATCCGCGTGCCGATGTACCACGTGGGCAAGGAGCGGGCCACGCGCTGCGAGCTGCGCGCGCCCGACCCCGCCTGCAACCCCTACCTCACGTTCGCGGCGCTCCTGCATGCCGGCCTCGATGGCATCGAGAAGGGCTATGAGCTCCCCGCGCCCATGGAGACCAACCTGTATGAGTTCGGACCGGAGGAGCGGGCGCGGGAGGGCATCGAGAACCTCCCCGAGACCCTCGGCGAGGCCATCGAGATCGGCGCGGCGTCGGAGCTGCTGCTGCGCGCCTTGGGCGAGCACACCCACTCCCGTTTCGTGGAGATCAAGCGCGCCGAGTGGGAGGAGTACCGCGTGCAGCTCACGCCATTCGAGATGCAGCGCTACTTGCCGGTGCTCTAGCCCGGCTTGCCCGTGGACGCGACCACCCCCACCGATGTGAGCTGGCTTCCGGGCTGGGCCGAGGTGCTCATCTGGGTGGGCATCATCATCGTGTTGGCGGCCATCTGCATCTGGATCGTTCGCCGGGTGGAGCACCGATCCGTGGCGCGCGTGCTGCGCGAGGGCGAGACGGTGCGGGCCCGCCAGCGCGGCACGGCGATCGGCGCGCTGGCCACCGGGGTGATCTACCTCGTGGTGATCGCCGCCATCGTCGCGGTGATCGCCGTGGTCTTCGGGGCCAACAGCGTGGCGGCCATCTCTGGCTCGGCCTTCGTGCTGCTGGTGCTCGGCTTCGCGGTGCAGCGCCTGCTGGCCGATGTGGTGGCCGGCTTCTTAATCCTCTTCGAGGGGCAGTTCGCGGTGGGCGACCTCGTATCGCTCGAGAGCACGGTGCCCATGGGCGTGGTGGAGCGCGCGGGCCTGCGCGCCACGGTGCTGCGCGCCATGAACGGCGACGTCATCTACATGCCCAACAGCCAGGTGAAGGCCGCCCAGCGCCTGCCCCACCGCGCACGCGACATGGAGGTGGGCGTGCTGGTCACCGACGTCGCGCCGGTGGCCCGCGCGGTGGCCGATGCCGCCGACCTGGTGGGGCCGGGTGGCGTGCGGTTCGCGTCTGCCCCCATGGTCACGCGCACCGACGACATGGGCGACGGCCTGGCGTGGGTACGCATTCGCGTGGACGTGATGCCCGGGTTCGAGTGGATGGTGTCGGGCCTGCTGGTGGACGTGATCCGCGCGCGCTGCGGCGACCGGCTCAAGGGTGATCCCGTGGTGAGCGACGCCGACCGCGACGTGGTCCGCGCCTACGAGCGCATGCTGCGCGAGGCCAAGCGGGCCGGCAACGCCAGCGGGGCCGGCGGGTCCGCGCCCGGGCAGGTACCGGGCCAGCCGCCGGCCACCTAAAGCAAGGCGAGCACTTCGCCCCAGCGGTCCACGCAGGCGTCCCAGGTCCACGTGCTGGCGAAGGCCCGGCCGCTCTCGCCCATGGCCTGCCGCTCGGCGGGGTTGGCCGCAAGGCGCGCCAACTGCCGCGCATAGGTGCCGGGACCGGTGTAGAGCAGCCCGCCGCCCGAGCGGGCGATCTGCCCCGCCACCACCTGCGCGCGGGCGTAGCCGAGCGTGGGCCGGCGCGCGCGCCAGGCCTCCAGCGCCACCAGCGACAGGCTCTCGTAGGGCGAGGGCAGCACCACCACCTCGGCGGCGGCCAGCAGGTCGGCGCGCTCGTCGTCGGTGATGAACCCCGTGGTGGCGACCCACGGGGGAATGTCCATGCCGGGCGCCTCGCGGCCCGCCAGCACCAGGCCGAGCGTGCCCGGGGGAGCGGTGCGCGCGTCGGGCCCACCGCCGCGTGCACGGTCGCCGCGCGAACGGTCGCCGGCCCCACGGGCACGGGCGTCCCCGGCGTCGCGGATCGCAGCCTGGACGTAGTCGCGATGCGCGCGGATGAGGGCGTCCACGCCCTTGGCGGCATCCACCCGGCCCAGGTACAGCGCGAAGCGCGGCGGCAGATCCCACCGCCGGCGCGCGCGGTCGGCATCGCCATCGGGCGACGGATCGAGCCCGGCGCCCACCACCACGCCGGGGGTGTCGTGCACCTCGGCGGTGTCCACCACCAGCTGCCGCTCCTCGGGCGTCATGAACGCCAGCACCTTCGCCATGCGTATCACCCCGCGCGTGAGCGTGAACCTGAGCATGGGCTCCTCATGCGCGAGCGGCACCAGCACCGCGCGATCGCGCACGAGCGGCATGGCGAGTTGCGAGGTGGCGTAGAGGTACGTCCAGCAGGCGACGGCGTCGTATGCGTTTTCGTGCTGGGAGCGACTTTGGTGACTGTCACCAAGACCGCTCAGCGCGCTCAACATGTCACGCGATACCGGGCCCTGGGCCATCGCCCATTCTGCCTCCCGGGCCGGGTCGCCGGGGTCGAGGCCCAGGTGGCGCACCAGGTCGGCCGATCGCTGCGGGTCGGGGGGGTCCACCGCGAAGCGGCGCACCTCCACGCCGTCGTCATCGGTGACGCCCGCGGGGTAGAAGGGGTCCCATGCCAGGTAGTCGCGCGCGGTCGTGGTGAACACCGTCACGCTCTCGCCGGCGCGCACCAGGGCGCGGGCGGTATCGCGACACAGGGCCTCCGCGCCCCCCGCCACCTCCGCGCCGTAGCGCTGCACCACGAAGGCGACGTTCATCGCTCGCCCCCGCTACGGCGCCGGCCAGGCGCCATCAGTCATCCGCGTCGGGCGGCACGCGCTTCTCGAGGTAGTCGATGCGCGCCTCGAGCCGGCGGATCTCGGCCTGCATGCGGTGGCGGTCGGCCTCGAGCTGGGCCAGCAGGTCGGCCAGCGCCGGGGTGATGAGGCGCATCACCGCGCGGCGGCTCTCGCCCACGGCCTTGCCGGCCACGCCGTCGCGCGCAGACGGCGCGGAGTCGGCGATGCGCAGCGGCGGCAGGGGCGGCTCGCCCGCGGCGTCGCGCAGCTGCGCCAGCAGGTCGTCCGGGTCCGGCTCAGATGTCATCGCCGCGCACCTGTCGTCACCCCCGTGACAGCAACCGTCCCGGTGCCAGTCACGTATCCCTCGATCGCTGCCAAGCATGCATCCACAGCGCCCATCAATACGCACCCTTCTCCATCAATACGCGCCCTTCTTGAAGAGCACCGCCGGGACCGTGCGGGCCAGGATCACCAGGTCGAGCCAGATCGACCATGTCTCGATGTAATAGAAGTCGAGGCGCACCAGCTCGTCGAACGACAGGTCGGCGCGACCGCTCACCTGCCACAGGCCGGTCATGCCCGGCAGCACCAGGTAGCGCTTCTTCTGCAGGTCGTCGAGCAGCAGGAAGTCGCGCTCGGGAAGAGGCCTTGGGCCCACCAGCGACATCTCGCCCTTCAGCACGTTGAACAGCTGCGGCAGCTCGTCGATGGAGAACCGGCGCAGCACCTTGCCCACCGTGGTCACCCGCGGGTCGTCGGCGATCTTGAACAGCGCGCCGTCGGCCTCGTTGCGGTGCTCGAGGTCGGCCTGCTGCTCATCCGCCCCCACGCGCATGGTGCGGAACTTCAGGCAGTCGAAGGGGTGCTCCTCCACCCCCATGCGCCGGTTGCGGTAGGTGATGGGGCCGCGATCCTCCAGCCAGATGGCCGCGGCCGCCACGAGCATGATGGGCGAGAGCAGCACCACGAGCAGCGCGCCCACCACGATGTCGAAGGCCCGCTTGGCGAAGAACGCCAGGCCGCTCAGCACCGGCGGGCGAAGCTCGAACAGCGGAAGGCCCGGGGCCGGCACGGCCCGGATGGAGTGCGAGAGCAGTTGCGCGGTGGTGGGCGCCAGGCGCACGGGGATTCCCCGGCGACGGCACACATCGAGCAGGTCGAGGATCGACTGGTCGCGCCCGGCCTGCCCGGCCAGGATCACCTCGTCGATCCGCGTGGGGTCGAGCAGCCGGTCGAGCTCGCGCGCGGCCGGCGGCTCGTCCTCGGTGCCCACCCCCGCCACCAGCGAGTGCGTGCCCACCACGCGGTACGCCACACCGTGGCGGTCGGTGCTGCCGCGCGTGATGCTCTCGGCGATGGGTACGGTCATGTCGGCGGCGCCCACGATGAGCGCCCGGCGTTCGAAGTTGGTCCAGTCGAGCACGAAGGCGGTCACGCTGTCCCACGAGGCGCGCAGGATGATCACCAGCAGCGCGATCACGAACCACGACGAGTAGAAGATGTAGAAGGTGTTGAAGCGCCAGCCGCTGGCCAGCACCAGGGCCAGCACGATCACCGTGGCCACCGTGACGGCCGAGAGGATCCGGCTCGACCCCCCGCGCTCCTCGCGCTCGGCGTAGAGCCCGTACTTGGCGAACACCAGCACCAGCGTGATGGTCACGAGCGGCAGGGCCTTCTGCTCCACCGACCAGATGGCGGCCGAGTCGACCGGCTGCCCCTGCACGATGAGCTTGAACGCCAGCACCGCATACAGCCCCAGGAACACCGACACGATGTCGATGGCCAGGAGCGCCACCACGCTCAGCGCGCGCCGGATGTAATCGCGCCCCTGCCGGCCACGCAGGATCGGCACGAATCGCACGTCGCGCGATGCCAGGCGCTCCCCGGCGTCCTGCGGCGTGGCGGTGCTGCGACCCGGCGGTGGTGGTGGCGAGCTCACGTGGTCAGGCTACCCCCTAGTTCACGCGGACCGTGACCGGCCACGAGCTCCGGGTGTCCTTCGGGCCGCTCGGCACCTCGCCGGTCCACGTGGCGCGGTAGAGCGTGCTCGACGACGGCTTCACGTTCAGCGCGAACGAGCCGTCCGTGCCGGTGGTCACTACCGCGACGTCGGTCCAGGTGCCGCCACTTCGGGTCTGCACCGTCACCTCGGTGGGCTGGCGCGTGGTGCGCACCTGGCCCACCAGCGTGGCGGTGCCGCCCCTGGCCACCGGGCGCGAGGACAGCGGCGACATCGGCAGCGAGAACACCCCGGCGGCGGGCTTGGACTTGCCGTCCTGCTTGAGCAGCCCGGATCCCCACTGGCCGTTATCCTGGAGGAAGTACCACACGAACATGCCGATGCGCTTGTTGGGGCGCACGCGGCGGTAGGCGTCCTGCAGATACTGGGCCTGCTCGGCCTCGCTCACGAACATCGAGTACTCGCTCACCTTCACGGTGGCGAAGCCGAACTCCGTGAGCCACAGCTTCTTGCCGCGCAGGTAGGTGCGGTCCACCTCCTGCTGGAAGCGGTTGATGTTGTACAGGTCGATGTACGACGAGCCGGGGAAGTTGGTGGCGCGCGGCTTGGTGATGGGGTACGGGTGGTGGCTCACGGCGTCCATGGCCGGGCGGCGGCCCGGCAGGCTCACGCCCTTTAGGAAGTCCGACGGGCTGGTGCGCGCGTTGGCGCTCCTCGGGCACGACGACGGGCACTGGTCACCGGCGGGCGAGGTGACGATGCCTGCGATGCGGCTGCCCTTGTCCACCTGCTTGACGTTCGAATAGAAGCTCTCGGCCAGCGCGGTGTAGGTGCCCGTGGACACGTTCACCCACTTGCCGCCCTGCTTCTTGAACTGCGGACGCAAAAAGAGCGGGATGTTGGGCTCGTTCCAGATCTCCCAGTCGCGCACGCCGCGCGGGGCGTAGCGACTGGCGAGCGCATGGCCGAAGTTTCCGTAGTCACCGGCCTTCGCGGGGCGGCGCGAGTTGTCGGGGAATCGCGTGCTCTTGGCCACGGAGGGATCGGCGGCCCAGCCGGGCGTGCCCCACACGGTCATGAGCACCCGCACCCCGCGCTGGGCGGCCGAGTCGACGATGGTGTCGTAGGCCGCCCAGGTGTAGGCCGGGTCATTCTGGTCCTTGGGATTCTTCGGGCGCTTGGTGGCCACCACGTCCCAGCGCACGTCCACGCGGATGATCGATGCGCCCAGGCGGGTCATGGTCTGCACGCGCGACTCGGCGTCCTTGGCAGGCACCTGGTACACGCGGTCGTCCTGGATCCCCGCCAGCGGCGAGGTGGCCGGCACGCCCGCCACCGTGCCCTTCACCGCGCTCGGTTGCGCGGCCACCCCCCCGCAGCCGGCCAGCGCGCCGGCTGCCAGCACGGCGAGGGCACCACGGGTGATCATGACCTGAGCAGGCGAGCGTCGCATGCGGCGGAGAGCCTCCAACGGGGAATCGGTCGTCATGGTGGTCGAGGCCCTCGGGCGCAGCGGGAAACAGGCGCGCGGCCCCGGAGCGGCCCGCAGGGTATGCAGGCGCCACGACGACCGGCAAGAGCACGCGGCCCGTCGCGACCGCTTCTCACGAGATCCTTACGGCTCCCAGCGCGTTTCCCCTGCTGGAGGGGCCGTAACCCGTTGCTTCAAGCGGCCGTTCGCGGGGTCATCGCGCGCTCCACATCGGGCGAGCGCAGCTCGCTGCCGTCCTCCGGGGTCACGACGATCTCCTTGCCCTGCTGCGGCTGCATTCGCGGCGAAAAGATCTCAATCGAGACGATGCCACCGTCACTCCACATCACGCTGCAGTCCTCACGCGAGGTTCCCAGTCGGCATATCCAATCGGTCCCGAGTCCGACTTGCAGATGCGCAGGATGTCGAACCTGTCTTCGTAGTCGACGCGATCAAAGGTCTACGGGCCAAAGGTGACGGTCATCGGGCTTTCGGGAGCCGACGTCGCGGGAAGGCGGGGATCACTTCGCCGACCGCGCTGAGAGGATACTCCACCACCACGAAGAGCCAGCGACTCCCGCCGACGTGATCACGCCGGTACCGATGGCGACCGCGCGTGGTGTCCGGGGCGTTCCCATCGGCGTGAGCAACGGCCTCCAGAATCTGTGCTCGGTGTGGCTGGCAGAACGACCCGTGATCCCGTCGGATCTCCCTCATCGACCAGCCCGGCACCACCACGATGCGACCGAACTCCGGGTCGATCGCGAATGCGCCCGCGGGTAGGTCCGGAGGCTCATCCACCACTCACGCAGCGGGCGGCAGCGCGTTCCCCGAGTCGAGGAGCTCACGCGCGAGATCCCCCACCCGCATGCCATCGGCCTCCGCCTGGCCCAGCGCGGCGTCCACATCGCCGGCCAGCCCCAGCCGCAGGCGAATGGCCGCATCGATGGCCGCGAGCCACTCGCTCACCCGATCGCAGTGCACCAGCACGGCCCCGTGTTCGCGGGCCATCAGCAGGGCCACCTCGTTGGCGAGATCGGGGATCTCCCCGCGCGCCTGCACGGCGTCCCTCAGCGGAAACCAGCGCGTGGCATAGCCGAGCTGCGCATACTCGGTGAGCGCATGCCGGCTGCGCATGGCCGACACGATCGTGCGCACGCCCTGGTCGTGCCACCGGGCGAGCTCGGCGTTGCGGCGGGCCACGCGATGGCTGCGGCGACCGCCACCCACGCGTCCCCGCACGCTCCGTCAGTCGGGGGTCGCCGCCGCCCTGATCCAGTCTGGCACGGGCACGGGGGTGCGCCCCTCGCGCTCGATGCACACGTGCACCAGCTCGCCCTCGGCGCAGAGCTCATCGCCGCGCAAGAACCGGTGCCGGCTGCGGAATGACGTGGTGCCCACGCCCCCCACCGAGGTCTCGATGGTGATCATGTCGTCGAGCAGCATGCGCGTGTCGAACCGGCAGCGGGTATCGACGACCGGGATTCCCACCCCCTCCTCCAGCAGCCGGGTGAACGGCCAGTCCATGTCGGCAAGCCACTCGCTGAGGCCGCGATCCATCCACCGGTAGGCCGCGGTGAAGTGGATCTGGCTCACGTCAACCTCGGCCATCACGATGCGGCGGATCTCGCGGCGGATGTGCGGCGAGGGGGCGCTCATGCGGGGCTCCTGCGGCAGGTCACGGGGCCAGCCTACGCCGCTTTTTCCCGCAACGAGCGCCCCGGTGCCTGACACGTAACCGTTCGCGGGGGGAGCAAACGGCGCGCCCGGGCGTTGGTGCAACACGTGCTGCCGGAACCTCGGCATGCAATTCCCATTGCACAGGAGCAGCTGTGGCGCCATATTTCCCAGCCCACCACACCCCCTGAATGCACACCCCAGGCCCTGACACCCCGCGGCTGGCCACCCCCGTGGCCGGCGAGAGCGACGCCGACGCCCGTCGCAGGCTCTGTCTTGCGGCCATGGCCGGCGCCCCGGGCCTGCTGCGCTACGCCGCCCGATTCGCCCCCACGCTCGAGGACGCCGAGGACGCCTACCAGCGCGGCATGGAGGTCGCGCTCACCAAGGGGCCCATTGGCACCCGGGACGAGTTCATCGCGTGGCTGCACGTGGTCATCCGCAACGAGGCCACCACCTTGGCCCGGCGCAGCGGCCGCGAGACCCCCGCCGGCGACGAAATCCAGGTGGCGGTGGACTCCCGCACCCGCGAGTCCCGCGAGCCCGCAGCCGTGGCCGAATGGCGCGAGCGCTACCGCACGCTGCAGGACGCCATGACATCGCTCAACGAGGCCGAGCGGGTGTGCCTGCTGCTTCGCACCGCCGGGGTGAGCCGCGCCGAGATCGGGTCGATGACCGGCTACACCGACCGCAAGGTGGAGCGCTCGATCGTGCGCGCCCGCAAGCGCCTGCACGCGTGGCACCTCGACCTGGCCCGGGGCGAGAAGTGCCAGAAGGTGCAGGACGCGCTGGAGCGCGTGGCCGACCACGAGGCCGACGATCGCGACCGGCGCATGGTGTCGAAGCATGTGCGCCACTGCGGCGCGTGCCGGGCCGCGCTCAGGTCGCGCCGCGAGACCAACGCCGGCATCACCGTGCTGGTGCCCGTGGCCGTGGTGGGTGCTGCGGCGGCGGGCCTCGCAGTGCCCGACCCGAGCCCGGCCATGGGCGTGGTGGAGCGCGGCGCCACCCGCATTACCGTGTCGGTGGGGCAGGCCTGGCAGGCGATGCTCGACCTCCCCTCCCTCATGAGCGCCCGCATGGGCGCCGGCGCCGTGGCCATCACCGTGGCGGGCTTCGCGGGCGTGCCCATCGTCGCCAAGACCGTGAGCGACGGCCAGCGCCAGGCCACCCAGCCCGTTGCCGCCCAGGTGCGCACCGTCGCCGACGCCTCGGGCGTGAGCACGGTCGCCGCGCCTGACGCCGGCGGAGCGGCAGGCGTGGCGGGGGCCGGCACGGCAGCGCCGGGATCCACGGTGCCCGGCACCGACCCGCACGGCACCGCGACGGTGCCCGGCGGCGCGGTCGGGAGCGGCGCGGCCCGAGGCACAGCGGCCCCGGGCGCAGCCGGACCCACCAGCGCCGCACAGGCCGACGCCATCGCCCAGATGCACCGCCTGCGGGCGCAGGCCGCGCAGCGGCGACGCGCAGCCGAGGCCGAGGCGCGCAAGGCGCGTGAGCAACGGGAGGCCGCCGCGCGCGAGCGCGCCGCCGGGCGCCAGAGCGGCGCCGGCAGCGCATCGAGCGGGGCGTCCTCACGTCGATCCACCCCCGCCGCGAGCCCCGCGGCGCAACCGCAGCTGGAGTTCGGACCATGAGCAATCCACCACGCAGGCCCCGTCCGCGCGCGCTCGCGCGCATCGCGCTGGCATCGGCCGGCGGCATCGGGCTGGCCCTCGCAGCCGCGCCTGGCGCGCTGGGCACCGACGGCAACCTCTATCCACAGGGCTCCGGCCCCTTCACCACCGGGTCGATGCTCGCGGCCAGCCAGCCGAACCCATCGGTGGTGCAGCTGAAGGCCGCCGCCACCACGGCCGCGCCCATCGGCACGCACTTCTCGATGGGATGGGGCTGCCCCGTCCCCGGCAGCGAGATCGCATCGGTGCAGTGGAGCGCCCTGCGCTACGCAGCGGCGTCCAGCGCCGGGCTGCAGGTGGTGGCCAACGGGCAGCCGGTGTGGGCCGAGGGCGACGTCGGCATTCCGCAGTCGCCGGCAGGTGGGCGCGGCTACGGGCTGGGGCTCCCCGGCGGCACGTGCGACGTGAAGCTGGAGCTCGTGCAGGGCGAGCGCCGTCAGCAGCACGCGCGGGTATGGTGGATCGGCAGCACGGGGGCGGTCATCCGCGACGTCGCGCCGCCCAGCGCCCAGGTGGTGAGCACCCCGGCCGGGTGGCTCAACGCATCGCAGGGTGCCGCGCGCGTGGGCTGGCAGGCGGCCGACAACTTCGGCAGCGATGGCATCACCGGCCAGCGCGTGAAGGTTGCCGGCGAGACCCGCTGGGCCGGAGCGCCCGGGCAGGGCCAGCACGGGGCCGACGTGTCGCTGGCGGGGCTGCCCGACGGCGCCCACACGGTGCGCGTGGAGGTGGACGGAGACGGCACCGGGGGCGCGGCGTCCGAGAGCACCCTGCGCATCGACCGCACCGCGCCCGACCTGGGCGAGCCCGAGGTCGCCTACACGCCGGGCACCACGCGCGGGCAGCTGGCGTTCTCGGCCAACGACTCCACGAGTGGCCTGCAGGCCGCGCGCGCCGAGGTGAACACCATGCCCAACGGCGCCACCACGGGGTCGTGGGTGCCGGTGGCCAGCGTGGGCGCGGCCTCGGCCGGCCAGCGCGTCACCCGCGCGGTGGGCGCGGGTCTCACCGACGGCCTGCACGCATGGCGCGTGATGGCATCCGACCAGGCCGGCAACGCCACCGAGCAGCTCGCGCCCGAGCACATGGTGGTGGACACCCAGCCGCCGCGCATCGGCCTGCAGCCCATCCCGCCCGCATGGACATCCGTGCTGCCGCTGCAGATGACCCTGAGCGACAACCTCGACCAGTACATCGGCCTCGGTGACTTCGAGGCCGAGATCAACACCGCGGGCGACGGCAGCACGCGTGGCGATTGGATTCCCGTGGCGCAGGAGGCCCTGGCCCCCGGCTACACCCAGATGCAGGTGCCGCTCACAGGCCTTGCAGACGGCGTGCACGTGGTGCGCCTGCGGCTGCGAAACGGCGGCCCCTTCGCGCAGACGCTCGTGGCCACCCGCCTCAGCCTGGTGCGCACCGACCTCACGCCCCCCGACATAGCGCGGGCGTCGCTCATCACCCAGCCCGACGGCAGGGTGAAGATGACCTGGACGGCCGAGGACGCCCGATCGGGAGTCGACCGCGTGCGCCTGCAGTGGCTCGACGGCTGGACCTGGCGCATTCTCACGCAGCTGCCCGCGTCCGATGGCAGCGGCATCGCCGCCATCGACCCCGACCTCTTGCCCGACCCCGGCACCCGCCTCCGCGTGCAGCTGGCCGACGCCGCGGGCAATACCCGCGCGCTCGAGGTGGAGCCCCCGGCGCGCACGCGCCCCGGATCGCCATCGCCCGATGCCCCCTCGCGCCCCGGTGCCACCCCGGCACAGCAGATGGCCGACACCGCCCGCGAGGGAATGCTCACCCTGGGCATCCGCAACGGCGTGCCCGAACGCGTGGAAGGCCGCGACTACAGGGTGGTCAAGCTCGCGGCGGGCAAGCCCGTCACCATCACCGGCCGCCTGCTCAACCGCCAGGGCCAGGCGCTCGCCGGGTTCACCATGGTGGCCCGCCAGAGCGGCCGCGATCTCGGCGCCGCCATCACCGGCCCCGACGGCGCGTTCGTCATCACGGCCGTGCCCATCCGCACCGGACCCATTGACGTCGGCGTGCCCGACGGATCGAAGGTGGTGCCCGTGCCCACCGGCCCGGGCGTGGCCGTGCGCCTGCGCGCCACCGTCACCCTCAGCGCGTCGCGCACCGAGACAAGCGCCAGGGGGGCACCGGTGACCTTCAAGGGCAAGATGTCGCCGGCCCCGGGCGCCGAGGGCGGCCGCAAGGCGATCGTGCTCGAGTGGCTCGACCCCTTCCGCAAGGCGTGGCGTCCGGTGGTGAACGCCCGGGCCGCTGCCGACGGATCGTTCCAGATCCGCTGGCGCTTCCACGCCAGCGGGCTCACCGTGCCCTTCCGGGTACGCGTGCCGCGCGAGCGCGGGTGGATGATCGAGCCGGGCAGCTCGCCCGTCATCACGGTGAGGGTGCGATAGTTCGATGACCACTTTGAATGGTCATTTTGAGGAGGCTCCCTGGCCGCGCGCACCATCTCGATCACCGATGTGAAGGCCAACCTGCTCGCGCTCGTCACCGAGGTGGGCGACACCGGCGACGAGATCGTGACCACTCGCAGGGGGCGGCCGGTCGCGCGCCTGGTGCGCGCGGCATCGGAGCACCCGCTCAAGGGATCGCTCGTGCTGCCCGATGACATGGCGGCCTACGACCTCTGCGCGGAGTGGGCGGGCAGCGACCTGGCATGAGCGACGGGTGCGTGCTCGACACCTACCCCTGGCTTCACCTCATCGAGGACACCGGGCGCATCCCCCGCGCGGCGCGGAGGCTGATCGACGCAGGAATCACGCTGCATGTGCCAGCCATGTGCATGTGGGAGGTCGCGATGCTGCTCGAGTGAGGACGCCTGAGGATCAACGACCCCGGCATGAGCGCCGAGCGCTGGCTGCGGGCGGCCCTGGCGGCCCCGTACGAGATCGCACCCCTCACGCCCCGCATCGCGGCGTGTGCTGCCGACCTCGGGCGCGAGGGCTTCCATGGCGACCCCGCCGACCACATGGTCCACGCGACGGCGCGGGTGATGGACCTTCCGCTCATCACGGGTGACGAGCAGAGCCAATCGTTCGAGAAGAGCCTGCCGCGGCGCAGCCGTCGCCTCGCCGTGTGGGACTGACTCCGGTTCGGACCGACCTAGCGAACCACGGCAGTGGCAGCCGACCGCGCCGTGGCGACGGTGCCGCCCACGGGGGTCACGCGCACGCTGGCGGTGGCCCACACGCGCTGGCCGGCGCGCATCACACGCGCAGCTGATGCGCCCAGAGCGACCTGCACCGTGGTGCGCGTGGGCAGCGATCCATCTGCGGCCACCCGCACGGTGGCAACCCCGCGGCCCAACGTGGCCCCGCGCACCGAGCGGCGGATCGTCACCGCCGCGCGCACCGTGGCCCCCTGCGGGGCGCGACCGCCGAGCGACACCCTGACGGGCACGCTCACCCGGCGCGCGCCCAAGCGCAGCACCGTGCGTGCGGCCACGCGGGCGGTCATCGAGGCGACGGCCTGCGTGGCACCGGCCACCGCCCCCTGCCCGGCCGCCTCACCTGATCCATTCCCATCGGGCTCGAGGGTGAGCACGTCACGCACCACGCCGTCCACCGACAGCACCTGCGCGGTGAGCAGCGTGTCGGTGGCCGTGATGCGCATGGCGCCGTTCGACCCGCTGTAGTGCGCCCGGCTCTCGGCCACCGCCGCGGCGGGGAAGGCCGTCACCGACTGCCCGCCGATACCGTTCACCACGTAGGGAAGCCCGCCGACCTCGAGTCGCTCGTAGTAGTGGTCGTGGCCGTTCAGCACCAGGTCGGCGCCCCACTCGCGGAAGGGCCAGCGCATGCCCGGATACGGCCCGCGCGCGCTCGAGGTGTAGGGCGGGTGGTGCAGGGCCACCACCTTGAAGGGGGCGTTGGACGCCGCCATGGCCGGCTGCAGCCAGGCCTTCTGCGCGGCCATGTCCGATGCGTTGCGAAGGGCCTCATCGGAGTCGAGCATGAAGAAGTGCACGGGGCCGATGCGCACGTCGTACCAGCGCTCGTTGCCGGGCAGCGAGAAGTAGCTCAGGTAGTTGGAGATGCCGGCGTCGGAGTATTCGTGGTTGCCCGCGATCGGCCACAGCCGGTTGGTCACCGCCGTGCCACCCGCGCAGTTGGGCCCGCTGGCCACGCCGGCGAGGAAGCCGCAGTAGTACTTGCCCACCGTGCGGTCGTACTTGCCCGTGCCCGTGCCGCCGGCCGACGAATAGTAGTTGTCGCCCAGCAGCACCAGGTGGTCGGGGCCCCACCCGGCAACCATCGACGCCACCGCGGCCTGGTTGGCGTTGTCCACGCCGGGATCGCCGATCACGCCGATCTCCATGGCGCCCAGTGCCGGCGTCGCGGCGGAGGCCAGCGCGCAGGCAATAATGCCCGCCGCAGCCGCCAGCGCGCGGATTGCACCGCGGCCACCCCGTTCTCGCCTTCCCATGCCCGAGCACGGGGAGACCGCAGCACTCACGGCGCGTAGCGCACGATCGGCTGTCCAACGCCCTCCGACAGCGTGGCGTAAGAGGTGCACGAGGCGTCCACGGCGATGGCCTCCCCCTGCGGCTCGCGCACGTACGGACGCTCGTCGCCCGGCGCAAGCAGCGCGGCACCGATGCCACCGACCGACTCATGCACGCGCACGGCGTCGTAGGTCTTCACCACCACCGTGGTGCCGTCCGCGCAGGCGTCAGCACCCACCACCCCGCCGTAGGCCATCTCGCCCACCAGTTGCATTACGCCCGACCCGGCCGCCACCTGCGCCGCGCTCGCGCGGTACACCCGCGATCGCGCCTCGCGCTTGCTCACCACGTAGAGATCTCCCGTGGTGCGGTCGGCCACGACGGCCTCGGCGTCCCGTGCTCCGTCCGGGTACGAGAGGCGGATGACCTGCGGAGCCACCGCGGCGAGCGTGCTGCCATCAGGCACGCCCCATAGCGACGGCTCGGCCACGCGGTAGATCCGCACGCCCGACCTCACCGCGGCGTTGTCACCGACGTCGGCGATGAACAGCGCGTCCATGCCATCCGCCGTGGTGCCCAGCGCGATGTCCTCGATGTCGGTGGCGCTCACGCCGGCGAGAGGAACGCTCGCTCGCGTGGTGCCGCTCCACCCGACGGCAAACACCCGGGCTGTATCGCCGCTGTCGTTGTGGGTCCAGAGCAGGTTGTCCTGCGTGCGGCTCCAGGCCAGCCCGGAGGCCTCCACCACGGGTGCGCCCACCGCTCCGAACACCGTGCGGGTAGTGCCCGCAAGTCGAGCCGGCGCGGGCGCCGGATCGCGGCCGGGTTCCGGCATCGGGGCTGCGTCGGGCGCGCCGGGGTCCTGTGGCGCAGGGGGGTCGGGAGTCGAACCGGGGAGCGCGACTTCATCTGGCGACTCGTCATCGGCCGCCCTGAGGGCATCGTCGTCCGGGCGCAGGGGCGCCCCCAACACCTTGGCGGTCACCGCTCGACCGATCGGCCGTTCTGCGCGCACCGCCACCCGAGCCTCGAGGGCGTCACCGCGCGGCACCCGGCAGTCGACGAGTGCCGCGCGCGCGAGGGGCACTCGCAGATTCACCGCACCGGCGCGAGGCACCACACGAAGGGCATGCCCGACCACTTGGCCGGTGGATTCCTGCCTCACCGTTACGTCGACGCGAGACGCGCGCCTCGGAATGCCCGATACGCGAACGCGCAGCCACGCTGACGCCGCTCGGCACGCGGGTGCATCGGCCTTCGCGCGCATGCCCTGCAGGGATACCGCTGAGGCCTCGTCCATCACGCCCGGCGCCATCACGAGCGCTGCGGACGACAGCAGGGCTACCGATGCCGCAGCGAAGCAGGTGCGAGGAGGACGATGGGCGTGGCGGAGGGCCATGCGCGCATGCTCCCGCCCCCCGAACGGGTTGCAGCGTAAACGCCCCCGGTTCATACCTTTTCGCAACAAATAACTTGCGGGCGGATCACGCATCGCCCCCGCGCGCCCGGCCACTACCCTCCCGCGCATGAGCACCTCAGCCTTCCGCGGCACCGATGACTACATCGCGTCCCCCGACCTGCAGGCGGCGGTGAACGTGGCGGTATCCCTCGAGCGCCCGCTCCTGGTGCGCGGCGAGCCCGGCACCGGCAAGACCCTGCTGGCAGAGGCCGTGGCCGGGTCGCTGGGCATGCGCCTCATCACCTGGCCGGTGAAGAGCACCACCCGCGCGCAGGACGGCCTGTACGTCTATGACACCGTCCAGCGCCTCTACGACAGCCAGTTCGGCGAGGGCGACCCGTCGGATGTGGCCAAGTACATCCGCCTGGGGCAACTGGGCCAGGCGTTCTCGGCACCCGAGCGCGTGGTGCTGGTGATCGACGAGGTCGACAAGGCCGATCTGGAGTTCCCCAACGACCTTCTGTGGGAGCTCGACCGCATGAGCTTCCACATCCCCGAGACCGGCGAGACGGTCGCCGCCGCCAGCCGCCCCGTGGTGATCATCACCTCCAACGCCGAGAAGGAACTGCCCGACGCCTTCCTGCGCCGGTGCGTGTTCCACTACATCGCGTTCCCCGACCCCGCCCAGATGGAGCAGATCGTGCGCGTGCACCACCCGAACGTGGACGAGCTGCTGCTGCAGCGCGCAATGGAGGGCTTCTACCTGCTGCGCGAGATGGACGGCCTGCAGAAGCGCCCGAGCACATCCGAGCTGGTCGACTGGGTGCAGGCGCTGGCGGTAGGCGGCGTCAACCCCGGCACGATCGTGGACGAGCTGCCCTTCATGGGCGTGGTGCTCAAGAAGCAGGCCGACCTCGACATCGCCCGCCGGCACATGGCCGTGCGCGCCCGTCGCGCGGCCATGCAGCAGGAGCGCTAGGGCCAGGCGTGTTCGAGGGCCTCTTCACCACGCTGCGCGACGAGGGGGTGCCCGTGGCGCTGGACGAGTGGCTCACCCTGCACGACGCCTTGGAGCGCGATCTTCACCACAGCACGCTGTCGGGCTTCTACCTGATGTCGCGCGCGGTGCTGGTGAAGGATGAGTCGCACTACGACGGCTTCGACATCGCGTTCGCCCGGTACTTCTCGGGAATCGATCCCACCACCGACGCCGTGGACGACCGCGTGTGGAAGTGGCTCGAGGAGAACCCGCACGTCCTGCACATCTCAGAAGACCAGCGCGCGCGGCTGGACGCCATGCGCGACCAGCTGGAGCTCGATGAGCTGCTCGGGAAGCTCAAGGAGAAGCTGGAGGCCCAGGAGGAGGAGCACCACGGTGGCTCCGAGCACATCGGCACCGGGGGAACCTCACCATTCGGCCACTCGGGCTACCACCCGGGAGGCATCCGCGTCGGCGGCCAGGGCCGGTGGCGATCGGCGATCCAGACCGCCGGCGAGCGCCGCTACCGCGATCTGCGCACCGACCACGAGATCGGCGCACGCGACTTCGGCGTGGCGCTCAGGCGACTCAGACAGCTCTCGACGCGCCTGGGCGGCCCGGCCACCGAGCTCGACATCGACGGCACCATCCGCGATACGGCCGACCACGGCGGTCAACTGCGGCTGTCGTTCCGTCGCCCCCGGCGCAACACCGTGCGCGTGCTTCTCATGCTCGACATCGGCGGCTCGATGGATGATCACATCATGCTGCTCGACCGCCTGTTCACTGCCATGCACCAGGCCAGCCACTTCCGCGACCTGCAGGTGCGCTTCTTCCACAACTGCGTGTACGACCGCGTGTACACCGACCCGAGCATGCACCCGAAGAGGTCCGAGAGCACCCGGCATCTTCTCGCCCAGCTCGAGCCCGACTACAAGCTGGTGATGGTGGGCGACGCCTGCATGGCGCCGAGCGAGCTGGTGCTGCCCGGCGGGGCCATCGACTATCAGTACATGAACGAAGAGCCCGGCGCGGTGTGGCTGGAGCGCCTGGAGGATCACTTCAGCCACGCGGCGTGGCTCAACCCGCACCCCAAGCGGTGGTGGCCCACCATCCACGGGGCCTATACGCTGGACATGGTGCGGGGGATCTTCCCGATGTTCGAGTTGTCGGTGGATGGCCTCGATCAGGCCGTGCGCCACCTCATGGTGAGGCGCGCGGCCGCCTAGTGTGCAGAGGATGCGTGCCCGGCTCGCAACCCTCCTCATTGCGCTGGCCGTCGCGTGCGGCGCGGCCACCCCGGCCATGGCGGCGCCCAACGACGTGATCGCCGACTACTTCGTGGACGGCCAGCTGAATGGCAGCTACTCGGTGGAGGACCTGCGCGCGGCCCTGGCCTTCGCGCAGGATCGGGTGGGAACGGGCGCGCAGTACTCAGCCTTCGCCGACATCATCAGCCAGGCGATCACCGGCGATCTCGCCGGCACCAGCGGCGCGGCCAAGGAGCAGCTCAAGGCCCAGGAGCCACGCACCCGCACCCAGACCACCCCGGCGCCCGATCCCACCGCCACCGTGGTGCAGGACGACGGCCTTCCCACCCCTCCGCCCAGCGACCCCGCCGACGAGCTTCCGGCCGCCGTGCCCATCATGGGGTTCGTGGCGCTGGGGCTGGTGGCGCTGGGGTCGGTGTCGGCCATCTGGCGCCGACGGCGGCGCTGACCAGCAGCGGCCCCTGCCCCGGTACGCTGCGCACCACAGCCCAGCCCAAGGAGCCGCATGACACCGCCTGCACCGCCATCCATCGACATCCTCGCCCTCGGCAACGCCATCGTGGATGTGCTGAGTCATGTGGATGACGCCTTGGTGGACGCCCTGCCGGTCAACAAGGGGGGCATGACCCTCATCGGCGCCGTGGAGGCCAGGGATCTCTACGGGGTGCTGGGCCCGGGCATCGAGTGCTCAGGCGGTTCAGCCGCCAACACGGTGGTGGGCGCCGCCATGCTGGGCGCGCGCACGGCGTTCGTGGGCCGCGTGAAGGACGACCAGCTGGGCGCGGTGTTCACCCACGACATCCGCGCCGCCGGCGTGCGATTCGACACCCCGCCCGCCACCGACGGCCCCGAGACCGCCGCGTGCCTGGTGATGGTCACGCCAGATGCCCACCGCACCATGTGCACGCACCTGGGCGCGTCGATCGAGCTCGGCCCCGACGACATCGACGAGGCGCTGGTGCGCGAATCCGCGGTGCTCTATCTCGAGGGCTACCTGTGGGATCCCCCGGGCGCGCGCGAGGCCATGCGCAAGGCCATCCGCATCGCCCGCGACGAGGGCCGCGCGGTGGCGCTGTCGCTGTCAGACCCCTTCTGCGTCGACCGCCACCGCACCGACTTCCTCGACCTGGTCGATGGCGACGTGGACATCCTGTTCGCCAACGAGCACGAGCTCACCTCGCTGCATGAGACCGACGACCTCGACAAGGCCTTCAACGAGGTGATGCCGCTCGTGAAGGTGGCCGCCTGCACGCGCGGCGAGCACGGCGCGGTGGTCATGGGCGATGGCGAGACGCACGTGGTTGCCGCCGAGCCCGCCGCCCGGGTGGTCGACACCACCGGCGCCGGCGATCTGTTCGCCGCGGGGTTCCTCGCCGGCTGGACGCAGGGGCGGGGGCTGCACGACTGCGGCCGCATGGGCGCGGTCGCGGCCGCCGAGGTGATCTCGCACGTGGGCGCGCGCCCCGAGGCCGACCTCAAGGCGCTCATCCAGAACCGCGTACCGGCCTAGCCACCAATGCAAGCCGACGTGCTCTTCGACGCCACGCCGCTCGATCGCGATCACGCCGCGCGGGGCATCGGCGCGGCCGTGCGCGGCATGGCCGAGGGGCTCGCGGGGCTGCCCGATGAGCAGCGTCCGGCGTTCCTCATCGCGGGCGACGGCGAGAACGCCCCGCTCACGCCTGAGCGCTACTCGGTGCGCTGGCCCCACTTCCGCGTGCGGCGCCTGCCCGATCCCTGGCCCATGGCCACCATCGAACGCCACGTGCGCGGGCTGAGGCCCAGCCTGTTCCACTCCACCCAGGCCCAGCTGCTTCCCACCGGCATGCCGAGCGTGGTCACGCTCTACGACCTCATCCCCGCCGCCTACCCCAAGCTGTTCCTCGCCGGTGCAGGGCGCCGGGCCGAGGCCTCGGCCTATCGTCGTTGGATGAAGCGACTGCCCGATGCCCGCCTCTTGCTCTGCATCTCGCAGGAGACCGCCGCCGACGCCGTGCGCCTGGCCGGTGCCGACCCCGCCCGCGTGCGCGTGGTGCCCCTGGCCGCACCGCCCGCCCCGCTGCCCGCCGGCGAGGTGCCCGACGACCCGTACATCCTCATGAGCGGCGGCCTGGAGCCCCACAAGAACCCCTGGCCGGTGGTGAGCGCGCTGGCCATGCTGCCCGAGCCCCTTCGCCTGGTGATGACGGGCCCGTGGGGCGGCCGCCGCGTGCGCCTGCTTCGCGACTACGCGCACCGGGCCGGCGTGCTGCACCGCGTCGACCTGCTGGGCCACGTGCCGGCGTCGCGTCTGGCGGCGCTTCGCGAGGGCGCGGTGGCCGTGGTGGTGCCGAGCATCAAGGAGGGCTTCGGCCTGCCGGTGCTGGAAGCCATGGAGGCGGGCGTGCCGGTGATCGCCAGCGACACCCCGGCACTTCGCGAGGTCGGCGTCGACGGCCCCCGCTACGAGGACCCCTTCGACACCGCGGGCTGGGCCGACGCCATCGCCGAGGCCTGGCAGGAGCCCGAGGTGCGAAAGGCGGCGTCCATCGGCGGCCCCTCGCGCGCCAAGCAGTTCTCGTGGGATCGCACCACCGAGTTGGTGACCCAGGCCTACGACGAGGTGCTGGCCGCATGAGCGGCGCACCGCATCGCGCCCGGCCCCTGGTGATGGTCGACCAGCGCCTGGCCCAACGCCGCCGCACGGGGATATCGCGGGTCATCACCAAGACCCGCGAGGCCATGGCGGCAGACCCCCCCACCGACTTCGACGTGGTGTGGGTAAAAGGCCCGCGCGGGCTTCCGCGCCGCAACGCGCTGACCAGCCTGGGCAACCTGGTCATCGACATGCTCTGGCTCGGCGTGATGCTTCCGCGCAAGGCACGCGCGCGCGGCGCAAGCCTCATCCACGTGCCCATGAACTGGGGCCCGCTGCGCGGGCACACCCCCATCACGGTGATGATCCAGGACATCGCCTTCGAGCGCATGCCCGATCAATATCCGCGCGGCTTCCGCACATGGGCGTCCATCATCGGCCGCCGCACGGCCCGCCGTGCGCGCCTGGTGATGGCCACCACCGAGGCCGGTGCCCGCGACATCGAGGAGATCTACCGGGTGCCCGCCGAGCGCCTTCGCGTGGTGCACCTGGGCAGCGCCGCCGACCCCTCCGACTTCGACATGCCGCGCGAGCCGTTCATCCTGGCCGTGGGGGAGTTCGAGCCCAGAAAGCGCGTTCTCGACCTCATGCGCGGCCACGACCGCTACTTCGCCAGCGCCCCCACGTTCCCGCCCATCTGCCGGCTGGTGGTGGCGGGCGCGGGCGGAAGCCAGGAGCAGGAGGCCGCCGAGCGCCGCGGCGTGGGCTGCGATCTTCTGGGCTTCATCAGCGACGAGGAGCTCAGCGGCCTCTACGGCCGGGCCACGCTGTTCGTGAGCCTGTCGGCATACGAGGGCTTCGGCCTGCCCATCGTGGAGGCCATGGCCCACGGCTGCCCGGTGCTGGTCGCCGACAACTCATCGCAGGCCGAGGTGGCGGGCGACGGGGCGTTCCTCATCACCGACGCCTCGCCCGAGGGCATCGCCGCGCGCCTGGAGGAGGTGCTGGCCGACCGCGAGGAGCTCGACCGCCGGGGCGCAGCCGCCAAGGCCCGGGCCGCCGAGCTGTCGTGGACCGAAACCGCCCGCAAGACCGCCGACGTGTGGCGCGAGGCCCTGGGGCTGCCCAGGTGACGAAGGGGACAGGGGACTGTCCCCTTATGGGCGGGACGAGGGCACGGCTCGGCGACAGGGGACTGCCCCCGGGGTTCGTGTGAGGGTCGCCGTGGATGCCCACGCCGTGGCGCAGCCCACCCCGGGTGACGCCGGCAACGCCCGCTGGATCAAGAACCTCATCCACGCGCTGGTGGCCACGGCGGGCCCCGACGATTCGGTGCTGGCGATGATCGCCCACGACCAGGCGCGCGAGCGCATCGACCCGGCCGTGCCGCTGATCGAGGTGACCGACCGCAACGTTTCGCGGCTGCTTCGCGGCGCCCCGCGCGTGATGCAGCGCGCCCGCGCCGACATCGGGGTGTTCAACTACGTGGTGCCCTTCCGCGGCCGCACGCCAAGCGCCGTGGTGGTGCACGACGCCGCGTTCGTCACCAACCCCGGATGGTTCAGCCGCCGCGACCGCGAGGTGCTGGGGCGCCTGGTGCCCTGGGCCATCCGCAGGGCCAGCGTGGTGATCGGCGTGAGCCATGCGGCGGCCGCGGAGATCACCGAGATCTTCGACATCCCCCCGCACAAGGTGCACGTGGTGCGCACCTACCCCGCGCCGGTGTTCACGCCCGACCCCTCGGGCCAGGCCGCCGAGCGCGTGTTCAGCCGCTTCGGCCTGAGGCGCTACGTGCTGGCCGTGGGCGACATCCACCCCCGCAAGAACATCGGCAGCCTCGCGCGCGCCATGGCGCTGATGGGCGACCCCGACCTGCAGCTGGCCCTGGTGGGCCGCCCCGCACTCGGTGGCGAGCAGATCGTGCAGGGCGCCAACGCCCACTGGCTCGGCCGGGTGACCGATGAGCAGCTGGTGGATCTCTACCGCGCTGCTGCAGTGGTGTGCGTGCCCTCGCTGTACGAGGGCTTCGGCCTGCCGATCCTCGAGGCCATGGCCTGCGGCGCCCCTGTGGTGGCAAGCAACCGCGGGGCCATGCCCGAGATCGCCGGCGAGGGGGCCATCACCACCGACCCCACGCCCAATGGGCTCGCGCTCGGCATTCGCGAGGCGCTCGATGCCGCGCAGGCCGAGCGGCTGGGGGTGGCGGGCGTGCAGCAGGCCACCAACTTCAGCGAGCAGGCCATGGGCGAGGCGGGGTGGGCCGCCGCGCGGGCTGCCGTCAGTTGACCGACCGGCTGAGCGTCATGCGACGTAACGCGCCCCTCATCGCCCTTGGCGTGATCGTGGCCATCGCGGTAGGCCTGCGGGTGTACGTGCTCACCACCCCCCTCATGCGGTTCGAGGGTGACGAGGGCGTGACCGGCGTGATGGCCCAAGACATCCTCAGCGGCGACTTCCCCGTGTACTTCGGGGTGCAGAGCTACCAGGGGGCCCTGGAGCAATACCTGCAGGCGCCCCTGCTGTGGCTGCTGCCCGACACCCCGTTCGTGCTCCGCCTGGTGCAGGTGGCGCTCATCGCGCTGATCCTCGTGGCCACCTACCTCGTGGCGCACCGTGTGACGCGCTCGCGCTGGGGCGGCGTGCTGGCGGCCGCCCTGCTGGCGGTGGGCCCGTACTACTTCCTGTGGAAGGGCATCAAGAGCCACGGCGGCTACGACGGCGCGCTGCTCGCGGGACTGGTCATGGTGCTGGCGGCCTTGATGCTGCGGGTGGATGGCCGGCGCCGCAACGTGGTGGCCCTGGTGCTGGGAATCGCGGCCGGGGTGGCGATCTGGGAGAACCCGACCTCGCTCTACATGGTGATCCCGGCCGCCATCTGGGCCATCGGCAGTGCCCGCGGTGCGCTGCTGCGCCTGCTGCCCTGAGGAATCGGCGGGCTCATCATCGGAATCGTCCCGATGCTGGTGCACATCGCCCGCACGGGGGTGTTCCTGCCCACGGGGTCCGAGGAGCAACCCGCCACCTCCATCGTGCAGCGGGCGCGCAACCTCTTCGAGCCGGTGCTGCCGGACTTCTTCGGCATCAACGGCACGGTGGCCAGCACCTACAGCCCGCTGTCGCGAGCGCTCACGCTGCTGGCGATCATCGCGCTTCTCGGTGCCGTGTGGCACCGGCGCAAGGGCCTGTGGGATCTCCTGCGCCTGCGGCGCGACCGTCGTCGCCCCATCGACCTGATCCTGCTCGGCCTGATCATCACGCCGATCCTCTACTCGCTCTCGCCCTTCACGTGGTTCATCGCGGAGCCCCGGTACCTGTTCACCGCCTACCCCTTCGTGGCCATCGCGGTGGCAGCAGGGCTGGCGAGCATCCGGGTGCGCGAGTTCCGCGTGGCGGCAGTCACCACCGTGCTCATCGGATCCACCTTCCTGCTATCGGTCGCACTCGCCGATGCGCTCAAGGGCCAGGGCACGATCATCGCCACCCGCAGCGGCGCCTTCTACACCGAGGACCTCCCGCAGGTCGACGATGTGCTGCGGCGCGAGGGCGTGCGCACGGCCTACGCCAACGTGTGGCTGGCAGGTCCCCTGCAGTTCTCCACCGGCGGCGATGTGCGGGTGGGCAGCGGATGGTGGACGCAGTTCCCCGACACCGAGCGACGGGTGCGCGGCAGCAGGTCACCGGCAGTGGTGGTGCCCACCGAGCCCGCTGCGGCCGAGGTGCGTCGCCTGCTCACGGCCAGCGGGCGCCAATTCCGCGAGACCGCCGCGGGCAGGTTCACGGTGTTCACGCGCATCACGCCGGGGTGGCATCCGGCCACAACCAGCTACGTGTTCGTCCCCGGGTGAGGCCGTGGGTTAGCCTGCTCTGAACGTCCGCCGCTTCGGAGGCCTCCGCTGAACTACGAGCGCATCTACGCATACCGCTTTCGCGACATCGACCAAGGCGACCGTGAGGTCGTCTGGGAGGAACTCGCCGGGTTTCTTCATCCCCTCCTTGGGCAGCCTGACACCGTCCTCGATCCGGCGGCAGGGCTCGGGGAGTTCATCAGGCATTCCCCCGCGCGCGAGCGGTGGGCCGTGGACGCTGTTGACTTCGGGCTCGGCGATGACCCGGCCGTCACGTTCATCCAGGGAGACACGCTGACGGCGAACGTCCCCGACGGTCACTTCGACGCAGTGTGGGTCTCCAACTTCCTCGAGCACCTCCTGAGTCAGGAGCAAGTGGCGGAGTTTCTCGAGCACATGTACGCCAAGCTCAGGCCCGGCGGGCGAATCGCCATCATGGGACCCAATTTCAAGTACTGCTACCGGGAGTACTTCGACTGCGCTGATCACACGGTGGTGCTGTCCCACATCGGCGTGGCGGAACACGTGGTGGGAGCCGGCTTCGACCTCGACCAGGTCACTCCGCGATTCCTCCCGTATTCGTTCCGGGGAAGGCTCCCGGCAGGGCGCAGTCTGGTGCGGCGATACCTCCACTCACCGTGGGCGTGGCGCTTCCTGGGTAAGCAGTTCCTCGTGGTGGCCCGACGCCCCGGGGCATAAGGGCCTCGGTCGCCACCAACGGCTCGCCGGATAACGCTCCGTGAAGATCGCCCTCATCGGCACCCGCGGCATCCCCGCCGCGTACTCCGGCTTCGAGACCGCCGTCGAGAACCTCTCGCGTGAGTTCACCGCGCGCGGGCACGAGGTCACCGTGTACTGCCGGCCCCACATGACCGAGCGGCGGGACGAGCACGCAGGTGCGCGCCTGGTGCACCTGCCGACGATCCGCAACAAGTACTTCGACACCCTCGCGCACACCACGGTGAGCACCGGCCACATGGTGGCGAAGGAGCGCCCCGACGTAGCCATCTACTTCATCGCAGGCAATGCCCCGGTGGTGCCATTCGCGCGCATGGCCGGCGTGCCGAGCATCCTGCAGATCGACGGCATGGACTCCGAGCGCGCCAAGTGGCCCCGCGCAGCCCGGGCGATCATCCGGCAGTTCGAGCACATGTCGGCGGCGGCGGCCACTATCGCCGTCACGGACAGCGAGAGCGTGGCCGACCTCTACGAACAACGCTTCGGCCGGCGCCTGCTGGCGATCCCCTACGGCGCGGATGTGCCCGATCCCGGCACCACCCAGGCACTCGACGAGCTCGGGCTGATTCCCGGTGAATACATCCTCTTCGTCGGGCGTCTGGTGCCCGAGAACAACGCCCACCTGCTGGTGCAGGCCTACGCCAGGCTCGACACCGACTGGCCCCTGGTGATCGTGGGTGATGCTCCCTACGCCGACGACTACATCGCCACGCTCAAGGCGGATGCCGGTGACCGCGTGCTCTTCCCCGGCTACGTCTTCGGAGACGGATACGCGGAGCTCGTGCACAACTGCGGCCTCATGTGCGCGCCGACGGAGGTGGGCGGGACGCATCCCGTGATCGTCGAGGCCATGGCGGCGGGCGCACCGCTGGTGGTGAGCGACCACCTGCCCAACCTCGAGGTGGTCGGGGATGCCGCAGCCACGTTCTCGCTGGCGGCTGCCCCCGCCTCGCTCACGCAGGTGCTCGCGCGCCTGGTGGCAGACCCCGACCGTCGCGCGGCGCTCGGGGCCGCAGCCGAATCGCGCGCTCACGACCTCTTCGGCTGGGATCGCTGCGCCGACCGGTACCTCGCGGTGATCGATGCCCTCGGATGCCGCCCGTGAGCCAGCCGGACGAGGTCGTCGAGCGCAAGGCGATCAGCACGCGATCCGTTGTGATCGGCCTTGCGATCGGGCTCCCTCTCTCGGTGCTCTTCCTCTGGCTCGCCGTCCGCGGGGTGAGCTTCGACGAGGTCTGGGGCGCCCTCAGGAGCGCCAACCCCTGGCTCGTACTGCTCGCGGTGCCGTTCCTGCTGATGCTGTTCGTGATGCAGGGCCTGCGGTGGCGACACCTCGTGGTGGCGCCCAATCCGCCCAGGCGGCGCATCTTCGTGGTGCTCATGTTCGTTGGCACGGCCATCACCAACGTGGTGCCCGGACGCCCCGGCGATGTCGCGCGCGGAATCTGGCTGTCCAGGATCGGGCGCATCCCCGTGGCCAGGTCGTTGACCTCGGTGGGCGTGGACCGCGCCATGGATGTGGCGACGGTGTTCGTGCTGCTGCTGGTGTGCCTGCCGTTCATCGAGGCGCCCGACTGGCTCATCACGCTGGCAATCGTCGGCGCGGTCGTCTGCGTGCTTGCCGCGGTCGTGCTGCTGGTCGCCTGGTGGTACGCGCACAAGCGCAACCCCCAGGACCCCGCCGCGGGAATGGAGAAGGGCGAGCGCTCATGGTGGCGCCATCAGCTCAGCGGTGTCATTCGCGGCCTCGCCGTGCTGTCGCGCCCGCGCGACTTCTCGCTGGCCGTCGGTGCGAGCTTCATCGGATGGGGCTTCAACGCCTTCGGCACCTGGCTGGTGGCCGAATCCCTCGGGCTGGGCATCGGCATCGCCGGTGCCCTGCTGGTCACGAGCGTCATCGCCCTTGGATCAGCCATTCCGTCGTCGCCGGGAATGATCGGCACGTTCCAGTGGCTCGCCGTGGCGAGCCTGGCCGTGGTCGGCATCGGCCGTGCGGATGCCCTCGCTTTCTCCATCCTGCTGCAGGCTGCCTGGTACATCCCCACCACGCTCTCCGGCGTGCCGGGGGCATGGTGGCTCACGCGCCAGGGCACCACGGCGCCCACGGCGTCGGCGGCACCCGACGCCTGATCAGCCGGTGCCGGCCTCCCGGCGCGCGGCGTGGGCATCGTGCTCGGCCTGCGCGGGATCCCCGATGACCTCGGCCACCACGTAGTTCGGCCTGCCCCGCACCTCGTCGTAGATCTTCCCTACGTACTCGCCGAGGATCCCCATGAACAGAAACAGTGCGGCGCCGATGAACAGCAGCACGATCATCAGCGATGCCCAACCCGGCGGGATGTCCGCCCCCACGATGCTCCCCACGATCACCCAGATGAGGCCGATCACGGCGAGTGCGGTCATGAGGAACCCCATGCCGGTCATCAACCGCAGCGGGAGCTTCGAGAACGAGAAGATGGCGTTGGTCGCGCCAACGGTTCGCTTCACCAGCGAGTACTTGGTCTCGCCGGCGAGCCGCTCGCGGCGCTCGGCCTCCATGCCCACCTGGTGGAAGCCCGCGAACGCCCGGAGCCCCGGGAAGTAACGGCCCTTCTCGGGCATGGCATTCAGCACGTCCACCACGCGGCGATCCATGAGTGAGAACGGCCCGGCGTCGCGCGGAAGGTCAATGCTCATCACGCGCTCGGCGAGGCGGTAGAAGCTGGTGAAGGCCGCGCGCAGGAAGCGGCCCTCCTTGCGCCCCTTGCGCACGGCGTACACCACGTCGGCACCCTCGTGCCAGGCGTTGATGAGCCGCGGGAGGATGTCCGGGCCGTCCTGCAGGTCGGCGTCCATCACGATCACGGCATCGCCCCGCGACTCGCGCAGACCGGCCTCGATGGCCGCCTCGTGACCGAAGTTGCGCGACAGCACCACCACGCGCACGCGGGGGTCGGCATCGGAGATCTGGGTGGCGATCGCCACCGAGCGATCGCGCGAGCCATCATCAACGAATACGAACTCGATGTCGTCGGGCAGGGGGTCGAGCTCGGCCGACACCTGCCGGTGCAGTTCGGCGAGCACCTCTTCCTCGTTGTACATCGGAACGACGATCGAGATCAGCGACATCTTCTCCTCCCGGCGCGCGGAGAGTAGTCAGGCGGGGCGGGCGACAACCACCCACCCGGCCCCTGTGCCGGCATCGTCAAGGGCGTGCACGTCGATCTGCACATCGAACCCCTCGGCCGCGACCCACCCGGCCAGGTCGGCACCGAACGACGTGAACTCGAGGAAGTCGTCCCCCACGGGAAGCCGCGAGTAGGGCCCTGCGCCCCGGCCGTGGTAGAGCGGGGGGTGCAGGTGCCGCACGCCATCCGCCTCTAGCACGGCGCGGGTTTGCGTGGCCGGACGCGAGACCAGCGCGGGCACGGTGAACACGTGCACGCCACCCGGCCGAATCACCCGTCGCACTTCGCGCATGGCCGCGACGGGGTCGGGAACATGCTCGAGGGTGTCGGAGTGCAACACCACGTCGAACGTGGCATCGGCGAACGTGAGGGCGGTGAGGTCCTCGTTGAGGCGACCGTCCGGCCCCGCAGTGCCCAGGCCCTCGGCACCCCGGTACTCGGTGGATACCAGCCGCGGGTGCGCCGACAGCACCGTGTGCATCGACCCGGTGGAGCCCAGTTCGTTGATCTCGAGCACGTCGAGGGAGGCGAACGGCGGGATGTCGATGGCCTCGCGCACCGACCCGGCATCACTGCCCAGGGCGCGCAGCAGCGATGACGCGAGCATCCTCACGCGCAGGCTCGACGAGCACGTGCCGCAGAACATGCTCTCGCGGCGCAGGTACGCATGATCGGCCGCAGCGTCACCCCAGGCCTCCAGCAACTCCCGATCAATGGACCACGAGTTGAAGCGGAACACGGTGACGTCGCCGCACACGGAGCAGCGGCCGCGCTGGTCGTACCCGCGGTCGCCCGGGTGCCGACCGAAGCGGAGGATCTTCCTCTTCGCCCAGATCGTGGGAGAGGGACGCGTGGACTGGGTGAACACAGCCAATAGGGTAGCGGCCTGTGCGGCCTCTACGATGGGCCCGTGTCTGAAGCGGCGTCCACGCGCGACCCCCGGGGCGCCCTCCACAGCACAGCCATCGTCAGCGGAGCGCTGGTGGCCTGGAGCATCGGCGCCTACGTGTTCTTCCTACTCGCGGGCCGGATGCTCGGGCCGGAGGACTACGGACTCGCCGCAGCCCTCCTTGCCGTGGTGGTCGTGGGCGCGACACCGATGATCGCCCTGCAGTGGTCATCCGCGCGCGTCATTGCGGGCGGTGGCGTGACGGCCCGGGATGATGCACGGGGGGTGTACCGCCGCACCTTGGTGCTGGCCACGGCAGGCGCTGCCGCCCTCGCCCTGATCGCATCGGGCATCACCGCAGCGCTGGGCGCCTCGGGCAACCAACTTCCGGTCGGTCCCCTGATCGCCACCTACTGGTCGCTGGCGGCGTTCATGCCGCTCCTCGTGGCTGCCGGCGCGCTGCAGGGGCAGCACCGATACTGGGGCTTCGCGGTGAGCTACGGCCTGAGCGGCGTGCTGCGGGCGCCGGTGCTGCTACTGCTTCTTGCGCTGCCCTTGCTCAGCGGGGTCGAGGCCACTCTGCTGGGCGTGGCAATACCAACGGCACTCGGCGCCGCGCTTGCCGTATGGCTCACCCGGGCGCTGCTCCTGCAGGTGCCGAAGCCCTCGGCAGCCGCCTGGAAGTCGTTCGGTGCCGGGCTCGGCGTGGCCACGGTGGGCCTCTCCGGAATTGCAGTGCTCACCAATGTCGACGTCATCGCCGCCAAGCTCTCACTGGGTGGTGCCGAAGCGGGCTACTTCGGCGCCGCGGCGATCATCGCAAAGGCCCTGATGCTCGTGCCGCAGGCACTCACCACCGTGCTGCTGCCCCGGGTTGCCGAGCGGCAGCAGCGAGGGCAGGCCACCGGATCGCTGCTGGCAGTCGGGGTGGTCACGATGTTCGCAGCAGGACTTGCCGCGATGGCACTCGCCGTTCCCCTCGAAGGCCCCATCACCACCATCACATTCGGCACGGCCTTCGAACCGGCGGCGACCCTGGTGGTGCCGTTCTTCGGCGCCACGACCCTGCTCGGGGCATTACTCATCCTCGTCAACCACCATGTAGCGCGCAACGACCGCCGCTTCGCGTGGACGGTGGGCGCCCTGGCGATCGTGCAGGTAATCCTGCTGGTGCTCTACGGAGACTCGGCCGGGGCGATCATCGCCATCGATGCCATCGTCGCCGGGGCCGGACTCGTGATCCATGAGGTGATGTACCTGCAGACTGACGAGAGCATGCTGATCGGGGCCGGGCGCCAGGCGCGCGAGGTGATGCGCCGCATCCGGGCCCGCAACGCGGGCGAGGCCGGATGAAGCGCCTCGACTCGCAGCTGCCCGGCCTCATCGTGCTCGAGCCCACCATCCACGGCGACAGCCGGGGCTGGTTCCAGGAGACCTACCGGCAGAACGTCATGGCAGACCTCGGGATCACCGACGACTTCGTGCAGGACAACCACAGCAGGTCGGCGCGCGGGGTTCTGCGCGGCCTGCACTTCCAGGTGGGTGACCACCCGCAGGCGAAGCTGGTGCGCTGTGTGCGCGGGGCAATCATGGACGTCGCCGTCGACCTGCGGCGGGGCTCACCCACGTACGGCCGCTGGGAGGCCTGGCAACTCGACGACGATCGCGGGCTGCAGCTGTACTGCCCTGCTGGGTTTGCCCATGGGTTCGTGGTGCTGAGCGACGTTGCAGACGTCGTATATCGCTGCTCCGACTACTACGACCCCGCCGGCGACAGCGGAATCCGGTTTGACGACCCCACCGTCGGCGTCGATTGGCCCGGTGGGCCGCACTCGGTGAGCGACCGCGACGCCACTGCGCCGCTGCTGGCCGACATCGCCGACGAACTGCCCTTCGAATGGAGGGGATGAGCGCGCCCGAGCTCAGCGTGGTGATCGTCTCGTATCGCTGCGCCGACCTGCTGGCCGAATGCCTCGACAGCCTCGGGGAGAGCCGGTCGGACGTGCAGATGGAGGTCATGGTCGTCGACAACGCCTCGGGCGACGACACCGTGGCCGTGGCCCGGTCGTACGAGTGGGTCGACGTGGAGGCGCTCGACGACAACGTGGGATTCGCGCGCGCCAACAACCGCGCCATGGATCGCAGCCGCGGACGGGCCGTGCTGGTGCTCAACCCCGACACCGTGCTGCCCGCCGGGTCGCTGCGCGCATGCCTCGACTACCTGTGGCAGCACCCGGACATCGGCCTGCTCACGCCGAAGCTCGTCGACCGCGAGGGGCGGCTCGACCGCCGCTGCCATCGCGGCTACCCCACCATGTGGTCGTCGTTCTGCTACTTCACCACGCTCGACCGCCGCCTGAAGGGGCCGCGCTCGCGTTGGTACACGATGGGCCACCTGCCGGAGGACGAGGCCACCGACGTCGAGAGCGTGTCGGGCGCCTTCATGCTCATGCCCGCCGACGCCATGCGACGCGTGGGCGGCTTCGACGAGCAGTTCTTCATGTACGCCGAGGACATCGACCTCTCCCTGCGCTTCATCGAAGCCGGATACCGCGTGTGGTACTGGCCCGGCGTGGAGGTGGTGCACGTGGGCGCGGGATCAAACGTGGCGGGCCAGCGCCCGCCTGCCGCGAACGCCGCCTACTTCCGCACCATGGCGCCATTCATACGCAAGCACTCACCCGGCGTGCGGGGAGAGATCACGGCGCTGGCCGCATGGGGCGCCGGAGAGCTGATGCTGGCTGCCACCGAGGCCAGACGCCGGCTGGGCAGGGGCGCGTGATGACGCACGCGCAGGCCCCCTGGTGGCGGCGCCTCTGGGCCGCGCACGCCCCGTTGGTGGTGCTCGGCGCGATCATCCTCGTGGGGGTGATCGAACGGCTCTACCGCTTCACCGCACCGATCCTCGACCAGCACTTCTTTCGCCAGACCCAGACCGCAAGCCAGGTGTGGCTGTGGGATCGCTTCGGCTTCTCGCTCTTCGACTACCACGTGCCGATGTTCGGCGGCGGGTACTGGGTGCTGGAGTTCCCCTGGTACCAGGACGTGGTGTACGGCCTCTCGCTCGTGTTCGGTTTTCACGAGGAGCTCGGGCGGGTGGTATCGATCGCCGCCTTCGTCGCCTCGGCGTATCTGCTCTACGAGATCGGTCGCCGCCTGCTCGGCTCGCGCGCCGCGGCCATCGCGGCAGTGGCATTCCTCGCGTTCATGCCGATCACGGTGTTCTACTACCGCGCGTTCCTCATCGACCCGTTCATCATCGCCTTCGCGCTGCTCATGGTGCTCGCGGCGATTCGGATGAGCGAACGCATGACATGGACCTGGCTCGCGACCTTCCTAATCGCCACTTTCGTCACCGCGCTCGGCAAGGCCAACTTGCTTGTTGTGTTCGCGCTGCCCGTGCTCGCGCTCCTTTATCGCGGCTTCGTGCGGCGGCGCGCGAGTCGCGCCCAATGGGTCGTGCTGGTCGGCGGCGGCGTGGTTGTGCTGGCGGCGCTCGTTGCGTGGACCCGGCATGCAGATGCCATCAACCTCGCATCGAACGGAATGACCTACTCAAACATGCGCTGGTGGTACTTCGGCAGCCGCGTATTCGATGCGCAATTGTGGACAACGATCGGGGAACGATTTGTCGACAACCTGAGTCCCCTTGGAGTCGTCATGGTCGCTCTTGGGGTTGCGGCAATTCCCCGCCTCAGGTCTGGCTACCGCGTTGAACTCATCCTGCTCGCGCTCTCTGTCCCAGTCTCAATCAGCATCTTCGCGAACCTCAACTTCGTCCACGACTACTACCAGTTGCCGTACTACGCAACGCTGAGCCTGCTTGGCGGGCTCGGCGTGTGGAGCGTCGCCTCTCTTGCCCTTAGGGTTTCCCGCGGATCGGCCTTCCAGTTAGCCGCCGGGCTGCTCCTTGGTCTGGTAGGCATATGGTCCTACACGCTCTTCGTCGGGACCTTCTTCAGCAAGAACGCCCTCGGCGCTCTGGGTCTCAGCGAAACCGGCGCCGTCATTCGTGACAACACTCCCGACAAGCCAATCATCACACTCGGCGAGGGTGATGATCCACGTGAGCCCACGGTGCTCTACGAGGCCCGGCGCATCGGCTGGCGACTGGACTCCCTTGAGCCCCGCACCGCCACTCGGCAGATCACTGAGGCCCGTGACCTAGGGGCGATCGTCGTGTTCAAAGGTCCATCGGGCGTGCCAGCTTGGGTCATCCCGGCGGCCGAAAAGCGTGGGCTCAAGGCCACCCTGGAAACGCCCCAGATGCTGATCTTCACCTGAGTGCCACGATGAAGAGATACCTCGTCACCGGCGGATGCGGGTTCGTGGGCTCGCGCATGTGCCTCGGCATCCGCGCGGCCGACCCATCGGCAGAGGTCGTCGCCTTCGACAACCTTCGCCGCCGCGGCAGCGAGATCAACGTGGTCGACTTGGGCGCCGCAGGGATCACGGTCGCCCACGGCGACATCCGCATGGCCGCCGACCTCGATGACCTCGACGGCACCTTCGACGTGGTGTTCGACGCCGCTGCCGAGCCCAGCGTGCACGCCGGCACCACCGGCAGCCCCCGCTACGTGATCGACACCAATCTCGGTGGCACGGTGAACCTGCTCGAGTTCGCCCGACGGCGTGCCAAGACCTTCGTGCTGCTCAGCACCTCTCGTGTGTACGCCATCGACGCCCTGCGCGGCATCGAGACCGTCGAGGGGGACACCCGGTTCGAAGTCACAGCTACTCAGGCGCTTCCCGGCGTTGGCCCCGAGGGCGTGTCCGAGGCGTTTCCCACCGATGGTGCGCGCTCGTACTACGGCGCCAGCAAGCTGGCCAGCGAGATGCTGGCCCAGGAGTACGCCGCGGCCAGCGGCCTCGAGGTGATCATCAACCGCTGCGGCGTGCTGGCGGGTGCGGGCCAGTTCGGCAAGGTCGACCAGGGGGTCATCGCCCTCTGGGTGGCATCGCACATCTACGACCGGCCGCTGAAGTACATCGGCTTCGGCGGCACCGGCAAGCAGGTGCGCGACCTCATGCACCCCGACGACCTCCTCGCACTGGTGATGCGCCAGATCGACATGGCGCCATCCATCAGCGGTGAGGTATTCAACGTGGGCGGGGGGCTCCCCATCAGCGTGTCGCTGCTCGAGCTCACCGCCCTGTGCCGCGATCGCACCGGCAACGAGGTGCCCATCACACCCGTGCCCGAGACCGCCGCGGTTGACGTGCCGGTATACCTCACCGATACCGCACGGGTGCGCGAGGCCACCGGATGGTCGCCTTCGCGCGATGCATCCACGATCGTCGATGGCATCGCCACGTGGATCGAAGGCGACATCGATCGGCTTCGGCCCATCTTCACCTAGAAACCTTCCGGAGGAGTACTGAGTGTCACTTGCCATCGTCACAGGATCGTCCGGGCTCATCGGCAGCGAGATGTCGCGCTATCTCGATGCCCGCGGCTGGGACGTGATCGGCATCGACAATGACATGCGGGCGTACTTCTTCGGCGATGAGGCCTCCACCCAGTGGAATGCCGATCGGCTGAAGGCGGACCTCTCACGATTCCGTCTCGAGACGCTGGACATCCGCGATACCGACGCCGTGATGAAGCTCTTCAAGAACCTCGGGTCGTCGATCGAGTTGGTGGTGCACTGCGCAGCCCAGCCCAGCCACGACTGGGCGGCCCGCGAGCCACTTACGGACTTCGGGGTGAACGCCAACGGCACACTCAACCTGCTCGAGGCCACGCGGCTGCATGCACCTGATGCCGTGTTCGCCTTCATGAGCACCAACAAGGTGTACGGCGACGCCCCGAACGACCTGCCGCTCATCGAGACCGACACCCGGTGGGAGCTCGACCCCACCAACCCCTGGGCCGAGCACGGGTTCGACGAGCACCTGCGCATCGACCAGAGCAAGCACAGCCTCTTCGGTGCCAGCAAGGTGGCCGCCGACGTGCTGTGCCAGGAGTACGGCCGCTACTTCGACATGAAGACGGGTGCCTTCCGTGGTGGCTGCCTCACCGGGCCGGCGCACTCGGGCGCCGAGCTGCATGGGTTCCTCGCCTACCTGGTGCAGTGCACCCTCACCGGCCGGCACTACACGATCTTCGGGTACAAGGGGAAGCAGGTGCGCGACAACATCCACTCGCACGATCTGGTGAGCGCGCTGTTCGCCTTCTACGAGCACCCGCGACCGGGAGCCGTGTACAACATCGGTGGATCGCGCTTCGCGAACTGCTCGGTGCTCGAGGCCATCGCGCTCAGCGAGGAGCTCACCGGCTGCGAGATGAACTACTCGCTGTCGGATGAGAACCGGTCGGGCGACCACATCTGGTGGATCTCCGACGTGCGGAGATTTCAGGCCGACTACCCCGACTGGCAGTACCAGTACAACCTGCGCACCACCGTGCAGGAGATCGTGGACGCCACCCGGGAGCGCATGGCCACCGCATGAGCCAGATGCTCTCCGTCGTGATCCCGGCGCACAACGAGGCCGATTCCATACCCACCGCGCTGCGCGGGGTGTATGCGGCCCTGCAGGCGGCCGGGGTGGATCACGAGATCGTGGTGGTGGATGACCACTGCAGCGACGGCACCGCCGACGTGGTGCGCGCGCTGGCTGCACACGAGGTGCCCACCGCCCGCGTGGTGGTGAACCAGGGCAAGGGCGGCTTCGGGTTGGCGGTGCGCTGCGGCCTGGACAACTTCTCGGGCGACGCCGTGGCGGTGATGATGGCCGACCTCAGCGACTCGCCCGACGACCTGGTGGAGTTCTGGCGCACCATGCAGCGCACCGGGGCCGACTGCGTGTTTGGCACGCGGTTCTCGAAGGGCGGGCGGGTCATCGACTACCCGGCGGCCAAGCTGCGCATCAACCGGGTGGCCAATCTGGGCATTCGCGTGCTCTTCGGGCTGCGCTACGACGACGTCACCAACGCCTTCAAGTTGTATCGCCGCGAGGTGATCGACGGCGTGCAGCCGCTGCTCAGCCACCACTTCAACCTCACGGTTGAGATACCGCTCAAGGCGATCGTGCGGGGCTACACCTACGCCGTGGTGCCCAACTCGTGGACCAACCGCTCGCATGGCGAGTCGAAGTTCAGGGTGAAGGAGATGGGATCCCGGTACGCATTCATCATCCTCTACTGCCTGCTCGAGCGACTGCTCTCACGCGGTGACTATCGCCGCGTGGCTGCGGAGCAACGATGACTCTCGAATCGCCAACAGCGTGGGTATGCGTGCCCACCTACGACGAGCGCGAGAACGTCGAGGCGCTCGTCACCGCCGTGCGGCAGGCCATGGACGATGCCGGCATCGACGGCCACGTGCTGGTGATCGACGACGGCTCGCCCGACGGCACCGGGCAGATTGCCGATGCCATGGCGGCTCGCGACAACCGCGTGCACGTGCTGCACCGCACCGCCAAGGAGGGCATTGGGCCCGCCTACCGGGCGGGGTTCCGCCACGCCATGGCGGAGGGTGCAGACCTCATCCTCGAGATGGACTGCGACTTCTCCCACAACCCGCGCGACGTGCCCCGGCTCATCGCCGCCGCACGCACAGCAGACGTGGTGCTCGGTTCGCGCTACGCGCGGGGGGGCGGTGTGGCCGAGTGGGGACTGCTGCGCCGTGCGATCAGCCGCGGCGGGTGCCTGTATGCCCAGGCATGGATCGGCGCATCGGTGAAGGACCTCACGGGCGGCTTCAAGTGCTTTCGCCGCGAGGTACTCGAGGCTATCCCTCTCGATGAGGTGTCGGGCGCGGGCTACGTGTTCCAGGTGGAGATGACCTACCGCGCACTGCTGCAGGGCTTCTCGGTGGTCGAGGTGCCCATCACCTTCACCGACCGCACCCAAGGCCAGAGCAAGATGAGCCGCGGCATCGTGGTGGAGGCCGCCGTGCTGGTGCCGCGCCTTCGCCGCAGGCTCGGCTCCCTCCCCAAGCGCCGCAGGCGATGAACGCTGCGCCGGCGTACCGGCGCCGCTGGATCGAACCGGTGCTGGTGGTGGTGGGCTTCACCCTGCTGGCGATACTGGTCACGTGGCCGGTGGCGGCGCACGTGAGCACGCTCATCCCCAGCCCCGGTGCTGCATGGGATCCCGCGGGCTTCATCTGGGACTTCTGGCAGCGCTCCACCGAGAGCCTGGGGCTATGGGGCGACGCCGTCTCAGGGCTGGCCGGCTACCCGTTCGGCCGTGGATTCCCGGCTGCGGCCGACGCCACGCAGCTGGTCACCTACGGGCCCGCGTGGGTCATCACCATCATCGCCGGACCGGTGGTGGCCTACAACGTGGTGATCATCAGCGGCTTGGCATTCGCCGGCGTGGCCATGTACGCCCTCGCCCGCTGGCTGGGCACGGGCCCCGGCATCGCCACGTGGGCCGGCGGCGCGTACGTCATCTTCCCCTATGCCATCGGCAAGGCCGTCACGCACGCTCCGCTGGTGCACCTCGCGTGCTTCCCCCTCGCGGTGCTCGCCGGCCTCTGGTGGTCGGAGCGGCCCACCTGGAGACGCGCGCTGGTCGTGGTGGCGGCCTACGGATTCGCATGGCTCACCAACCCCTACTACGGGCTGATGGCCACAGTGGTGCTGCTGGTGGTGTGCGGAGGGGGACTCATTCGCATCATGCGCGGCGCCGGCCTGCACATGGCCGCGCGAAGCGGCGGCACGCTCGCGGGTCTCGCCCTGCTCATCGTGGTGGTGCCCGTGGCCCTCATCGGTCGGTCGGCCACCGACCAGACCACCTCGGGCATCTCGCGCGAGGTCATCGACCTCGACAACTTCGGCGCCCGCCTCACCGACTTCACGACCCCGCCCGGCAACTCGTTCTTCATACGCGGCATCAATCCGCAGTGGCAGGGCGTCGCGGCGAATGGCGATGAACGCATCATCCTCTACCTGGGAATCACCACCGTGGCCATCGCGATCCTGGGCGCTATCGTCACCTGGCGCGCCACGGGCACGCTGGGGCCGCGCCTGCGTCTGGCCGCCCGCACGGCGGCAGTGCTGGTGCTGGTGCTCGCGTGGTTCAGCCTGGCGTCACCCACCAGCTGGTTCGGCATGGACATCCCGGTGCCGTCCCTGTGGATATGGGAGGCCCAGCCGCAGTTTCGGGTGTTCGCGCGGTTTGCCGCACCCCTCATGTGCGCATTGCTTGTGCTGGGTGCCCTCGGCGTTCGCTGGATCACCGCGCGTGGCACCGCCCTATGGCGCACGTCCATCATCGCGGCGGCAATGCTCATCACATTCGCCGACCTCGCAACCACCCTGCCCACGCCCACCGCGCCACCCGTGATGGCAGGAAGCCAGGCACCGGATGATGTGCCCGCGTGGCAGTGGCTTCGCGCGCGCGATGACGGCGCGCCCATCATCCAGTACCCCACCATCCCTGAGGAATACACCCCGGCGGGTGAGTCCCTCGAGCGCGTCTACGCCTTCGGCCAGACCATCCACGGCCACCCGAGCGTGAACGGCGCGCTGTTCCCCGGCCAGAGGTCGTTCGACTTCCTTGCACAGGTGAGTGATCCCACCCGACCGGGAGCGGCGCGCGACCTGGCCACGGCGGGCGTGCGGTGGGCCGTGGTGAACCCGTGGGGCTACGCCAGCCTCGGGCGCGAAACCCCCTTCCCGGTGGCCAGTCCGCCGCCAGGGTTTGCGGTGGAGAAGGTGTTCGCCGATGGAACCGAGGTCTGGCGCATCACAGCGCCGCCGAGTGACGGCATCGTCGTCTTCCGTGGACCCAGCTTCGGGTGGGGCGTGCCGCAAGGCGGCATCACCTGGCACGCGGTGCAGCAGGCCACGGCCACCATCACGCTGTGGGCGCCACGCGATGGCCGCTACACGCTGACGTTGCGCACACGTGGGTTGGACCCTGCCCAGGTGCAGGCCTCGGCCGGGGGCGCATCACTCACCGTTACCCGACGCGAACGACAACTGTCGTTCGCCTCGCCGGCAGGTCGGGAGCCTCGCGAGATCGAACTGACCTTCGGGCCGCGCGATGCAGACGCTGCCATGGCAACGCTCGGCATGAGGAGGATCGGGTGACCCGCAGGCGCATCGACGGCCCACTGTGGACCCTCGTCGGCGCCATCGGCGTGATCCTCATCACGCGCCTGGTCATCCTGCTCACCAACCTGGGCAGGTTCGAGGGCGACGAGGGCGTGACCGGCGTGATGGCCCAGCGCATCCTCGACGGCCACTTCCCCATCTTCTTCGGCATCCAGAGCTACCAGGGAGCTCTGGAGCAGTACTTCCAGGCCGGGGTGCTCGCGCTGCTGCCCGACACCTACTTCACCCTGCGGCTGGTGCAGCTGGCGCTGGTGGTCATCATCTGCGTGCTGGTCTACGTGCTGGGCACCAAGGCCATCGGGTCGCGCTCGGGCGGCGCCGTTGCCGCCCTGCTCTATGCCGTGGGCCCGTACTACAGCGCGTGGAAGGGCGTGCGCACCCACGGCGGATACGACACCGCCACCATCTTCGGGCTGCTGGTGATCGTGCTCGCGCTGTGGATGCGGCGCGAGTCGGCGCGCGCGCCATGGATCGCCGCCGCCATCGGCCTCTGCGCCGGGCTGGCCATCTGGGCCAACTACCTCAGCGTGTTCCTGCTCATCCCTGGTGCCCTGTGGGCCCTGGGCAGCGCGCGTGGATCGCTCAAGCGCCTCTTTCCGCCCGCGGTCGGCGGATTCGTCATCGGGATCCTCCCGATCATCATCTTCCGCATCCAGAACGGGCTCAACCCACCATCGGGCACGGGCACGCCGCCGCCAACGGGATTCGCCGATCGCGTGGGCAACCTCCTCAGCCCGGTGACCGGGCAGTTCCTCGGCCCCGGGGGCACACCCGCCGAGATATCCCGGTGGTTCATCCCGGGCCTCGCCGTGATGATCGCCCTCGGGGTGCTCGGCGCGGCCGCGTGGACCCGCCGGTGGGGCATATGGGACGTCATCACCCTGCGCACCGGGCGCCGCAAGCCCATCGACATCGTGATCCTCGGCTTCCTCATCACGCCGATCCTCTACGGCCTGTCGTCGTACACCTGGTTCACCGGCGAGCCGCGATACCTGTTCACGCTCTACCCGTTCCTCGCCGTGGGCGTGGCGGCGGCCATCTTCGCGCTGCGGGGGCGCGCCCGGGCGATCATGGCCGGCGTGGTGGTGGCCCTCAGCGCGATCCTCCTCGGATGGACCATGACGTCGCTCCAGTCGTCAGGCGGATTCCTACCCGCCATCGCGGAGGGCCCCATCTACAGCGAGAACCTCCCCGCTGTGGCCGACGCCCTCGAAAAGCGCGGGGTGAAGTCCGTGTACGCCGACTACTGGCTCTCGTACCCACTGCAGTTCGCGGGGCACAGCCGCTTCACCGTTACCCCGTATGAGCACTCGCAGTTCCCCGACATCGACGCGCAGACTGCTGCCGACCCCAAGCCGGGCATCGTGGCGGTCACCGCCGCCGGGGCGGCATCCACCCGCAAGGACCTCACCGCGAAGGGGCGCACCTTCAAGGAGGCCGAGGTGGACGGCTACACGATCTTCTGGGACGTGACCCCGCCACGGCGGGGA